>ENA-UAMB01000652-UAMB01000652.1-human-gut-metagenome-genome-assembly--contig:-NODE-652-length-20410-cov-6.562122_pt1 | contig 20410 bp, 19 predicted proteins | sample MGYA00243707_ERZ654484 | MGnify/ENA primary metagenome ERZ654484 (study PRJEB26926, sample SAMN06164464) | human gut metagenome | biome: ENVO:00009003; feature: ENVO:2100002; material: ENVO:00002003... | reverse complement strand
TCGGTCTCGTGGGCTCGGAGATGTGTATAAGAGACAGAGTTATATCTGAAAAAGTTGCAACTGGAAGCAAGCATGAAATCGGTGGAAAGCCAGCGTCCCGATCTGGCCAAACAGATAGCTGCTACCAAACAGCAAATTACTACAGCGCAAAGGGAAAAGAAGCGGGTAGAGAACCTGCTTGCTGCCGGAGCTGCCAATCAGAAACAACTAGATGACTGGGATGCACAGGTAACCTTGCTTCAGCGGCAGTTGATTGCACAGGAATCTTCATTGATGAAGAGTACGAACAGTCTGACGGAACAGGGAAATTCGGTCGGTATACAAGTGGCACAGGTGGAAGACCAGTTGAGCAAGTGCCATATTCAGTCACCTATTGAAGGTACGGTGCTGGTAAAATATGCGGAAGCGGGAGAACTGGCATCCGTTGGCAAACCGCTGTTTAAAGTGGGTGAGGTAGACCGGATGTATTTGCGGGCTTATGTTACTTCAGAGCAATTGTCCCAAGTAAAATTGGGGGATGAAGTGACGGTGTATTCCGATTATGGAAATTCGGAACAGAAAGCCTATCCCGGTGTGGTCACTTGGATCTCGGACCGTTCGGAGTTTACCCCCAAAACGATTCTGACTAAAAATGAACGTGCCAATCTGGTATACGCAGTGAAGATTGCCGTGAAAAATGACGGTTCGTTGAAGATTGGTATGTATGGAGGTGTGGTATGGAAAAAGGAGAACCCATAGTCGTTGTAAAGGAAATCAGCAAGAGCTACGGGAAAGTAGAGGCACTGAAAGAGATTTCTTTTGCGGTAGAGCAGGGAGAAATTTTCGGGCTGATCGGTCCCGACGGGGCGGGGAAGAGTACCTTATTCCGCATCCTGACCACTTTGCTGCTGGCTGATAAAGGTACGGCAACTGTCAACGGACTGGATGTGGTGACGGATTACAAGCAGATTCGTACCAAAGTAGGATATATGCCCGGACGGTTCTCGCTTTATCAGGACCTTTCGGTAGAAGAGAATCTGGAATTTTTTGCTACGGTATTTCATACGTCGATACAGGAAAACTATGATTTGATTAAAGATATTTATCAGCAGATCGAGCCCTTTAAGAAAAGAAGGGCAGGTGCTTTGTCGGGAGGTATGAAGCAGAAGCTGGCATTGAGCTGTTCTCTGATTCATAAACCTGATATTTTATTTCTGGATGAACCGACTACGGGTGTAGATCCTGTGTCTCGGAAAGAATTTTGGCAGATGCTCCGTAATTTGAGAAAACAGGGGATTACAATCATTGTTTCCACTCCTATTATGGATGAGGCTCGTCAATGCGACCGGATTGCTTTTATTAATCACGGGCAGGTGCACGGAATCGATACGCCCGACCGGATCCTTCAGAAGTTTGCTTCCATTCTTTGTCCGCCACCCTTGGAACGGGAGGAGGCGCAACAGATGGCAGTTCCTGTTATCGAGGTGGAGCAGCTGACCAAATCCTTCGGACATTTTACGGCAGTCGATCATATCTCTTTTCAAGTGCAGCGGGGAGAAATTTTCGGTTTTCTTGGAGCCAATGGGGCAGGTAAGACGACTGCGATGCGTATGCTTTGCGGATTGAGCCGTCCGACTTCGGGAGTAGGAAAGGTGGCAGGCTATGACATCTTTCGGGAAGCCGAACAAGTCAAAAGGCATATCGGATATATGAGTCAGAAATTCTCTTTGTATGAGGATCTTAAAGTCTGGGAGAATATCCGTCTCTTTGCCGGAATTTATGGGATGAAGGAGATGGAGATTGAAGAAAAGACAGATGAATTGTTAGAACGCCTGGGGTTTGCAGACGAACGGGATACGTTGGTGAAAAGCCTTCCCTTGGGTTGGAAACAGAAACTGGCCTTTTCTGTCTCTATCTTCCATGAGCCGAAAATAGTCTTCCTTGATGAACCGACCGGAGGAGTTGATCCTGCTACTCGCAGGCAGTTCTGGGAGCTGATTTATCAGGCTGCCGATCGGGGAATCACTGTATTTGTTACCACGCACTATATGGATGAAGCGGAATATTGCAACCGAATATCGATTATGGTGGACGGCCAGATCAAGGCACTGGATACACCGGCCCGGCTGAAAGAACAGTTTGGTGTGGAGACAATGGATGATGTGTTTCAACAACTTGCCCGCCATGCGGTGCGTAAAGCGGATTGATTATGAAACAATTTATTGCTTTTGTAAAGAAAGAATTTTATCATATTTTCCGTGACCGGCGTACCATGCTGATCCTGTTGGGAATGCCGGTCGTAGAGATTATTTTGTTTGGTTTTGCCATCAGTACGGAGGTGAAGAATGTCCGACTGGCTGTTCTCGATCCTTCGAATGATATGGTGACTAGGAAAATCATAGACCGGCTGGATGCGAGTGAGTATTTCACAGTTACTACCCGTTTTCATTCTCCGCAGGAGATGGAAACTGCCTTTCGGAAAAATAAGATCGATATGGCGATTGTATTTGGAGAGCGTTTTGCCGACGGACTTTATACGGGAGACGCCCGTGTGCAGCTGATAGTCGATGCAACCGATCCCAATATGTCTACCTCGCAGAGTAATTATGCAGCCAGCATTGTTTCTTCGGCAGGGCAGGAGATGTTGCCTCCCAATGTGTCCGTTTCACGTTTGACTCCGGATGTCAAATTGCTGTATAATCCGCAGATGAAGAGTGCCTACAACTTTGTGCCCGGAGTCATGGGATTGATTTTAATGCTGATTTGCGCGATGATGACCTCTATTTCCATAGTTCGTGAAAAAGAGACGGGCACGATGGAAGTATTGCTGGTATCTCCGGTAAAACCATTATTTATTGTACTGGCAAAGGCAGTACCTTACTTTGTTTTATCTTTTGTCAATCTGACAACCATTTTGCTGCTTTCAGTCTTTGTACTGGATGTGCCGGTAGTGGGGAGTTTGTTCTGGCTGGTGATGGTGTCTTTGCTCTTTATTTTCGTGTCGCTGGCTTTGGGTTTGCTGATTTCCTCTGTGACAAGTACACAGGTGGCAGCCATGCTGGCCTCCGGAATAATATTGATGATGCCCACCATGGTTTTGTCCGGAATGATTTTTCCGGTAGAAAGTATGCCGGTGATTCTCCGGGCCATATCGGACATTATTCCCGCCCGCTGGTATATTCAGGCTGTGCGCAAACTGATGATTGAAGGAGTGCCGGTTGTACTGGTACTTAAAGAGATTGGTATTTTGTTGCTGATGGCAGTAGGGCTTATTACCATCAGTATCAGGAAATTTAAATATCGATTGGAATAAAGGAATTTATTATGATAAAATTTCTGATAGAAAAAGAGTTTAAACAGTTGCTTCGCAATTCGTTTCTGCCGAGATTGATTCTTATCTTTCCCTGCATGATCATGTTATTGATGCCTTGGGCTGTGAATATGGAAATAAAGAATATCCAGCTGAATATTGTAGACAATGATCATTCGGTGATTTCTCAGCGGCTGGTGAATAAGATTGCGGCTTCTACCTATTTCCGTCTGACGGAAGTACCGGCATCTTATGAGGATGGATTACGGAATATTGAACTGGGAACAGCGGATATTATAATGGAGATCCCCAGGCACTTGGAGCGGGACTGGATGAACAAAGGAGAAGCCCATATACTGATTGCAGCCAATTCGGTAAATGGAACGAAAGGAGGGCTAGGCAGTTCTTATCTGGGCACTATTATCAATAACTATGCAGCCGAGTTACGTGCAGAATATCCTGATGCCGTATCTGCGTCGGGCAGTGCCCCTTCCATTCGTATCGATATGCAGGGATTATTTAACCCGAATCTGAATTATAAACTTTATATGATTCCTGCTTTGATGGGAATGTTGTTGACTTTGATATGCGGATTTTTGCCCGCCCTGAATGTGGTTAGTGAGAAGGAGGTAGGAACGATCGAACAGATTAATGTGACTCCTGTACCGAAATTTACTTTTATTCTGGCTAAACTTTTACCTTACTGGATCACAGGCTTTATCGTATTGACTTTGTGCTTTTTGTTAGCCTGGCTGCTTTATGGAATAACTCCTGTAGGGCATTTCATCGTGATTTATTTTTTGGCGATTTTGTTTGTATTCGTTATGTCCGGCTTCGGGCTCGTTATATCCAATTATTCGGCAACTATGCAGCAGTCTATGTTTGTAATGTTCTTTTTTATGCTGATTCTGATGTTGATGAGCGGATTATTCACTCCGGTGAGCAGTATGCCTGAATGGGCACAGGTGATCACTTATTTCAATCCTTTGAAGTACTTTATGGAAGGAATGCGTATGGTATACCTCAAAGGAAGCAGCTTGTTGGAACTGCTGCCTGAAATAGGAGTCTTGTTTCTTTTTGCACTGGGGTTCAATACCTGGGCGGTGATCAGTTATCGGAAAAATCAATAGTTGAGAATTTGATTATATAAAAAACAGCTCTTATCCTTATTGGTTGGAAAAGAGCTGTTTTTATTATTGTTTTCACCCCTTGGGATGAATCGTGGTTACTGTATTATTTTACTTCGATTTGCTTTTCGGCCTTCTTCACTTCTTCTTCAGAAATCTTAGGAAGTTGGACGCTCAAAACCCCGTTTTCTACTGCGGCAGAAATTTTTTCTTTATCTACATTATCCGGCAGAATCATGGTCTGCTGAAACTTAGAATAAGAGAATTCGCGACGTAGATAGCGACCTTCTTTCTTCTCTTCTTTGTTTTCAGTCTTCTTCTCCATGGAGATAACGAGGTTGTTGTCTTCATCAATGCGAACATTGAAGTCCTCTTTTGTCATTCCCGGAGCAGCCAGTTCAACTTTGTATTCTTTTTCTGTTTCAAAAACATTGATTGCAGGTGCAGTTGCATTTGCTTTTACCATCCAATCGTTATCAAAGAAATCGTTAAAAATACTTGGTAACCAACTTTGAGTTCTTCTAACAGGCATCATAATCTTAGTCTCCTATCTTTTAGTTAAACATTCGGTTTATTCACTCTTGAATTTCGGTTCGTTGCTTTCCGCAGAGGGGAGCATCCCGACTCTTACTGTCTGCTTTCGAACCGTCGTTCACTGCTATTAGTGCAAACCTTATGCCAAAAGAATTCTGAGACTAAAAATGTCTATTTGTCATTTTAATAATGCCAATTTTGCCTGTTTGGTGACAAAATGTAATCGCGATATGTTTATTTTATATAATATAGATATTAATTTGATAATCTATTTCTTATCAATGAGTTTGAATCTTAATCTTAAAGTTTGCCTTTCTTCATCGTAATCATGACTGATGATTTTGAAGGTTCCTACTTCTGAGGTATTGGACACGTGTAACCCTATACAGGCGCAGGCGTCATAATCTCCTATGCGTATAATACGAAGAGTCTCACTGGCGTCAGCAGGAAGTTTGCTCAGATCTACGATGTCTTTAGCCTGTTCATGAGTCATAAATTCAACAGTTACGGGCAGATTTTGACTGATAATTTCGTTTACCTTATCTTCTATCGTTTGTATCTCCGCATCTGTAGGACAAGTAGGGAGAATATAGTCGCACTTACTCTTTTTCCTTTCTATATGGGCATTTCTTGAGCGAGGGCAACCGAAAGTTTTTACCATAGTGGCATTTAGTAAATGCTCTGCTGTATGCATAGGAGGATACTCCTGTTTGTTGTGATCATTGAGTTGAGGTTGTTGTTCCATAAATTTTTCAATAACTTTTTGTTTTTGATATTTTCTTATTTGCCGGATGGCAGTTTGTACTTTTCTCCCAGGAAATGCGGTTGCTTATCTATCGCTAAATCGATAAACATCTTGACCCTTGCAAATAATTCTCTGATATTGGTTTTCAATCCTGCATAGACGTCTACATCCCTGGCATTAAAACCGATGGCGGTAATCCCATTCTTTTCGGCAAGATAAATAGCCCGCTCATTGTGAAATCGTTGAGAAATGATGGTCAGACGGGTCTGACCGAATACTTCTTTAGCACGCACAACAGAGTCAAGGGTACGAAAACCGGCATAATCTAAATAGATAGACTTTTCAGGAACACCTTTTTGCATAAGCGCTTTCTTCATTTCTTCCGGTTCGTTGTAATCTTCTTTGCGATTATCTCCACTGATAAGAATATAATTAATTTTGCCTGCCTTGTACAATTCAACCGCCGCATCAATGCGATAGTCAAAATATAAATTATTATTCCCGCTTTTCAGCTTAGAAGAGGTGCCGAGAAGCAGACCTACATTGTTTGCAGGAATATCACTGATTTCAGTATAGATGCAGGAGGCTGCATTCTTCTTGATGGTCCAGTCGCAGATAAAGATACTGATAACACAAAGTATGGCAATTATCAGTGTGATATAGAATAGCTTTTTTTTCATTTTCCGAATAATTCACTCATATAATCAAGGGAACGGCTAATGTCGAAATACATTTGATTTCCTTCATAGTACTGGCATTTATCAAACTCTATCAGATCACATTTATTGACTAGCGATTGACCTTTCATGTTCTCCATCTTGAATAACATATTCAGCAGTTGGTATTCGTCATTTACGCAGATAACCTTAAATGCTGTCTCTTCGCTTGTACCGTCACCTGTAAGCGCAATCATAGTAAGCAAGGCTGCGTATCTCTTTGAATAGTGTTTTATTTCCCGGATGTCTTTCTGGAGCAAACCGGCTATTCCGTACATATTATATAGTAATTGGAGAGACACCGGATTCTTTTTTAGTAGTTCTTTGCCGATATTATAAGCATCTTCATACTTTTCTTCTTTAATCAACTTTCGGAAATCCTGAAAATCATCCATACTTCCTTTGTAAGCTGGTGTGAATGAATACCCGTAATATAGCATGGCATGATCTTGCCGGGTGAGTAAAGTATCATTTTCTTCAAAACGTTGCATGAGCTTTTGGAACTCCGTGTTGTGATTAGTCACATACTCTTTGATGGCCGGATAATCCACTTTTAATATTTCTTGTGCGGAACAATAAACCTGAAGGCTAAGTATGCTTATAAAGAAAAGGGTAATGAGCTTTTTCATGACAGTGTTTTTTTAGGGTATTATGATTCACAAAAATACCATTCTTTTTTAGGAAACCAAGCGTATAGGCATAAAAAAAGGAGCAACGCCTTGCTCCAACCTTTGTTAACCTTAAATCTAATACTATGAAAAACACATTGCAAAGATACGGACTTCTGTGAACTTAGCAAATTAACCAAGGAAAATCTTATGTTATATAACATAGATTAAGAATTTTCCCTTTCCGCTTAACGGATATTCGGTATTTGATCGTTCATATAAAGAGTTTTTTTATCTTTGCAACCAATTTGAATTACTAATCTTTATACTACGTATATGAAAAAGAAAAGACTGGGTCAATGGATGTTGTTGGCCATCATTTGTTTGAGTTTCTCAGTAGGAGAGACCTATGCACAGAAACATGAGTTCGCTAATTACAAGCGTTATGCGACAGAGAATGCAGTACTTGCACAACCTGTAAAGAAGGAAAAAAGAGTGGTCTTTATGGGCAATTCCATTACGGAAGGATGGGTGAGGACACATCCTGATTTCTTCAAAACGAATGGATATATCGGTCGTGGTATCAGTGGCCAGACGTCCTATCAGTTCTTGCTTCGTTTTAGGGAAGATGTGATCAATCTTTCTCCGGTATTGGTTGTCATTAATGCAGGAACAAATGATGTAGCCGAAAATACAGGTGCTTATAATGAAGATTATACATTCGGAAATATTGTATCTATGACAGAACTGGCGAAGGCAAATAAAATCAAAGTGATTCTGACTTCAGTATTGCCGGCTGCTGAATTTCCGTGGAGACGGGAGATTAAAGATGCTCCACAAAAGATTCAGTCATTGAATGCCCGCATAGAAGCTTACGCCAAAGCTAATAAAATTCCGTTTGTGAATTATTATCAGCCAATGGTGGTGGGCGATAACAAGGCCTTGAATCCTCAATATACGAAAGATGGGGTACATCCTACAGGAGAAGGATATGATATTATGGAAGCACTCATTAAACAGGCTATTGAAAAAGCGCTTTAATTATAGATAGAGAGTAGATAAAAAATGCCCTTTGATAAGATTTCAAGGGGTATTTTTGTAGGATCGGAAGATGCTAAGATGGGGTATGGGCATAAAAAAAGGAGCAACGCCTTGCTCCAACCTTTGTTAACCTTAAATCTAATACTATGAAAAACACAGTGCAAAGATACGGGCTTTTGCGAAATCTGCAAATTATTTCTCTTAAATAGGTGCTTTTATAACACTAATTAGCAAAAGTACGGGTTTCTTATAGATTTATTGATGTTTATAAGCCGTTTATCCCCACTTTTCTTTCATCAAATCTTCCAGTTTCAGCAGCTCGTTCCGATATTGGGCAGCTTCGATAAATTCCAGCTTTTTGGCGGCCTCCTGCATTAATTTGCGGGTACGCTCTATGCTCTTTTCCATTTGAGCTTTGCTCATGTATTGTACGATTGGGTCGGCTGCGATGTTAGGTGAAGAAGGTTCCACATAAGCGTGTTTTTCTTTCAGCAACTCATCGGCTTCGGAACTTGGACTGCCAAATACAGACAAGTTTCTCGCCTTCTTAATTTGTTGTGGGGTGATGCCGTTCGCTTCATTGTAAGCGAGCTGTTTCTCGCGTCGACGGTTTGTTTCATCGATCGTAAGCCGCATACTGTCTGTTATTTTATCCGCATACATGATTACTTTCCCGTTTACATTACGGGCAGCACGTCCTGCAGTCTGGGTCAATGAGCGATGCGAACGGAGGAATCCTTCCTTATCGGCATCGAGAATAGCGACAAGGGATACTTCCGGAAGGTCAAGACCTTCACGAAGCAGATTGACACCGATGAGTACGTCATAAACGCCTTGTCTCAAGTCATCCATGATCTTCACACGCTCTAATGTATCCACATCGCTATGAATATAGTTACATCTCACATTATTGTTGAGAAGGTATTCTGCCAGCTCTTCCGCCATACGTTTCGTAAGTGTCGTGACAAGTACCCGTTCTTCTTTTTCGATGCGCAGCTGAATTTCTTCCATCAGGTCGTCAATTTGATTGAGGCTCGGACGTACTTCGATAACAGGATCAAGCAGACCGGTAGGGCGGATCACTTGCTCTACAACGATTCCTTCCGATTGTATCAGCTCATATTCTGCCGGGGTAGCACTGACGTAAATCACTTGCTTGGTCATCTCCTCAAATTCTTCAAATTTCAGAGGGCGGTTGTCCATTGCGGCAGGCAGTCGGAATCCGTATTCTACCAGATTGATTTTACGGGCACGGTCACCTCCATACATGGCGCGAACCTGCGGCACGCTTACATGACTTTCGTCAATAACCAGCAAAAAGTCATCCGGGAAGAAATCGAGAAGGCAATAAGGACGGGTGCCGGCAGCGCGACCGTCGAAATAACGGGAATAGTTCTCAATGCCGGAACAGTGCCCTAATTCCCGGATCATTTCCATGTCATACGTAACCCGCTCGTACAATCGTTTCGCTTCATATTCTTTGCCGATAGATTCGAAGAACGCTACTTGTTTGGTCAAGTCGTCCTCTATTTCGTGGATGGCACGAAGAGTGGCTTCCTTGGTGGTCATAAATAAGTTGGCGGGATAGATCTTATAGGCTTCGAAAGGAGCGGTAGTCACCCCGGTAATCGGGTCCACTTCTTCTATACCATCAATCTCGTCTCCCCAGAAAGTGACACGAAGCAGAGTGTCCGAGTATGCAAGGAAAATGTCGACCGTATCTCCTTTAACGCGGAAATTGCCACGATTCAAATCGATATCATTACGGACATACAGGCTGTCCACAAGACGACGCAGGAAAACATTACGGTCGAGCATCCGTCCCCGTTCAATTTCGATTACATTTTTATAGAAATCCGACGGGTTTCCCATACCGTAAATACAGGAGACTGAGGAAACGACTACTACATCTTTCCGGCCTGAAAGCAGGGAGGAAGTAGCGGCGAGACGTAACTTGTCAATCTCGTCATTGATGGCGAGATCCTTTTCTATATAGGTATCTGAATTTGGCAGATAGGCTTCCGGCTGATAGTAGTCATAATATGAAACGTAATATTCTACGGCGTTATTGGGGAAGAATCCCTTGAACTCGCTGTATAGCTGCGCAGCCAATGTCTTGTTGTGGCTCAAGATCAACGTAGGCTTGTTGATGTTGGCGATCACATTGGCGATGGTGAACGTTTTTCCCGATCCGGTAACCCCCAATAAAGTCTGTGCGGGAACTCCTTGAAGTACCCCCTCAGTAAGCTGAGCGATCGCTTCCGGTTGATCCCCGGTAGGTTTGTAAGCTGATGTTAGTTCAAAATTCATAGTTAAATCCTAAAAAGTGGAGCAATATTCGGCAAAATAATTGAGATAACAAATCATTTTTCCAAATAAATCCTTTACTTTGCAACATATTAATATCATGAAACAGATTCATACAACTAATAATACCAAGAGAACATGATTTGGAATGAGACCATTGAGTGTATGGACCGCGAAAGTCTTCGCAAGATTCAAAGCATACGACTCAAGAAAATTGTGGATTACGTTTATCACAACACGCCTTTTTACCGGAAGAAAATGCAGGAAATGGGTATCACCCCCGATGATATCAATACGATTGACGATATCGTGAAACTGCCGTTTACCACGAAACATGATTTAAGAGATAATTATCCTTTCGGACTTTGTGCTGTGCCGATGAGCCAGATCGTGCGTATTCATGCCTCTTCCGGAACGACCGGAAAGCCGACGGTAGTGGGATATACCCGCAAAGACCTTTCTTCGTGGGCAGAATGTATATCGCGTGCTTTTACTGCTTATGGAGCAGGACGCTCAGATATATTCCAGGTTTCCTATGGTTACGGACTTTTTACGGGTGGCCTGGGAGCACACGCCGGAGCTGAGAATATTGGTGCCTCTGTGATTCCGATGTCCAGTGGCAATACAGAAAAGCAGATTACATTGATGCATGATTTTGGATCAACGGTTCTTTGCTGTACTCCTTCGTATGCACTTTATCTGGCGGATGCCATTAAAGATTCCGGTTATCCGCGGGAGGAATTCCAACTGAAAGTGGGAGCCTTGGGTGCGGAGCCTTGGACGGAGAATATGCGTCATGAAATCGAAGAAAAACTCGGTATTAAAGCATACGATATCTACGGACTGAGTGAAATAGCCGGACCGGGTGTCGGTTACGAATGTGAATGTCAGCATGGTACGCACTTGAATGAGGATCATTATTTCCCTGAAATTATTGATCCGAATACATTGCAGCCGGTAGAACCCGGACAGACGGGCGAACTGGTATTTACGCACCTGACGAAGGAGGGAATGCCATTGCTTCGTTATCGTACGCGTGACTTGACGGCCTTGCATTATGATAAATGCTCCTGCGGACGTACATTGGTTCGTATGGACCGCATCCTGGGACGTAGTGACGATATGCTGATTATCCGTGGTGTCAATGTATTCCCGACTCAGATCGAGTCCGTCATTCTTGAGATGGAAGAATTCGAACCACATTATTTGTTGATAGTGGGTCGTGAAAACAATACCGATACGATGGAACTTCAGGTAGAAGTGCGCCCGGATTTCTATTCGGATGAGATTAACCGCATGTTGGCGTTGAAGAAGAAGCTGGCAGGTCGTCTGCAAAGCGTACTTGGACTGGGAGTCAATGTGAAACTGGTAGAACCGCGTAGCATTGAACGCAGCGTGGGCAAAGCTAAACGAGTGATTGATAACAGAAAAATTTAAAATAGGTAATAGGTAATAAGTATTAGGTATTATCGTAGCTGCAACATGGAATCCGTGTGGCTATTACCTAATACTTAATACTTATTACTTAATACCTAATACTTAAAACTTTACGATAATGGTAGCAAAACAACTTTCTATCTTTTTGGAAAACAAGTCCGGCCGTTTGACGGAAGTGACTGAAGTGCTGGCAAAAGAGAACATCAATCTTTCTGCCTTGTGCATCGCCGAAAATGCTGATTTTGGCATTTTGCGTGGAATTGTATCCGATCCGGATAAAGCATATAAAGCATTGAAAGATAATCATTTTGCCGTGAATATAACAGATGTGGTCGGCATTAGCTGTCCGAATGTGCCGGGAGCTTTGGCAAAAGTGCTGGGATTCTTGTCGGCAGAAGGAGTCTTTATTGAGTATATGTATTCGTTTGCCAATAATAACGTGGCAAACGTTGTGATTCGTCCTAGTAATATGGATAAATGTATTGAAGTACTGAAAGAAAAGAAAGTCGACCTGTTGGCGGCAAGTGATTTGTACAAGCTGTAACCGGACGGCGGACCATAAGCGAACGGTGAACGAAGAACGGTAGCGCTGGTATACCAATGACATAGCGCGCTTGTTGATCGTTCACCGTTTATTATTGACTGTTTATAGCTTCCTGTTCGACGTCGTTTTTTCTCTTTTCGTCGATGTTTAACGCCTTTTATGTATTAAAAAACATAGATTAATTGGTTAATTCCCCGCGAATAAGTAACTTTGCGCAATATTTTTTAAAAGGATGAAGAAAAATATCATTATAACTTTGCTCGCAGCAGCCTCTCTGACATCGTGTGGAGAGTACAATAAATTGCTGAAAAGTACCGATTACGAATACAAGTACGAGGCCGCCAAAAACTATTTTGCTAAAGGGCAGTATAACCGTTCAGCTACCTTGCTGAACGAATTGATTACAATCCTTAAGGGAACCGATAAAGCGGAGGAGTCTCTGTATATGTTGGGTATGAGTTACTATAATCAGAAAGATTATCAGACAGCTGCCCAGACGTTTATCACCTATTTCAACACTTATCCTCGTGGTACTTTTACTGAACTGGCACGTTTCCATGCAGGTAAATCCCTGTTCCTGGATACTCCGGAACCACGTTTGGATCAATCAAGCACTTATCAGGCTATCCAGCAACTGCAGATGTTTATGGAATATTTCCCGAACAGTACCAAGAAGCAGGAAGCACAAGATATGATTTTTGCTTTGCAGGATAAACTGGTGTTGAAAGAACTCTATTCTGCAAAGTTGTATTATAATCTGGGTAACTATCTGGGTAATAACTATGAGTCCTGTGTAATTACAGCTCAGAATGCTCTGAAAGATTATCCTTATACAGATTATCGCGAAGAACTTTCCATATTGATTCTGCGTGCCAGACATGAAATGGCCATTTATAGTGTAGAAGACAAGAAGATGGATCGTTACCGTGAAACGATAGATGAATATTATGCTTTCAAGAACGAGTTTCCGGAAAGTAAATACCTGAAAGAGGCTGAAAAAATATTCAATGAATCACAGAAAGTAATTAAAGACTAAATTTAAATAGATTTATGGACTACAAAAAAACGAACGCTCCCGCTACGACGGTAACCCGTGACATGATGGAACTCTGTGCTGACACAGGGAATGTTTATGAAACTGTTGCCATTATTGGTAAGCGTGCTAACCAGATTAGTGTGGAAATTAAAAACGATCTTTCTAAGAAATTAGCAGAGTTTGCTTCTTACAACGATAATTTGGAAGAAGTATTCGAGAATAGAGAGCAGATCGAAATTTCTCGTTATTATGAGAAATTGCCGAAACCGGACTTGATTGCTACGCAAGAATACATCGAAGGGAAAATATATTATAGAAATCCGGCTAAGGAGAAAGAAAAACTTCAGTAATTTATTTTCTAACGAAAGAATTGATAGTCAAGTAGTAAGCGGGAAGCATTTTCCTATTCCTTATTGCTTGGCTATTATTGTTTAACTTAACTACTATAGAATACTTATGATTCAACGAATTCAAAGTTTTTACTTATTGATTGTAACAGGGTTGCTGATTACAGCAATGTGTTTACCGATGGGATATTTTATTGACACTACAGGAGAACATCCTTTTAAAGCACTGGGGATAAACGTGAATGGAATTTTCCAGTCTACTTGGGGGATATTTGGTATTCTGATGCTGAGCGCTCTGGTAGCTTTTGCGACTATTTTTCTGTATAAGAACCGAATGTTGCAGATTCGTATGTCAATCTTCAATAGCTTGTTGCTGGTGGGCTATTATATTGCCTTCATTGCTTTTTATTTTGCATTGAAGAGCGATGCCAATCTGTTCCGTATTGGTTGGGCGCTTTGCTTACCATTGGTGTCTATCGTTCTGAATGTGCTGGCTATTCGTGCTATCGGACGTGACGAGGTGATGGTAAAGGCTGCAGACAGACTTCGATAAGAATGCGGGAAGCTCTCGCATTAGGAGTTCCTGATAGAATAAAACAGGCGCGAATTTCGCAGACTCACGGAAATATAAACCGTAGGTTCGAGCGAGATTCGCGCCTGATCTTTTTGGGTACTGCTTCTTATTTCTTTAAATCGAATAGATAAGTAAGCTTCACTGTAATTGTGCCATGAGCCGCACGGGAGAAATAGTCTTTCTTCGTTGTGCTGTAAAAGTCTGACAGAGCAAAATAATAGCGTCCTTCGAGCAGAAAACTACCGGCTTTCTTTGTTCTGAATTCTATTCCGCCGCCTCCGGCTATACCATAATCGAATTTGTTTTGGATTTTATCCCCGTAAACAGCTTTTTGAGTGTCTGTCAGGGCATTCATGTCTATATTCTCCATGCTTTCAGATTCACCGATCAGAAGGCCGATCTGAGGACCTGCATTGATAAAGAACTGTAGTCCTTTTTCATTGCCGAAAGCCAAGTGGGCGAGGAAGGGAATATCGAGATAGTTCATCTTTCGGGTGTATTTGCGGGTAGGATCTTCTACGGGTTCTCCATTCTCCCCCGGTACTTCAAATAATTCATCCCAGCCACGTTGGGAGATATTTAACTCTACTTGCGCACCACAGATCATTGCAAAATACTTTTCGGAAATGTAGCGTGCCGTCAAACCTCCGGTAATACCCATCAATGAGTTCTGTTTGATTTTAGGAGTGAATGAAGCACTGTTTAAGTTGACACCTCCATTAAATCCGACAGAAAAGTTCTGGCGTGGTTCGCCGATCTGTGCGGTGGCAGGAAGCGCAAGTCCCATCATCAGGGAAGCGGCAATCAGAAGTGATTTTATCTTTGTCATTTTCGTCTTATTCGAAGTCAAGTTTTACTAATTCAAAATTCTTCGTGAAATGGATAAAGAATACTTTCTTATTAATGAATCCTCCCCAGTTGTTGACACGTTCGAATTTGAAGCCTGTCTGTATCGGAGTCAGGTTCATTTTCGGTAAATTGTTTTCCAGTTCCGAGCCATAGCGTGACAAGCCTTTCAGGAAGAAGAAGCCTGTGTCGAAACCAAGCATTCCGTAGCTTGGGAATTTACTCACCAAGTCCTTGCTATACCATTTGTGATAATTGTTGGTGAACTGTATGGCAGCCGGAAATAATGTATTTGTGTAGAACGATGAATAGAAATAGGTATCCAGTTCAAAGAAACTTTCCAGGTGATCCCGGGTGTATGTCTGCCATTCGGGATAACCGAACAGATGAATATTCTGCTCCGGAGTATCTCTGACCAGTAGAATCAGTTGAGGAAGAATCTTGATTAACATGACATTTTTGCCGGAAGTCGGAATGAAAATATTGTCTTTGTCAGAGCGGAGAGCTTCCTTCAGCATATCCTTGGTTGCGTTTTCATTGACGGTTTTCATTGACATTCCCTTGCTCTTCAGCTCTTGTTTCATGCCGCTGATAAACTCGGCTTTTTCTTTATCTTCGCTGGTTGGTTCAATAAAGATGACATGGGCATTGGGGAATTGACGGGTAAAGTGTTCGTATACTTCCGAATATAAATAGGATTGCGGGGTATTAATCTGGTAGATGGCAGGATTATTAAATACTTCTTCCCCTTTCGAAGAGAAAGGAATCACCAGTCGTATATCATTCTTTTCTGCAAAAGTAGATAAAGGTTTGATCTGTTGCTGGTGCATCGGACCGAAAATGACATTCATGTTCTTCATCTCATTTTTCGCCAGAATAGTATTTAATGTAGAAACATCTTTTCCACAGTCATATACATATAGATCAATAGAAGTACCTGTACGTTTCAGACTGTCTACCGCCATCAGGAAACCTTCGTAGTATTCCACCATACGTTTGTCTTCCTGGAAAGGCAATAGCAGGGCCGCTTTGATAGTAGAGATTGCCTGAGGGGCTTCTTTGCTCTTGCGGAAAAGTTCATTGTTACTGGGGGGGATAGCGTACGGATCCTCTTTGGGAGTTGTCGGTTGCATGGTGGTTGCACTGGGATAGGGGATACAGAGATATTGTCCCTTTTTCATTCCCTTTTTCAGTTCGGGATTGGCTGCAATCAATTCCTGTTCGCTGATTCCATATTCGCGGCTTACGCTGAATACGGTTTCTTTGCGTTTTACCTTATGCATATCTTTGCATCTGGATTGTATAGGTCCCTGTATAGCAGGTTTTTCAGCCGGTGTTTGCGCAGCTTCCGTTTCCTGCTCTTGTTCCAACGGAATGAGAATAACCTGACCGATACGGAAGTTTTCGGCGCTTAATCCCGGATTGGCTTCACAAATGGCTTTGGCAGATATATTATAAATGGTAGTCAGTTTGTATAAAGTTTCTCCGGCTTGAATCGTATGGAATGTTTCCCCTTTCTGGCTTTCTTTTCCTTTAGGGATTTTTATGGCTTGCCCGGCATAAATTTTCTCATCACATCCGGGATTCAGACGTATGATGTCGTTTGTTGTGACATTATACATCTTGGCAATGGAGTATAAACTCTGTCCTTTTTCGATGGTATGCAAGAAATAAGATTGGTTCTCTTGTGCATAACTAATAGCGTATGAGGCGCTTATAAAAAGCAAAAATAAGAATATTCGGCTTATCGGTTTCATCAATTTATAACTATTGGTTCTTGAAATCAAGGAACAAAGGTACGAATAATGCCCTATATCTTCATAAGATTTGAGTTAAGAAAATAATATTGTGCTTTTTTGGGAGCATATTTCGGGCGGAAACATTAATTTTGTACCGTTTATGAAGGATATGAATATGCAAGAAACAGAATATATTAATGTGTATGGTGCCCGTGTGCACAATTTGAAAGATATTGATGCTGAAATTCCCCGTAACAGTTTGACAGTGATTACCGGATTGAGTGGTAGTGGTAAATCTTCCTTGGCTTTCGATACGATATTTGCCGAGGGACAGCGCCGTTATATCGAGACTTTTTCGGCCTATGCCCGCAACTTTTTGGGGAATCTGGAACGTCCGGATGTCGATAAAATAACAGGGCTGAGTCCGGTTATCTCTATCGAACAGAAAACTACGAATAAAAATCCCCGTTCTACCGTGGGAACAACAACGGAAATATACGATTATCTTCGTCTGCTCTATGCCCGTGCAGGTATTGCTTATTCGTACCTGTCAGGAGAGGAGATGGTGAAATATACGGAAGAACAGATTCTGGATTTAATCCTGAAAGATTATAAAGGAAAGAAAATATACTTGCTCGCACCCTTGGTTCGTTCGCGTAAGGGACATTACAAAGAACTCTTCGAACAGGTGCGAAAGAAAGGATATCTCTATGTACGGATAGACGGCGAACTGCGTGAAGTGACGCACGGCATGAAACTCGACCGTTACAAGAATCATGATATTGAGGTAGTCATTGATAAACTGATAGTAGCCGAGAAAGATGATAAACGCCTGAAACAGAGTGTGGCAACTGCTATGCGCCAAGGTGATGGTTTATTGATGATTCTTGATGCGCAGACAGAAAGTGTCCGTCATTACAGTAAACGCCTGATGTGTCCGGTTACCGGACTGTCTTATCGGGAACCGGCTCCTCATAACTTCTCATTCAACTCTCCGCAGGGAGCGTGCCCGAAATGTAAAGGATTAGGCGTGGTCAATCAGATTGATGTCGATAAAGTGATTCCCGACCGTGAACTTTCCATCTATGAAGGAGCGATAGCACCTTTGGGAAAATACAAGAATGCCATGATTTTCTGGCAGATCGGTGCTTTGCTGGAGAAGTATGAAGCCACTTTAAAAACTCCGGTGAAGGAATTGTCGGATGATGCGGTTGAAGAAATATTATATGGTTCGGATGACCGGATCAAGATCAAGAGTTCGCTGATAGGAACTTCTTCTGATTACTTTGTAACCTATGAAGGAGTCGTAAAATATATCCAGATGCTTCAGGAAAAGGATGCTTCTGCTACCGCGCAGAAGTGGGCGGAGCAGTTTGCCCGTACCACTGTTTGTCCGGAATGTAAAGGTGCCCGGTTGAATAAAGAAGCATTGCACTTCCGTATTCATGACAAGAACATCAATGACTTGGCCAATATGGACATCAATGAGCTATATGACTGGTTGATGAACGTAGATCAATTTCTGTCCGATAAACAAAAGAAAATCGCAGCCGAGATTCTGAAAGAAATTCGTACGCGTTTGAAATTCTTGTTGGATGTAGGATTGGATTATTTGGCATTGAACCGTAGCTCGGTCAGCCTGTCCGGTGGTGAAAGTCAGCGTATTCGTCTGGCTACACAGATCGGCTCGCAATTGGTGAATGTGCTTTATATTCTGGATGAACCGAGTATCGGGTTGCACCAGCGTGACAATCTGCGTTTGATCCGCTCGTTGAAAGAGCTTCGTGATATGGGAAACTCGGTTATCGTTGTTGAACACGATAAAGATATGATGCTGGCTGCCGATTATGTGATTGATATGGGGCCTAAAGCCGGTCGTCTGGGTGGGGAGGTAGTCTTCTCGGGAACCCCGTCAGAAATGCTTCAAACCGAAACGATGACTTCGCAGTATCTGAACGGAGAGATGAAAATAGAAGTACCCGCCAAGCGAAGAAAAGGAAATGGAAAATCTATCTGGCTGAAAGGAGCGAAGGGAAATAATCTGAAAAATGTAGATGTTGAATTTCCGTTAGGGAAGTTGATTTGTGTGACCGGAGTATCCGGAAGTGGTAAATCGACGTTGATTAATGAGACTTTGCAGCCGATTCTTTCACAGAAATTCTATCGCTCTTTGCAAGACCCTTTGGAATACGATTCTATAGAGGGACTGGAAAACATAGATAAGGTAGTGGACGTGGATCAATCTCCGATTGGTCGTACCCCCCGTTCCAATCCGGCCACTTATACAGGTGTATTTTCCGATATCCGTAACTTGTTCGTAAGCCTTCCGGAAGCTAAGATTCGCGGTTACAAGCCCGGACGCTTCTCTTTTAATGTATCGGGCGGTCGTTGTGAAGCCTGTACCGGAAATGGATACAAGACGATTGAAATGAACTTCTTGCCGGATGTGTATGTGCCTTGTGAGGTTTGCCACGGCAAGCGGTATAATCGCGAAACGCTTGAAGTACGTTTCAAAGGAAAGTCTATTGCTGATGTGCTTGATATGACTATAAACCGTGCTGTCGAATTCTTTGAGAATGTGCCGCAGATTCTGAATAAGATAAAAGTCTTGCAGGATGTCGGTTTGGGCTATATTAAATTAGGGCAGTCATCTACTACCCTTTCTGGTGGAGAGAGCCAGCGTGTGAAACTAGCAACAGAATTGTCCAAGCGAGATACCGGTAAAACACTTTACATTCTCGATGAACCGACTACCGGACTTCACTTTGAGGATATCCGTGTATTGATGGGGGTACTTAATAAGCTGGTGGACAAAGGTAATACCGTCATTGTAATCGAACATAACCTGGACGTTATCAAGATGGCGGATTATATCATAGACATGGGACCTGAAGGTGGTAAGGGCGGGGGAGTACTCCTTAGCTACGGAACACCGGAAGAGGTTGCGAAGAGCCAGAAAGGTTATACTCCTAAGTTTCTTCGCGAGGAATTAGGACTTTAATATTGAAGTATAAGTGTCGGTTTACTAAAAAGAAACAACAAGATGAAAATCAATAAAACGAATGCGGTGCGTTTGCTGGATAAAGCTAAAATAGCTTATGAACTGATTCCTTATGAAGTTGACGAAAACGATCTGAGTGCCATTCATGTAGCTGCCAGCTTAGGCGAGAATATAGAACAGGTATTTAAGACACTGGTTCTTCACGGTGACAAAAGCGGTTATTTTGTTTGCGTCATTCCGGGTGAGCACGAAGTCGATCTGAAGCTGGCAGCAAAGGCTTCGGGCAATAAAAAGTGTGATCTGATACCGGTGAAAGAACTTCTTCCGCTGACGGGATATATCCGGGGCGGCTGTTCGCCTATTGGCATGAAGAAACATTTTCCTACTTATATTCATGAAACCTGCCGGCAATTTCCGTATATTTATGTAAGTGCCGGTGTACGGGGACTTCAGATAAAAATAGCTCCGGAAGCTGTCTCTTATACACATCTGACGCTGCCGACGACTTAATAGGTGTAG
>ENA-UAMB01000638-UAMB01000638.1-human-gut-metagenome-genome-assembly--contig:-NODE-638-length-20823-cov-6.346109_pt1 | contig 20823 bp, 25 predicted proteins | sample MGYA00243707_ERZ654484 | MGnify/ENA primary metagenome ERZ654484 (study PRJEB26926, sample SAMN06164464) | human gut metagenome | biome: ENVO:00009003; feature: ENVO:2100002; material: ENVO:00002003... | reverse complement strand
CTTACCCGGTAGTATACATCTACCGTTTTTGCCGGCTCGGGCGCGGGAGCTGGAGCAGGGGAGGGCGCGGGCTTGTCCCCGTTTAAATGAGCCTCCACCATCTTCAGAAACCTGTCCCAGCCTAGGTCAAGGGTTCTGTGGGGACAGTATTTTCCATTGTAATCCTGGTGCTTGGTTACCCTGTCCATTCCCCAGCCATAGCGTTTTAAGATAGAAGCGATAAACTCAGCGGCGTTCTGCTCCGCTTTGGTGAACTTCTCACCGCCTGACAGGGAATAGCAGATCTCCACGGCGATCCCCTCCCGGTTGCCTTTGCCGTTTCCGTCTCCGGCGTTCCAGGTGTTCCGGTTTTCCGGCACGCCCTGAACTACCTCCTGATCGTCCACGGCGTAATGAAAAGAAACCTCATTGTCGTTACGAATCATATAGGCGATTTCATTCGCCGCCGGTGCGTCGTTGGCGGTGTTGTGAACCACTACCCTGGTAGGGGTCATAGCATAAGGACATTTGATGGAGTAACGGGAAGGGTCTGCTAAATTTTGAATGATTTTCATTTTGCTTCCTCCTTGTTTTCTAAAGCGGATAAACGCCGCTCTAAATTCTCAATTTGCTTTTGCTGCTTCTGCACCATGCAGATTAAAGGGGCAATAAATTCGCTGTAACGCAAAGCATAAACATATTCCCCCTCAATAACGCGGGTTTTCAATTCTTTTCGGGTTACAGTTTTTTCCTCTCCGGTTTCCTCGTCTGTGACAGTCTCGGGAACGTCCTCGTAATAATCCTCCGTTTTTGGAGTCTTGATGAATCCGGCGAAATCCAAATCCGACATTCCGATCTGTGGAAGGAGCTCCTCGATATCCTGGGAGATCAACCCCCAGTGGGTTCTGCCGCTGGTGCCGTCGTTGAATTTAAAGGTGCTGGGTTTCAATCCCATAATGAGCTTTTCAGCCTGTTCTGGGTCAATATCAGCAATAGTATTCTTCTCGTTTCGGTCAGAGGTGTTTATAGAACCTGTTTTGGCATAAACAACCGCCCACCTGTGAGACCCGTTTCCTAAATTAAGCGATCCGTCGCCCGCTTCCCTGAATACGCCTCCTTGTAAAACAACGCCAACAGCGGCATTAGTGTCTACGCCTAATTGCAGCGAAGTGCCGTTTCCGTAAATTTGAGGGTATTGAGTTGTAGTAAACTGAAGCCGTCCATAACATTTACCGCCGTTTGGTGAGATTGCTCCAAAATATGCCATAATGAGATCCTCCTTTTCTAATTAATCAAAAATACCGCGTCGATAGAAAGCGGCCCGGTAGAAGGAAGCGTGCCGGAAAACGCCACAACTGAACCGCCTGTCCCGATTTGAGCACCAGCCGCGTTAGAAATATCCCCTCCGCATGTCATAACGACGTCGATATATTTCGTCGGCACAACCCCGCTAGGTAAGTTAAATATCAAACTGTTGCTGGAATTGATCGTGGCGCTCGGTGCTGTAAGGCGGGCGGTTATGGCGGCAAGCCTCCCGGTGACCACAAGATGGCACGCGGAAGCCGCGCTGGCTGCCGTCCAGCCGTTTTGCGGGGTTAGTTCATATACGGTTTGGGAAACCGCTCCTACATCTGCGGCGGTCAAAGAAATATTTGATGATAACGCCTTACCGTTTATGGTTCGCGTGGTGGGAACTGCTCCCACATCAGAGGCAGACGGCATTTGAGCCAGCTTGCCGGAGCTGTTTAGGGTTGCAAGGCCGTTAGGATGCCCTTTGCTTGCTTCCAACGCGTCCAGATCGGCTTGGAGAGAAGCCACGTCGATGTCCTTTAACTGGTTATAGATTTCTTCCGCGTTTTCCCCCTGGATTTTAGCGTAGTCGCCTTGGGTTTTCGCATAGGCCGCCTGCGTTTGGGCCGCCTGTGCCTGTGAATTTGCGGATTCCGCTGCTGAAGTTGCGGCGTCGGCTGCGGTATTAGCAGACTGTGCCGCAGTATTTGCCGCCTGAGCCGCCGTGTTCGCTGACTGAGCTGCCTCATTGGCCTTATCCGCGGCTTCACTGGCGATCCCTGTGGCGTTGTTCGCTTCGTTGAGAGCTTCCGCCAGCCTGGAAAATTCGTCTGTGCTCTCGATCGCGCCGTCATAATTGCTCTTGATAATGCGCAGAGGGGGAAGGGTTACCTTTAAGGTATGGTTGTCTGTGTCAATGATTTGAAGCTCGCACAGCTTGGTAAGGCCGGATACCGCCATCATTTGAAGGGTGAGGGTTACGGTTGCTTGGTTTCCTTCTACATCGCAGGAATTATAGATCATGGTGTTGTCCGGCTTCTGTATGTACACGGATACCGTTTTCCCGGTTAAATCAAGAGGAGAACCGTTATCATAGAGATAAATTCTTAACTCTCTGCCGTCCGCTTCCTCCTGAATTACTCGGATTTCTCCAATGGGCTGCTGCCATGTGCTGTCAATCTCTATTTCTTTGTAGACCAAAATTACACCTCCTGCTTTTGTTGAATACTATCAACCTTGTCGGACAACTCCTGAACCGCTTTCCAAAGGACAGAAACCATTCCGTAGAGATCAATAGCCTTATCTCCGCTTTCAGTTTCCCGGCGAATTTCTTCCGGGGCTTCATCGTACATCAAGCCTACTGATTCGTTTTTTGTGCCGACTGATTTTCTTTTTAAATTTTTCGCGTTCCCCTCTGGGATCATGTCTTGTTTCAGCCGATAACGGTACACCGCTGAACCTCTCACTTTCTCTAAGAAGGTTCCGGACAGCTTTTTTACTCCGGTTTTCTTTTTTCGGTCGGAGGTCACAAGAGATCCATTGGAATAGATATTTCCGAACTTAGCGTCACCGTTGGATTCAATGGACGCTCTCATATATCCATTTGTACCAAATTGGATTTTGTTTTTGTCGTACAGAACACATCCGGTATTGCTAAAACGAAGATAATTGTTGTAGCCGTCGTATTGAACAAGAAGCTGTTCCGGATCGGCATAAAAAATATTTTTATTTGTTTTGCCTTTTGTCCCGCGTTTTACTATTACGGTTCCTTCTCCAGTAGAGGAATTTCCGTTAAGATACAGACCGCTGGCTCCACCGGAATATTCAGAAATACCATTTGATCGAATGATAAGATCTCCGTTTGAAACAATTTCGTCCTTATTCGCCAGCGGAAAATCCTCGCTGATCCCATCGATTGTTATAAGCAGCAACCCGGAGTTTCCACCGAGATAAGAAATCCGAAATCCCTGGTACGGTTCTCCTCCAGCCCAGTTCCCGGAACCGATTTTTGCGGTTGTTGTTACCCCATCGTCAACGCCTTTCAGTACGGAAGAAGCAAGCTCACCTTTTCCATTATTTGCGTCAAGATCGAAATATACAGCCCCGGTGTGTGATTGAATTTTTCCGGTTTTAATCAGATTTGCCCACAGTTCCCCGGTCAAGATCATGCTGGCATTGATTTTACCGTCCATTGTAAATGCAATATTTGGTGTGCCGTTAAATCCATTGGAGGAGTGTCCTATGCCGCCGAGTGTCGCACGCCATACATTCATAGCGGTTTCCGTATTATCTGTATCCATAATTGCCCAGCCATTCGGCTTTTGGTTTTCTGGATTCATCGTAACGATATAGTTTCCGCCTAGTTGTCCGGTTATCATTTCGCCAGCTGTCTCCAGTCCCGCCTGTCTTATCTGATTAAAGGTCGAGGTAGGCTTTTCCATTTGGGTCTGAATGGATTTCACGGAATTTTGAATACTGGGAGCCACAGTAGACAAAGTAACTTCATTTTTTTCCGGAGATTTGGGATAGCGTTTGATTCCGGCAACAGTGTGGGTAATCCGTCGATTCCGCCTGCGGTCCAAAAGAACTACATTCTGGTAAAGCTCGAATTCCAGAAACGAATAAATATTGTCGTTTTTTCCTTCCTGATTCTCTCTTGCCCTTGCCAGGTCCATGACGCCGCAGGTATAAGACTGCTGCGGAACCGCCATACTCTTCAAGCGTTTTTTTGCGTCAGCCAGCAGGTTTTCCGCTATTGTGTACCGCTCGTCTTTCCAGTAAACGGATATGACTTTATCGCTGTAGGAGAAATCCTCCACATAATCCTTCCCGCCGTTAATATCGGCAAAGGTTAAGCTGTCTTTTCCTTTCGCATACAGCCTGGTAGCGAATCCGCTGCTCTTACCCTTGAAGTTAACGCTTTTCAAATTCAGCTCGTCAGTGAGGAATACCCCGGAAATTTCCTCGCTGTCCGGATTGTAGATATGAATCACACGGGCATTATTGTCAAAACGGAACACTACATTGTAGATATCCGGGCAGGCGTCGATAACGTCTAATGGAGTAGCAGCTTCCAGTTCGATCGTACGGCGCTGATTAAAATAGGCGTGATCCTGGACGGCCCAGCCGTCTGGCAGCGCCTTGGATATGGTGTTAACCACAGTATCGCTGCCGTTTGTGTAATTCAGGAACATATCCCTTGAGAGCTCGTCAAGGTCAAGCTCGGCCTTAATGTTTACCGTGGTTTGTCCCTCGTCGATCGCCTTGATAAGATATCTTTGTTTTGTTTCTGTGTCGATCAGAGGGGTTTCCTCAAAAAGATATTGATAGTCGGGGTGATCCAAAGGGAGAGTGAATCCCGCAGCGTCCTTGCCGCCGTATATCTCTTGGATATAATAGTCGTCAAAGTTCAAAGGGATTTGCTCCCCGTTGTTTGAAATAGTAAGCATAGGCTGCTCCTTACACATAAGATGGATAGTATTGGACGGTGACCGGGTCAATACATGAAATGGTATTATCGCCCGGGACCAGATATGGAAAGTCAATGATATCGCACCGCTGGGCCGCCGGGCCTCCATTGATCAGGATCCGCTTTGTGATACCGTCAATAACAATCTGATCGCCTTGGTGAACATTGGTAAAGGTGATCCCAGCTACCACATATTTCTCAGCATCAGCAGACGGAGAAGCGGAAAGGATACAATCCATCTTTGGCAGCGTGCCCTGAGCCTGAAGGCTGCCGTTTGAAACAGCTTTGACCATTTTGTCGTGCTGAATCCCCAGAAAGACATAAGAGCAGGACAGAATAGACGGCGTAATCTGCTGGGGCACGCCGATAGATTGGAGAATAGAGGTGTAATAAAACCCGTCGGGGAGGAAAAGCTCTACCTTGCCGCTGAGACATAAAGCGTCAAGAGCCGAAAGGTTTCTTTTGGTTTCCCGCGGGGAACTGCCGTATAAATCAAAAGGGAGCGTTATGGTTTTTAGCCCGATCCTGCTCCCTAAGGAAATAAAGGCGTTTCCGTCCCGAGGCTTGTAATAATCGGCGGTTACGGCAGAGCCGGAAACAGTATAATTTGCCCTCAGCTTCCCGCCGAATTGACTGAGGGGAATGTGGTTAATGTACAATGTTATCCCTCCCATGCAAGCTGTTCTCCCATAAACGGGGCGGTGGCTCTGGCAACCTCACGGCCCTCCAGGTCCACATGGATTTCAGCCACATACTTTCCTTGGGGCGCGGCGGAATCCGTTCCGCTGTTATAGCTTGAATCCCGAAGCGCCGCGTAATTACCGGACGCGGAAAGGGAAGCGGACATTCTGTAGGATTCCGCAGCGACAGCGGCTTTCATTTTCTGAACCATTCCCGATACGTCCAGTTTGGAAAGGCCAAATTTATCTAGGAAAGAATACTTACCTGATTGATCGGAAATTGCGCCTATTGTGTCGGTGACCATGTCTTTCGCCGCTGCTGCGGCTTCCTTGGCGTTCTTTTCAATACCGAGTGCATAGCCTTCGGCGTTATCTTTGCCCAGCTTAATGGTTTCTTTGGCTGGGGAATGGCTGTCCTGTGCCGTTTGCTGACCAGCCATTGCCTGCTTGGCGATATTGTAGCCAGCCGTGAAAGCGGCCTGAAACCCGGATTCCACACCGCCAACAAAACCGTCAGCGCTGTTCTTTCCATTAGAATAGGAGTTTTCGCCTTCTGGGTCTGCGGATTTCTCGCCTTCCAGAACAATTTCACCCAGCCGTTCACCCTTTGTAAAAATTACGTTTCCTTGGTCGTCTAAGCCGATTCCTAAAGCGTCTAAAGCTTCCTTGCCTTTTTCGTTCATATCGTCAGGCAGGCTGTCTAAGGCAAGAATCAGATTTCTGGCAAGTTCCTCTTGTTCTTCCGTGAGGTCTTCGCCAGCAGCTTTAGTATCTATAATCCTTTGCAGCCAGCCGCCGGCCTGTTTTAATGTGGCTTCATCAAAACCCTCCAAGTAACTTCTTTCTATTTCGGCTAATCTTGCATTATGGTCCTCTGTTGCCTGTTCAATTTCATCTTGCTTTAGACTTCTAAAATAAGTCATTTGATCGTAGGATAAAGACTCATCTTTTTCTATAGCAAGAATCTCATCGTTCAGTTCTTTGATCCTGTTGTTATGGCGTTGCTCCTCTTCTTCTATTTGTCCTTTTAACTCTTTATTTCGATCTACAAAATCTTGATAAAATTCGGAGCGCTGTGAATATCCTTCTGCCTCAATCCCTAAAATATCGGCGTATTTTTGTTCAGCATTATCCACGGCGATTTGATAATCAGCCAAGGCGGCTGCATTTGCCTGTTCTAACCATTCCTCATTATATTCTTCTTTTGTACCAAGAAGAGACTTGTTCAGCGCGACCTGATTGGCATATTGCTCATAAGCCTTTTCCTTTACCGCTTCTGTTTCTTCGCTGGCTGCCTTGATAATTCTGGCGGACATATCCTCGTATTCTTCTGCGGTTAAATTTGATGCTTCTGATAACGCTTTAGCTTGATCTAATACCACATCTTGTCTAGCTTTATAAAAATCCAACTCCTGCTGAGACATATCCCTCATTTTCTGAAACAGTTCATCAAGTCTTTGGATTTCGCTATCGGTTAATTCTCGTCTCTCTTCAGAAGCAAGACGGGCTATTTCAGATATTTCAGTTTGTACAGCGTCCATTTCATCGGTTAGATTTTGCTGTTCCTCCTGAGACATTAGGATAGAATCATTAAAGCCTTCCATAGAGCTTTTGGCATTATCAACCTTTTCATTCCACTGTTCAATGCCGTCCGCAATATGTCCGATAGATTCTGCCATGCGCTCGTTAGCTTCTGCCAAAAGATCGGTGTCCTCTGTGCCATTACCTAACGCGACGCATAAAAGTCCGATTCCGGCGGCTAGGGCAGCTACAAGCCCGATTGCCACCCCGATAGGATTGGCATTCATAGCGGTGTTCCAAAGCCATTGGGCGGTTGTAACAAGGCTGATTTTTCCGGTTAAAGTGCCCACAACAACCTCTTTTGCGGTTAAAGCCGCGGCAGATGCAGAAGTGGCCACAGCGGCGGCGCCTTCCTGAGCAATAAAGAGCGATAGCTGTAAAGCCGCTGTTTGAAACGAAGCTTTCAAGCTGTTAATTGCGGTAGCTGCCGTCTTTGCGATACTGAACGCCTTTATACCCGCAACAGCTGAAGTGACAAGAGGCAAGATGATTTTTATATTTTTGCCAAGAAAATCGACGGCTTTCGCCAGGGGAGGAAGTATCGTTTTCGCGAGATTGGTTACTACTTTCCCCAGATCCTTCAAAATTTTAGATACTGTGTTAATGGCGTTCCGCAGCCCGCCGCTTTCAAAGGACCGCTTTAAAATATTTACGGTTTCTTTTACCGGCTTTTGGATCTCGCTGGGTAAGAGCTTTATCAGGCCGTCCACTAAAGCGCCGACAATTTGTTTTGCTGCTTGGATCAGCTGGGGCGCGTTATCTCCAATCCCTTTTATAAACGACTGGATAAATCCTACAGCCAGATCAACAACGCCCGGCGCCGCTTGCGCAAGCTTGGTGCAGGCGTCAGCCAGAATAGAGCCAAAAGCCGTAACAACGCCCTCTACACCGTTGCTTGTAAAGGCGCTTTGCAGTTCCTCCAGCCAGCCGTTGACCGTGGGAAGAACCGAATCCTTTAAGGTGTTGGTAACGCCCTGGGTTAGTTCTCCGATAAAGGACATAGCGTTATCCTTCAGCGTGGACATCTGCCCGTTAAAGGTTTGGCTCTGTGCCTCCATTGCCTGGTAAAACTGGCCGCCCTCGCTGGTAGCATGCTTGAAGGCTTCCGCAACTTCCTCCGCTGATACCCCGCCGGCGGACATGCGTTCTTTTAACTCCGCCATGCTCTCGCCGGTCATTTTGCTGATCTCATTTAAAGGATTGAAGCCCGCGTTGACAAACTGTAGTAAATCCTGCCCGGACAGCTTGCCGGCGCTTCCAACCTGGGCAAACGCCAGGGTTAAGCTGTCAAACCGCTCCTTATTCCCCTGAGATACCTCCCCGAGCATTTGAAGGGTGGGGAGAAGATCTTCCGCAGAGGTTCCAAAAGCTAAAAGGGTTTGAGAAGCTTTTGCCAAATCTGAGGTTTCAAATGGGGTTTTGGCCCCCATTTCCTTCAGACTGTTAACCAGCTTTGTGGCTTCTTCCGCACTGCCAAGCATCGTACCAAAGGAAGTAATATATTGTTCCATTTGGGAATTGTACTTAACGCCGGAAAGAACAGCGGCGCCAAACGCACCGCTTACCGCTCCAATCGCGGTGGCTGTTACTTTCAGCCCGGTTTTCGCAATGCTCCCCAGCTTTTCAATCCCAGACTTAAAACCGGAGCTGTCAACCCTGGTATCAAATTTTAAAGAGCCATCATAAGCCATAATCTCACCCTTTCCTGTGAGGTCATCGGCTCATAATGGCACTACTTGACCTGCCTTCCGTTTTTTACTTTTATTTCAAATATCTGTTTGCAGTTCTTTCCCTTGCATTTAATAAAAATACCCTTACAGTCAGCCGTCTGGCTTAACCGCAAAGGCATTTCATACCCACAATAGGGGCATTTTACTTTTCCAATATGGTCACCACCTAATTTTGGGGTATAAAAAAGCACCTGTAATTAAACAGATGCTTACTAATTAATCTATATATTTCAATGAGTTTAAGACGTCTTTATAAATATCGCGATATAACTCTACTTCTTCTGGGGTAGTATTTAAAATAAAGTTTACGCCTCCAGAGGAACATTCAAACATAGATTCTAGATGTTGCTCATCATGATTATCCATAATATCAGTATATTCAAGATACCAATAGGACGCGCCAGGTTGTGTTCGTTCTTCTGCATAAATTTTAATAGAGGATTCGCTAACACCAGACTGCTGTATTGCTTTAAAATAAGAATCCAACTCGTTTTGAGATCGTATCGTGCTTGGAGTGTTTAGAACACGCAATTCGGTATTTTCAGATAGTTTGTAGATCCAACCCAAACGTTCCATTCCTATTTCTTTAGATTCCCACTCAGGCGGTACAAAAAAGGATATATTGTGAATTTGGTATTGTCCATCAGTAAATTCTTCTGTTGAGGAAATTTGGTTCTCGCCAGAAGATGAGATGAGAGAAGATTCTTCTGTATTTTCGCTTTCCATATCCGCCGGATTAGGTTTAGATGATACAACCTGCGATGATTCATTCGTAGAATTTAGATCATTTCCTTCTTGGCACCCAGTCAAACACCCGATGGCAAGGATAACCGCCAAAGCTCCACAAAGCACCCTTTTCATTGCATCTTCCTCCTTTTTCCTAGATTATAGCACGATGTGTATTCATTACACAACCCTGTCAAAAAAAGGATTAGAGCACTTTGCTCACGTCGCCGCCGTTTAAAAGGGCCTGCTCAATAGCGTTCAGCTTTTCCCGCTCAGGCTGGGGGAGAGGAATCGCAAACTGCTTTTTCATTTTCCGGTAAAACTGCTTTTGCTCATTGCTCATTTTCGACGTGATGTCAATGCTTCGGTAACCCATGATTTCCACAATCCTGGAATCTGATTTCAGCCCCAGGAACATGGCTTTGAATTTCCACCAGTGAAGATAAGGAATATCCTGCAAATCTACGCCGTACTGTTCCAGAAAGGCCGCGAAAATGTATTCGTCGTCATAGGAATAGGAATAAATCTGCGTCCCCTTCCCGGCGCTTACAGCGCCGTTTTCTTCCTTTCCGGCCCGGTAGAACCACAGCTTTTTGTCAATGGCTTCCTCTATAGGCGCCGGCGGCTTAAAGCTGTTTTTTAAATCGCCCGTATTATAATAAAGGCTCAGGGCCTTTACTGTTTTGTCCAGCTCGGAAAGGGAGGAATCCTCCATCATCATTTCAAAACGGACAGAAGCGCGGAAATCCGAATTAATCGGAACCTCCGCGCCGCCGATGGTTACCGTTTTGGGAGCCGGGTCTGTCAGGATATTCATTTCTTTGCCCGGCGCTGGGCGCGGTTTCCGGAATACTTAGCCGTGACAGCTTTCGCCATAGTTTCAAGCTCAGCCTTTTCCGCGTTAATACCGTCCACCAACTCCTGAAATGCGTTCATTGCGACTTTTAGATTCACCACGCCGTCAAAAATTTTGACCGCGGTTCCCGCACCCCAAAGCCTGTCAAACGCAGCGGCCACAGCTTCACAAATTTCCCTTACAAAACCCGCCCAGGTGTTTTCCGGAGAATTTGCGTCAATGGAAGCGATTTTTTGGAAGGTTTCTTCCATTACCCTTTGAATGAGATCCGCCTTATCAGCGTCAAAAATATCATAGTCCAGCTCTTTTCCGTTTACGGTAAACATCGGCTGTGTCCTCCTTCTTATCACACGGATTCAGTAGCGCCTGCTTCAGTGAAGGTTTTTGTAGTGGTGTTAAATTCACCGTCTACAAAGGTTCCCACGTTGTTCAGGTTGCCGGTGACCTTGATGGTCTCGCCGCCAGCGCCGGCACAGCTTGCCACCTCTACGGCTACCCTGAATTTTCTGGCCTTAAAGGTGTTTTCCTTAGAAGCTACCGGCTCGAACAATTCAACCCGGATATAATCGCGCTCCGCGTCGGCGCCGGTCAGCTCGTCCCGTCCGATCTTGTAAAGCTCCATGACCGCTTCCTCAGATTTGATCAGATCGGTGTCAAAGGGGAACTGGGGCTGATAGCCCTTCACAATACTGGACGCGGCCTTGTCGTTGATATACGCCTTGGTGTCCAGCTGGGCGGCGGGGTTCTCGTCCAGGGTGTTGAAGCCCGCGCCCATCAGCGCGTAGGTTGTATCGCTGTCCCCGGGAATGCCTAAATAGTCCGCGATTTGGAACCGCATAATGGTTTCATTTGCCATAGTTATACCTCCTGAAAGTATTGAAGCCTGCACTGGATTTGATATTTTCCAGTGTCAGGCCCGGTTGTGAATAGATAGCCCGTGCTTTGGGCTTCGATTTTTTGTGGGATTTTTCCTTCCGGCAGGCTTGGAAAATTGCCGGTTCTGGTCTGGGCTTCCAGCCATGCCGCCAGATTCTCATAAAATCCGCTGTTGGCAAGGTTCTGCAAAACGTCCGGTCCGTAATCATTGACGGACCGGATCACAAACAGGTATTGCCGCACGCTGCTTCCGTCAATATACTGCTTTACGATCTCCGTGGCCGGGGTGGTATCGATGGAATATTCCACCGCCGGACCTTCCGGCAGGTAATCTACATTGATCGCGCTGTCTCCCATCAACGGACAGGTCAGGAAATAATCCCGCAGAGATTGAATAATAGTGTCAGCCATGCTATTTGCCTCCTGAAATCTTTTTGGCGCCCCGCAGGATTTCGCCCTTGTGGTCGATCTTCATGCGTTCAAACCACTTCGCGCCTCTCTGTGGGTCATAGGGACGGCTGACCGAAGTCCTGTAATACTGAGCGGCGGCGTAGGGGGCGATGTAATTGACCTCGCCGGAGCCGATATCAGTTCCCAGTGTGCCGGATTTATCCAGCATACCGGTCTGAAAAGGAACATAGGGGGAAGATAGGCGTAAAACCTCGCTGTCTACAAACCTCTGGGTTTGGTTGAACCGCCCGCTTCTTTCCGGACTGAAATTTTTATTCCATTCCAGCCTCGCTATGATTTTTCCGTTTTTGCCGGTTGTGGTGAAAACCGCACCTTTTGGTGTTTCGATTTTAAAGCCTCCAGCCACCGTTATTTCCCCTCGATTCTCCAGTGCCGCATCATGGGAGTACCCCTTCGGTTGTCCCTTACCGCGGTTACCACAAAGCACTCATATTTTCCGGTTAATTGGGAAGGGCCTGTGATTTGGTCTGTCACAAGCCCTTTTACCACAAGATCGCCGTTTGATATAACAATTGCTTCCTCGGTGGGAATCCGCACGATATAGGAATCCGCCGTATTCAGTCCGGTATCCCCTACAGAAACGGCCTGCTTGCCGTACCAGTTAACGCCGGGATACTGCCTGGAAGTCCACTCCTTCAGCCGGGTTTCCTTGTTGTAGGTTTCATGATAGATGGTGATATCCGCGTTGGTTATCATGGTATCACCTCACACAAAGGACCAGCCGGAAAACACCAGCAGGTTGACAGGGAAGGAGAGGTGACGCTTCATAACCGACAAAACGCCGGCGTTGGCTTCTGTCTGGCCGGAAAAGGAAACGCTGTATCCGTCCACGTTTTCAGACTGAATCCCGAAGGCCGCCCCTTGAAGCATCGGTATGATATCCGCCAAATCACACTCGCACGCCGAGAGCTGCGGCCCCATTGTTTCCGCTGAGTCCGCTTGTCCCATTGTGTAATAATCAATGAGCTCAGACGCTTTTTGCGCGTTTGCCTGATACTCGCTTTCCGGAAGCTTTCCGCCCCGCTGCTGGTACTGCTGATACGTTGAGTACATTCGGGGAAGCCTCCCTTCAATCGCTTGCGGCCACCTTGCGGACCCTCGCCAGAGCGGCGTTGGTCACCTTATACCCGGTATTCATTTCCACCTGGGCCAGGGAACCAGCAAAGCGCTCGGAATCGATCACTCTGGCTACCTCAAAGTTGCTGATCACGGACAGAGCCTCGTGATAGTACATGACATACTGCACCGTGGACATATCAACCGTTTTCTGCGTGCCGGTGCTGTCATAGTACTTAATAGAGCCTTGGGCGCCGTTGGCTTCCACAAAGGTCATGCCCAGCCACTGCCCCACATTTCCGGTGCTGGCGATCCGGTCATTCATAACCGGAGTGAAGTCCTTGCCGGCCGCAAGCAGCACCTGGCTGTAGAAAGCGGGAGTGCACATGACCACATTAGCCCGGCCCTTATCCTCCACGATTTCCTGGCGTGTGGCGATGATATCCTCCTTAACGTCGGTGATCGCCGTGGTTAGGGTCGCGTCGGCTTCCGTCTGGGCCTGCTCAGCCTTCGTTTTCCATTCGGGGTCGTACCCCTCCAGCTTGCCGTTGGCCTCTTCAAGACGGCTTTTGAAATCGTCTCTTTCAGCAGTCAGGGTCTCGATGCTGCGCTTTTGCTTTTCAATATCCGCACCATGCAGATCCATGATTTTTTGCACGTCCTCGTCGGATAAATTGAAAGCCTTTAAATCTTCTCTTTTCATGGGAATCCTTTCTTCCATACGCTTTTTACGGGGTCGCTTCCCTTTGGCGGTCACAGTTTTACGCCATGTCCGGGGCAAATTTGGGTATAACAAAAGGCCCGCACATTTCTGTACGAGCCTTGCGCTATTAAATTTGAATATAAAAATACCACCCTGCCTTTCGGTGGGTGGTATCCTTTATTGAGGAATAATGAATTTATCTAGTTCTCGAATGGTCAAATCCAAAGGATCAATTTTCTTTTCTTTGCAATAAGCGAGAAGTTTTCGATAGTCGTAATTGGCATTGTCTTTAAACAGTGGAGAAACATATCCGCCGGCCTTATCCGCGGCATTATCAAATTCTATCATTCTTTTCATATCCTGTTCAGACATTTAAATCACTCCTTTCCAAACGTATAAAGCTTTAATAGCTTTCTGGCAGCATCTTCATCTAAAATCATTCGATATGGGTGCGGAACACCCAGTAATTGTGCCCCTAAGGCCTTTGAATAGTGTTTTACCAGGTCTGTGTTTTTGGCGTCAAAAAAGACAAACCCACCATAACCTTTTTCCATTGACTGTTGTGCCGCAATGGCGAATAAATGTCCGCCAACTCCCAAATATTCTTTACTTGCTCCGCGGTTACTCGGAGCGCTTTCAGCAATTTGGACGTATACCGCCTTACTGCGATCTTCATATTTAAGGGCTATTAACCCTTGTGGATTTGATTCGCCTTTTACGACTAACTTATAGATTTCGTCTTCCTTGAGGGAAGAGTGCGTCCAATCAAAAAGCCAACCCTTGGCTTTCAAAGATTTCAATTCTGACTTAGCCGCTTTTTTATATGAGGTTTCGATGATTTTTCCGGTAGAAGCCTCTACAAGGCATGGGGTTAAGGAATCAATTTTTAATTGCATGCCATCACTTCCCATAATTATTATACCATCGCGGCTATGCTTTTTCAACCTTTCTGCTTGCGCTCTGGCTCTCGCGGTCTGGCTTCTTCCAAACCCGTAGACCTGGCTCCTGAATTTATCCTCGCCAAGCCCTGTCTGGGTCAGAAAGTCCTTTTGCTTCGCCCTCCAGGCAGCCAGCTTGGCGCTGGCCTCCGATGTGTCCAGACCAGCCGCGTCCATCGCCAGATATTCCCGTTTCCACCGCCTGATCTGCCGCTCCAAGTATCTTTGCTGCTGGGTGGCGTCGTAGTAGGGAAGGGTTCGCCCATTGTATGTAACGGTTTTGTTCTCATATTCTCTCAGCTTAGTCCTGGAATAAGCACGCTCGGACAAGCCCTCAAAATACGGAAAAAAGGAGTGGCGGCAGTTCCAGCCGCACAGCCCCGGGCCGGTTCCGTAGCCAGTGGATTTTACGAAATCTGGATACTTACGGCTTTTCCCGGAACGACTGAATATTCTGCCCTGCCAGTCCATGTGTTCCGGTCTGGCGCCCATGTGGGCAGTGGTTTCCACCAGGTCGCATTCCATTTCGTCAGCCCTGGCGGTCTGTATTCTGGCCGCCGTTTGATTGACCCCAGTAAGGACCGCCCGACGGACAGCAACGTCCATTTTGTCCGTGTGCCCGCTGGGATATATAATTGCGTCAATTCCTGCTTTGGAAAGGCTTTTTACAGCGCTTCTTACTGCGTCTTGGTAAGAAAACGCGCCGGAGGTTATATCCATGTAGGCGGTGTCCAGAGCGTTCTCAAACTGCCTTGAGGCCGTGTCAGCCGTAGTGCTTGTCAGGTTCTCAAAAAGCCTCATGGTTTTGTCGGAGCCGGCTTTAATTATTTTCTGCAAAGCCTCGCTGTCCCGCAGCGCTTTTGGGCTTAAACCAGCTGCCCGGTAGATTTGATCGTCATAATACAGCGCTTCTTCTCCGGCCTCTACAAGCAGTTCGTTAATCTCCCCCTGGGTTTTCCCGGTAAGGTGCTGTAAATGGTATCGGATAAATTCCCGTTCCGCCTCGATCTGTTCCAGCCGCCACATCTGCCATTGGGCGGTTTCCGTCAGCGCTCCGGTTTTCGAAATGCGCCGCGCCATATCCTCCAGAATCCTGATTTCCAGGTCGGCGTAAAGCTCAACAACACGGTCGGGCAGGTGGTCGATATATTCAGGGGAGAGCATGGTTAATCACTCCCGAACAATATGTTTTCCGGCGTCTCCGGTTCTGGAAGCATGGCTTTCGCTTCCTCCTCTGATACGCCGAAATACCAGCTTGTGAGCAGCTCCGGCCTGATGTATTTGCTGTCCGCCATTGCTTTCCTGCGGGAGTATTCCACACCGGTATCCTCAAAAATGGAGTCTCCATAGGTGACGAAAGGCTCAAAGGCTCCGGCTGGGGCCAGGCGGTACAGCGTTGAATATACGTCAAACCAATATAGAGCGTCGATCAGCCCGGAGGTCATGCCCCGGTCCTGCACCGCCTTGACGGTGTTGTAGGTGGTGCGGTCGTCACTGATCACCTGGGTGGCCGTTACCCTCCCGGTTTGGATATCGATATTAAAGGTTCCTTGAGAAAAACCAGTCTGCATTTCCAAAATCCGAAGCTGAGTATCAAAGATAGTTTTATAATGCTCCCCCCGCAGCTCCGGCGTATAGTCCGCCCAGGGCTTGTCCACAGGCATGTCGATTGTCATGTAATAGTCGCTGGCAAGCTCACGAAAAGGGATTGCGGGCTTTCCGTTGATCGGGTCCTTGACCGCAACGCCCCTGTCTAATACCATGCGCCGCTTTCCGGTATCCCGTTCCCACAGAAACTGTTCGTAGGTTTTGTCCAGCTGGATAATGCTGTCCACAGCGTTTGCGTAAATGCTGATAGGGAGGGGCCCGCCGTCGATATTGTTCAGCATCGGCATTCGGATTAGGCCGAAGTGAGGCCGGTCTACACCTAAAATAAAAGCTTCGGGCTGAAGGTCCGCCCAGCGTTCTACCTCAGAAAGGGAGAGCTCGCCGCCGATTCCATCGGCTTCTTTCAGCCGGTAAGCCCGGTTGGTAATGAGAAGGCCGTCTTCCTGAAGGGCAAATTCCTCGATGCGGACTACTGGCTTTCCGTCCTTCAGACGGTCAAAATCCGTAAAGAACCCAGATTCGATTCTTTTGTTTGGACCGAAGCCTTTCGGGAATATCCGGGAACGTGGGATAATCTCCACATAGACTGACCCGCCCTTTACAAACGGCTTTATTGCGGCCATGCCGCCGGCCCCCGCAAGCTGTACCGCCTCGTTGATATTAGGAAGCAGATTGCCGGCCGCCTGTTCCGTGATATATTTTCCCCGCTGGCCCGCGCCCGCGTCTATGGTTAACTCGCTGGTCGCAAGCGTCGCCAGATAGCTGGTGATTGTCTGCGCCAGCTTCAAGGAATGGGGAGGCTGGTTGATTAAATAAAACAGATCGTCCCAGGTTCGAATTGCTTCCGCCATATACGACGATAGATCCGCGCCCAGCTTTTTAATTTCCTTTAGATTCAGCATCTTCATCACCGCCTCCTTGATTAAATGAAAAAGTCCCATGCTTACACCCCTCCACGTTTCCAAAGGTATTCCGTGCCGTACCTTACGGCGTCAATATGATGATTGTCCGCATCGGGGTATCCGTCTAAAACTTCCCCGGTTTTTTTGTCCTGCTCGTATTCGTATTCCGAAAACTCCTTTTCGGTATCCGGGCATCTGACCGGATCTATCCAGATGCAGTCCAGGCTTTGCAGCCATTTATGGCTGTATTCCACAGACCCCGGGCCTTTCTCGGCGCTCCGGCAGTATAAGCCGTAAGCATTGTAGTCCCCGACGCTTTTCGGCTCCGCACTGTCTGCCGTGATTCTGTCGTTTCCAGTGAGGCCCTTTGCCTTTAGAATATCGGCTGTTTCCCAGTTTCCTTTTCGCCTGGCGGTTGCCTCGTCAAAAATATACAGGGTTTTCCTGGCCGCGTCATACTGCATTCCGTTGTACGCCCAGGGATCTGGATAATAGCCCCAGTCTACCCCGTGGAGCCTGCGGTCAAAGGAACGGACCATTTCGTCCGGGATCGGTTCCAATTTCAGATTTTCAAATACCTGGGTTCCGCTGCCGACAACCTCTCCCAGATACTCATGACGGTAGGAGGTTTCGCTTTTTGCTTTGAGCCGTTCCGCGTCCGCAAGGAATCTGGGGCCGAGCCATTCCTTAGGCGTTGTCAAATAGGTGCTGTGATGGATCAGCTGGCTGTCCCGCCGTTCCTTTACATACCGGTTGGCCCAGTTTCTGGCAGAGGAGGGAGGGTTAAAGGATTTCAGGGTAAAAGAAAAGGAACCCCCGCGCAAAAGCGACTGTTCCACATTTCTGATTATCTCAGGGCCTCCGAATTGGTCAAGCTCTTCAAACCAGGCCATTCCAATATATCCGAACGGCACTTTTATAGATTTTATTTTTCCCGGGTCGTCCATGCCGAAAAACATGATCTTTTGCCCAGTAGGAAGGTAAGTACATTCCATTGGGGAAACAGTGCATTTGAATTTCTGGGTTAATCCCAAAGCAGTAACGGCCCAGCATATTTGCGCGTAAACGCTGGTCCGCAGCGTGTTTGCAACCTGGCGTATCACCACGGCGTGGCAGTCGGGGTGCCTTATAAGCAGCAGAACCAGTTCAACTGACGCGAAGCTGGATTTTGTGGAGCCTCTGCCGCCCTCTAGTACCGCTTCGTCAATGCGGCCCATTCTGATCTGCCGGTGAACGTCGTAAAAAGCGGGGGAGACAATGCCGGATAATTTAGATGTCGTCAATGATCTGAACCCCGCTTTCGTCTTTTGAGGATAATTCCCTTCGCATTTCAAAATACAGCTTGATTGCTTGAACATCTCCGATAGAACAGCGCCGGATCAAGGCTTTCCAAACCGTTGAAAGCTCGCTGCTTGTAAATTTAGAAATCAGGCTGTCCACATATTGGGTAAACTCCGGCTTGTCCAGCCATTTGTAATAAGTGGAACGGGCTACACCGCATTCCCGGCATAACTCTGTGATGCTCCCGGTGAAGTCCGGATTTGCTAATAATTCCGCAAGTTTTCTTTGCTTGCTTGTTAGATTTAATTCGTTCGACTTTGTCGCCATACCACCACCACAATTTCAGGATAAATAGAAAGACCGCAAAGCCGTTAGGCCTGCGGTCCTTAGGAAAGGAGGTCAATGAACCTTGTACACTTTTCTATGATCTTATTATATCCTATGCTTTTGAAAAAATCGTCCGCGTTTTTTCCGCGAATTAATAATCAATTATTCCGTACATAGAAATAGTAAACTGATAAAGCGCCTCATCTTTATCGCTATATACTTTTGTCCTTTCAATGTGATATTTTTCCATCAGCCTTTCCACGTGTCCGTCGTGGCGGTCTATGTAAAACTCTGTGAGAAAGTCTTTTTGTACCTCAGTTATTCCGTCCAGCCCTTTCTCGATGAGTGCGACAATCCGCCGGGTCGCGGAGTAGGCCAAGGATAAGCGCTTAGTTTTCACAATATTATCAATCCAACGATCTTCAGTTTTACTCCCGCCGCCTTTCACTGGCTCAGAATCAGCAGTACAAGCCTTGATAGATTCCTGTTCTAATCGCAAAGTTAAAATCTGATCCCGAAGATTATTTAAAGATGCTTTGCGCTTCATGTAGCATCTAAGATCGTTTTCAGCTTCTTTTTTCCAGTTCAATTTTTCAACCTCCTGACAGTCTTTTTATCGCACTTCTCCGGCGGGCAGCCTCTGGGCTTACCGGTGTCCAGAAGATAATTACAGTATTTAACGAATCCATATCCGTGGGTTGCCAGTGCTCTATAATAGACGCACCCTTCACAGCTTTTCCGGTTCATGTGCTTTGGCGCCTTTGCAGTAGAAGTCGTCGTCTTTCCCGGTTGTCCATTGGTATTCAATATGATCTATATGATTGCTTCTTTCCAGATGGTAAAAGGGACACTCCTGCTTGTTCCTATGTACGCAGTCCTTGCAAGTGGTGTGCGGTTTGGGCGGGTCTTTGCTTGCCACCAGAACGGAACAAAGCAAGAAGCCTAGCGGTGCGCCTAAAAAATAACCTAAAAGTAATAATTGCCAGCCTGCCATATCAATTCTCCTTCCTTTCACCGTAGCTGCAAAAGTCGTCTGACTGCATTTGTACAAGATTTTTAGGTAAGCTATGAAATTCGCAATACCAATATTCTTTTATCTCTCCGTTTTCATCTTCATACTCTCCAGATTTTTTATAACTTTTACAATCCTTGCATCTAACTACGGGTACAGCATCGATAGTTGGAGCCTTTTTAAGCATTCCTCTGAACTCTCCAATTGTAAATTTTCTTTTTCTTGGAGTGTTCCCTATACATTCCGCTAATCCACCAAAAAATCCATCATTAAATAGTTTTGTATCAAATTCATCAGCATCAATCGGTCTCATGTTTCTCCTCCTGAACGCCGCGCCATTGCCAGCAATTATCTGTTCCGCACTCGTTAAATGTTTCATCTTCATCGTGTTTGCAAAATAAACACTGTCCATCTGCTAACTGTCGTAAATCCTTCACCGCCTGATCTCTTTCATGTCTTAGGTGGTCAAGTTCTGCGCGAAGTTTTCCGAATGCATTTTTATCCCAAAAGACAATACGCCTTTTTAACTGTATATTCTCTGATAGCAGCTTTTCAATAGCATCGGAGGCGTCTTTTAGTTCGTCCCAAGCACAAAGGGTATACATTTTTTGCAGCCTCTCAACTAATTCCTTATACATAACTAATCCTCCTTTCTAGCCGAAACCTGAATACTCGCTTCAATTACCGCGTGTTTGATAACATTTTGAATCTCTCTCCACGCCGAAGCATAACCATCTTGAAAGCCTTGTTGATATTCTGCGCGTAGTTCTGACACATAATCCGTTACTTCGACCTTTGCCATAGCTAATCCTCCAAATCCATCTTAGCGCCGCAAAATGGACAATACTTTTTTGGAATATTCACATAAACTTCCCCAGTCATATCCAATAGTTTATCTCTCAGTTCTTGTTCTGGTGTCAATGGAGCAAGTAAAGATTTACAATATTGAATTGTTTTGATATAAATTGGAGTTTGGCAGTAATTACACATAACTATCCCTCCGCACCCATCTTAGCGCCACAGTGAGGGCAAATGTTAAAATCAGGCCACTCTCCCGGCATGACATACCTGCAAACAGAACACTTTTTTCTCAAATTACACTTGTAGGCGAAGTAATTTGGATCCATATTTAAGGGTATGTTTACCCACTTCCCATGCTTCACCTCTGCTACGTCTGCGGCGGACAGCTCTTTAATCCTTTGACGGTCAAATACGCCTAGAACGCAGCCTAGTGCGTCTTCTCTCTTGATGTAATCAGACATGATCCGCCTCCTTATCCTCTACATCGAAAAGCTGGTCATAAGTTTTTATGATCATTTCTTTTGTCCTTCCTTCACC
>ENA-UAMB01000620-UAMB01000620.1-human-gut-metagenome-genome-assembly--contig:-NODE-620-length-21263-cov-11.100717_pt1 | contig 21263 bp, 16 predicted proteins | sample MGYA00243707_ERZ654484 | MGnify/ENA primary metagenome ERZ654484 (study PRJEB26926, sample SAMN06164464) | human gut metagenome | biome: ENVO:00009003; feature: ENVO:2100002; material: ENVO:00002003... | reverse complement strand
GCATGGTGTATAATATCGTAAAAATATGAAAACGATTACATATAAAATAAAAATGTTACATGTATAGTATATGAAATACATGTAAAAACTAAATGATAATGATACCATAAATATATAGTCGAAAAATAACAGGAGGTCAGAAAAATGAGTGCATTAACAGGAATCCTTGCCACAGAAGTAAGAAAGATCGAAGAAACCGCAGCAATGAGCAGAGAAATTCAGAAACAGCGTCTTACCCATCATCTGATGCCTCCGACGGGCTGGCTGAATGATCCGAATGGACTGTGCTATTTCAAGGGAAGATATCATGTGTTTTTTCAGTATGCTCCGTTTGATGCAGAGGGCGGATTGAAATTCTGGGGACATTATTCCAGCGAGGATCTGGTTTCCTGGAGATACGAGGGCGTGCCGCTGTACCCGGACAGCAACTATGACTGCCATGGTGTATATTCCGGCTCTGCGATCGTTGAGGATGAAAAGCTGCATCTTTTTTTTACCGGAAATATCAAAATGGACGGGGATTACGATTACATCAATAACGGGAGGCAGGCCAGTACTCTTCACGTAGAGAGCGAGGACGGGGTTCATTTCAGTGCGAAGGAAGTTGCAGTCGATTACCGCAATTATCCGGAAGATTATACGCAGCATGTGCGTGATCCAAAAGTGTGGAAAGATGGCGCTGACTATTTCATGGCACTGGGCGGTCGAAAGAAAAATGACCAGGGAGCTGTGCTGATCTACAAGTCTGAGGATCTCAAAAACTGGGATTATGATAAAGAAATTACGACAGAAGAGCCGTTCGGATACATGTGGGAATGTCCGGATCTGTTTGAAATCGACGGAGAGCAGGCACTGTCCATCTCTCCACAGGGACTTGAACGAGAAGAATATCGTTTTCAGAATATCTACCAGTCAGGCTATTTCCTTCTGAAAGAGGATAAGATCAATGTGAAAGAATTTCAGGAATGGGATATGGGATTTGACTTCTATGCGCCGCAGACGTTTGAGGATGCGAAAGGAAGACGGATCCTGATCGGCTGGATGGGTCTGCCGGATGTCGAAGAGGAATACACGAATCCTACAGCAAAAGACGAGGGCTGGCAGCACTGCCTGACGATTCCGCGCGAGATCACTTTACATGATGGAAGATTGTACCAGTATCCTGTCGAAGAAATGGAAGCCCTTCGGGGAAGATGTTGTGAAATAGATGAGACGCAGAAAAATATTGAAGTCTGGAAACCGTTTGAGCTGGACCTGAAACTGGATTCACGCAAATGCAGAATATCTGTCGGAGATGATCTTATGTTTGAGGCAGATGGCAGAGAAGCTTGCCTGCGATTATCTGAGAAAGCCGGTGCAGGACGGAAACAGAGAAAGGCAGTCATTCCGTCAGGCAGATTAAAAGAGCTCCGGATGCTTGTGGACACAACAGCTGTGGAAATTTATCTGAATCACGGGGAAGTTGTTTCCTCAACAAGATACTATCCGGGAAAAACGACACAAGTTGTGAAACTGGAAGCAGACAAGATCCAGGGACATATTTATGAATTAAAAGAGATGACCGGGATAAAATAACAGAATCATACAGAAGCCGCACGAATGGAAATGCAGAGGGTGTTATACGAAAGGAAAGTATAACACCCTCTGTGTATTATAAAGAAAAAATGTTATACTGAGACGAGAAAAATGAGGAGATGTACAGGATGCAGGAAAAGAAGGAACGCTTTCATGGAATCCCCATGCTGCCGTATGGACTTCTGAGTGCTGTAATGCAGGAGAGTCCGGGAAACAGAAAAGAAATTCAGATTACAGAAATGGCAGAGGAAGGATTCTGCTTTCGAACCGCGAGGGCTATCTGCAGCCCACAGAAACTGGAAGTTTGTTTTTATGATATGGAGAGGGCAGAATACGGGACTGTAGTCATTACAGAATTTGAAATCTGCAGAGAGAAAGAAGAGGATTTTTTTACGCAGTTTCTTGTATGGACGGAGCAGGAAGAGTATCGGCGGCAGGTGCAGAAACTTGTGCGGCAGTACAGCAAATATATCCGGCTGAAACTGGAAGATGACGGAGAACTTGAAAGCGAACTGACAGGATATCCCTCAGAATTTGACGGTGAGCATTGCAGCAGTCTGGAGGAACAGCGACAGTATTGGTTTGCAGAAAAAGCAGGTCGTGCTGAGATCAATATGGAAATCCTGGAGCACACAGAATTTGCCATAGAACTTGACTGCCCGGAACGCTATACGGCATACCTGCAAAAATCTCTTCCGGAATTTTACCATGATTATCTGAGAAAAAATCATCTCCAGGGAAGCGGTCTGGAAGCGCGTATCCCGGATCGGATTTATATTGGAAACCAGTTCTGTCATCTCCTTTTTCCAGAGGAAGAACTTCTTTTCGCTATGCTGGAAAAGGCAAAAAAAGAGTTTACGGCAGTTACGCTTTCTTTTACTTATGTCAGAGAAATTTTGCTTGAAGACACCTTTGCATTGTTAAGAAAAATCGATCACTGGTGTAGCAAAAATGAACTTGAAATGGAGTGTGTAGTCAACGACTGGGGAATGGCAGATTTTATCAGAAAAGAAACGAAACATCTGCTCCCCTGCCTCGGAACGCTTCTTAACAAAAGAAAAAAAGATCCCCGTATCAATTACAAAAAAGGCGAGCGAGACCTGTACAGCCAGAACAGTTTCAATGCAGATTTTTACCAGGAATTTCTGAGAGAAAGTTTCGGAATTGAGCGGGCGGAGTGGGAGTCCTGTGGTTATATGCAGGATATCCCGGCAGGAAAAAACAGCCTGCATTTTCCATTTTACCAGACGAATACGTCGCAGTATTGTCCGTTGTATGCAGTGCAGAAAGAAGGAGACAGAGGCAGACAGAGATTGGTATACAAATGTCCGCAGTATTGTAAAAATGCGGCGTTTTTGTATCCGAAACATTTGAATATGATAGGGAGATATAATTCGCTGTTTGCGCTGGACCGGGACTTCCTGGAAGATTCAGAACAATTAAAAAGGTATACAGATTCAAATATAGACAGACTTGTCCTGAATCTGTTATGAGGTAAAAAGATGATGAAGATTACAGCAGGACTGGGATCAGCAGATGAATATATCCGTTTCGTGGAAGCAGGTGCAGATGAGTTTTTCAGCGGATTTGTACCGTATTCGTGGACGGAAAAGTACGGAACTGTCATGCCGCTCAACCGTCGTGAGGTATTGTGTTATCATGTGCAGCTTGGGGCGTTCAGTGAACTGGAAATTTTGTCAGAAATGATTCGGAAATACAAAAAGCCGGTACATCTGACATTCAATTCCCTGTACTATATTCCACAGCAGTATCCGGAGATCGTGGAGATCATAGAGAACTGTATGAAACTTGGATTTATGAGCTATATTATTGCAGACCCGGCGTTGATCGTTTATCTGAGAGAGAAGGGAATCCCGTGCGAAATCCATATGAGTGGTGAGATGGGAGAGATCAACCGCAGAACAGTGGAAGTTTTTCAGCGTCTGGATCTGAAGAGGGTGATTTTTCACAGGAAAAACAGCTTCGAGGATATGCAGTCTGTGATCTGCTCGGAAAGAACTGCCGGTGGGAGACGGGCGGAGACAGAGTTTGAGGCTTTTGTGCTGAATGAGATGTGCCAGTTTACGGGAGCGTTCTGTAATTCGCTTCACTGTGATGAGCTAGGGCATCTGTGCAGGGTTCCCTATTGGACGGAACCGGTACGAGATGAATCTGAGGATGAAGATGCCACTGCCCCCAAATACGATGACAACGGCTATCTGTGCGGTGCGACCGGCTGCGGTCTATGTGCACTTTACAGACTGAGAGATGCCGGGATTACACACCTGAAACTGGTCGGCAGAGGCAACTACACCGATTTTATGGAGAAAGATATCCGAAACCTCAAAGCTGCTCTTGAGATTCTGGAAAATACAGACACAGAAGCTGCTTTCCGGACAGAAATGAAGAAGCAGATTTTTCCATACGGATGCAGTGGAAACTGCTATTACCTGTAAAATAGGACATAACTTTACACTATATGACAAATGTAACTATTTTCTAAAAATTATCTTAAAATAATCCAGACCTGTAGTAATTAACAGTCGACTATGATAAAATGATTTACAGTGACTATTCTGAAAAAAGAGAGTCACAATATGATTTATAATAAATATTGAGGTGAGAATCGTTGGTTTTAGAACATAAGGAAATTCAAAGCCTCAGTGACTTTTTTACAGAGTTGGGGAAGCGTAGGGAAAAGGGTGTTTATTTTTACCGTATCAATGGTTACTCGGAAGAAATCGGCAGATTTCTGTACAATTATTATGATGCCGCGAGGAAATGCGGAGTGATCGTTGAGGGTAAGATACCGAATCCCACGGAGGGGAATCTGTCTTATTACTATGAAATGATGGGGAATGATTTTCAGCTCAGCATGGGCTTTATCATGTCAGGGCTTCAGAAATGGCTCCCCAGGATGAATCGTTCACAGAACGAGAATGTAGCCGCTTCCATCTATGATTCACTGGAGGAACTGAGAAGAGCGGGAAAAACTGAAAATATGCTCAAGAATGCATATATCAAGTTTATGTGCTGGCTTTATTACAAATTTGAGCGGATCGTGAATCAGCTCGGACAGCAAAATGTTCCCAAGATCCTCTATGTTGGTTCGATCAGTAATTATGAACTTCTGCTGATTTCTGTTCTTTCAAATGCAGGATGTGATGTGGTCCTTGCAGAACCGATGGGAGATGAAGCGTATCTGAAACTTGATCCGCAGTCTCAGAAATCTACTTTATATACAGGAGAAAACGTCGGAGGATTCCCGGCGGATTTTTCACTTAAGAAACTGAGAGCAGAGGTTGAGAAGGCAGAGGAGAATCAGAAGTTGTTTGGTTCAAAGGATGGGCTTATCAACTGCACAAATGCCTGGATCGAAGGAAGTGGACTGGCAGATATCCTCAAAGCACCGGAGCAGCGCGGCGACAGGGAGGATCTTTTTTATAACTGTTATCTGCGGATAGGTGGTGTGGAGGATAAACTTACTTATGCAAATGATCTGTACCAGTTTTATCTGGAACTGAAGAATCAGAAGCGGCAGACAGTGATCGTGAATGGCAACATTCCAAACCCGACAACAGATGAGATCATGAAGATCCGCAGAAACCACTATACAGGAGTGGAGCAGATGATCGCGGATCTGCAGATGAATATACAATATCCGGTGAGCCCGGTTCTGCAGGCAGTACTCTGCAGGGCTTTTGCAGAAGTGATGAAGCTGGAAGCAGGAGAGCCGGAGATCAATCTTAACAGACTGATGAATAAGGGTGTGTATCTTTTGTGTTGGATCCGGAGATATCAGAACCAGATTTTTAAGAACTGGAAGAAAAACGACACAGGTTGTTTTATCCATCTGGGCGCATGTCAGAATGTAAATGAAGTTCTTTTTATGAAATTTCTGGCGAGAGTGCCGGTGGATGTCCTGATTCTGTGTCCGGACCGGAATGAACACTGCATGCTTGAAGATACTCTTTTATATGAGATAAATTATGAGACTTCAATGAAATTGGATCAGTTTCCGGAGCAAAACGCACAGCTTCATATAGGAACTGCCGCGTATCATGCAGAACGGGAACTGGATACACTGATGTACAATGACTCTGTGATATTCCGGGATCAGCAGTTTACGAAAGCCAATACGATCTCGTTGCAGACTATGGACAGGGAGATCAAGCTTCTCTGGAATACGGAGATGAAATACAGACCAAATTTCAGTACGGCTGACGGAACCGTGAACATGCCGGTGATTTTTTCAAAAATATCCGGCGTGAAGGACAGGAAAACAGAGGGTTACTGGATCTCGATCAAACAGTTGATGACACCGGAAACGGTGGTGATCGATCATCCTCCGTTTCTGACTTCCACATCACCGAATCCGATTAAAATGTACGCGGCGGAATTTTTCCGAAACGGGAAACTGCAGCGCAGGAAGATCCGGAATCATCCGGCATATCCGTATGGATTTCTCCGGGAAGAGATGCAGGAGTACATCCTGGACAAGCTGGAGGCGTTGATCGAGCAGCGGCTGATCCGGGGAACATTTGAGAATGGAACAGAATATACGATCATATCTGTCGCACTGAACCTGCCGAAACAGGTCACGCGGCTGATACAGAATTTTGATTTTACGAAGAAGAATCCGAAACTGATCTACATCAATGCTTCAGAAGTACTGATCACTTTGGAGGATTCTGTCTATGCAGCATTTTTGAACCTGCTGGGATTTGATGTGCTTTTCTTTGTTCCGACAGGCTACAATATGGATAACCATTTTAACCAGAGATTAATGGAAGAACATCAGACAGGAGATTTTATGTATGATCTGCAGGTTCCTGACTGGAATACGATTCCATTAACAGCACACACGTCATGGCGTGACAGACTATTCAGGAAAGGATAAAGTGTTATGGGAATTGATTTCAGCAAGGTAACACCACCGGCATCACCCGTGGAATCTGCACCGGCAGCCAGCACTGAGATTGAGACAGTGCAGCCATATGATATCATGGCAGACCGTCAGCAAATGAATGAAACACTGACGAATTCCGAGGAGGTCGACGCACTTGTAAGCACGATCGAGGTCAATAATCTCGAAACGATCGTTTCTTTCGGTGCAGAGGCGGCAGAGGAGATTGCAAAAGCATCGGATGTTGTTCTGAACAGCATGAGTATGAGCCAGCTGGATGAGTCCAGTGAGATGCTTGAATCGCTGTCCAAGATCATGTCAAAGTTTGATCCGAGTGAACTTCAGGAAAACAAAGGTCTGTTTAACAAGCTGTTTGGAAATATGAAGAAACAGCTCGAAAAGATCCTCGACAAATATCATACAATGGGAGAGGAAGTAGACAAGATCTATGTGCAGCTCCGTGAGTATGAGGGCGAGATCAAGCAGTCCAACCGTAAGCTGGAGCAGATGTTTGATGCAAATGTCGATTATTACCATCAGCTTGTCAAATACATTCTTGCCGGTGAGCAGGGCTGCCGTGAACTGGAAGCTTACATTGCACAGCGCCAGGCAGATTTTGAGGCGACAGGAGATAACTCCATTCAGCTTGAACTGGCAGGACTGAACAATGCACTTATGATGCTGGAACAGCGTACACAGGATCTTCGCGTTGCTGAGAATATTGCGATCCAGTCCATTCCGATGATCAAGACAATGGCATACAGCAATATGAACCTTGTCAGAAAGATCAATTCAGCGTTTATCGTTACGCTTCCAGTCTTTAAGCAGGGGCTTGCCCAGGCAGTCATGCTCAAACGCCAGAAGATCCAGGCAGAGGCACTGTCAGAACTTGACAAGAAGACAAATGAAATGTTGATCAAAAATGCCAGGAATACAGTTGAGCAGTCCAAGATGACAGCGAGACTTGCAAGTGGAAGTTCCGTCAAGATCGAAACGCTGGAAACAACGTGGAGAACGATCGTCAATGGTATCGAGGAAACGCAGAACATTCAGAAGGAAGCAAGAAAACAGCGTATCGACGATGCGGCCCGCCTTGAGAATATCAAACAGGAATTTCTCAAAACCTATGGTGGTGCAGGCAAATAAAACATGTTAAAATTTCTCAAAAGAGGAAATCATAAAGGAGGAAACAGCTATGCCAATCAATTTATCAAAAGGACAGAAAGTAGATCTTACAAAGGGAAATCCGGGCTTAAAGAACATCATGGTAGGACTTGGCTGGGATGTAAATGCTTTTGACACAGGTGCAGATTTTGACCTTGATGCAGCAGCATTTATGCTTGGTTCCAATGGTAAATGCCCGACGGACAAAGAATTCATCTTCTATGGAAATCTTGAACATCCGTCAGCTTCCGTAAAGCATATGGGAGATAACCGTACTGGCGAGGGCGAAGGTGATGATGAAGAACTGGAAGTTGTTCTTGCCGATGTTCCGTCAAATGTTGAGAGAATTGCTTTTACAGTAACGATCTATGAGGCAGAGGCAAGAAGACAGAACTTCGGCCAGGTTTCCAATGCATATATCAGAATCGTGGACAAAGATACAAACCAGGAACTGATCCGTTATGATCTGGGAGAGGACTTCTCCATCGAAACAGCTATTGTTGTTGGAGAACTTTACAAACACAACGGTGAATGGAAATTCAATGCGATCGGCAGTGGATTCCAGGGCGGTCTGGCAGCACTCTGCGGACATTATGGAATCGAAGTTGCATAAGTTTTTTTATAACAGAAACAATGTTACACGTTAACTGACTGGCAAAATGCCGGGAGGAGATAGAATATGTCGATTAGTTTGCAAAAAGGACAGAAAGTCAGCCTCAGCAAAGAGAGTGCGGGACTTTCAAACGTACTCGTAGGACTTGGATGGGATGCAGTGGAGCAGAGATCAGGGCTGTTCGGACTTTTTAAGGCGGCAGATATTGACTGTGATGCGACTGCTATCCTGCTGAAAAATGGTAAATTTGTGGATAAGACAGATGTTGTTTATTTCGGAAATCTTGTGCACAAATCAGGCACTGTCCGTCATATGGGAGATAACCTGACTGGCGAGGGAGAAGGCGATGATGAGCAGATCCTCATTGAACTTTCCAGGGTGCCGCAGGAATATGACAAGATTGTGATCGTTGTAAATATCTATTCAGCAGTCCAGAGAAAACAGCATTTTGGAATGATCAAAAATGCATTTATCAGAATTGTAGATGGAAGTACCAATCGCGAGATGTGTAAATATGACCTTACCGAGAGCTATTCCGGTATGACCGCAATGATTTTTGGAGAGATCTACAGACATAATGGCGAATGGAAATTCGGAGCTATCGGTCAGGGTACAAAGGACACATCGATCGGCGATCTTTGCAGACGGTATGTATGATGATGTGAAGAGTTTGGGAAGAGAAACTTTTGCAGTTTCTCTTCCTGCTTCATTATCAGAATATATATAAATTTATTTTAAGAGAGGAATTCACCAAAATGAGTGAAAAACTAAACAGGAAAGCTCTTGAACAGGGCTTGACGGAGGAGCAGGCGGCGCAGAGCAAACAGCAGTATGGAACCAACGCACTTGCCAAGAAAGAAACAGAGTCACTCTGGTCTATGTTCATCGGTGCTTTTGACGATATCTGGATCAAGGTTCTCTGTCTTGCACTGGCGCTTAAGGTTGTGCTTGCGATCCTTGGCGTGATCGTTCCGGCACTGGGCGGCGACAATGACGTTATTGAGATCATCAGTATCATACTTGCAATTGCACTTGCAACAGGATTCAGTACCTTATCTGAATACAGAAATACATCAAGAAGTGAGGCTTTGCAGGAAGAATACAACAAAACCTATGCAAAAGTATTCAGAAACGGCAAACTTGTCAAAGTGCTGACAAGTGACATCGTCAAAGGTGATACGATTCTGATCCAGGCAGGTGATAAAGTCCCGGTTGACGGACTTGTTTTCAAAGGCAATGTGAAAGTATCTCAGGCAGCTCTGAACGGAGAATCCCGTGATGAGTCCAAGTCCGCAGCAGATACTATGGAAGAAGCAGAATCTACAGATTATTCTTCTGCACATAAAGTATTTATGGGATCAGTCGTTACCAGCGGCGAGGCATATATGGTAGCAACCGTGATCGGTGATGCATCCGAACTTGGTAAGATCAACAAAGCCCTTACCGATGAAAACGAGGAAGAAGAGCGTAAAGATACTTCCAGCCTCAAACTTGAAGTTGTTGCCGGTGGGATCGGTAAACTTGGTGTTTCCGCAGCAGCGATCGCAGGTGTCCTGCAGGTTGTTCTTTCTATCATGCGTGCAGATGAAGCAATCACGCCAGTATTTGTGATCCTTCTGATCGCAGAGGCTGTTATGCTGATGGCCTCCATCGTTATCATGGCAGTACCGGAAGGTCTTCCGATGATGAACAGCCTGGTTCAGTCCATGAACACAGAATCTATGTATAAGAAAAACATCCTTGTAAGCCATAAGGCAGCTTTTTCTGATTCTGCTTACATGAACCTTCTGTTCAGTGATAAGACAGGAACCATTACCGAGGGAAATCTTTCACTGGTAGAGTTTGTCCTTGGAGACGGAAGAATCGTTGACCATGTCTCACATAATGATTTTCTGGAAGCGATCACTCTGAATAACCTTGCAAAAATCTCTGAAGGTAAAGCGATCGGAAGTAACAACATGGACCGTGCACTTCTGACCTATGCTATTTCCAAGGGTGCTCCGGATAAAGTTGATGCGTCCAAAGTAAAAGAGATCAGCGGATTTGATTCCGAGAAGAAATGTGCAACCGTAGAACTGAATGATGGCACTGTTTACTGGAAAGGTGCAACAGAGAACATCATCAATGACGTGACACATTATATGACAGAAGATGGCAGCATCGCAGAATTTACATCTGCAGAGAAAGCCAAAGTGGAAGAGCAGATGGTCGCACAGGCGAAGAGAACTATGAAACTTCTCTCCGTAGTGAAGATCATTGGTTCCCAGAAGATCCTTCTTGCAGTCCTTTCTCTGCGAGATAACGTAAGAAAAGATGCGATCGAAACTGTTGAAGTCCTGAACCGTGCCGGAATCCAGGTAGTCATGGTTACCGGTGATGCCGAAGAGACCGCCGTTGCGATCGCAAAAGAAGCCGGAATCCTCAAAGATGAAAAGACAGAAGTTGTTCTTACTCATGATGAACTGGAACAGCTTTCTGATGATGAGCTTAAGAAAAAACTTCCGAATCTTCGTGTTGTCAGCCGTGCGAAACCTCTGGACAAGAAACGCCTTGTCACAGTTGCACAGCAGCTTGATGATGTCTGTGGTATGACCGGAGACGGTGTCAATGATGCACCTGCTTTGAAACAGGCGGATATCGGATTTGCAATGGGAGATGGAACCGCAGTTGCACAGGAAGCAGGCGATGTTGTCATCCTGAATAACAGTTTGACTTCTATCAAAGACTGTGTACTGAACAGTAGAACGATGGCAAAATCCGTCGGCAAATTCCTGATCTTCCAGTTAACTGTAAATATCAGTACCCTGTTGATGAACATTCTGGCACCGATCCTTGGCTGGACAGAGCCATTCTCTATCGTACAGATCCTGTGGATCAACCTGATCATGGATACACTGGCAGCTATGGCATTCGGCGGTGAGCCGATCCTGAACCGTTACATGAACGAGCAGCCGGCAAAGAGAAGCGACAATATCCTGACAGGATATATCAAGTCCGCAATTGGTGTGAGCTCGATATTTATCACTCTGGGATCTATCCTGATTCTGGAAAATGTCGGCGGAATCACAACAGCAGTTATGCCGGCAGGATGTTCAAATCCGGATCTGTATGAGAAGACCGTTATGTTTGCATTCTTTATTTATGCGATCATCTTTAACAGTCTGAATACCAGATCTGAGAGATTTAACCTGTTTGAGCATATTGGAGAAAATAAGAGATTTATCCTTGTAATGGGTGCGATCTTTGTTCTTCAGACAGTCCTGATCCAGATCGGTGGAGAAGTCTTCAGCACAACTCCTCTGACACTGAAAGCACTGCTTGTTTCCATGGTTCTTGGAGTACTGATCATCCCTGTGGATATGGTACGAAAAGCGATCATGAGATCTAACAAATAAAAAGAGCTGATTTTGAAATATCCCCTGCTAAAGTGGCAGGGGATATTTTTTCAATCGACTGCAACGCGGATACCGCCGCTGCGTTCAGAAGGCTGAATGATAACAGTTACCGGAATTCCGCCATGCCATTCAAAGGAATAAGATTCGCCAGAAGCCTGTCCGATAAAGGTTTTCCAGTTGACATCTGTTGTGATGCGCGGGTCGCAGGCGCCATTGCCCATCCAGCAGATCACAGCATCCGGATCGACAGAGATCGTATTGTGGGACTGTACATTGCTGAGTGCGATCGGGTTTCCGTCAGTGATGACCGCCACATAAGCTTCGCTTCCAGTTCCGGTAAGTGTGGTGGTAGCAAGACCTTTCTGGGACAAAACGCCGACACCGATGAAGCGGACGCTGTATTTGCAGTCCTGTGTAAATGCAAGCAGGTTTTCGGATTCGACAGAGATCGTTTCGCCCGGTTCCAGTTTATAGACCAGAACATGCTGTGCGCTTTCTGCGTAATAGGTTTCGGATGGACCGTTCATGGTGACTTTGGTAAGAGGAATGTTTTCACCGGTGACGCGGCGCATCAGGGAGCCGAGTGCTGCCTGGGCGAGACTTTTCTGCGGTCCGAGAAGGACTTTTTCGAAGCGGTAATTAGTGTTGCCGCTGCAGTCGCCTGCGATAAAAGCACCGGTCTTGGTGAAGATAACGTCGTTGCCTGTAGTAGTGACTTTGAGTGTCAGTTCGTTTATGGTTTCAAATTTGATCATAAAAGTATCCTCCCGTTAGTTTGTCTCAACGCCGTATAACTGGCAGAGCCCCGCCAGATCTCTGGCGACACCGTTTCCGATAGCGTTGAATTTCCATTCTGTATTATGTAAGTAAATCTCTCCGAGCATCATGGATGTGACATTGTCATAATAATCGGTCAGCATGAAACTGTAGATCTCCTGACCGGAATCCGGATCGAGAAGCCGGATATAGGCATCTTTGACCATGCTGAAATTTAGGTGCCGCTCCAGTGCCTCGTTGATCGTAAGGACAAAAACGATCTTCCGTATGGAAGTATTCAGTTTGAAAAAATCAATATCCGCATATTCACGGTCTGCCCTGGAGCCATTTACATGCAGGGCAACACTTCCGTCGGGGCTCAGTGTCTGTCCGTAAAAAACAAACCAGTCATCGCCGGGAACCTTGCCTGAAGCATCCAGAAGATAAGCGGATAAATCGATATCACACTGAGGGTTAGAGACGTTCCAGCCAAGTGCAACACGCACCTTTGGAAACTGCCCGACTGTGCCGATACGGACTTTCTGGCCCTTCTGTATGACGTTACGAAGGACCGGGATATCGTGTTTCTGCGGAGCAGAGGATACCGAAGATACTGTCGGAGTTACAGGTGCTGGTTCTGGATGTCGATAAGCCTGCGTTCTTTTGGGATTTTCCTGTACATGGCCAGATAAAGTTTTCTTCAAATTTACAGAAAGAATATTTCCCCTGTGCAGAGCAGGCTGGATCTTTCGCTGGTTAAGTGTAAGAACGTTCCCGGCGGTATATGCCGATTCGATCTTTGTGGGAATTTGAAACATAGTTTACCTCCCCGTATTTTATTGATACTACATTGTTCACTGTTCTAATCATACCATGTTACACCATGAATTAAAATAAATCAGGTTGACATTTACTTTAACATTTACATTGATTTTTACTTATTTGGATCAAAACCCTTGAAAAAATGCAGAATTTACGTTACCATGAACTTAACTTCATAAAGGCAAAGCTGTGGTAACGCAGTGACGCAAAGCTATAGGGGCCGAGAACGAGCCAGCCAGTTGCAAGAACAGAGAATCCATCTGCTGTCTTGCTTTTTTTATGTAAAAAGCGAAGTCAGCAGTCGGGATTCGGTCAAATTTAATCAAATCAACGGCATACAGAAGGAGAGTGTAATGGCTCGAAAATACACAAAAGAAGAATTAAAAGAAAGACTTCAGCGTTCCATATATAAAGTAGTAGCAGAAGAAGGCATCGAAGGCGTTACCGTCCGTAAAGTATCAAAGGGATGCGGGCTTTCCGACCCGTATATTTATCAGTGTTACAAGGATCTGTTCGATCTGATGGAGACATCTTTTTTTGAAGTAGACGGCAAGGTTGCAGGAATGATCCAGAATCTGATCCAGAAGCAGAAGGCAGAGCTTAAGACAGCAGAGGATCTGGAATCTATGTGCTGGACTCTCTGGAGTGCATATTGGGAATTCCTTATGAGTGATCCGGAACAGACCATTTTTTACTGGAGATTTTACCAGTCAGCACACTATACTAAGAAGATCCTTGAGGTGCGGCAGCAGAGCTTTGAAGTATTCGTTAATTATATGGTAGAGACCGGCAGGATGTTTGGGGTGTCCGATCTGATGGATCCGGAGGTGATCGTGTCCAACATCATCGACAGCACCGTATCTGTAGCAGTCAAAATGCATCTTGGATATATGGACAAGACAGCTCTCAAGGCACGAACGATCTACAAAACAGTATTTGCATTATTGTTCCAGCTTCTGCATATTGATGTGTGGAACGGGGGAATATAAAAGCAGCGAGAGGCTGCTTTTTTGTACTTTTCCGGGTATATTTTTTGGACGTAAAAAAGTACAAAACCACAACATGTTGATAAAAAATATCAAGACACAGCTACAAATTGTATTAAATTAAAAGCATGCGTTAATCGATTGACAACGGCGTATTCCATAGTGTACACTAGCGGCGTGAACAAGGGAGTGTTCACTTGAAACTAATAAGATTCCGGTCTTATTTTTCTTTTGCAAGAAAAGTTAGACGGGACATACGCGGAATAAATCATATATTAGAGAGGTGCAAAATGAAAAACTTTTCACAGTGGGAAGGTTTCAAAGGAAACCGTTGGAAAGAAAAAATCGACGTTCGTAACTTTATCTCAATGAACTACACACCATATGACGGAGATGCTTCCTTCCTGGAAGAACCAACAGAAGCAACAAACAAACTGTGGGGAAAACTTCAGGAACTGCAGAAAGAAGAACGTGCCAAAGGCGGAGTTCTGGATATGGAAACAGAGGTTGTTACATCTCTGACAGCATATGGCCCGGGATACATCGACGAAGATCTTAAAGATCTTGAAACAGTTGTTGGTCTTCAGACTGACAAACCGCTGAAACGTGCATTTATGCCATACGGTGGAATCAAAATGGCAGAGCAGGCATGCGAAACTTACGGATACAAAGTAAGCGACAAGATCAAAGACGTATTCCACAACTATGAATTCAAAACACACAACCAGGGTGTATTTGATATCTACACACCAGAGATGAAATTAGCCCGTCACAGCAAGATCCTGACAGGTCTTCCGGATACTTACGGACGTGGACGTATCGTTGGTGACTACAGACGAGTTGCTCTGTATGGTATCGATGCTCTGATCGAAGGAAAACAGAAAGACTTCGCAGCATGCGACCGTCAGGGTATGAGACGTTATGACTTCCAGCTTCGTGAAGAGATCGCTGATCAGATCCGTGCTCTCAAAGGCATGAAGGTTATGGCTGAAGCATACGGATTTGATATTTCCGAGCCGGCTAAGAATGCAAGAGAAGCATTCCAGTGGCTGTACTTTGGATATCTGGCAGCAATCAAGACTCAGAACGGTGCTGCAATGAGTGTTGGACGTATTTCCACATTCCTTGATGTTTATATTGAAAGAGACCTTGAGAACGGAACTCTTACAGAGAAAGAAGCTCAGGAGCTTGTTGACCACATGGTAATGAAATTCCGTATGGTTAAATTTGCCCGTATTCCTTCTTACAACCAGCTGTTCTCCGGTGACCCGGTATGGGCAACTCTGGAAGTTGCAGGTATGGGACAGGACGGACGTTCCATGGTAACAAAGAACGACTTCCGTTTCCTGCATACACTGGAAAACATGGGACCGGCTCCGGAACCGAACCTTACAGTTCTGTATTCTTCAAGACTGCCTGAAAACTTCAAAAAATATACAGCTGACATCTCTGTACTGACAAGTTCTGTTCAGTATGAGAACGATGATGTTATGCGTCCGGTATGGGGTGATGACTACAGCATCTGCTGCTGTGTATCCGCTACTGAGACAGGTAAGGAAATGCAGTTCTTCGGAGCTCGTGCAAACCTTGCAAAATGCCTTCTTTACGCTATCAACGGTGGTGTTGATGAGAAGACAAAACAGCAGGTAGGACCGAACTATCAGCCGATTACTTCTGAGTATCTTGATTATGACGAAGTAGTTGCTAAATATGACAAGATGATGGACTGGCTGGCTCATCTGTATGTTGGAACACTGAACATGATCCACTACATGCATGACAAATACTACTATGAAGCAGCAGAGATGGCTCTGATCGATACAAAGGTTGACCGTTCTTTCGCAACTGGTATCGCAGGATTCTCTCACGTAGTAGACTCCCTGTCCGCTATCAAATATGCAAAAGTTAAAGCTGTTCGTGATGAAGACGGAATCACAACAGACTTCATCGTAGAAGGTGACTTCCCACGTTATGGTAACGATGATGACAGAGCAGATGAGATCGCAACAACACTGCTTTCTACATTCCTTGAGAAACTGAAACACATCCATACCTATCGTGATTCCAAACCTACTACTTCCATTCTTACCATTACATCCAACGTTGTTTATGGTAAAGCTACAGGATCTCTTCCCGATGGAAGAAAAGCAGGCGAACCGCTGGCACCTGGTGCCAACCCGTCCTATGGAGCAGAGCAGAACGGACTTCTTGCATCCCTCAACTCTGTTGCAAAACTGGACTATGAAGATGCCCTTGACGGTATCTCCAATACTCAGACCATCAACCCTGATGCTCTGGGACATACAGAAGAAGAACGTACAGAGAACCTTGTTCGTGTGCTTGACGGATACTTTGATCAGGGTGCTCATCACCTCAATGTTAACGTATTCGGTAAAGAAAAACTGATTGATGCTATGGAACATCCGGAAAAAGAAGAGTATGCAAACTTCACAATCCGTGTATCCGGATATGCCGTTAAATTCATCGACCTTACAAGAGAGCAGCAGCTGGATGTTATTGCCAGAACCTGCCACGACAGAATGTAATAATGAGTGAAGAAATCAAAGGATATGTCCATTCTCTGGAAAGCTTCGGATCAGTAGACGGACCGGGCGTCAGATATGTGATATTCCTGAGTGGATGTGCAATGCGCTGCCAGTTCTGCCATAATCCGGACACCTGGAAAATGGGAGAGGGGCAGCAGTACACCCCGTCTCAGCTTCTGAAACAGGCTCTTCGCTATAAGAATTACTGGGGTAACAAAGGCGGGATCACTGTGAGTGGAGGAGAACCTCTTCTTCAGATTGATTTCCTGATTGAATTTTTCCGTCAGGCAAAGGCCGCAGGAGTTCATACGACTCTTGATACCAGTGCCAATCCTTACATAGAAAAGGAACCTTTTTATTCCAAATGGCTGGAGCTTATGAAGTATACTGATCTTGTTCTTCTGGACATCAAGCAGATTGACGAAGAAGAACATATCAAGCTTACAGGACAGTCCAACAAAAGTATTCTGGCAATGGCACGGAAATTGTCAGATATGGGAAAACCGATGTGGATCCGCCACGTACTGGTTCCGGGAGGCAGCGATAAAGATGAGTATCTCCACAGGCTTGCAGATTTTATCCATACTTTAAAAACAGTGGAGAGAGTCGAAGTGCTTCCGTACCATACACTTGGTGTATTTAAGTGGGAACAGCTAGGAATTCCTTATCCGCTGGAAGGTGTCAGACCACCTTCGAAGGAACGGATCGACAATGCCAGAGAAATTCTGGGAGCGATATAAACCGGTCAGAAGACTGGAAAAGAAAAAGATCTCAATGCCAGTTATGGCAGAGAGGTCTTTTTTTTACCCTTTTTTTGTTGTACAATAATACAATATCTCTGAGAAACGGAGGGATACAATGGCGAAAAAGAGAAAAAAACCCAAGATGGAGTTCCGTTACTACCAGATGCCGGCGGGGAGCCCGATCCTGGCATTGCTGGGGCAGAAGTGGCGGCAGAATTATGGCAAAGGTGTGGATTATCTTCATTTTCATAATTATCTTGAGATCGGCTTTTGCTATGAGGGAGAGGGGCATCTGATTCTGGGAGAGGATATGGTGCGTTTTCATGGAAGAGAGTTTACGGTCCTTCCACCGAATTATCCTCATACTACGAACAGTGATCCGGGAGATCTTAGCCAGTGGGAGTATCTGTTTATCGATGTAGAGGGATTTCTTCGGAAATTTCTGGACAATCCTGTAAAAGCAGAAAAAATGCTCCAGCGTATTTATTCCAAACCACTGTTTCTAAAAGAAGCAGACAATACTTCTGTAGCATCCAAGATCCTCAAGATCATGGATATTATGCGAAATGGCGAGGAATTTTATCTTGAGGAAGCAAAAGGAATCCTTGCGTCACTTCTGGCGGAAATTGCCAGAATGAATCGAAATGAAGCAGAAGAGAGAGTTCCGGAAGAAAAGGGAAAGATCACGAACATGATCTCCAGATCTCTCGATTACATATCCGATCACTACATGGAAGATATCAAGATCGAAAATCTCGCAAAAAGCTGCCACATCAGTGAGACACATTTTCGACGGCTTTTTACCTCTTATATGAAAGTAAGCCCGCTGGAATATATCAATACCGTGCGAATCCAGACTGCCTGTGATCTTCTGCAGAAAACAGATGCGCCGGTGGCGGATATTGCCCACAAGTGCGGATTTACGACAAACTCAACGTTTAACCGGAACTTTAAGCAGCTTATGGGAGTTACCCCGATCGAATGGCGAAAACGCCCGGAAAGCTACGAACAGCAGATCCTGAAATTCGACATCCACTCAGAAGAGGGATGGTAGAATAGAATCCAAAACAGAAAGGAATTTTTTAATGTACGATTACAAAATTGTAGAGCAGGTATCCCGGAAGAAAAAAAGCATGTCCGGTATCCTGCGAAAAGTCATGATCATTTTTGCCGTGTTCTTTGTAATACTCGGAATCACGATCTCTCAGTCCTTCATGCTTGCAGGATTTTTGCTGGCGGCACTTTATTTCGTGTATGATGTCTTCAGCCAGAAAGATTACGAGTACACACTTGAGAGCGATACACTTACCATCGATGTGATCTATGGCAAGAAATACCGCAAGACTGCTCATGTCCTGGAACTCAAAAACATGGAAGTGACCGCGCCGCACTGGCACGAAAGCGTTGCAAAATACAAGAAAAACGGCGGCACAGAAAAGCTTAAAAAATACGATTACACATCCTACGACGATGATGTGCCATACTACACAATGATCGTAAAAGAGGACGGAAACAAAATAAAACTTCTTCTTGATCTGACGGATGAGATGCTGCATACCATAAAAACCCTGCATCCTCAAAAAGTCTATTTTGCATAAAATGTGAAAAAATATGTGAAATATGTACAAAAAATGAATGAAAAATTTATGAAATAAGAACAAAAACCTCTCTTGGAAACAAAGAATCTATGCATTCTGTCGAAAAGAGAGGATTTTTTTCATCAAAATGATACGACAAAAAACGCATGAATGCGAAAAACAAACAAAAAACCCAAAAATGAATCATGTAAATAGTGCGAAATACACAAAATGGTCGAAAATGCACATTATGTAAATGATTCTGCAAACTATCCTATTGAATCGGATGCTATAATTGATTCATAAGCAATTCGGGGTAAAAGAATACGCTTAATAAAAGGAGGACATCTAAATGAAGAAAAAATTACTTGCAGTATTAATGACAGGTATTATGGCAGCATCCTTTGCCGGCGCAGCTACAACTGTTTATGCAGCAGACGATGACAATACCTTAACCGTATGGGCATGGGATCAGAACTTCAACATCAAATCCATGCAGATGGCTGGTGAGCAGTATGCAAAAGATCATGATGGATTTGCAGTAGACGTTATTGAGACATCTTCTGATGACTGCCAGACCAAACTGACAACAGCAGCTAACGCTGGTGACTACAGCACACTTCCGGACATCGTTCTGATGCAGGACAACAGCTATCAGAAATATCTGAAGAGCTATCCGGACGCTTTCACAGATCTCAAAGATATGGACATCAACTGGGATGATTTCGGAAAACTGAAACAGTCCTATTCAATGATAGATGACACACATTACGGTGTTCCGTTCGACAACGGTGCTGTTATCGCCTGCTATCGTACAGATATCCTTGACGAAGCTGGATACACACTGGATGACCTGACAGACATCACATGGTCCAAATTTATGGAAATCGGTAAAGACGTTCATGAAAAGACCGGTAAATACCTCCTTACAAGCGAAGCTACAGGCGGCGACACTCTGATGATGATGATGCAGTCCTGCGGAGCTAACTTCGTAAATGAAGACGGAGAAGCTTATATCGTTGGAAACGACACAGCAGAAAAATGCATCAACCTTTATGTAGACCTTGTTAAAAACGACGTTGTTAAACTCGTAAACAACTGGGATGAGTACATTGCAACAATCACAAGCGGCGAGGCTGCTGGTATCGTAAATGGTAACTGGATTACAGCTACTCTGATGCAGACAGAGGATCAGAAAGGTCTGTGGCAGATCACAACAATGCCAAAAGTTGACGATGTTGACAGTGCAACAAACTACGCTAACAACGGTGGATCTTCCTGGTACATTACATCTAACTGCAAGAATGTAGAACTCGCAGAGGACTTCCTTGCAAGCACATTTGGTTCCAGCACAGATTTCTATGATGCAATCCTTCCGGAAACAGGAGCAATTTCCTGCTACCTGCCAGCTGGAGAATCTGATGTTTACAACGAGCCAAACGAATTCTTCAATGACCAGCCGATCTTCTCAACAATTGTAGAGTACTCTTCTCATATTCCGGAGTTCACAAAGACACCGTATCACTATGAAGCAAGAGAATGTGTCAACACAGCAGTTGTTAATATCGTAAATGGTACATCTGTAGAAGACGCACTTCAGGAAGCACAGGATACACTTGCATTCAAGATGACAGAGTAATCTGAATCTCGAAAAGTGAACATTTATAAGTAATCAAGGCGGGGGACTGCTTGCAGTCCCCTGTCGTGCGTTAAAAGTTAGGTTTGAAAGGGGGAGTTCCTGTGAATTCCAAGAAAAAAGGCATGTCATTGATCGCGAAACAGAGAGCTGCCGGATGGATTTTCCTTCTGCCGGCAACACTGATGATCGCAATCATGAGTTTTTATCCAATGATCCGTGCATTTATCATTTCTTTACAGACAGGTGCCGGAGCAAACATGCGGTTCGCAGAACCAATTTTCAGTAACTATCAGCGTATCATGGCTGATAAGGTATTCCAGCAGTCAATTGTCAATACGTTCCTGTATCTGATCATTCAGGTACCGATCATGCTGGTGCTCGCAATCTTACTTGCACAGCTGCTCAACAACAAAGACCTGAAATTCAGAGGATTTTTCCGTACATGCGTATTCCTTCCATGTGCAACATCCCTGGTTTCCTATTCCCTGATCTTCCGTTCCATGTTTGCAACAGATGGTCTGATCAACAGTATCCTGATCAA
>ENA-UAMB01000582-UAMB01000582.1-human-gut-metagenome-genome-assembly--contig:-NODE-582-length-22148-cov-9.673924_pt1 | contig 22148 bp, 18 predicted proteins | sample MGYA00243707_ERZ654484 | MGnify/ENA primary metagenome ERZ654484 (study PRJEB26926, sample SAMN06164464) | human gut metagenome | biome: ENVO:00009003; feature: ENVO:2100002; material: ENVO:00002003... | reverse complement strand
GCCCTTGGGCCGCATAAGAAGAACCACCGGCTATGCCGGTGGGTTTCTCTTTTATGCCTTTTTAGGGGGCTTATCAAGAACGGTATTCGTGAACCGCTATGACAGGGTTTTGAGGTTGTGTCAATAATTTTTCGCAGGTTTGTGAATGCGGCTCATGGAAAAATCATGGTTTCTTTGAAAGTTTTCTTTCCTATGTGGAAATTCGAAAAGAAATCATTTACAATTTATTTGATACTGATTTTCATTAATTGATTTTAGGGTATCCCTGCAAAGGAGAATATATGAAAACAATTTTGGCTGTTTCCGTTTTTGCTTCGTTGTCTCTGCCTGTGATGTCTGTTGCGGCATCGGTTTATGAAATGCCTGCAGTTCTGGTAACGGCGGAACGGACGGAAGCGGAAGTCAGGAAAGAACCGCAGTCTGCGGAGATCGTTACATCGGAAGATATAAAGCGTTCCGGAGCGTATGATATGAGATCCGCCCTTTCGTCCGTTTTAAATCTGAGCGTGGAGCGGTCACGTCCGGCAAAAAATGCGGGAATGGGCGGCCATCAGGTGATGCTCCGCGGTATGAATACGAATCACACACTGGTTCTGGTGGATGGGAAACGTATGGCTGATGAGGATACAAGTGTGACACAGAATTTCTATGTTTTGGATCGGATCAGCGTAGATCGTATCGACCGGGTGGAAATTGTCCGCGGAGCATCGAGCGCCCTTTACGGTTCTGACGCCATGGGCGGTGTCATCAACATCATCACGAAGAAGCCGGAAAAACGGGAAGTGACTGTCAGTGCTGCAGCAGGGACAAATGAATTGAAAAACAGCTATCGTTTTGATTTAGGGAAAGAAGGACGGTGGAGCAATGCTTTTGATGTGTCTTTCATAAAAATACGTCCTGTTTCTTATAAAGAAGACAGCAAAATGTTTATCACATTTCCCGGTATGCCGCCGTCTCATGGGGGAGCCGCCGTTTTGACAAAAGGGATCAATACACCGGATGCGGGAAACCGCCGGCTGTTCCACTGGACAGGACTTTACGATTTTGAAAATTCCGTGCAGGGGCAATTGCGTTTTGATGCAGGATATTTTAATGAATCTGTTCATTCATCGTATGCTGATGCCGATTTGAGCATGAGGGGCAAGAAGGTGCCTGTATACAGGGGACGGCGGGAAAATATCAGCCGGGATGGATTTGATTTCTCCGCGGAGTATACGGGCCGTACGGGAAGAAATGATTATATGGTTCGCGTGGGCATGAGCCGTATGAAGAAAGATTCCTATTCCTATAACGGAAGGAACCTGCAAGGACTGCCGCTGTTTCTTGCAGGACACCTGAATCGGTATTTCCCGAAAGAAAACAGCGATAATGCGAGATACAGTACTTATTTCCTTGAGGTGAAGGATACGGTGAAATCGGAACGTCATACTTTTACATTCGGCGGGGACTATCGGAATATTGCTTATGAAGGGACGCGTCTTGCCGATAATGCGGCAGGTCTCTTCAAAAAGAGGGAATCCCACTCCGCAGATCATGTGGCGGTGTATGTTTCCGATTTGTGGCAGGCAAATGACCGGCTTTTCATTACGCCGTCTCTGCGTTTTGAGCATCATAACCGCTTCGGTTCGTCTCTGTCGCCCCGTCTTGGGCTGACTTATGAACCAGACAGCCGTACCCGGTTCAAGGTGAATTACGGGAAAGGATTTAAGGCGCCGACTATCAGTGAACTGTACATCAAGCTCCATCATTTTGTGAATGTTTACGGTAATCCTGATTTGGAGGCGGAGAAATCCCGCAGCTGGGACGCCGGCATTGAATGGGAACGGGGCAGGAGTTTCGGCAGGGTGACTTATTTTGATAACCGGGTGAAGAATCTCATTGATGCGCAGCCGTCAGGAAGGAATAATGACTGGTTCTATCAAAATATCAGCCGTGGGGATATCCATGGGGTAGAAACGGAATGGGGCTACCATGTGAGCGGCCGCCTTACCTTTAAAGCAGGCCACGTGTACCTTGACGCAAAAGGTGCTGTGACAGGAAAGGCGGAAGCACGTCTCGACAACCGCGCGAGAAATACCTTCAGCGCCTATTTTCTTTATGACGATCATGAGAAATACGGCTGGAGCGGATCAGTAAAGAGTTATTTCCTTGGTGATTATCGGTTTGACGGAAAGGATTATTCTTACCACACATTGGATATCTCTGCCCGGAAGAAATGGGGCGAAAAATTTTCTGCTACACTGGCACTCTACAATATCTTTGGCAGGAAGGCAGATGATCTTTACCTTGGCGGAAGGGAATGGGCAATCGGAGTGGAAATGAAATTTTAAAGGAATGACCGCCGGCAGGAGTACCGCGGTCAGGAAAGGAAAATGATGGGAGAGATGCAAAAAAGGGGACTGCTTTATGAATTAAAAGGCGGTTACCGCATTGATATGACAGAAGAGGAATACCATGAAAAGCGGGAAGAACTTGGGCAGATTGCTGCTCGACTCCGTGTGAATCTGGATGTCCTCGACCTGCTGGAAAAAGATTATAGAATGCGTCTGATCGTTTTGTCGCTGGCATCGTACTTTGGCTTTGAAAAAATTACGGGCGGGGAGCTGCTGAAAGCAGCCTGTCTGGAACCGAAAGAGGGCGTAAATGATATCAAGGCGTTTTTCCATAAGGCAGGCTGGATGCCTTACTATCTGGAATATGCGTTTAATGACGGTGTGAAAACGGATTTTCATGACATTGCGGAATTCTTCTTTGATGATGTGGAGCTGTACATGGATATGTCGGAGTTTCTGTCCTATCTTCGTCTGCCCATGGCAGTACGCCTGATTTAAGATAGAAAAAGAGCCGTAAGCGGAAATATGTTTCCCGATTATGACTCTTTTGTTTTGCCCGGTTTATCTCTGTTCTGCCGCGGCTTGGTGTTCCTGCATTTCCAGATCAAAAGACTTCTGCATACGGACGTAACTCTGTCTGCGTGCCCTGGCATCTTTTTCTGTTTTTTCAAAGAGGGCTTCTGCTTCTTGCGGGAAGAGCTTCTGCAAGCTTGCGTAGCGGACTTCGCCTAAAAGGAATTTACGGAAATCGCCTTTCGGTTCTCGGCTGTCCAGATGGAAAGGATTCTTTCCCGCATCCAGAAGCCGGGGGTCATAGCGCCAGTTACACCAGTAACCGCATTCCACGGCTGCTTTCTGTTCTGCCGATGCTTCGCCCATGCCTGCCTTGATGCCGTGGTTGATACAGGGAGCGTAAGCAATGATAAGGGACGGACCGGGATAGGATTCTGCTTCGTGGATGGCTTTTACAGCCTGGTTCATGTCGGCTCCCAAAGCGATCTGTGCTACATAAATATATCCGTAAGACACGGCGATCATGCCGAGGTCTTTTTTCTTAGTCTTTTTGCCTGCTGCCGCAAATTTAGCGATAGCTGCGGCAGGGGTGGATTTCGAGGACTGGCCGCCCGTGTTGGAGTAAACTTCCGTATCCAGTACGAGGACGTTGATGTCTTCTCCGGATGCAAGGACATGGTCCAGACCACCGAAGCCGATATCGTATGCCCAGCCGTCGCCGCCGAAGATCCACTGGCTCTTTTTAATAAAATGATCTTTCAGGGCGAGGATTTCTTTATATTCCGGATGAGAAGAGACTTTTGCATTCAGCGCGGCTTCCAGTTTTTCCGCCCTGCTCCGAGTGCCGTCCCCCACATCCTTTCCGGCAATCCATTCTTCTATAGCCGTTTTTGTGTTTTCATCAGAAGGAGGAAGTACTTCATTCAGTTTCTCCTCCACCCGTCGGCGCAGTTTGATTTCGCCCAGGTGCATGCCGAGGCCGAATTCCGCATTGTCCTCAAAGAGGGAATTTGCCCATGCGGGCCCCTGACCTTCCGCATTGGTGCAGTAAGGCATGGAAGGAGCGCTTGCTCCGTAAATGGAGGAACAGCCTGTGGCGTTGGCAATAAGCATTCTGTCACCGAAGAGATTGGTGACCAGGTGGACGTAAGGCGTTTCACCGCAGCCTGCGCAGGCACCAGAAAACTCAAAGTATGTCGGTTCAAACTGGGAACCACGGACAGTGAATTTATTCATCGGGTTTTCCTTACGGGGGAGCGTGATGGCGTAATCCCAATATTTCTGCTTGTCAAGCTGCGTTTCAATCGGTTTCATGACGAGAGCCTTTTTCGGGGCGGGGCATACATTGGCGCAGATGCTGCAGCCGTAGCAGTCTTCAGGACTGACGATGATACGGTATTTCAATCCCTTTTTCGGTCCCGGCAGATCTCTGCAGATGAATCCTTCCGGCGCACGGGCTTCTTCCTCCTCGGTCACAATGAAGGGCCGGATGGCGGCATGGGGGCAGACAAAAGCGCATTGATTGCAGGAAATACAGTTTTCAGGGATCCATTCCGGAACCTGGATGGCCGCGGCAGGACGTTCGTAGTGCGATGTGCCTGTGGTGAACGTGCCGTCTTCCCAGCCTTTAAATGTGGAAACGGGAAGATCATCCCCTTCCTGCCGGTTCATGACGTCACAAACGTTTCTCACGAAATCGGGACGGTTTATTTTGGCAATAAAGCCGCCTTCAGTCGCATGCGCCCATTCTTCGGGGATGGGGATCTCAACGGCTCCTGCGATACCCGCGTCGACAGCCGCATTATTCATGTCGACTACGTTCTGGCCTTTCCGCCCGTAGGAATGTTCATTGGCGTCTTTCAGGTATTTCACAGCATCTGCTTCGGGAATGATCTTTGTCAGATGGAAGAACGCGGACTGCATAATCATATTGATCCGTCCGCCGAGACCGATTTTCTTCGCGATTTCAAAAGCATCAATGATGTAAAATTTCGCATGGAGAGAGGCCAGCTTCCTTTTCAGCGCTGCTGGAAGGGCGTGCTCCAGGTCTTCCGGTCGCCATTGGCAGTTCAGGAGAAAGATGCCGCCTGGTTTGAAACCGCGGAGCAAGTCATACTTATACACGTAGGACGGGCGGTGGCAGGCGATATAGTCCGCTTTGCGGATGAGGTAGGGTTTGCGGATCGGATCGGGACCGAAACGGAGATGGGAAATGGTCACGCCGCCGGATTTCTTGGAATCGTAAGCAAAGTATCCCTGGGCGTACATATCCGTGTGGTCGCCAATGATTTTAATGGCGCTCTTGTTGGCGCCGACGGTGCCGTCTGAGCCGAACCCCCAGAATTTGCAGGAAACAAGTTTGCTTTCTTTTTCGGGAACAGGAACGGGGGTGAGAGACAAACCGGTTACGTCGTCTTTGATGGATACAGTGAAATTATGGCGCGGCGTTTCAGCTTTCAGATGTTCATAGACGGCCATGATGTCTTCCGGAATGACATCTTTGGAACCTAATCCGTAACGGCCGCCGCAAACCTTGATATCTCTTCCTGCCGCAGTGACGGCGCTCTGCACATCAAGGAAAAGCGGTTCGCCGATAGCGCCCGGCTCGCGTGTGCGGTCGAGGACGGCAATCTTCTTTACCGTTTCGGGAAGCCGGTTTATGAAATGGCTGACAGAGAACGGACGGTACAGGTGGACATTTACAATCCCCACCTTTTCGCCGGCGGCATTGACGGCGTCAGCCACATCTTTACAGATATCGGAAACGGAACCGATGGCGACAATGACACGGTCCGCGTCAGGCGCGCCGTAGTAGTCGAAGAGGTGATATGTCCGTCCCGTAATGGCGCTGATCTTATCCATATAGCCCTGCACGATATCGGGAAGCGCGTTATAAAACGGGTTGGCTGCTTCGCAGTGCTGGAAGTAGATATCGGGATTTTCCGCCGTGCCGCGGATGACGGGCCTATCCGGATCCAGCGCACGGGCGCGGAATCCGGCGAGAGCTTCCTTGTCGATGAGCGGTTCCAGTTCGTCGTACTCCATGACTTCCACTTTTTGTATTTCATGGCTTGTGCGGAATCCGTCGAAGAAATTGATGAAAGGCACGCGGCCTTTAATGGCCGCCAGGTGGGCAATGCCGGCAAGATCCATGATTTCCTGTACGTTCGATTCAGCAAGCATGGCACAGCCGGTGGCTCTCGCGCTCATTACGTCCTGATGGTCTCCGAAAATAGAAAGGGCGTGGTTTGCAAGGGCGCGGGCGGCGATATGGAAGACGCCGGGAAGAAGTTCGCCGGCTACTTTGTACATATTCGGCAGCATGAGAAGCATTCCCTGTGACGCGGTATAGGTAGAGGTAAGCGCACCTCCCTGCAAAGCGCCGTGAAATGCGCCTGCCGCGCCTCCTTCAGACTGCATTTCCGCCACATGGACCGTGTCGCCGAAAATATTCTTCTTTCCATGGGCAGACCATTCATCTACAGATTCCGCCATCGGTGACGAAGGGGTAATCGGGTAGATGGCAGCTACTTCTGTGAATGCGTATGAAATATACGCCGCGGCTGTATTGCCGTCCATTGTCTTTACATTTCTCACAGTTCAACACTTCCTTTTTTAAATATCCGCCGGGCAACTCCCATGCGAGACGGATACGGGTTCGGTTCATAAATATTCCTTGCAAGATATAAAAAAATTATGTACAATTACATTATGAGAAAATCGCATAGTTGAGTCAATTAATGCTATATAATCATAATTGTTTACACATAATTTTTCGGCAGGAAATTATGAAATCTATGTTCATTATAGAGGAAATACGATTTTTGCACAAGAATGATAAGGTGTACATTTTTTAAGAAAATATTTCAAAAGTAAGGAGCGTGTATTATGGACTATCGTCACTTGAAGTATTTCATGGAAGTAGCGGAAGAAAAAAGTTTCAGCAAAGCGGCGAGGAATCTTCATATTTCCCAGTCCGCCATCAGCCGCATGATCAAATCACTGGAAGATGAATTGGGGATCATCCTTTTTATCCGCAATGCGAAGACAGTTGAAATTACTGCGCCGGGAAGCATCTTCCTGAACTACGCGAAGCGCTGCCTTTTCGCTTTTGAACATTTAAAGAGCGACTTTGAAAATGAATTTAATCTGAAAAAGGACACGATCCAGATCGGATTGCCGCCGATTACGGATGCGCATGTTTTTGCCAAGCTCCTGGGCGAATTTAAAAAAACCTATCCGCAGATTTCCATTGAGCTTTACGAATACGGCTCCAAGGTAATCGAGACCTCCGTGCAGGAAGGACGTATTGATGTGGGCATCATCTGCACCATTCCGAATAAAGATTTTGAATCGTTCTTTCTGTCGGATGATAAAATGTGCGTCGTCATGCCGAAAGGTTATCCGCTGGAAGAGAGAAAAGAAATACCCATGAAACTTCTTGCCGATTATCCGCTTGTCCTCTATCGCGATGATTTCAATTTACATGATGATATCCTGTCGAACTGCAAGAAGATCGGATTTACGCCGAAAATTGTTTTTGAGACGAGCCAGCGCGATCTCATGCTCCAGACCGTTTCCTCGGGACTTGGAGTGGCGATCCTGCCGAGCCGCCTTTGTCCGCCGAACAGTGCAGATGGAAATATAGCCGTCCGCCCGCTGACGGAACCGAAAATGACCCACCACCTGTATGCGATTTGGAAGAAAGGGCGGTACCTCTCCAGAGCGGCCCGGTTGTGGATTGAATTTACAAAAGATCATTTGACTCTTCTCAACAAAGAAAAACTTGATGACGAAATAAGGGGATAATTTTCGTGGACAGGTGGAAAGAAAAACTTTGTCTGGAACATACATGGTATTTTTATCTGTGTGTTTTTCTCCTTCTCGCTTTCATTTCATGGCAGCAGTCCCTTATTGCGGATCTGCAGGAACGGATGATGAATGTGGAGGCCAGCCGGTATGATGACCAGCTGAACAATATCGAATGGGCGGCGACACTGGCGCTGGAGCAAAATAAAGAACAACAGAAGGATATTTATTCTCTTCAGAAATCCAGCGCAGATTATCAGTTCCGCATCATGGAGCTGGAATGGGATGTGTATGACAAAAGATAGTATGAAGCGGCGGCTTTTCCGGCTGCCGTTTTATATTTCTACTGGAAGTTTATTTTTCCGCCTTATGAAAAACAGCGGGACATAACTGCAAAAACTTAAGGTTCGTGATACAATAAATGACGACTGTAATTATTTATCAATAATGTATTATTTGCTTTGGCGACGGGAGTTTTTATGCTTGGACAAATACAGGGACTGCTGATGACAATGCGCCTTTGGGATGCGCTGGATATACTTGTCGTCGCGTTTTTCTTTTACCGGATGTATATCCTTGTCCGTGATACGCGGGCGACCGCTCTTTTGAAGGGGCTCGTGTTCCTCGGACTTTTTACATTGTTTGCAGGCTGGCTCCAGCTCCATGTAGTCAGCTGGATACTCGATAAACTTATGACAGTGCTCATTGTCGCGCTCCCTGTGGTATTCCAGCCGGAACTCCGCCGTGCTCTGGAACAGCTTGGCCGCGGCAAATTTTATATTTCTTCCCGCATCATGGATGAAGCGGAATTAGATGCCGTTATTGATCATGTGGTGGAAGCGACGATGATCATGGCGAAGAATAAAGTGGGCGCGCTTATCGTTTTTGAAAGGACAGTAGGGCTTGATGACCGTATTGATACAGGGATCCGTTTGGAGGCCCTCGTGTCAAAAGAGCTTCTTGGAAATATTTTTATCGTAAATACACCGCTCCATGACGGCGCCGTCATTATCCGCGACAACCGCATCATGGCGGCAGGCTGCCTTTTGCCGCTTACCCGTGACAGGAGCCTCTCCTCTGAACTGGGGACACGCCATCGCGCGGGAATCGGCATGTCTGAACAGGCGGACTGTGTCGTGGTCATCGTCAGTGAAGAAACGGGAACGGTTTCCTATGCTTACGGCGGCCATATTTACCGCCATCTCGAAGAAGACGGCTTGCGGAATATCCTGCGGAACTTCCTTGTGCAGGATAAAGCGAAAGGCGTCGGTAATGTATTGCAGAAATGGAGCCCGCTGAAATGAAATATACAAATTTGCGGTGGTGGCTTCCTAAATTCCTCTGCCTCATGGCGGCATTTGCTTTCTGGGTATATGTCATGAATGAGCAGAATCCTCTTGTGGAAAACTCTTATACCGTTCCGGTCGAAGTGCGTAATTTGGATCGTTCTCTCGTAGCCCTTAATGTACCCCAGAGGGTGAAAGTGAAGATCCGCATGAACCGCAGCGATCTGGTCAGCATGCGGAGTGATAATATCAAAGCCTATGTCGATCTTGACGGATTTACGGACGGCGATTATCCGAACACACCCATCCATATTTCCGTACCGGGAAATGAAACGGTGATTTCCCAGGATCAGACATATTTCGATTTATTTATCGACACCTATGCAGTGAAATCGCTGCCGGCACAAGTGGAATTTATCGGAGCGCTTCCGGCAGGTTTCAAGGCGGAGCGGAAATCCACGACGCCGGAATATATTACTGTCGCGGGAGCCAGCAGCCGCACGGCTCTTGCCGACCGTGCCATTATCTCTGTCAATGTGGCGGGGAAAACAAAAGATTTCGACGAGTTTGATGCGGTGAATATTCTTGATGCAGATGGAAATACGGTAACGGGGATTGACATCATGCCTACCCGTGTCCGTGTTTCCGTACATATGTCGGAAGACCAGAAGACGGGAAATATTCCTTTCAAACCGATAGTAAAAGGGGAACCGGCAGAAGGATATAAAGTCTCTGAAATCACGGTGACGCCGCCGGTGGCCACTGTCAAGGCACCGGAAAGCTATTTCGATAAAAATACGGTGGTGGAACTGGAAAAAATCGATATCACCGGAGCAAAGGAAAGCGTTACCAAAAAGATTGACATACCGAAACCGGAAAACGGTATGATTATTCCCGGAGCTGTTACGGTACATGTGAAAATAGAAAAAGAATAAACGGCTTGACGGGAAAATATATTCGCTGTATCATTTGAAAATTGCAGTGCAAAATAGTAAGAAATCAATCGCGGAGGATTTAGAATGGTCACATTGTTCGGAACAGACGGCGTACGCGGCGTGGTAAATTCCACACTCATGCCCGAATTAGCATTCCAGCTGGGGCGGGCGGCAGGCGCCTATTTCTGTAGGGAGGAAGGAACCCATCGCGTGCTTATCGGTATGGATACAAGGATTTCAGGAACCATGGTGGCAGCCGCTTTATCGGCGGGGCTGTGCGCGTCGGGGGTGAATGTGGACTTGGCAGGCGTGATTCCCACACCGGGTATCGCATACCTGACACGGACAGAAAACTATGATGCCGGTGTCGTTATATCTGCTTCCCATAACCCGTTCCCCGATAACGGAATCAAATTTTTCGACAGGAACGGGCATAAACTGCCGGATCAGGCGGAAGAAGAAATAGAGAATATCCTTCGCCATGACGAAGAACTGGCACGGCCTACCGGCGAAAAAGTCGGATTTATCCGCCACCGCAACGAGCTTGCGTGGAAATATAAAAATTATATCCTTTCCACAGTGAAAGGGGATTTCAAAGGGATGAAAATCGTAACGGATTCCGCCAACGGCGCCGCCAGCGGATTCCTTCCCGACATCCTTCGTGAACTGGGTGCGGAAATAACCGCCCTCTACTGCGAACCGAACGGCGTGAATATCAACAAAGACTGCGGTTCCACCCACATGGAAACTTTACAGAAAATGGTTGTCGAAATGGGGGCGGACTGCGGTATTGCCAATGACGGCGATGCGGACCGCTGTCTTTTCGTCGATGAACATGGGGATATCATGGATGGCGACCATATCATGGTGATTAACGCCCTGCGTATGAAGAAAGAAGGGCGGCTCAATGCGAATATGGTCGTAGGCACCGTCATGAGCAACCTGGGCTTCGGCAAGGCACTGGCAGAACATGGATGCCGTACCGTGGCGACCAATGTAGGCGACCGCTATGTGCTGGAAGAAATGAAGGCGCACGGATATTCCCTTGGCGGTGAACAGTCGGGACACATTATATTCCCTGAATTTAATACCACCGGTGACGGTCTTATCACGGCCATGCAGACGCTTATGGTTCTCCGTGACCATGACGGCCCCCTTTCTGAATTAAATCATCTCATGACCACCTATCCCCAGCTGCTGAAAAATGTAAAAGTGTACAGCAAGAACGGATGGGAAGAAAATGAACAGATCCGGGCAGCTATCGCGGCGGCCAAAGACGAACTGGGAAATGACGGGCGTATCCTCGTCCGTGCGTCGGGCACGGAACCTCTCATCCGCGTCATGGGAGAAGGCAGTGATAAAGACCGTCTGGAACGGGTGATTGATGACATTGTTTCCGTAGTGGAACAGGAACTTGGGGAAGAATAAATGCAGGTTTGGTGAACTGATTAATTTTATATTTGGTTGGTAAAATAAAAAATACTTATTTGGTGTTACCAAGGTGTTCCAAGAAAATAAAAAACTCCCGAAGGAGTCCTTTATCCACACACTGTGGGGTCACAAATGTGACGATTTGAATAAATTTTTATTTGAACTTGTGATGTTGTCAGATAGTGGTAAATTATCCTGACATGTACAGGATAACTAAAAATGAGGTGGATGTCAATCATGAAGGAAATTAATGAATATTATCTGGGATTGGATATGGGAGAGGGGTCTTTGGGATGGGCGGTTACGACACCTGATTATCATGTAGTGAAGAAGGCGGGAAAAGCTTTGTGGGGCGTCCGCCTTTTTGAGTTGGCTAAAACAGCAAAGGAGAGGCGTGTATTTCGTACAGGCAGAAGACGGATAGAACGGAGAAACCAGCGTATTGATTTTTTACAGGAACTTTTTTCCGAGGCTGTTTGTGAAAAGGATCCGGGATTTTACCAAAGGCTGAACGACAGCCGTCTTTGGGAAGAAGATAAGACGGAAAGACAAATAAATTCTCTTTTTAATGATGTCGATTTTACGGATAAAAGTTATCACAAAAAATTTCCTACTATTTATCATTTACGGCAAAAGCTGATGGACGACAGTTGTGAATTTGATGTGCGGCTGGTGTATCTTGCCATTCATCATATTTTAAAACATCGAGGTCATTTCCTGCTGGAAAATTTTGAAATTAGAGAGGATGGAGCCGTCGGATTTGAAGAAGCAATGGCTGATTTGGGGAATGTACTTGGACAGTTTTTGGATAGATCCTTACCTGTGGAAAACAATGATGCCTGTAAGGAAATATTGAAAAACAGAAAACTAAATAAATTAGAGAAATTGGAACAATTAGGGAAGTTATATGATGCAGGAGGAGATAAAAGTATAAAGGAAATTTTCAGGTTGATCGTGGGCGGGACAGCACATCTGGCTGTTATTTTTTGTGATGAGACGCTAAAGAATACGGAGCGAGGTAAAATCAGTTTTGAGGATGCGCAGTATGAGGAATATAAAAATGATGTGCAAACTATATTAGACGATCGTTTTGATGTAGTGGCAGCTTGTGAAACTTTGCATAATTGGGCCATTCTTGCAGAACTGATGGGAAATTATAAGTATATATCAGATGCTAAAGTGGCTATTTTTAATGAACACAGAAAAGATCTTACTGTTTTGAAACGTCTTCTTAAACGAGATTCAAATGTGTATACCAAGATGTTTCGTATGGCCGGTAAAAATAGTTATAGCGCCTATGTGGGATTATGTAAAATACATGGGAAAAAAGTTCCAATCGAGAAAGCGTGTACACAAGGGGATTTTGCAGGGGAAATAAAAAAAATAATAAAAAATTTTCCTGATAGTGAAGATAAGAAATACATATTGGATAAAATTGAAAGGAATGAGCTTTTGCCCAAAGCGGTAAGCAAACAGAATGGTGTTATTCCCTACCAGCTCCATTTAGTGGAATTGAATAAAATCTTATCGAATGCGGAAAGATATCTGCCATTTTTAAAAAAAGAAGATGAGTATGGTACAGTGTCCGATAAAATCAGGAAGCTATTTACATTTCGTATTCCTTATTATGTGGGACCGTTAAATGGACATTCTCCTTTTGCCTGGGCAGTCAGAAAAGATGGAAATGGACACATTTATCCGTGGAATTTTGAAAGGAAAATTGATATAGAGGCCAGTGCAGAAGAGTTTATCCGCCGCATGACCAATAAATGCACATATTTTGTTAAAAAGGATGTACTTCCTAAAAACTCACTTCTCTATACAGAATTTATGGTACTCAATGAGCTGAATAATGTAAGAATCGGTAGCGCTCAAGAAAAGCTACCACCTGGCATGAAAGCTCGTGTTTGGGAAAGACTTTTTCTTAAGGATAAAAAAATTACCGCAAAAAAAATGTGTTCTTATCTGATTAGAGAAGAACATATTTCTAAAGAAGAGGCGGCGCAGATATCCGGTATAGAACGGGATTTTAAAGCGAGTCTTGCGCCATGGATAGATATGAGGAAAATATTGGGGGATAATTTTACCGTATCTGATAGTGAAAAAATTATAAAGGACATTACTTTATTTGGCGCGGATAAAAAAATGCTGCGTCGCCGACTTAAGGCGCGGTTTGGATATCTGGAAGACTGTCAGGTTAAAGAACTGGTTAGGCTGCCATATCAGGGATGGGGACGTTTGTCAAAAGAATTTTTGACACAAATTTTGCCAAAGGCAGAACGTGATTCCACAGTTTTAGTGGATCAGGAAACCGGAGAAGTAATGAATATTATCACTGCTTTGAAAAAGACAGATCATAATTTAATGGAATTATTAAGCGGAAAATTTGGTTATTCTGCCGCTTTAAGTGAGGTTAATACAACATCGGTATCGGTGTGTGATAAGGCCATTTCTTACAAAAATATACAGGATATGCGTATCTCTCCGGCGGTAAAGCGGCCACTTTGGCAGACACTTCGAGTTATAAAAGAAATTATACATATTATGGGGAAAGCGCCTTCGAGGATTTTTATAGAAATGGCACGGGCGGAAGATGAGAAAAAGTGGAAAACTGTTTCAAGAAAAGATCGGCTATTGGATCTTTATAAGAAATGTAAAGATGAAATAAGAAATTGGAGTGCAGACATAAAAAAATTAGGTGAAGAGATAAAAGAATTAAGCGATGGGCAGCTGAGAAGTGATAAATTATACCTGTACTATACGCAGATGGGGCGTTCTATGTATACCGGAAAGCCTATTTGTCTTGGTAGCCTTATGGCTGGAGCTGATTATGACATAGACCATATTTATCCCCGATCTGCTACAGGAGATGACAGTTTAGACAATCGCGTTCTTGTAGAAAGGACGGAAAATGCGAAAAAGGGAGACCATTATCCTTTATCTATTGAAATACAAGGGGGGAGAGCTGTTTTTTGGAAAGTACTTTTAGATAAGGGGTTTATTTCCAAGGAGAAGTATCGTCGCCTGACAAGAAAAACGTTACTTACTGATGATGAAAAAGCGGGGTTTATTGGGCGCCAGCTTGTAGAAACACGGCAGAGTACGAAAGCGATTGCCGAGATTCTGAAAAAAGCTTTTCCGGAAACCAAAATCATTTACACTAAGGCAAGGAATGTATCCCGATTTCGCCAGTATGCGGAGTTTGTAAAAGTCAGGGATATGAACGATTATCATCACGCCAAGGATGCTTATTTGAATATTGTTGTAGGGAATGCATTTTATACGAAATTTACATCTAATCCGATACATTTTCTGTCGGAGAAAAATGCGGTGTATAGTTTGAATGAAAGGACTTTTTATCAATTTCCCATACAAAGAGGATCAACTATGGCATGGGAACCGGGCGATAGCGGTACGATGGCAGTTGTCCGAAAATGGATGGATAAGAATAACATTTTATATACACGGATGCCTTTTGAGGAGAAAGGGGGATTGTTTGATCAGAATATCCTAAAGAAAGGGAAGGGACAGGTTTCACTAAGGGCACGTGGGGCATTGTCTGATATTCAAAAGTATGGCGGGTATAATAATGCAACTGCGTCATATTTTATGCTTGTTAAAGCGGAGAAAAACGGAAAGACAATTTATTTGTTGGAAACAGTACCTTTGCACTTGTCTGGAAGGTTAGAAAGTATTGAAGATAAAATAAATTTTTGTAGAGAACTTTGGCATCGAGACAGAAAAGACTATAAGAATCCGGTGATATGTATTCCTAAGATATATAAGCAGTCCTTATTTGAAGTAGATGGGTTTCGAGAACATATTTCCGCTAAGACTGGAAATCAGTTTGTTATGAGAAATGCTGAACAATTATGTTTGAATGCAGAATCCGCCCAGATAATAAAAAATGTCCTTAAATTCAATCAGCGGAAACAAGTGCAAAAAGAGTTGAAGATTACTGTACATGATAAAATCACTGAAGAGAATCTAATAAATATCTTTGAAACATTTATTTCTAAGATACAGACATCCATTTATAGAAACAAGTTTGAGGCATCCGTAGGTCTTATGATAAAAGGGAAAGGCACGTTTATAGAATTATCAATGGAAGATAAGTGTAAATGTATAGGTGAAATACTCCATCTTTTCCAATGTAACCCTGTGCTTTCTGATCTACAATTAATTGGTGGGAAGAAGGCATCTGGAAGGATCTACATGGGGAAGCGATTTGATGGAAATAAAAAAGTATTTCTTGTCTTACAATCTGTGACAGGTTTTTTTGAGAAAAAGATTTTATTGGCACCTTATGAAAAGAAATGAGTTGGCGGACGGTTGTACTATCTAAACGGGCAAAAATAGAATATAGCTTGGGATATATGGTTATAAGGGGAGAAGAAGTTCACCGGATATTTATGGAAGAAGTAGAGACGGTCATGATTGAAACTACGGCTGTTTCGCTGACTGCCGCGTGGATCAACGAATGTCTTCACCGAAAAATCAAAATTATTTTCTGCGATGAAAGGAGAAATCCGGCAGGAGAGATACTTCCTTATCGAGGGAGCCATGATTCCAGCCGGCAGATCCGTTCCCAGCTGAAGTGGGATTCTTGCCTGAAAAAAGAAATATGGGCGCAGATCGTTAAAGAGAAAATCGATAAGCAAAAACAGGTGCTGATTGCTTTTGAGTGTAGTAAAGAAGCCAGGTTGTTAGAGCGATATATGAAAGAAGTAGAGCCAGGTGATATAACGAATAGAGAAGGTCATGCGGCAAAAGTCTATTTTAATGCATTATGGGGAAAGGATTTTTCAAGAAGAGATGAAACCGTAGAGAATGGGGCGCTTAATTATGGGTATGCCGTTATTCTCTCCGCTTGTAATCGGGAAATCGCCGCTTCAGGCTATATGACACAAATTGGATTGTTTCATGATAATATATTCAATCCGTTTAATTTGGGGAGTGATTTGATGGAGCCTTTCCGACCTATGGTGGATATGATTGTACTGCGGATGGCACCACAGAAGTTGACTACTGAAGAGAAGCATCAACTTATAGATGTATTGAACCGACAAGTTTTAATCAAAGAAAAGAAGACCACCGTAACACATGCGATAGGAATATACTGCCGGAGCGTTTTTCGTGCTTTAGAGGAACAAGACTTGTCTTTATTGTCTTTTTATTCAGAGATATATGAGGAATAGGTTTATGCGAGTGATGGTGCTGTTTGATCTGCCGGTAGAAACGGCGCAGCAAAGAAAGGCGTATATACAATTTCGGAGAGCATTGATTTCTGACGGATTTATCATGATGCAGGAGTCTGTATACACAAAAATTGTTTTAAATCCTGTAGCAGCAGGTATAGCGGTCAAGCACATCAAATGTATGAAACCGGAAGAGGGCCTGATACAAGTACTGACGGTTACAGAAAGGCAATATGCGGGGATGGAACTTATTTTGGGAGAGAAGAAAAAAGAAGTTATTGATAGTCATGATAGATTGGTGATTTTATGAAACTTTCCTATCCGGAGTGGGAGAAAACCGTATGTATGGAGGAACAGGATATCCCTGTCATTTCTATGGAAAATCCTCTTTATCATTATGACAGGCTGATGGAGTTGTACAGGCAGATACAAGGAGACGCAGGAGGTTTTGTTCTTTTTGAAGAGGAGACACATTTAGATCTTAGAAAGAAATCAGTATTGCTTCTTAGTCCTTTGGATATGGATTTTAATAATAGGAAAATCTTGACCAAATTATTTGCTGCACTAAGAGAAGAAGCGATGACTGAAAGTTTTTACCGGGAAACAAGGACAGCCATGGGAAATATTCTTACATATGCAGAGCATTTATCACAACAGGTACCGCTTCCTCTTACTTATGATATGGACGTCGATCTTATGGAGATGATGAAAGCGATTCATCTTCGCATTGATATGGAAGGGATGAATCTTCCAGAACAAATGTTGTCTTTTATGAAAAACTGGAACATCCTGTTTGGTGAAACTTGCTTTTTCTTCCATGGATTTCGGGATTTCTTACCGAAAGAGATAAAAGAGTCGTTTTATAACAACGCGTTAGAAGAAAAATTACAGTTTATTCTTTTAGAAGGGAAATGTTATGATAAAATAGAATTAGAAAATTTATTTATTATTGATGAAGATTTATGTCAAATTTTTGAGTAAATTTTTACCATATCCGAATTGCACTGCCAAGTGATAGCAGTTTTACTCGTAGAGGACTTTAATAGATACGCAAATTGAGATTGAAATTTGAGGTTTGAGAGTGATGTAATTCCAGATAGTGGTAAAACTTGCCCGACAACTCTCGCATACCTTGAATTGTTTGAGAGTGATGTAATTCCAGATAGTGGTAAAACGCTTATCCTCTGACCTGTTGATATACACATCGTTTGAGAGTGATGTAATTCCAGATAGTGGTAAAACAAACGGAATTGATTATACCGAAGACTTGGTGTTTGAGAGTGATGTAATTCCAGATAGTGGTAAAACTACGGATGCGATATGGAGCTGCCTCAATATGTTTGAGAGTGATGTAATTCCAGATAGTGGTAAAACCGTATTTTTCCCGAACGCCCCGGGCTGTATGTTTGAGAGTGATGTAATTCCAGATAGTGGTAAAACACACAACTTCGTCTACGATTCCTAAATACGGTTTGAGAGTGATGTAATTCCAGATAGTGGTAAAACATTTCCTGCTTTATGTGCCGCAGAGTCCACGTTTGAGAGTGATGTAATTCCAGATAGTGGTAAAACTTGCCATGCGCATAGTGTTTTAGGTCTAATGTTTGAGAGTGATGTGATTCCAGATAGTGGTAAAACACGCATCTATCTCTCTTGATATCTGGTCGGGTTTGAGAGTGATGTAATTCCAGATAGTGGTAAAACATTTTAATCAAGCAGCAGCATCCGAACTTAGTTTGAGAGTGATGTAATTCCAGATAGTGGTAAAACACTCTCCGCGAAGTGGTGTCTCTCCGGACAGTTTGAGAGTGATGTAATTCCAGATAGTGGTAAAACTCCGATAAGTCCCGATTATCGAAAAGCTATGTTTGAGAGTGATGTAATTCCAGATAGTGGTAAAATCAAGATTTCTTCTTCAATTGGACAAGTTCGTTTTTGTTTGGTATATTGTTTTTAGAACTAATTAGGGTGGCGGCCTCCATGGGCAATTGGAGTCCCGAGGTTATACGCCAGTCATTAGTTCTTTTTTGGTTGATAGCTTGGAACAATGTGATTTTAGAAAATGGTTAAAAGGTAGTATTTCTGTGCATACGAAGCAGAATGTCTTATTTCTTTCGGGATGCTGATTTAGGTTTTTTGCAAATATGACGGAAGAATATAGTTAATAAGATTAGAAGAGAAGGGTATATTTGGGTTCTCTTGTGCTGTATTTGATTTCTCTATGTCTCTTTTCTGATTTTCATTTTCTGGTATACTGGAAGTGATAAATGGGGGAAGCAAGCATCTGGCGTAGGGAAATGATTACCGGCTGCCGGGCGGAGAAAGGCCGGAGGGTTTTTCCGTTTATCGTTTAGACCATTCTGTCAGTAGAGGATCAGAATCGTTTTTCAGGGTATCATGTAATTATTTAATTAATAGTTTGAGAGAAAAGGAGGATCTTATAATGAATGAAGCCATTGTTGAAAAAGTAAAAGCGTTGATTGCGGCTCCCAGCTGCTATGCGGGATTAAAGAAAATCGCGGAAGAGTATATCGCCGCTCTTGGCAGTGATCGGGAAAAGGAAGCCGGACGGAAACTGGTAGCGGAATTGGAAGCGGATGTGCTTTCTATCGATGATGTCCTTGCGTTTTTTGAATCGGATGTAGGGGAAAAAACATTTGGCGCGAAGCAGGCGGCGGCTTATGCGGCACATGCCCGGGAAGTGAAGGCGAAAGGCGGCAAGTGGTGCGACTGTCCTGCCTGTGCACCGGGAAGAGAGATTCTGGACAGGAAAGAGGAGCTCTGCTGAAATATAGTAATCGTTTTATGAAAAGAGAGAATATCCGGGAAGCGGGTACTCTCTCTTTTTGTTTTACCTGATTATGGAAATGTCTTTCCGTTTTCTTTTCGGTACGTAATATTGGCGCTCTTCATCAAGGTAGTATTTTATGGAGCCGTTTTCGGGAAGTTCCACGAGACTGCTCTGATGGGAGGGGTAGCCGAGGGCGAGAGCCAGTCTGGGATTCCATGTTTCAGGGATAGAAAGTATTTCTTTTACTTTTTCAAATTCCACATTTCCTATGATACAGGAACCTACGCCGTAGATGTAAGCATTGAGATTCATTGTCCTTACAGCGATGCCGATATCTATGCCTGTCCACGGGGTTTCCGGCCCTTCTGTGCATAGAATGATAAAAGCGGTAGGCTGTTCGCCTTCTTTCGGCTGTCCCAGCTCTTTGGGAAGGGCAGCGGCAAAGTGGAAGCATGGCTGGATTTTCCGCACCGCTTCAGGGGTTTTTACAAGGACATAGCGAAGCGGCTGACCATTCATGGCGCTGTTTGCGATACGGGCATTTTCCAGAAGTTCATCAAGTATTTCTTCAGGAATTTGTTTCTGCTTGAAACGGCGATATGTGCGGCAGCCGGTGCAAAGTGTATGGAAGTCCATGGCACAGGCCTTATTTAACGGCAATGACTTCGATTTCGCAGAGTGCGCCTGCGGGAAGATCCTTGACGGCGAAGCAGCTTCTTGCCGGTTTGCCCGGGAAGTGTTTTGCATAGACTTCGTTAAAGGCGGCAAAGTCTTTCATGTCTGTGAGGAAGCAGGTCGTTTTTACCACATTGTCCATAGAAGTTTCTGCTTTTTTTAAAATGGCTTTTATATTTTTGCAGACCTGTTCCGTTTGTCCGGCAATGTCGGAGACGATGATTTTTCCTGCGGCCGGGTCGATACCGATTTGTCCGGAAAGAAATATAAATCCGCCCGCCTGCTTTGCCTGTGAATAGGGGCCGATAGCGGCGGGTGCGTGTTTGGTATGTATGGTTTTCATAAGAGCCTCCTTTGATTTACACATGAATGATATATTTATACTATACCGCAAAAGGCATCGGTGAAACAAATATATCCTGTTATTTACCGATGATTCATGGTATAGTGGAAAAAAGGAGGCTATGATGTCTTTTGAAACGGTACAGGCTTATTTTGAACGGTTCGGTATGGCAGACCGCTGCATGGATTTGAAGGAGTCCAGCGCGACAGTGGCGCTTGCGGCGCTTGCTCTCGGTACAGAGGAGGCGCGCATTGCAAAGACGCTTTCTTTTCTTGTTGGAGAAGCGCCTGTGATTGTCGTGACGGCAGGAGATGCGCGGATTGATAATCATAAGTATAAGATGCTTTTCCATAAGAAACCGAAAATGATTCCCGGAGAGGAATGCGAAAAGTATATCGGCCATCGGCCCGGCGGTGTCTGCCCGTTTTGTCTTCCGCCCACGGCAGATGTCTATCTTGATATATCATTAAAACGGTTTGATGTGATTTATCCCGCGGCGGGGACAGACCACAGCGCAGTGAAGCTTACACCTGAAGAGCTGGAAAAATACGCGGGCGCGAAAGGATGGGTGGATGTGTGCAAAGGTTGGCAGGAAGAACCCATTTCCTGATGATTTTAATCCTACAAATACAGGATTCTTTTTTCTGCCGTCGGGCGGGAAGGTGTAAAAGTGGAAATATCCCGCAGGTGCGGCACCGGCCGAAAAAATAGTGCAAAACGTTTTTTGAAAGGAAGAGCATGGACAATTTATTTCAGATGTGGTGGCCCGTAGCCTGTGTGGTGCTGGCGGATGTGATTTATCAAGTGTGTGCGAAGAAAATATCTTCCCGGGCGGATCCTCTGGCTGCGCTGGGGGTGACTTATCTTGTAAGCGCCGCGGTTTGCACCGGTCTCTACTATGGGATGGGCGGAATGGATCTGCTTGCCGATATGTCCCATGTCCGGCTGGCAGCGGCAGGAATAGGCTTTGCAGTGACAGGGCTTGAAGTGGGCTGTGTGTACATGTATAAAGCGGGCTGGGCGATGAATGTGGGATTCATCCTTTATACGGCAATGATTGTGGCGGCTCTCCTTGTTGTGGGGGCGGTATTTTACGGTGAAGCGGTTTCGTTTACCGCCATAGCAGGGCTGATAATCACATCATCGGGGATGTATATGATTGTGAGGGGCGCATGAATTTTTCATTTTGGTGGCCTGTCGGTCTTGTGGTCATGGCGGGCGTCGGATACCAGGTGTCGGCAAAAGAGGTGGCGGGCGGCGCGGATCCGCTGGCGGCGCTTGTAGTAACATACCTTGTGGCGTCGCTTACATCTTTTCTGATTTATGCGTTTACAGGAAAAAAGGGAGAGAAATGGAAGGAAATCATGAGCTTCCGTCCTGCTGCCCTTGCCCTAGGCCTTTCCATTGCGTTTATTGAAATAGGGACGATTTTCATTTATAAGGCGGGCTGGACGATGAATGCTTCCTTTATTGTGACGAATGCCCTCATTACGCTTTGCCTCATTTTAACGGGGGCGGTTCTGTATGGGGAAAAGTTGTCCCGCCGGCAGGCACTGGGAATCGTCGTTTCTTTTATCGGCATATGCTGCATCGTGTGGTGAGAGGGACGGGGCAAAGTGAACGTAAAACTTTCACACGCTTTTATGGCAACGCTTATGGAAGATGGAAGCGTATTGCCGCAAGATAGGGCAGTTCACCCGCAGACAACATTTATTACATGAATCCGGTATGAATAGAGGAACATAAAAAATGACGATCCGAAAATTTGAGGGAATCGTCATTTTTGAAAAAAGAAAACCCCTGGTTAGACCAGGGGTTCAGTTGAGCTTTAGCG
>ENA-UAMB01000563-UAMB01000563.1-human-gut-metagenome-genome-assembly--contig:-NODE-563-length-22675-cov-6.841070_pt1 | contig 22675 bp, 15 predicted proteins | sample MGYA00243707_ERZ654484 | MGnify/ENA primary metagenome ERZ654484 (study PRJEB26926, sample SAMN06164464) | human gut metagenome | biome: ENVO:00009003; feature: ENVO:2100002; material: ENVO:00002003... | reverse complement strand
CGAGATACTGATCGGTCTCGTGGGCTCGGAGATGTGTATAAGAGACAGGTATGATGGCAATGGCTATCTATCTTGATAATGAGATAATGTATGACCGTGCTTATCGCTATTTACTGGGAATGAAACATCGTAAAGATGATTTGCCATATCCTTCAGGACCGGCTATTTCCAGCGATCAACCCATTCATGTTTCTCCTACTATGATTGATTATAAATTGTTACAACGGAAGAATGATATTCAGGATTATGGTTATGACGAACAGCTTCAATATTATATTTATCCTAATGGTCAGTGTCAGGAATCCAGTCGTGATCAGGGACATGTATTAGCCGGGTTGCACAATTATGTTGCTATTGCAGAAATGGCATGGAATCAGGGGGATTCTTTATATAGTAGTTTGGACAATCGTTTATTGCTCGGGCTAGAATGGAGTTATCGTTATAACCTGTCAAGTATTCAATCTTACAAAAAACAGGAAACACCTTGGGAGCCAACAGGATTAACAAAGGATATGAATGAAGTCACATTTGATAACGGGAAATATCTCCAGATAAAAAGTCGTAGCGGACGTTGGGAGTCTGTGAATATCTCCTCTCATGGACGGGGAGATGTTGCCGGGACAGGAGGAACCAGAGAAATGGCATTGGCACATTATGCGGTGCGTAGTGGATTACCGGCTGAAAAATATACCTGGTTACAGCGTTATCGTGATTATATGATAGAACGTTATGGATGTGAGAATTGGGGAGTAGCCCCGAATTGGTTTTATGAGTGGACTGGTTGGGGGACTTTAACTAAGCGACTGACCCCTTGGATGGCAGGTGATCCGGTTACTTTTTCTACAGGTAAGCGAGTTTCCGGTTTGCATCAATTGCCCAGTACAATTTTGGCTGCTGATTATGATTATTATTGTATATCAGAAAATCCTGAAGGGCATACCTATCATAATATAGGGACAGTACGTGGAAATGAGTATCGTCCGGATGGAGCAGTTGAATTACAGAAAATAGATAATAAATACGTAGTGGTTCAGGTAGAAGACGGCGAGTGGATGAATTATACTGTTAATATCCCTAAAAGTGGAGCTTACGCTGTTTATCTTACTTATTCGGCAAATTCCTCTTCACATGTAGCAATGGCCTCTGATCAGGGATTAGAAATCTCGTCTTCGATCCCTTCTTCTAAAAAGTGGAAAGAAACAAAACTTGGCGAACTTTCACTTTCGGCTGGTGCCTGTGTATTGCGTTTACGTGTTGACAAGGCCGGACAAAAGTTATGTCTCAGTGCTTTCCGATTGGAAAAAGTAGAAAGGGATAGATAAAGTGGTGATATGATATAAGTATGTGTGAAGCATTTTTAGGGAGTAATTAACGTATTACTCAAGTAATTTGTAGGAAAATATAGAAAAAGAACAGAAAAATGATCATTATGATATTATAAATTACTATTTTTGTGCACTCTGTTACAGGATGATATTCTGATCCTGATAATTGAACCGTTGAGCATGTTTTATATTATAAATGATAGATATATGAAATTATTAATTTTTATTTCGTTATTTGGAGGCTTATTGTTAGCCTCTTGTGGTAGCAGTAGTTCACAAAAAAATGCAAGTACACAAGAAGTAAATCCGGCAGACACTATTTATTTAGGTGATTTACGTGAAAAATTTGAAGGAGATAGTATTTTCTTTAAGGTGGTTGCTCCTGACTTGATGCTGATGGATTACCAGTATTTCTGGGCGGCTACAGAGTCTGAAGCTGTGGAGAAAGGACTGACTAAAGAATATTATAAGCGTGTTAAGAAAGAAATTTCAGAAACCAATGAAGCAATTAAAAAAGGTGTAATGAAAGGTGCGGATGTAAAACGTATACCGGATTTCCAAGAAGGACAAAAGAAATAAATCGTTTCAAAGAGAAATTGATTATTGCTATGATAGATAAAAAGAAGGGAGATGTTAAATATGACTTCTCCCTTCTTTTTTGCATCAATGTCTGGTGAAAGAGAATCATAATTTCATCTGACGTTTTATTTCATCATCCACTACCGTCATCATACCCTCTACTTGCGCCAGTGCCAGCATACGTCCATAAAAAGAATAGCCTGGATTATACCCCTTGTCTTCATCTCCCAGCATCATTCTCCCGTGATCAATGCGCATAGGTAATCCCGGATTTTCTTTCTCAAAGATTCGGATAAGGTCAATGATATGTCCTCTTCCTGCCAGGTGAGAACTTTCAATGAAGTTTCCACCCGGCATGGCGGCTGTGCTGCGTAGGTGTATAAAGTGCGTACGTTTAGCAAACTTCTTTGCCAATTCGCGGGTATCATTGTGTTCGCCGGCACTCAAGGAACCTGCACAGAATGTCAGTCCGTTGTGCGGATTGTCTACTGCATTCAGGAACCAGGCTATATCTTCTTCATTGGTGACGATACGAGGAAGACCAAGAACCTGGAATGGAGGATCGTCGGGATGCACGCACATATTCACTCCGTATTCTTCGCAAACCGGCATAATGGCAGAAAGAAAGTGACACATATTTTCTCGCAGGATGTCACGGTTAATATCTTTGTACAAAGTTAACAACCGTTTGAAAAGGACGACCGGTTCTTTGTCTCCTTCTTTGATGTTCCCATTGACAAATCCTTGTGTCTTAACGATAATGGTATCAATCAGATCATCCTTCTCTTTTTCGGTGATCACTTGATCCAGTTCGGAAACTTTATGAAGTTCTTCTTCCGTATAATCCTTTTCAGCCCCTTCCCGTTCCAGTATCTTCATGTCGAAATAGGCGAAACGGATACGGTCATAATACAATGAGCTAGTACCGTCGGGGCAGAGGTACTGCAAGTCTGTACGTATCCAGTCGATGACTGGCATAAAGTTATAGCAAACAGTTTTTATTCCACATTTACCTAGATTGGTAAGGCTTACTTTGTAGTTCTCTATCAACTGTTCACGTTCTGTCCCACCATATTTGATCGCTTCGCATACGGGCAAACTTTCTACTACAGACCAGCGCAGTCCGTATGATTCTATATAGGATTTCAGAGCATTAATCGCTTCTATTGTCCATATTTCTCCGTTCGGTATGTCGTGCAAAGCTGTAACAATCCCTTCCACACCTATTTGCCGGAGCATTGGCAAGGTAATCTTGTCTTTCTTGCCAAACCATCTCCATGTTTTTTCCATCATAGTTTCTTCTCTTTATACGCCGCTGAATGCACTGAATCCACCGTCGATAGGCAACATTGCACCGGTTACAAAACTGGCAGCTTCGCTACACAAAAATTGTACGGCACCGTTCAATTCTTTAATATCACCAAAACGGTTCATCGGTGTCTTGGCTAAAACCTTTTTGCTTCTGTCAGTCAGCGAGCCATCCGGATTGATAAGTACGCGACGGTTCTGATCGCCGATAAAGAAACCGGGAGCAATGGCATTTACACGGATGCCGTCACCATATTTCAGAGCCATCTCACTGGCAAGCCATTGTGTAAAGTTAGCTACAGCTGTTTTTGCAGCCGAATACCCCGGCACACGGGTGATGGCACTATAAGCAGCCATAGAAGACACATTGATAATGCAACCTTTTTTCTGCTCTGCCATCACTTTACCAAAGATCATAGACGGATAGACTGTACCGTTCATATTCAGACTGGTCACTTTCTCCCAACAGGAAATGTCCATATCATAGAAGTTCTGATCCGATTCAAGAGTGGCTCCCGGCATGTTGCCTCCGGCAATATTCAACAGAATATCAATCTGTCCCCATTGGGCAACAATCTCTTCCGCTACTTTTTCCAGACTGGCGATGTCCAGCACGTCTCCAATAATACCGATAACATCCTGACCATATTGTTTAAGTTCTGCTACACGGTTGTCCAGTTGTTCCTGACGGATGTCGATAGCTACAACTTTTGCTCCCTGCTGTACAAAGTGCTGGGCGATATTTCCTCCCAACACACCACCTGCTCCGGTAATTACAGCTACCTTACCGGCAATACTAAATAATTCGTTCATGGTTTTATTTATTATTTATATGAATTGATGCAAAAGTAGCTGCTTTTTGAATGTGATGTTGTGCTTATTTTTGCAAGATGTTTGTTTATATTTGCAGAAATGTATGAAAGAAAAGAGACTTTTATAAAAAGAATTGAGAAGTAGTGTTTCTTTGGGAGACAGATTGAGTATAATAATTAATTCGTTCGTATATATTGGAAAAACGGATAAACATGAATTTAAATAGAATGAAGAAAAGTATCTTGCTTTTACTGTTGGTAATACCGACACTGACAAAGGCACAGAATGTGATGACAGAAACCCGCCGGGAACTGACTTCCCCAGACGGAGCGTATCGGTTCACCTTTTACCAGCGTTCGTTCGGAGAGGATAATGCACGGATGTATTATACGCTGATATATAAGAATCGTCCTGTAGTGGAGGAGGGTGAACTCGGTGTACAGATAGAGAATCAATTGTTTGAATCGGCATTGGGAGTACCGAACGATACTTGCCATTTTTGGTGCGAGAATCTGAAATTAACGGATACTGATCATCGGAAAAACGATGCAACATGGAAACCTGTATATGGAGAACGTGCCGAAGTTCGGGACTGTTATAATGAAATGACTTTAAAGTTTCGTAAAGGTGAGGGACAAGGGATGACTGAAGGCGGTTACGACAAACGTAAAAACTACTTTATGAATATTATCGTCCGTGCCTATAACGAAGGAGTGGCATTCCGTTATCATTTTCCGGAAACGACCAATGGGCTATTTTTACATATTACAGGTGAACGGACAAGTTTCACAATGCCTGAAGGTACAATGGCTTACTATGAACGTTGGGCACAAGGTCCTTATGAGCTTCGTCCCCTGTCAGGGTGGGGAAAAGAGGAAAGTGAACGCCCTTTGACTATGAAACTGCCAGATGGATTGACTGTTGCATTACTGGAAGCGGAGATGGTGGATTATGCTCGTGGAAAATTCCGTTTGTCTGCAGAGAAGCCTTCAACACTGGAAACTAGCTTGTATAGCAGCGTTGACATTATTTCTCCCTACAGTACCCCTTGGCGTGTCATTATGGCTGCCGAACGTCCGGTCGATTTGATCAATCATAATGATTTGGCTTTGAATTTAAATACTCCTTGTCGGATATCAGATATTTCTTGGATTAAGCCTGGGAAAGTATTCCGTTCTGGAGACTTAAAACAGGAGAAAGTAAAAGCAGCCATTGATTTTGCAGCGGAACGTGGCATTCAATATGTACATATGGATGCAGGATGGTATGGCCCGGAAATGAAAATGAGTTCGGATGCTACTACGGTTTCTCCGGATAAAGATCTTGATATTTCTGCTTTATGTAAATATGCAGAATCTAGAGGCATTGGATTAATGGTCTATGTCAATCAACGTGCTTTGGTTCAACAGCTAGATTCTTTATTGCCATTGTATAAAAAATGGGGATTGAAAGGAATTAAATTCGGTTTTGTACAGATAGGTAATCAGCATTGGAGTACGTGGTTACATGATGCAGTCCGTAAATGTGCGGAATATGAAATGATGGTGGATATTCATGATGAATATCGTCCAACCGGTTTCAGTCGTACCTATCCCAATTTGATGACGCAAGAAGGTATCCGTGGAAATGAAGAGATGCCGGATGCGACACACAATACCATTCTCCCTTATACTCGTTTTCTGGCAGGCGCAGGAGATTATACACTCTGTTATTTTAATAGTCGCGTGAAAAACACCAAAGCACATCAATTGGCAATGGCAGCCGTATATTACAGTCCTTTGCAATTTATGTTTTGGTATGATAATCCTGCTATGTATAAAGGTGAGGAGGAACTGGAGTTCTGGAAAGCCATCCCGACTGTTTGGGATGAAAGTCGTGCATTAGATGGAGAAATAGGTGAATATATTGTGCAGGCTCGTCGTTCCGGAAAAGAATGGTTTGTGGGAGCAATGACAAATACAGAAGCGCGTACCATTACGTTAACCACGGATTTTTTGAAACCGGGAACGAAGTATATAGTCAACTTGTATGAAGATGACGACAAGTTGAATACACGTACAAAGGTTCGTACTACTCATAAGAAGATAAAAGCCGGAGATAAGCTAACTTTGAAGTTAAAGTCCTCCGGTGGTGCTGCACTGCATTTTACTCTTGCTGAGTAGAGTTGTGTCTGCGATAGGCCTCTATCGCAGACTTAACCGAACCGTGTAGCAACAGAAGTGCCTCAGCCTTTTCGTAGTCCAGATGGAGTTCTTCAATGATCATGCGCGTTCCCCGATCAATGAGTTTTTGGTTACTCAATTGCATATTGACCATTTTATTTCCTTGCACGCGTCCCAGTTCAATCATGATAGTAGTGCTGATCATATTCAGAATCATCTTTTGAGCAGTACCCGATTTCATCCGAGAACTTCCTGTCACATACTCCGGACCGACAATCACTTCTATCGGTACATCAGCTTCGGTAGCCATCGGCGAATTTGGATTACTGGTAATGCAGCCGGTCAGTATTCCGTGTTCCCGTGCTGTGCGCATGGCTCCGATCACATAAGGAGTGGTGCCGGATGCTGCAATTCCGATGACTGTATCTTCACTATTGATATGATGCTGCAATAACTCTTCCCATCCGCGGGACATATCATCTTCCGCATTCTCGACGGGATTGCGCAAGGCGGTATCTCCTCCGGCGATTAGTCCGATAACTACGGTGGGAGGCATACCGAAAGTCGGAGGTATTTCGGAAGCGTCGAGTACACCTAAACGTCCGCTTGTTCCGGCCCCCATATAGAATATTCTCCCACCTTTTTTTACTCGGGGAATAATTAATGTGACCAGTTTCTCTATTTGTGGGATTGCTTTCTGCACGGCATCCGCTACTTTATGGTCTTCAGTATTGATATCTTCCAGAATCTCTTTTACCGACTTCTTGTCGAGGTCATCATAGAGCGATGGTTGCTCTGTTATCTTGATAAATTCCATGATTGATCATTTAAAGCACTAATTCTTTGAACAAACGCTCCAAGGTAGCATCCAAATCCTCGGAAAATCCGGGATGCGGGCGGGATACTTGTATACATGAGCTTTTTACAGCGGTCAGCCACCGGAAACGATCGGGGACATCCATGCTTGCTATCATTCCCCCTTCCTTACTACCCGAACAAATCCTGTCGAAGACATGCAGTCCTTCTTTCAGACAATTCATATCCAGTTCGGAAGAAAACAGTTTCAGTTTATTCTCATCTATCGTATAAAGTGATTTGAGGTATTTGCATCGTTTGGAGAACAGTACAATACCTACATTGATAAATTCTTCACGTTCTACTTTGGGAACGAAACGAATGGTTGCGTATTCATATAAGTGCCTTTCTTGCATGTTGCGCTTCATTTACAAATAGTTCGGAATGCTTGATCCTTTCCTCTAAAAATTGAATATAAATATCTCTCAGGTCTTGTGGAGTTTCCTGTCCTTCCGTCCAGTTCAACCAGTCGTCGGGGACGGTATTGACTATTTCCCATATCTTATCGGAGGTTAGTAACTGTCTGAATGCCATATCTGTTTCTTTCAGTTGGTCGGCAAATGGCAATAAAACATGATCTTTTATCTGCACGAATGGGGTGAGTGCCTGTTTCTGCCAGTTGGTCCAGCTATGTTGGAAGTAAAGGGAAGCTCCATGATCGATCAGCCATAATTCTTTATGCCACATCAGCATATTGGTATTCTTGATGGTACGGTCCACATTTGTCAGAAAAGCATCCATCCACACAATCTGTGAGGCGGTTTTACCATCCACTTGATGTACGACAGGATCGAAGGTCAACGCTCCGGACAAGAAATGCAAACCGATATTCAATCCACGGCTCCATTGCAGTAAATCCTGTATCTCTTCATCTGCTTCCGTTCGGCCGAAAGCTTCATCTAAATTCAGGAAGATGATCTCCGGTACTCTGAAGCCCAGAGTACGGGCTATTTCTCCTCCGATCAATTCAGCGATAAGGGCTTTGGTTCCGTGGCCTGCTCCTCTGAATTTTACGACATATTTGAACTCATCGTCAGCTTCAGCCAAAGCCGGCAATGATCCGCCTTCCCGCAGGGGAAGAATATATCTAGTTACGTTTGCTGTACGTAAATCCATATCACTCCTTTCTTAATTGAGAATAAAGATACGACGTTTTTGTGAAATTGTCGATGAAAGAGTTCCTATAATAATAGTTTTTTTATATTTTTCGGTTGAGTATACTTTGGTTTCGTTACGTATTACATAAAATAACGATAAATGAATGGAACATGAAACTACTTCGATTTTTAGTATTTGGAATATTAGTGTTTATGTTATGGCCGGAATGTATAGCGGCGGAATGGCAGTGGTCTGTACAAATACCCGGCATTATTTCTAACGAAACTGATGATCATCCACAGGCATTTCTGTGGATACCTTCCGATTGTGCCCAGGTAAGAGGTGTGATGATAGGTACTCACAATATGACAGAGGAAACCCTGTTTGAGAATCTTCTGTTTCGGGAGAAAATGTCCGAAATGGGTATGGGCTTGATCTGGATTACTCCGGGCTGGGACCAGAAATGGGATGTATCTGCCGGAAGTCAGAGGGCATTTGAGCAGATGTTGGAGGACTTTGCCGCTATCAGCGGTTACAATGAATTAAAATACGTTCCGATTGTTCCTTTCGGACATTCGGCGATGGCAACTTATCCTTGGAATTTTGCAGCATGGAATCCCGAACGGACATTGGCTGTCATATCCTTTCATGGAGACGCACCGCGTACTAATCTTACCGGATATGGCCGTGATAACATGGAGTGGGGGAAACGTACTATTGACGGCATTCCCGGCTTGATGATCGAAGGAGAATATGAATGGTGGGAAGATCGTGTAAATCCGGCATTGGTGTTTCGCCTGATGTATCCCCGGAGTTGCATCTCGTTTCTTTGTGATACTGGGCGCGGACATTTTGATATTGCAGACCGTACAGCAGTATACCTTGCATTGTTTCTGAAGAAAGCCATGGAGTACCGATTGCCGGAAACGTATGATGTAGATAAGCCCGTGATGCTGAAGAAATTGAATCCGGAAAACGGATGGCTTGCCGAGCGTTGGCATCCTGACCAAAAGAGACGTGCTAAAGCAGCTCCCTTCAAACAATACAAAGGCGATCCGCATGATGCCTTCTGGTATTTCGATAAAGAGATGGCTGACATGACAGAAGAACGTTATCGTCAGGAAAGAGGGAAAAAACCGCAATATCTTGGTTTTGTACAAGAGAACAGCCTTCTTGCATATCACCCGAAGTCTCATGTGAAAGTTGCCGCCCGTTTCCTGCCGGAGGAAGATGGACTTACTTTTCATCTGAAAGCTGTATTTACGGATAGTCTGCATACAACCATCTCCGACGAACATTCATCGACCTTTCCCGAAATAACCCGCATCTGCGGACCGGTACAGAAGGTGAATGATACTACTTTTACTGTTCGTTTCTACCGCATGGGAATGTATAATAAGCGTCGCACAGGAGACATCTGCCTCTTGGCGAGTCATGACGGTGATAATCAATATAAAAGTACAGTGCAGGAACTTAGTTTCCGGATTCCTTACCGTAACACGGAGGGGAAACGACAGTATATACTTTTCCCTGGCATTGGGGATGTGAAGGCAGGGGTGGAGTCCGTCACTCTTCGGGCTACTTCCGATTGCGGACTGCCTGTATATTATTATGTGAAAGAAGGCCCTGCGGAAATCGACGGAAACAAACTTGTATTTACTCCGATACCTCCTCGCAGTAAATATCCGTTGAAGGTGACAGTAGTTGCCTGGCAATATGGGCTGGCGGGAAAGGTACAGACAGCAGAGCCGATAGAACGAAGTTTCTTTATTTATCAATAATATGGAATAAAACGAAAGCTTACGGAACGATCAATCAGAATTAATTTCATTGTATTGAGTGTTGAACAGCGCTTATTCGTATCTTATTGAAAAGGATATAAAGAATGATTATGAATAAGAAAAATCTAGTTGTAATAGCATGGTTGGCAGTGTCGACTATGATGTCCGCCCAGTCTGTATACCCCGGTCAGCATCAGGGAAAAATGAAAAAAGAGACAGTGGCTCCAATTCGGGTACAGAGTTTTGATTTAAAGGATGTCCGCCTCTTAGCGAGTCGTTTTCGTGATAATATGTTGCGGGATTCGGCATGGATGACTTCTCTTGATGTGAATCGTCTGTTACATAGCTTCCGGACCAATGCCGGTGTCTTTGCAGGTCGTGAAGGCGGCTATATGACTGTAAAAAAACTCGGTGGCTGGGAATCTCTGGACTGCGAACTTCGCGGACATACTACCGGACATTTGCTTTCAGCTTACGCATTGATGTACGCTGCTACCGGAAGTGAGATTTTCAAACTTAAAGGAGATAGCCTTGTAAATGGATTGACCGAAGTGCAGAATGCACTTAAAGGAGGATATTTGAGCGCATATCCCGAAGAACTGATCAACCGCAATATTCAGGGAAAGAGTGTCTGGGCACCTTGGTATACCTTGCATAAACTTTATTCCGGTCTGATAGACCAATACTTATATGCAGATAATCAGCAGGCTTTGAGTGTGGTGACCAAAATGGGCGACTGGGCTTATAACAAACTGAAACCGCTTAGTGAAGAGACACGCCGGTTAATGATACGTAATGAGTTCGGGGGAATCAACGAATCATTTTATAATTTATATGCCATCACAGGCGACGAGCGTTATCGTTGGTTGGCGGAATATTTCTATCATAATGACGTGATCGACCCACTGAAAGAACTTCGGGATGATTTGGGAACCAAACATACAAATACATTTATCCCGAAAGTAATTGCAGAAGCTCGCAACTATGAATTGACACAGAATGAGACGAGTAAAAAACTTTCAGAGTTTTTCTGGCATACCATGATTGACCATCACACCTTTGCTCCGGGATGCAGCAGTGATAAAGAGCATTTTTTCGACCCGAAGAAATGCTCTAAACACTTGACTGGTTATACCGGTGAAACATGTTGCACCTACAATATGTTGAAACTTAGTCGCCATCTTTTCTGCTGGACCGGTGATTCTTCTATTGCCGATTACTACGAGAGAGCATTATACAATCATATCCTTGGACAGCAAGACCCGGAAACAGGGATGGTAACTTATTTCCTTCCGTTACTTTCCGGCTCTCATAAACTGTATAGCACCAAAGAAAATTCTTTCTGGTGTTGTGTAGGCAGTGGATTTGAGAATCATGCCAAATATGGAGAAGCCATCTATTACCATAATGATAAAGGCATCTATGTGAATCTGTTTATTCCTTCCCAAGTGACTTGGAAAGAAAAAGGACTGACGCTTCTTCAGGAAACCGATTTTCCGAAGGAAGAGACTACTCGGCTCACTCTTCGTGCAGAAAAGCCAAGGCATACTACTATTTATTTGAGATATCCCTCATGGAGTAAAAATGTGAAGGTACTTGTGAATGGTAAAAAGGTGTCAGTGAAACAGAAACCGGGTTCTTATATTGCTATTACCCGTGAATGGAAAGATGGTGACCGTATTGCGGCCACTTATCCCATGCAGATCGAACTGGAAGCTACTCCCGATAATCCGAATAAAGTAGCTTTGCTGTATGGACCGTTAGTACTTGCCGGAGAACGGGGAACGGAAGGAATGCAGGCACCTGCTCCCTTCTCTGATCCTGCTCTTTACAACGATTATTATACTTATAATTTTCATGTTCCTGCCGATCTGCGTACATCATTGAAAATAGACGTGAAACACCCCGAACGAACATTGCACCGTGTGGGAAAAGACTTGAAATTTACTACGGAGCAAGGAGATGTGATCCGTCCGCTTTATGATTTGCATCACCAGCGTTATGTAGTGTATTGGGATTTACAAGATTGATTTAATTTAATGAACAGGCACGAATAAATTATTCGGGTGCATTGAGTAAATACTTCCGCCTCTTCGTATTTGTCTATTAGCATCAGCAAATATGGAGAGGCGACTTTTTAGATAAGGAACCGCTCTCTTTTGGAGATTTTTGTGTATGTTTGTCACATGTTTAATATGATAAAGCCCGTTGGCAGGTGAAAAGCACGATTAAATATTTGGTTCTTATAATAATGTGTTGGGTTTGCGGGGAAAACTTGCAGGCACAACCCTATATGTTTCGTAATGTCGTTATGTCCGACGGCCTTTCCGGTTTGTTGGTGAATGCTATTTATAAAGACTCGGAAGGTTTCATCTGGTTGGGGACAGACAACGGCCTCGACCGTTTTGACGGTGTGAAGGTGAAGCATTTCGAATTCCGCGGAGTAGATTCGGGAAGAAAGAAACGGGTGAACTGTATTACAGAAACCGATAACAAGCAACTATGGATCGGAAATGGAATCGGACTCTGGCGGCTGAATCGCTCCGGTAGTGAATTGCAGAGAATCGTTCCCGAGAAGATCGACTGTGCCGTCAATGCTTTGTTGGCAGATGGAGATGTACTTTATATAGGTACGGAGAGAGGACTGTTTATTCAGAAAGACGGTCAGTTGCTTCAGGTACAGACCGATAAAAATATGCTGGCAGCCTGTAACCGGATCATGGACCTCTGCCTGAATGAAGATAAGAGTGTCCTTTGGTTGGCAACAGTGCAAGGGTTATTTTCTTATTCGCTGAAAGATGGTCAGATCAATTCCTGGCATTTCAGAGAGAATGTTCCCGAAGCCGATTATTTCCGTTGTCTGACCCGCATAGGTGAAACGCTGTATCTGGGTACAATGAGTCAGGGAGTCGTCTGTTTCGATATCCCGAAACAGACATTTGCCCATACGGTTTCTTTGGGATGTGATGTGATATCTGATATTTCCGGTGATGGAAAGGAGACGGTGTACATCGCTACAGATGGAAATGGGGTTCATTTCCTTTCTCACAAAGACCGGAAAGTGGTTCGCCGCTTTTTCCATGATGTGAATGATAAAGAAGGGATTCGCAGTAATTCTATCTACTCACTACTGGTGGATGACAGGGGTGCAGTCTGGGTAGGACATTTCCAAGCCGGATTGGATTATTCACTGTATCAAAACGGACTGTTCCGTACGTACGCTTATCTTCCTCAGTTTAACTCTGCCAATTTATCAATTCGTTCGTTCGTAAACCGGGGACCGGAGAAAGTGATTGGTTCGCGTGACGGATTGTTCTATATTAACGAAGCTACCGGCATAGTGAAAAGTTTCGTGAAACCGGTTCTTACGTCCGATCTGATCCTTACCATTTGCTTCTATGAAGGTGAATATTATATCGGTACGTATGGCGGTGGTATGATGGTATTAAATCCGCAGACGTTATCTCTCAAATACTTTACACAAGGTGATACGGAACTCTTCCAGAAAGGACATATTTTCTGTGTAAAACCGGATAACAGGGGAAATCTTTGGATTGGCACCTCGCAGGGACTATTCTGTTACAACGGGCAGACAAAGCAAATCAAAAACTTCACCAGCACCAACTCTCAGTTGCCCGAAGGAAATGTGTATGAAGTAAGTTTTGACTCTACCGGAAAAGGATGGATTGCTACAGAAACCGGTATGTGCATCTATGATCCGGCCTCACAAAGCCTTCGTTCCAATGTATTTCCGGAAGGATTTGTACACAAAGATAAAGTACGTACTATTTATGAAGATGCAGAACATAACCTTTACTTTATCCGTGAGAAAGGCAGCCTGTTTACTTCTACCTTAACGATGGACCATTTCCGCAATCAATCAGTACTTTCTACGCTTCCCGATAACTCGCTGATGTCAATAACAGAAGATAATCAAGGCTGGCTGTGGGTAGGTTGCAACGATGGATTGTTGCGTATTAAGGAAGAAGGAGAAGAGTATGACTCCTTCACCTTCAATGACGGAGTGCCGGGACCGACTTTCACTAACGGAGCGGCTTATAAAGATGAAAGAGGACTGTTGTGGTTTGGCAATACCAAGGGGTTGATCTATGTAGATCCGAAACAGGTAGATGAGGTACGTGGAAAGGTCCGTCCGATTGTCTTTACGGATATTCTGGCTAATGGAGTTTCTATCAATAAATCGTCTTTGAAGTATAATCAGAACAATCTTACTTTTTGTTTTACCGATTTTGCATATGGATTACCTTCTGCCTTGTTATATGAGTATAAACTGGAGGGAGCGGACAGTGACTGGAAGTTGCTGACAGCACAGAGTGAAGTATCGTATTATGGGCTTTCTTCCGGGACATACACATTCTGTGTACGTATTCCGGGCAATGAACAATCAATGGCCATTTATAAGGTGACTGTGCAGCCGATGATTCCTTGGTGGGGATGGGTGATTCTCGCTATATCGATTATTCTGATCGTTGTTCTGGTGAGATATTATGTGCGGAAATCTGCTCCATTGGTCACGGAAGTACACGAGATCTCATCCGAAGAAGAAGAGGAAGAAGAAAAGACGGCGGAACCACATCCTGCAGAAGAAAAATATAAGGCCAACCGTATGAGCGAAGCCGAATGTAAAGAACTTCATGACAGGCTTGTTGCTTATGTGGAGAAAGAAAAACCTTATATTAATCCCGACTTGAAAATGGGAGAACTTGCCGCCGCATTGCATACTTCTTCCCATTCCTTGTCCTATCTGCTCAATCAATATCTTAATCAGTCATACTATGACTTTATAAATGAGTATCGGGTTGCCCAGTTCAAGAAAATGGTAGAGGATAGTGATTACTCCCGTTATACATTGACAGCATTGGCCGAACTATGCGGCTTCAGTTCACGTGCTTCTTTCTTCCGTTCATTCAAGAAAAGTACCGGAGTTACTCCGAACGAGTATATTCGCAGTATCGGAGGAACGGCTAAAGATGAATAGTAAATGTGCTCCCTTCATTAAGATATTATGCAGGTAAGATTAATGTATTCGGTCAGTAACAAGAGATCGTTTCACGTATGTGATTCCATCGGTTCATGTACGTGATTCATCGGGCTTACGTACATGAGCTGAACGGTTCACGTACGTGAAATGAATACATGAAAGCACCTGAATATATTAGTCAAGCCTTGTTTGTATGTTAAGCTTCCCAGCCTTTGTCTTAATACATGCAGCTTACATAGAACAATATTGGGCGTAAACAACGTACATTCATGGCAAAAATGGTGTTTTTAACATTGGTAGACGTTACCCTTGAATAGTCTGTCTAACACCTGATAATCAATTGAATAAATAGATCGCTTGTCAAAAACAGGTGATAATAGAAATCAAGAACTATTCTATTATCACCTTATTATCACCATCTATTATCACCCTTACTGCTTTAATTATAAGACACTTGTCCTGCCAAGGTGATAAGTGACAATAACCAAAGGCTTTTTATTTCCCAGGTTACTTTGCTCAAATTGATGAGATGTGAACCATCGGTCTGCTTATTATGCCCAAACGGAGTCTCATTTTATAAAGTGAGACTCCGTTTAAAAAGTGTGTAAGTGATTGTAATTCATTTGCTTAAATAAAATAAAGTCTACCTAGATGCGTTGAGATTCATCTCCCTTGTTTTTTGAAATCATTCTCCGGAATTGCCTTTATATTTGCATCGTGTTCAAAACCGAAAAAGATAGTATTATGGAGACAACAGCTTACACTTCCGACAACATTATCACCCGTTCTTACGAGGAATATCATCAGGTAATCTTAAACTATATTACCTATCGGATTGCTCACCGTTATGAAGCGGAGGATTTAACTCAAGATGTATTTGTGCGTCTGATGGATTACAAACAGATGCTCCGTCCGGATACAGTAAAATACTTCCTTTTTACGATCGCACGCAATTTAGTGACCGACTATATCCGTCGTTATTATAAAAAGCAGGAGATAGATAGTTACCTCTATGATTTTACTGTCACTTCTTCCAATGATACTGAAGAGAAAATCATTGCTGATGATTTGATGGCGATGGAACGGACACGGTTGGCAGCCATGCCCGAACAGCGACGGCTGATCTATACGTTAAATCGTTTTGAGGATAAATCTTCTCCGGAGATAGCCTCCGAATTAGAATTGAGTTGCCGTACAGTGGAAAACCATCTTTTTCTCGGACGCCGTGATATGCGTGACTTCTTCCGAAACTGTATATAAAATTATTCATATAATAAACAACCTTTGGTGCTTATGGAAAAGGAATCAATACTGAGTGAGAGGTATCTTTATGCCTCAACAAATTTTAGAGAACAAGAATTTAATACTATTTTTAAACCTCAAATTTAATGTTATGAAACGAAGAGGATTAATTTTTAATTCGCAACCTAATAAGGCGGTCATAGTTGCTTTAGGACTGATGTTGATGCTGTGTCCGGCTTCCCGGACATGGGCTTATGCAAATGTTAATGATAGCAGGACTATAGCACAGTCTCAAAAACAAGTCAAAGGTCAGGTTGTAGATGCGACGGGAGAACCTGTTATTGGTGCAAGTATACTCGAGAAGGGAACTACGAATGGGGTAATTTCTGATATTGATGGGAATTTCTCTTTAAATGTAAGTTCTCCGAATGCTGTGATTGTTATTTCGTATATTGGTTTTAAATCAATGGAACTTCCGGCTTCCGATCCTAAATTGCGGAAGATTATAATGAAAGAAGACACTGAAGTACTGGACGAAGTGGTGGTTGTAGGATATGGTACTCAGAAAAAGGAATCTTTAACAGGTGCTGTAACCGTTGTAGGAGCCAAACAACTGGAAAATAAAGGTACGATGTCAAGCCCGTTGCAGGCAATGCAGGGCACTGTGCCCGGAGTACTTATCACTCGTAATTCCGGAGCTCCTGGAGATGAGAGTTGGGGTATGAAACTTCGTGGAGCGTCTTCATCCAACTCTACTGATCCACTCATTATTGTAGATGGTGTGGAATATAGTGACGGTATCAACGGTATGCGTAATTTGAATCCGGATGACATTGAATCTATCAACTTCCTGAAAGATGCTTCGGCTGCTATATATGGATCGAAAGCAGCGGGAGGTGTTGTATTGATTACAACGAAGAAGGCAAAAGCGGGTAAAACTGTTGTCCAGTATAATGGTTCTTTTACTGGAAAAGTGGTAGGGCTTCAACCGGAATTGATGTCGTTGGATCAATGGGCGGATGCAGTGATTACTGCTCAGACTAATGATGGCTATTCTGATTCAAACTGGATTCGCTATGCCAGACTAGCCAAATTGTATAAGAACCAGTACATTGATTTGAGTCATAGTGCACACCCGATTCCCGAAGGATTCAAGGATGTGGAAGACTTTGTCTTTATGGATAATGACTGGCAGGATATTTTATGGGGAAATTCATGGTCTACACAACATGACCTCAGTGTCTCGGGAGGTACAGAGAAAAACTTGTTTCGTTTGTCACTGGGATATATGTATGACAACAGTACCTTGAAATGGGGAAATAATAACAATCAACGTTACAATATGCGTTTGAACAACCAATTTAAGCTATCGGATGCTGTGATGTTGACATCTAGTATCGGTTATAACCGTCAGGATCAAGTATCTCCCAGTATGATAGGGAAAGTTCTTTCCCAGTCTTCCCCACAACCGGGTTTGCCTGCTTCTACTATCGACGGACGTCCCTATGGATGGGGAACGTGGCGTGCATTGAACTGGTGGGCTGAGGAAGGTGGAGACAATAAACTGAAGGTTTCGGCTATCAATATCAGCGAATCGTTGAACTGGAAGATATATTCGGATCTGGATGCCGTTGTCAATGTGGGCTATAACACTTCAACCGCTACACGTGAGAAAGTAGAGAAATCTATTGATTGGTATAATTATGCAGGCACTAAATTGTTGGCGACAGAACCTACTCAGGAAAAGAGTAAATACTCTGATTCTTTTTCAAGAACAGACTACTATATGGTTTCCGGTTACCTGAATTGGCACAAAACATTGGCGGAAGTACATAATCTGAGTGCAATGGCTGGTACACAGTATAATTACACACAGTATAAATATACTTTTGTATCTGTAAAAGATATCAATCCGTCTTTAGAGATACCAAATGGTGCCGGAGAAGTTCTGATAAAAGATGGAGACAGTAAGCCTGCAAAATGGCATGAGGCAATGATGTCCTATTTCGGACGTTTGAACTATGATTATAAACAACGTTATTTGGTGGAAGGCAATCTGCGATATGACGGTTCTTCAAAGTTCCGTCCCGAAAATCGCTGGCAATTCTTTTGGGGAGTATCTGGAGGATGGCGTTTGAGTGAGGAAAGCTTCATGCAGCCGTTATCTTCTTTGGTCAGTAACTTAAAGCTGAGACTGTCTTATGGTGTATTGGGCAATCAAAGTGGCGTAGATCGTTACGATGGTACTCAGTTGTACAATTTTTCTTCGTCTAGCGGAGCATATATTGGCTCTGGAAAAGTTTCGACTATTGATACGAATGGGAAGATTGTAACTACAGACCGTACTTGGGAACGTATTCATAGTTATAACTTGGGGCTGGACTTCGGATTCTTCAATAACCGACTGACTGGTACTGTAGAGTTATTTATGAAGAAAAATAATAATATGTTGATTGATGCCCAGTATCCGGGTGTGTTGGGAGATAATGCCCCAACGATGAATCTTGGAAAGTTTGAGGCTAAAGGATGGGAAGGAAACATGACGTGGTCGGACAAAATAGGACCTGTACAATATCATATTGGAGGGACTATAACTTATACTACTAATAAATTGATTGATTTGGGAGCAACTTCCGTTCTGAAATCAGGTTTTGTTGGTAAGCAGCAAGGTTACCCGTTGAACTCATATTTTGGATTACGCTATGTCGGTAAAATTCAGACCCAAGAAGAACTGGAAAAATACAAATATTACTATTTGGATGGCAATGGAATTGGAATGCAGGATAATCTTCGTCTGGGAGACCACATGTTCGAAGATGTGAACGGTGATGGCAAACTGGATCAGAATGATTATGTATATTTAGGGACGGATGATCCGAAACTTTCTTATTCAATCAACATCGAATTGGAATGGAAGGGCTTTGATCTCTCTGCTATTTTTCAGGGAGTGGGGCGCAGAACAGTTTTCCGTGGTGGTGAAGGAAATGAAACATGGCGGGTACCGATGAGTGCTATTTACTTGAATACTACAACCCAGTCCATCGGTAATACATGGAACCCGGAGAACAGAAATGCCTATTATCCCTCTTATACAAGCATTGGTTCTATAAATAATTATAATTATCAGTGTTCTTCTTGGTCTGTAGAGAATGGAGCCTATCTCCGTTTAAAGAATCTGACTTTGGGATATACGTTACCTGCTTCATGGTTGGCCAAAACAAATGCGATCAGTAAACTACGGATATACTTTACAGGGGCTGATTTATGGGAACATAGTAAGTTAAGAGACGGCTGGGATCCGGAAGCTTCACGTAAAACTAAAGATTTAGGACGTTATCCTTTTAACAGAACTTTCACGGTAGGTGTTAATGCAACTTTTTAAATAGAATAGTATGAAACGATCAAAAATAACAATTCTCCTTGCCATAGTGTTAGGAATGACATTCCACTCTTGTTTGGATCTGGAACCTCAGGATCAGTTGGGTGGTAAGAATATGTGGACTTCTGTCAATGATTATAAGCAGTTTGCCAATACCTTTTATAGTTGGACGCGTGATTTTTCTTCTGTCGTATATGATGGAACACATAGTGACAAACGTTCGGATTTGATTACTTATCAGAGCTACAATGAATTTAGCCGAGGAATAAATTCAATTCCGTCTTCGGACGCCAACTATACGGATAACTACAAGCATATCCGGCGCACGAACTTATTGTTGCAGAATGCTGAAGCTTATGCTAAGCCGGAAGATATAAAGCAATATATAGGAGAGGCTTATTTTTTCCGTGCTTATAGTTATTTTGACTTACTTCAATTGTATGGAGACGTTATCATCACCAAGAAGCCGTTGGACATTACAGACCCTGAGATGAAAGTAAAACGGAATGACCGCAGCGAAGTAGTCGATCTTATTATCGATGATCTTAATCATGCCGTTGAAAATTTACCGGCTTTTAAAGAACTTACGACCGAAGAGGAAGGACGAATTTCTAAAGAAGGTGCACAGGCTTTCCTTTCAAGAGTGGCTCTTTATGAAGGAACATGGCAGAAGTCGCGTAATGGTAATCAGAATACGCAACGTTCCGCTAATCTGTTGGACATAGCTGCCAAAGCAGCACGGACTGTGATTGATGCTAAATATGGATACACATTCCGATTGTTTGGAACAGACAGTGAGACAAAAATACTGGGTGATAGTGCGCAGAAGTATATGTTCATTTTGGAAAATGAGAAGTCAAATCCGGCAGGTATTAAAAAGTCTTCTAATCATGAGTATATTTTTGCTCGTCGTCATGATCAGGTATTGGCCTCAATCGGTAAGAATATAACTCAAGAATGTCTGGCAAATGTGCAATGGGTCACTCGTAAGTTTGCCAATCTTTATTTGTGTGATGATGGATTGCCTATTGAGAAATCGGGGCGCTTCCAGAAGTATGATAAAAAGGTCTCTGAATTTTTGAATCGCGATAATCGTATGCGTTATACGTTGCTGAAACCGGGTACCCGCTATTGGGGGAATAAATTCGGCCGAACTTCGTGGCAGTGGGATGAGACGGATCTTAAAACATCCAAAGTCTATGATCCAGCTTCCGGTACATGTTATGGCAACCAAAAATGGAGTGCTGAACGTGTGGTACCCGATACGCAAGAGGGATATGATTTCCCGCTTATCCGTTATGCGGAAGTCTTGTTGAATTATGCAGAAGCCATATATGAGAGAGATGATAAAATTGAAAATGAAGACTTGAATATTTCCTTGAATCTGGTTCGTCAACGTGTAAATACCAATATGCCGGCATTGACTAACGAGCTTACACAGGCACATGGGTTGGATATGAGAACGGAAATACGGAGGGAACGTACTGTCGAACTCTTTAATGAAGGATTTCGCATTGATGATTTGAAACGTTGGAAAACAGCAGAGAACGAGATGCCGCAGACTATGTTGGGAATTAAATGGAAGGGGACTGAATATGAGTCCTGGAATACAACCTTTAGTTTGAATGATGAAGGATGTGTTGTTGTAGAGACTGGGCGTCAGTGGGCGGATAAGAATTACTTGTACCCATTGCCTTCTGATCAGTTACAGTTAAATCCGACTTTGGGACAAAATCCGGGTTGGGGAGAATAATGGAATATGAATAATAAAAAAGAAAAAATATGAAACATATAGCTTTCTTATCAGTAAAATGGATGTCAGTAGGTCTTGGGATGCTAAGCTTATTACTGTCAGTAGCTTCATGTGGCGATAAGGAATATGGTGATGCTATGAATGAGGCGCAACTAATGAATGATATAGAGGTAAATGTAGGTTCATCACTACCTTTAGCTGTAGGAATGGATTTTGTTTTAGATTATAAGCCGGTTCCGGAGAATGTGACGAATCCGGAGATTACTTTAACATCATCGGATGAAAATGTGGTGTCTGTTTCGCAGGACGGTAGGGTTACGGCTAAGATGATCGGAAAAGCATATATTAATTTGTCTCAGAGTACCGCCTTTGAGACTCTCAAAACAATAGAAGTCCAAGTAATGCCGGTGGCTACAGCTATAGAGCTTGAAAACGTGGAACTGTTTGAAGGAACAAATAAGAAAGTGATTGTCAATGTGACTCCTTCAGACGGATATAATGTGTTTGATTGGAAAAGTGATAATGAAGAAGTTGCAACGGTAGCGGACGATGGTACGATAACGGGGAAAAAGCCTGGAACAGCTAATATTTCAGTTTCAAGTCAAGATGGTAGTCAATTGACTGCTACGGCTGTAGTAACAGTAAAAGAAGTGATTCCTATTGATAAAATCACATTAAGTGAACCGGGATATGATATGATGATAGGAGATAAGACTCTGATAAATTGTCTTTTGGAACCAATTGATGCATCGGTTGGATTATTAAGCTGGAGTACTACCAATGACAGAGTTGCCACAGTGGATGCTGATGGCTTGGTAACTGCTGTGGGTGCAGGTGAAGCCGAAATTATAGCTCAGGATCCATTGTCCGGACTATCAGCATCGATAGCTGTCAAAGTAGTTGGTGAAGGAGTAGTCTCATTGTCACTATCTTATGTTCGTAATCAGGATGAACTGAAAGCACTGGGATGGGGATTTGGACAAACGCCCGCTTCGGTCAATTTTGATGCTGAAGGTATGACTGTAAATATGTCTCTGCAATCGAACAGCAAATATAGGGCAGACTTAAAGATGGCTTCTAATGACCGTCCGGTTGTCTTGAATATAGGAACTTACCGCTATCTTGCCTTTAGAATGGATGTGCCGGGTAACGGAAGTCTTAAGTTGGATACGAACAAAGGTGATTATGGTAACAATCCGACCGGAGTTTTGGCTGAAGATTCGCAGGTTATATATTATGATTTGCAGGCTAAGCCCTATTTTCCAACGGATGCTCCATCGGATAAGTTGACGACTTTCCAGCTGAAGATAGCGGACGTTACTGTACAACCTGTCTCTTATACACATCTGACGCTGCCGACGACTTAATAGGTGTAGAT
>ENA-UAMB01000549-UAMB01000549.1-human-gut-metagenome-genome-assembly--contig:-NODE-549-length-23131-cov-8.557462_pt1 | contig 23131 bp, 18 predicted proteins | sample MGYA00243707_ERZ654484 | MGnify/ENA primary metagenome ERZ654484 (study PRJEB26926, sample SAMN06164464) | human gut metagenome | biome: ENVO:00009003; feature: ENVO:2100002; material: ENVO:00002003... | reverse complement strand
CGTCTAATATGATATCTTCGGCTAAATTGCTCAGATATATAGTGCTGTATATATCTTGTAATAACAGAATGGGTTTTGTACCTGTAAAATTTTCTAACTGTAATCGACTCTTTAGTGTTTCGTACGCAGTCTCTATTCCCCATCTCATATGATATAATTCTTTTATTTCTTCTGTATGAAATTCAGTTTGTGAAAGATTTGTAGCCAGAACTTCTAAACTTCCGTTTTCTAATAGGATTTTTACCATACGCAATGAAATTTCACCAAGTTCTTTCATACGTTCTCCATCCGGTGTCCCCTCGTAATGTCTGATCCTTGACTTATCAAGTTTTATTTTAACTAGCTGGTCATTTTCCGCTAAACTGCTTTGCTCTTTTTTGTAATCACTGCTTTTTAAACGTACGATAAATTTAATATCCTTATCCATCATATGTATAAACGCTGGCGTAGAAGGATAACCTCTGTCCATGATAATAATGTAGGGAATGCTGCCTATTGTTTCCGGTATACGCTCCATCTGTTTTTCAGCCAGGCGCATTTCATCAAATTTCACCTTATTACAGTCACTTTCCAGTATCATACGATTCATTATATCATAAATACAGCCTAATCCTATTTGAGCTTGGGGCTTTGTATTTTTTCGGCTTGCAGAACCATACAGTTTCAATGTTTCAGCAGTGGTAGGAATATTAATATCTGAGCCGTCAGCGGCTAATATCAAATGATCTTTGTAAGTTGAAAAGGTGGAATCTGCATAAAAGTTACGGTTATGATATTTATATAATTCTAAAAAAGCATCTGGATTAAGTTTCATACGCTGTTTCAGATATCCTGGTTTTGAAATAGACACACCAGGATGAGCAAGTTTCATATAATTTCTCAGTTCCAAGGCCAACGTCAGCCCCTTTCTGTTTATCATTGTGAAAAGAAGATCCTGAAGAGGCATTTTTCGAATTCTGGTAAAATGATTTTTATTACCGGATCGGCAAAATGCCTTAAATTCATCAGAACTCATTTTTTCTATATCCATGAATGTACGTTTCTGAGAATGTTTCATGTATAATCACATCCTTTTTTGAGCAGGTTCATGGCGTCTTTTTACAATATAAGCATATCAAAAAAAGCAGAAGATATCTAATCCTTTTAGGAATAAATATCTTCTGCTTTTAAGTTAATGACATTGCGTAAATACAGCATTTCAAGGAGTTTTAAGTAATGATAAGTGTGCTATTTGTCTGCCACGGCAACATCTGCCGTTCCCCAATGGCAGAATTCGTCTTCAAAGACATGATTAACAAAAAACAACTGCAGTCGGATTTCTATATTGCGTCTGCTGCGACGAGTACGGAGGAGATCTGGAAAGGAATCGGGAATCCGGTTTATCCGCCGGCGCAGAGGGAGCTTGCAAAGCATGGGATTTCCTGTGAGGGCAAGCGGGCGGTGCAGCTTAAGAAATCGGATTATGATAAATATGATTATCTGATCGGGATGGAAGGCGTGAACAGGAGAAACATGCTGCGGATCCTTGGCAGTGATCCGGAACACAAAGTAAGTCTTCTGCTGGATTATTCAGACCGACCGAGGGATATTGCAGATCCGTGGTATACGGGAAACTTTGAGCTGACATACAGAGATATTGTAGAAGGATGCGAGGAATTTCTGGAATATCTGAGGCGCAAAGGCTCTATATAAAATAAACAGTAATATTTGTCAGTATGCAGAATGGACAAATACCTTCGAAATAAGTTTAGATTCTTTTTTATTCAACGACATTCAACATCGACGGGGAGAATTTGTCGATGAAAACTTCTTTACACACATTTCAAATCTGTATATACTGTTCATACAGCAACTCTTAAAAGGGAGCAGTCAGGCTCCCTTTCTATCTATCATTTATCAGGGGCGTTCGCCCGAACATTCAGAAAGACGAGGAAATTAAATATGGAAATGACATACGAAAGTTTTGTAGAAACACTTCGTTCAGAGTTACTTGAAGCGACAGGATACGATGAGGAGATGATCTGTTATAAGCAGGAAACGGAATATCCACCTACATCGGGGGATCGGCTTCTATTGAAGAGACAGCGGAATGAGGAAATCATGGAAGTCTGTGCGTTGTATGTGCAGGACCTGTACAGGGAATATCAAAATGGCTGGAGCATGGAAGCGATTGTGAGGGAGATCGTTGAGCAGCTGGATGCGATCGCAAGATCAGAATGTTTTCAGCGCTCCAGAAATCTTGAGGATTATGATAAGATAAAAGAGGACTTGTTTATCCGTCTTTTAAATATAGAAAAAAATCAGGTAGAACTTGAAGACTGTATTTACAGAACGATTGGCGACATTGCACTGGTGCTTTACGCGAGAATGGGAGAACTGAATGGCAGCAGTGCAAGCATCAAGATTAAACGACACATGTTGGAAAAGTGGGAGCAGGAGCCAAAACAGGTTTTTGAGGAAGCTTTGCTGAATACATATTTTATTTCGCCACCAAGGATCTATTGCTGGGAAAAGCTGATTTTTGATCCGGATTATGCAGGAGAGAATTTCATGAACCTGTTATGTGATTACAAGCTGAAGAAAGATGTACTGGGGAACTGTCTCAGTACGACAATCCGGACGAATGGAGCTGTGGCAATTTTTCTGCCCGGTGTGGCAGAGCGGATCGGGCAGCTGATGGGGGGAGGATTTTATATGGTGTTTACCAGCATTCATGAGGTGATGATCCACAATGAAAAGAGTGCAGATCCGGAAGAATTAAAAAAGGTTCTGGAGGATACCGTGAATGAAACAACTCCGCCAGAAGATTTTCTGACATATCAGATTTATCATTATGATCTTGAGACAGGATCATTTAGTGTCTTGTGATACAAACGACAGTGCCAAATGCCGGGTGGATGCATATAATATTAAGAAAGGATTTCTGGAGGAAAGACTTTGGCGTATAAAATTGTGCTGGATGCAGGTCATGGTGGTACAGACCCAGGTGCTATATATAAGGAAAGAAAAGAAAAAAATGATAATCTGGAATTGACGCTGGCAGTGGGCAAGATCCTGGAAGACAATGGGATAGATGTGGTGTATACTAGAACTACAGATATTTATCAGACACCTTTTGAGAAAGCGAAGATTGCAAACGAGGCAGGTGCAGATTATTTTATTTCTTTCCATAGAAACAGCAGCCCGGAGGAGAATCAGTATCAGGGAGTAGAAGTGCTGGTATATGATAAGAGTGGAATCAAATATGATATGGCGCAGAATATTGTGGGAGCCCTGGGTGAACTTGGATTCAAAGAACTGGGGGTCAATGCGCGGCCAGGTCTTGTCGTTCTTCGTAAGACCAGGATGCCGGCACTTCTGGTGGAGACAGGATTTCTGAATTCAGATGAGGACAATAAGCTGTATGACGAGAAACAGAAGGAAATTGCAGAGGCGATCGCGACATCTATTCTTGGAACCCTGAATGATGAGACGATAGAACAGCCATTGTATTATCGGGTTCAGACAGGAGTTTTCCGGCGTCGCGAAAATGCAGACAGGATGCTGTATCAGCTGACAGATCAGGGATTTCCTGCATTTTTGCTCTATGAAGGTGATCTGTATAAGGTTCAGGTAGGAGCTTTTCAGCAGATCGGCAATGCGATCCAGATGGAACAGAGACTCCGGGATGCGGGATACAGTACGATAATCGTTACAAAATAAAACACAGACAGGAGAAAGTTATGTACGAGGAATTTTTGGAGGAAGTAGGAAACTTTGTTTTTATGGAGAATCAGCCGGAATCGGCGGATATTATTTTTGTTCCGGGAAACAGTTACCCTTATATGGCAGAAAAAGCGGCAGAGCTTTATCGACTGGGGCTGGCGCCGATGGTTCTTCCAAGTGGAAGATACAGTATTTCTGCAGGAAAGTTTTCCGGAGTGACAGGGGAGGCAGAGAAATATAATGGAGCCTACCAGACGGAATGGGAATTCCTGAAGGATGTACTGATGAAAAACGGCGTGCCGGAGAATGCCGTTTTAAGGGAAGACGAGGCAACTTTTACATGGCAGAATGCACTTTTTTCGAGAAAAGTGACAGATCAGGCCGGATTAAAAGTGAAAAAAGCAATTTTGTGCTGCAAGAATTATCATGCCAGAAGAGCATTTATGTATTATCAGAGGGCGTATCCGGAAACAGAATTTCTGGTATGCCCTTGCTCTGTGGATGAAATTACAAAAGAAAACTGGAAACTGACTCAGCATGGAATTGATGAAGTGCTGGCAGAGATAAAACGAATTATCAGCCAATTTCAGATAATGATGCAAAAATAAAACCCATAATTTGTAAATTCTAAAAATAATTTAGGGGTGTCGAAAAAAGCAGAACTGTGATATAATACGTGTGTCGTAAAAGAAAATATTATGTTACGAAATATTTACAAAAAGGTAAAAGTTTGGTATATTGGAGTTTGGCATATCTTGAAAAAAGTAATGTCAGAATATTTGAATTAAATTTACTTATAGATAGAATATAACTGAGCGGATTTTATGGACGGGCAATGAAATGAACTATAACATAAGCACATCTGGTCAGGATAAATTGTTGATCATTTATATAATGTTTAGAATAGATTGAGGTAGAATAATTATGAAAAATAATAATAAAAATATGCATCTTTTTGCAATTGCAGCTCTTGCAGCAACTCTTATGGCAGGACAGGTTTCAGTTTCACCGGCTTATGCTGAGAGCACATCTGTGCAGTTAAGCAGTCTGATCCCGGATAACGTGACCGTAGAACAGCCAATGCCGCTTTCTGATATTTCACTTCCGGACAGTGAGTATGGAACACTTTCCTGGGTAGATTCATCCAGCGTGCCGTCTGAAAGGGTGCAGTCGTATGATGTCGTATTCAAACCATACGATTCTTCTGTGTTGTCAAAAATTTCCGGATGGGATGGAGAATCTGACGCAATTTACAGCACTGTGACAGTGGTTGTAAGTGGAATGGAATCAAATTCAGAGGAATCTGATGAGTGGAATGAAGATTCTTCGGAGAATTATGACGAAAATCAGGATAATTATGACGAAAACCAGGATTCTTCCGACGCAAATGAGGGGCAGAAGGAAGATTCAGCAGAGGATGACCAGAAAGCAGCACCAGAAGTAACAGCAGCTCCGGCTGAAGAAGAAAGCTCTGAGAAAGAAGCAGAAATCACTGAGGAGCCGTCAGAAGAAGCTGATGGTGAGTCAGAAACAACCAAAACAGATACAAAGGAAGAGCAGAAATCCGAAGAAAACAACAAAACAGAAGATACTGCCGAAGAAGATGCGAAGGTCACTCCATCTGAAACACCGGAGGTAACTGAGACACCAGAAGTAACAGAAACACCGGAAACAACCGAGACACCAGAGGCAACAGTGACTCCGGAAGCTGACAAGGACAATATCTTTGATGGTGCAGACAAGGATATCAAAGAGGATAACCGTTCTACAGATTTTGAGGAAGATCTGACTGATGCTCAGAAGGCAGCACTTGCTGAAGAAAATCACAGTGCAAATGGAATTACCGTATCAGGAATCGACCTGCCGTACTATGTTCAGTTCCGTGTTGCCAGTGGAGATGATTATGAATTTACCAATGAATCTGAGGCAAATGTCTTCCAGTCCTACGAGTTTGAACTGTGGGATCTCAAGAATGATACAGAATATGAGGTTCCGGATGGAGAATACGTCAGTGTGACAGTTCCGGTTAAAGCCGGCTACAGCTATACGATCGAACATCTTCTGGACAGCGGAGCAATGGAAACAATTGTGCCGAGTGTAGATGGAAGTACCATGATTTTCAGCACACATTCTTTCAGTCCGTTTGGAATTGCAGGAAGTAAGACACTGGTTGGTGAGAAAATTGAGGAAGATGGCTACGACACAGCAGTAGTGACAGAAACTCCGGATGCTGCCGGTTCAGCGGATCTCACACCAGTAGCAGATGATACAAATGATTCAGCAGCCGCTGATACAGCAGATACAACTACGACTACAGACAGTTCAGCAGCAGATACCACGAATACAGAAGTCACATCTGCACCGGAGGACAGTACTGCACAGACTTCTTCAGATTCTTCTGACGAAGATGAGAACAGTGAGGAAGATAACAGTAGTTCTGTTAAAGCGGTACATACAGGAGATACGACCAGCATTCTTCCATTTGTGATCCTTGCAATTGCAGCAGCAGCTATCGTTGGTGTGATCGTTTATCTGAGAAAAAGAAAAAAATAATAAATAAATCCGAGGGAATATACAGGTGATCCTTTCATATAATCTATATGGGAGGGTTGCCTGCATGAAAATAAAAGCAGTACTCAGATCTTTGTTTCTGGCGTATGCGCTGACAGGAATATGTCTTTTGCTTCTTGCATTTCTTGTATTCCAGATGGATATCGGGACAGGTCCGGTCACGGTTGGGATTATCGTGATTTATGTGATCTCCTGCATGGCTGGTGGATTTCTGGCGGGAAAGATCACCAGGAGAGAGAAATACCGCTGGGGTGCCCTGGTAGGTCTCTCTTATTTCATACTTTTGGGAACTGTTTCTTTTATCGTGAGCGGAAGCTGGGATATGAGCCCGGGACATATGATAACAACGCTTTGTATGTGCCTTGGAGGAGGTACTCTTGGAGGCATGCTATCTTAAGAAAAAAATGCTTTTAATTGAGCAGGATTTATGCTATACTATGCCCAGATAACTATACATAAGGAGGTATGATAATATGGAACATATCAAAACATTGAATACAAAGAATCTGCAGAACACAGTGAAAAAAGGTGGATGTGGTGAATGTCAGACATCTTGCCAGTCTGCTTGCAAAACTTCCTGTACTGTAGGAAATCAGAGCTGCGAGAACAAATAAAGCAAGTTCAAAGCAATCAGTTAAGCAGCGGAGTGAAATCCGCTGCTTATTCTTATGATTAAAAAGTTTTTATAATGAAAGGATTTTCAGAGAGATGAGTCTGATTCACAGATATCAGAACAATGGATACAATATTGTTCTGGACATAAACAGTGGATGCATCCATCTGGTAGACCTGGTTACATACGAAGTGCTTCCATATATGGAAGAAGGATTGAACGCAGAGGAAATTGTTTCCAAATTAAAGGATCGTTTCCCGGAAGAAGATATCCGTACTTCTGTTTCCGAGTGCGAGAAACTTAAGGAGCAGGGAATGCTCTTTACCAGAGATGCATATGAGAATGTAATAGAAGAATTTACCAAGAATCGACAGACCGTAGTTAAGGCTCTGTGCCTGCATATTGCCCATGACTGTAATCTGGCCTGTCGATATTGTTTTGCCGAAGAAGGAGAATATCACGGAAGACGTGCGCTGATGTCCTTCGAGGTTGGAAAGAAAGCACTGGATTTCCTGATCGCAAATTCCGGTTCAAGAAGAAACCTGGAAGTTGACTTCTTTGGCGGTGAGCCGCTGATGAACTGGCAGGTGGTCAAGGACCTGGTTGCCTACGGAAGAGAACAGGAGAAACTTCATAATAAGAAGTTCCGTTTCACACTTACCACGAATGGTGTCCTTCTCAACGACGAAGTGATGGAGTTCTGTAACCGTGAGATGGGAAATGTTGTTCTCAGCGTAGATGGCCGTAAGGAAGTCCATGACTTCATGCGTCCGTTCCGCAAGGGAGCCGGAAGCTATGACCTGGTCATTCCGAAATTCCAGAAATTCGCAGAATCCAGAAATCAGGACAAGTATTATGTAAGAGGTACTTTTACTCATCATAATCTTGATTTCTCCAATGACGTTCTGCATCTGGCAGATCTCGGATTCAAGCAGATCTCTGTAGAGCCTGTAGTTGCGGCTGACACAGAGGATTATGCGATCAGAGAAGAAGATATCCCGCAGATCAAGGAAGAATATGATAAACTGGCAAAGGAAATGATCGCCAGGGAAAAGGCTGGCAAGGGCTTCAATTTCTTCCACTTTATGATCGACCTTACCGGTGGTCCTTGTGTGTACAAGCGTCTGTCCGGATGTGGTTCAGGAACCGAATATCTGGCGGTAACTCCGTGGGGCGATTTTTATCCATGTCATCAGTTTGTTGGTGAGGAACAGTTCCTTATGGGAAATGTGGACGAGGGAATCACAAGACCGGAGATCCGCTGCGATTTCAGCAAATGTAATGTATATACAAAGGAATCCTGCAAGGACTGCTTTGCAAGATTTTACTGCAGTGGCGGATGTGCTGCCAATGCTTATCATTTCCAGAAAGATATTAATGGCAATTATGATATCGGATGCGAACTTCAGCGTAAGAGAGTGGAGTGCGCGATCATGATAAAGGCCGCATTAGCGGAATAAAATAATTCAGGAAAGGAAAGAACGATGAAGAAAAACAGAGCAATCGTTGCGCTGCTCCTGACCGCCATTATCACAGTCTTTCTGTGTTACACGGCTGGGATTGGCCTCGGACCAACAGGAACCGGTGCAGCAAAGAACATCAAGACCGGTCTGGACCTGTCAGGTGGTGTCAGCATTACCTATCAGGCAAAAGACAGCAACCCAAGTGCTGAAGACATGTCAGATACTGTATACAAGCTCCAGAAGCGTGTAGAACAGTACAGTACAGAAGCACAGGTGTACAAAGAAGGAAGCGACCGTATTGCAGTAGAAATCCCAGGAGTAACAGATGCAGACCAGATCCTCAATGATCTTGGTAAACCTGGTTCTCTGTGTTTTATCACACAGACAGACGATGACGGTAATGCAAACTTCTCAAGCACAGGAAGCGGTTATGCGCTTGCAAGAAGTCTGGATGAGATCCGCGAAGCAGGATCAGTAGTACTGGAAGGTACAGATGTGAAGGATGCCCAGGGAGGCGCTTTCCAGTCTGACAAAAACAGTTCCAGAGAATATGCTGTCAGCCTGACTCTTACAGATGAAGGTAAGACGAAATTTGCAGAAGCAACAGAAGCAAATGTCGGAAAACAGATTGCAATCGTTTATGATAACCAGATCTTAAGTGCTCCGAAGGTAAATGAAGCAATCACCGGAGGACAGGCACAGATCACCGGTATGTCAGGTGTAGAAGAAGCACAGAATCTTGCTTCCTATATCCGCATCGGTTCTCTGAGTATCGAACTTGAAGAACTCCGTTCCAGCGTAGTAGCAGCACAGCTTGGTGAGGAAGCAATTTCCACCAGCGTTATGGCAGGTTTGATCGGACTTGTGATCGTAATCATCTTTATGATCCTGATGTATCGTGTTCCTGGTGTGGTTGCAGGTGTAGCACTGGTTCTGTATACAGCGATCGTGCTGATCACACTGAATGCATTTGATATCACACTTACTCTTCCAGGTATCGCGGGTATCATCCTTGGTATCGGTATGGCGGTGGATGCCAACGTTATCATTTACGCACGTATCCAGGAGGAGATCGCAGCAGGAAGCTCCGTGAGAACTTCCATCAAAGCAGGTTTTGCCAAAGCGTTCAGCGCAATCCTTGATGGTAATGTTACAACTCTGATCGCGTCACTGGTCCTGATGTGGTTAGGTTCCGGTACGGTTAAGGGATTTGCATACACACTGGCTATTGGTATCATAGTTTCTATGTTTACCGCACTGGTTGTGTCAAGACTGATCGTAAATGCACTGTATGCAGTAGGTGTCCGTGATCCGAAATTCTACGGAAGTGCAAAACAGCGTAAATTTGTTGATTTTGTTGGAAAGCGTAAAGTATTTTTCATTATTTCCATTATCCTGATCCTGAGCGGTCCGGTTGCAATGGTGGTTCATCATCAGACTGGCGGAACAGCATTAAACTATGCACTTGACTTCTCCGGTGGTACAGCTACAACAGTAACATTCAACGAAGATATGGATATCAAGCAGATCGATTCTGAAGTTACACCAGTTGTAGAAGAGGTTACAGGAGACAAGAATGTACAGCCGACCAAGGTATCTGGAACAAATCAGGTAGTGATCAAGACACGTACTCTGTCACAGGAAGAACGTGAGAAACTGGATCAGGCTCTGGTTGAGAACTTCGATGTAGATGACAGCCTGATCACAACAGAAAGTATTTCTGCTACTGTAAGTTCTGAGATGAGAAGAGATGCGATCGTTGCAGTTCTTGTTGCAACACTCTGCATGCTGGTATACATCTGGTTCCGTTTCAAGGATATCCGTTTTGCGAGCAGTGCGGTCCTTGCACTTCTCCATGACGTTCTGGTTGTTCTTGCATTCTATGCGATCTCCAGAATTTCTGTAGGTAATACCTTTATTGCCTGCATGCTGACAATCGTCGGTTATTCTATTAACGCAACGATCGTCATCTTTGACCGAATCCGTGAGAACATGCATGGAAGAAAGAATCCGGATAATCTGGAGCAGATCGTAAACGATAGTATCACACAGACACTGACAAGAAGTATTTATACTTCCTTTACAACCTTCGTAATGGTTGCAGTACTGTACATCCTTGGAGTATCCTCCATCCGTGAGTTTGCAGCTCCTCTGATGGCAGGTGTGATCTGCGGTGCATATTCTTCTGTATGCATTACAGGTGCACTGTGGCTGGTAATGAAGCGCCGCCAGGGCAAAGCCGTGGCACAGGCAGCGCTGGCTGGCAAGACAGCAGGTTCCAGCAAATCTTCTGCAAAACAGCCGACCAATACAGCGCAGAACAATCAGCCTTCCAAGAAGGATAAGAATCAGCCGAAGAAGAAAAACCGCAAGAGAGTTGCAGAACGTCTCGCAGCTCAGGAAGCAGCGGCAAAAGAAGCGGCAGATAACGAAAACAAAACAGAATAATCAATAAATAAACCATATTCCCGGGCAGGATATCTGTTCCGGGAATATGTATTTTATGGAAAAAGACACAGGGAGAAAGAACTATGGAAAAATGGGTAGTCTGCGCGAAACGTGCAGATTTTCAGAAGATCAGCCAGGAATTCGGGATCGATCCGGTGATCGCAAGACTGATCAGGAACAGGGATGTAGAAGGAACAGAAAATATCCGTTCCTATCTTTATGGGACATTAAAGGAACTTCCATCACCGTGGCTTTTGAAAGACATGGACAAAGCAGTGGAGATCCTTCAGGAAAAAATAAAAGAACACAGAAAAATCAGGATTATCGGGGATTATGATATAGACGGCGTTACCTCGACCTGCATTCTGCTCAAAGGATTCCAGAGACTGGGGGCGGATGCGGACACCTATATTCCGGACAGGATCAAAGATGGATATGGAATCCATGAACAGCTTATCCAGAAAGCAGTGGAGGATGGGATTGATACGATCGTCACCTGTGATAATGGAATTGCAGCTTCGGCAGAGATCGCGGATGCAAAGGAACGTGGCCTGACGGTAGTTATCACTGACCACCATGACATTCCATTCCAAGAGACAGAAAATGGAAAAGAATGGATCATACCGCCGGCAGATGCGGTGATCAATCCGAAACAGGCAGACTGTGCGTATCCGAACAAAAACCTCTGCGGGGCAGTCGTTGCATGGAAACTGATCTGGGCATTATATGAAAAAAATGGAATTTCACAAAGTGAAGTTCTGGATTTTACAGAACTGGCAGCTGTTGCGACCGTTGGCGATGTCATGGATCTGCAGGGAGAAAACAGGATCATCGTAAAAGAAGGTCTGAGACAGCTTTCGGCGACACATACACCAGGACTTCGGGCACTGATCCGTGCGAATAATCTGGATGGTGCGGAGATCACGGCATATCATGTAGGTTTTGTGCTTGGACCATGCATCAATGCCAGCGGACGTCTTGACACGGCTGCGAGGTCACTGGAACTTCTCTGCGAAACAAACGAAGAAAAGGCAGCAGAGCTGGCGGGAGATCTTCTTGCCCTGAACCAGAGCAGAAAGGCAATGACAGAAAAAGGAAAAGAAGAAGCCATCCGCCTGATCGAAGAGACGGGCTTAAATGAGGACCGTGTGCTGGTGGTCTATCTTCCGGACTGTCACGAAAGTCTTGCAGGTATCATTGCGGGCAGGATCCGTGAAAAGTATCATAAACCGGTCTTTGTTCTCACAAAGGGTGAAAACTCTGTCAAGGGAAGCGGCCGTTCCATAGAAGCGTATTCAATGTACGAAGAAATGGTCAAATGCGGAGATCTTCTGATCCAGTTTGGCGGACATCCGATGGCAGCAGGACTTTCTATCGAAGAAAAAAATGTTGAACTGTTCCGAAAACAGCTGAATGCAAACTGTACTCTGACAGAAGAAGAACTCCGTCCAAAGATCGTGATCGATGTACCAATGCCGGTTTCTTATCTTTCCAGGGAACTTACAGAGCAGTTAAAAATTCTGGAGCCGTTTGGCAAAGGAAACACCAAGCCGATTTTTGCACAAAAGGGGTTACGGGTTTTAAACTTAAGGATTTTTGGGAAGAATCAGAATGTGGCAAAGATGAAACTGGAGGATCAGACCGGCATGCAGATGGATGCGGTGTACTTCGGAGAAGCGGAGAAATTTGCGGATTTTGTACGGCAGCAGGAGGAGATTTCCGTGACATATTACCCGGAGATCAATGTATATCAGGGACGTGAAACCCTGCAGGTTGTCATTCGCAACTACTGTTAAAAGTCGAAAATCCCTGTATTTTCACGACTCTTGTCGGGTTAGACATTGATTCCATCAAAAAAAGGTGATATACTGATTACCTAGATTTATACAAAAAGTCGGAGGTACGCATATATGAAAAGAGTAGAGGATTATGTAAGAAGCATTCCGGATTTTCCGGAACCGGGCATTATTTTTCGTGATATAACAAGTGTTCTTCAGGATGCGGATGGTTTACAGCTTGCAATTGATTCCATGCAGGCCTGTCTTAAGGATACAGAGGTAGATGTGATCGCAGGAACAGAATCCAGAGGATTTATCTTTGGCGTGCCGATTGCATACAATCTTCACAAACCATTTGTACCGATCCGTAAGAAGGGCAAACTTCCGTGCGAAACTGTCTCACAGAGCTATGATCTGGAATATGGCAGTGCCACGATCGAGATGCATAAGGATTCCATCAAACCAGGACAGAAGGTTGCAATCGTAGATGACCTGATCGCAACGGGCGGTACTATCGAAGCTGCGATCAAACTGGTAGAGGAACTTGGCGGCGAAGTAGTCAAGGTTGTTTTCCTTATGGAACTTGCCGGACTGAAAGGCAGAGAAAAACTTGCAGGCTATGATGTAGCTTCTGTCATCAAATACGATGGCAAATAATGTAGAAGTAACCCGATAAGAAGCACAGATACAAAATCTAAACGATGGCAGGCAGGTGGGAGAGAATGGCAGAGAAGAAACAAAATGCACAGCCTGAGAAGAATCCGGATCAGGTAGAAAAAGAAAAACTGGAATCTGTAAAACGGGCAGATGCGGCAGTAAAATCCATGAATGATTTTACAAGCCCGGAAGTCTTATACGATGAGCTGATCTCCAGCGTAAAGAAATATCATCCTTCTACGGATATTTCTATGATAGAGAAGGCATACGAAGTTGCAAGAGAGGCACATAAGGATCAGAAGCGAAAGTCAGGAGAGCCGTATATCATTCATCCGCTGTGCGTTGCGATCATCCTTGCCGATCTCGAACTGGACAAGGAAACAATTGTTGCAGGTCTTCTTCATGATTCTGTAGAAGATACCTGGATGACCTGCGAGGAACTGGAGAAGGAATTTGGCGCAGAGGTTGCGCTTCTTGTAGATGGTGTAACAAAACTGGGACAGTTGAGCTATTCCTCAGACAAGGTAGAACAGCAGGCAGAGAACCTTCGTAAGATGTTTCTTGCCATGGCAAAGGATATCCGTGTAATCCTGATCAAACTTGCTGACCGACTTCATAATATGCGTACCCTGCAGTATATGAGACCGGAGAAACAGCAGGAAAAGGCAAGAGAGACCATGGACATCTATGCACCGATCGCCATGCGTCTTGGTATTTCCAAGATCAAGGTGGAGCTGGATGACCTGTCACTGAAATATCTCAAACCGGATGTATATTATGATCTTGTGGACAAGGTCGCTCTTCGTAAGAGTGAACGCCAGAAATTTGTCAATAATATCGTAAGCCAGGTCAAGCAGCATATGGACGATGCCGGAATCAAGGCACAGGTGGATGGAAGAATCAAGCATTTCTTCAGTATTTACAAGAAGATGGTCAATCAGGACAAGACGATCGATCAGATTTATGATCTGTTTGCAGTCCGTATTCTGGTAGATACAGTCAAGGACTGTTATGCAGCCCTTGGCGTCATCCATGAGATGTACAAACCGATCCCGGGCAGATTCAAGGATTACATTGCCATGCCGAAGCCAAATATGTACCAGTCCCTGCATACCACACTGATCGGACCAAATGGACAGCCATTTGAGATCCAGATCCGTACTTTCGAAATGCACAAGACAGCAGAATATGGTATCGCTGCACACTGGAAATATAAGGAATCTTCCGATGGCAAACTGCCGGTAGATAAGCGCGAGGAGGAGAAGCTGAACTGGCTCCGTCAGATCCTTGAATGGCAGAAGGACATGTCCGATAACAGGGAGTTCATGAGCCTTCTCAAGAATGACCTGGACCTTTTTGCGGACAGTGTTTACTGCTTTACTCCGCAGGGAGATGTCAAGACTCTGCCAAATGGTTCCACACCGATCGATTTTGCGTACAGTGTACACAGTGCGGTAGGAAACCGTATGGTAGGTGCGAGAGTAAACGGCAAGCTTGTCCCGATCGAGTATCAGATCAAGAATGGTGACCGTATTGAGATCATCACTTCGATGAATTCCCAGGGACCGAGCCGTGACTGGCTCAAGATCGTCAAGAGTACACAGGCAAAGAACAAGATCAATCAGTGGTTCAAGAAAGAACTTAAAGAAGACAATATCCTCAAGGGCAAGGAAATGCTGACACAGTATGCGAAGTCCAAGGGATATAAGATCAGTAATTATACGAAATCACAGTTTCTGGAATCCGTTATGCGCAAGTATGGTTTCCGTGACTGGGATTCTGTGCTGGCAGCAATCGGACATGGCGGACTTAAGGAAGGCCAGGTCTTCAATAAACTACTGGAAGCTTATGAGAAGGAAAATCAGAAGCATCTTACTGATGAGCAGGTCCTTGAGGCGGCCGGTGAACAGCAGGAGAAGCTTCATATAACCAAGAACAAGGGCGGAATCGTAGTAAAGGGTATCCATGATGTTGCAGTCCGTTTTTCCAAGTGCTGCAGTCCGATCCCGGGAGATGAGATCGTAGGTTTTGTCACAAGAGGACGTGGAATCACGATCCACAGGACGGACTGTGTAAACGTTCTGAACATGTCAGAGACAGACCGTTCCCGTCTGATCGAGGCTGAATGGCAGCCGACAGAGAACAAGAGCTCTGAAAAATATATGGCAGATATTCAGGTATTTGCAAATAACCGTACAGGTCTTCTGGTAGACCTTTCTAAAGTGTTCACAGAACGTAAGATCGACATGCGAACGATCAACAGCCGTACCAATAAGCAGGAAAAAGCCACGATCTCTATCAGCTTTGAAATCGGAAGCAAGGAAGAACTGGCGTCTCTCATTGAGAAACTCCGTCAGATCGAGAGCGTACTTGATGTAGAACGTGGAACTCCAGGCTGATGAACGATATATAGGAGAAAGAGTGCATGAAAAAACTGGAATTACAAAAATGCATTGTCGGAAGTGTATACACAAACTGCTACTTCCTCAAAAATAAAGAAAATGGTGAACTGCTGATCGTGGATCCGGGAGATGCGGCGGATACGATCGAGTGCAAAGTTTCCGAGATGCAGGGCAAGCCTGTCGGAATCCTTCTGACGCATGGTCATTTTGATCATATCATGGCAGCAGATGAGGTAAGAAAGAAATACAATATTCCAATCTATGCAAGTGAAAAAGAAGAGACAACACTTCTGAATCCGAAGGTGAATCTGTCAGTGTTTGGTCATGGAAGCTGTACACTGGATGCGGATGTTTATCTTAAGGATCTTCAGACCGTAGAACTGGCCGGATTTTCAGTACAGATGATCGAGACACCGGGACATACTGTTGGAAGCTGCTGTTATTATCTCAAGGATGAGGGTGTGCTTTTCAGTGGCGACACCGTATTTCAGGGATCAGTAGGAAGAACGGATTTTCCGGAGGGCAGCACAGCAGCAATCGTCAGAAGCCTTCATCGTCTTCTGGATGCACTGCCAGATGAGACAGAGGTATATCCGGGGCATGATGCATCGACAACAATCGGTTATGAAAAGAGGTACAATCCATTTGTATAAGATTGATATACTTTTTCTTGATAAAGAATTTGAACATGATATTTATGAACTGATCCGTGCTTTTTATCCAGGAAGTGAGATCACTTCTTCCTATGATGAGAGAAAGGAAGGCTGTGATCTTTATTTCCGGATCGAAAAGCAGGATGAGTCCTGCATGATCCGCTATGAGGACCATGAGAACAAAGGTGTGACAAGTGCAGAATTTGTAGAAGGGCAGTCTTCGGATGCCCTTGTTTCTTGTTTGGCGTCAGAAGATGCTGATGCGAAAGAACAGGCACATGCAATCCGTAAAGAACGCAAGGACATCGTGAAACTGGCACTGTACAGGTTATTGGTCAGCCTGACGGGCAAAACCCTTCCATGGGGAAACCTGACCGGGATCCGTCCGGCGAAGCTGGCAATGGGACTTATTGAGTCCGGAATGAAAAACACAGAAGCAGCGCAGGAAATGAGAGACCGCTACATGGTCAGCCCCCAGAAAACTGCACTGGCGATCACGATCGCAAACAGAGAGCGGGAAATCCTGAAGGACATTGATTATGAGAATGGTTACAGCCTTTATGTCGGAATCCCGTTCTGCCCGAGTATCTGCCTTTACTGTTCTTTCAGCTCTTATCCGCTGAAACAGTGGAAGGACAGGGTAGATCTGTATCTTGAGGCTTTGTGTAAAGAAATCAAAGCTGTCTCTGAGATTATGAGACAAAAGGGTAAAAAACTGGACACTGTCTACATCGGAGGCGGAACACCGACTACTCTGGAACCAGAACAGCTGAAAGTCCTGTTTAATTCCCTTATGGAACATTTTGACTGCGAGCACCTTGTGGAATTTACGATCGAGGCAGGAAGACCGGACAGTATCACCAGAGAAAAACTGATGATGATCCGAAATTACCCTGTCACGAGGATTTCTGTAAATCCACAGACCATGAACCAGGAGACACTGGATATCATCGGACGCAGACATACGGTACAGGAAACAGAGCAGGCGTTTAAACTTGCAAGAGAGTGTGGCTTTGATAATATCAATATGGACCTGATCGTGGGACTTCCAGGTGAGGACAAAGCGATGGTGGAGCATACATTAGAGGAAGTCAGACGGCTTGCACCTGACAGCCTGACGGTACATTCCCTGGCGGTAAAGAGAGCAGCGCGCCTGAATATGTTCAAAGACAAATATCAGGAAATGACGTTTGAGAACAACCAGGAGATCATGGATATGACCATGAAAACAGCCTATGAAATGGAAATGGGACCTTATTATCTGTACAGACAGAAGAATATGAAGGGTAATTTTGAAAATGTAGGCTATGCAAAGGTTGACAAAGCCGGGATTTACAATATACTAATTATGGAAGAAAAACAGCCGATCATTGCCCTTGGCGCAGGCGGCTCATCCAAACTGGTCTTTGACCATGGCAGACGCATCGAGCGTGCAGAGAATGTCAAAGACGTAACTAATTATATTTCCCGTATCGATGAAATGATAGAAAGAAAACGTGCAGGAATACAGAAATGGCTCTAGGCAGGAGGTATATACGTTGGAAATGACACAAGAAGAAGAGATAAAGTCCCCGGACAGGCTTCTGGAATTTGATCTGTCTGCCGAACTGAATCACGGAATTGCGGTCAGTAATCTTGCGTATGCGGTAGCGAAGGAGCTGGGGCAGGATGAGGAGTTCTGTTATCAGCTTGCCATTGCAGGAATACTTCATGATATTGGCAAACTGAAACTTACAGGATACATTAACGGACAGGAAAACGATCCGCTTCTGATCGAGGAACTGAAATATGTCAGGATGCATTCGACACTTGGTTATGAAGAACTGAAAGATCAGGATTATTCGGAAACAGTTCTTCAGAGTATCCTTTATCACCATGAGAATTATGACGGAAGTGGATATCCATCCAATCTGTCCGGTGACAGTATTCCCCTGGGCGCCAGGATCCTGAGAGTCTGTGATGTATATGCAGCACTGATCTCAGACAGACCTTACCGCAAGGCATTTGATGTAAGCAGTGTGATAGAGCTGATGATCGATGAGATCAAAAACTTTGATATGGAAGTTTTTCTTGCATTTCAGAGAGTGGTACATGATAACAAATAACAGGAGGACAGCATGGCATTAAAGAAAAAACCGGTAACCGGTATGAAAGATATTTTACCAAAGGAAATGGAGATCCGTAATTATGTGATGAACATGATCCGTGAAACTTACGGCAAATTCGGATTTACAGCAATTGAGACTCCGTGCGTGGAGCACATCGAGAATCTCAGCAGCAAACAGGGTGGGGAAAATGAGAAACTGATCTTCAAGATCCTCAAACGTGGAGAAAAACTGAAACTTGATACAGCAGAGTGTGAGGCAGATCTGGTAGACTCCGGACTTCGTTATGACCTGACTGTACCGCTTTCCAGATATTATTCCAACAATGCCAGCCAGCTTCCGGCACCATTCAAGGCACTGCAGATGGGAAATGTATGGAGAGCAGACCGTCCGCAGAGAGGCCGTTTCCGTCAGTTCATGCAGTGTGACATCGATATTCTTGGTGAGTCCACATACCTTGCAGAGATCGAGCTGGTCATGGCGACTACCACACTGCTTGGCAAACTGGATTTCCATAACTTCACGATCCGTATCAACGACAGAAAGATCCTCAAGGCTATGGCACAGTACAGCGGCTTCCCGGAAGAAAGCTTTGATACTGTATTTATCATTCTTGACAAGATGGACAAGATCGGTCTTGAAGGCGTAGCAGAAGAACTCGAAAAAGAAGGCTTCAGCAAAGAAAGCATTGATACATACCTTGGTATGTTCAAAGAAATTACTTCTGACATTGAGGGCGTACGCTACTGCAAGGAGAAACTGAGAGATGTCCTTAATCCGAAGGTTGCAGAAGATCTGGAAACTATCATCACAGCAGTAGATTCTGTAAAGAACGCAGATTTCAAGATCTCCTTCGATCCGACTCTGGTTCGTGGAATGTCTTACTACACAGGTCCAATCTTTGAGATCGCAATGGATGAATTTGGCGGCTCTGTCGGCGGCGGCGGACGTTATGATGAGATGGTCGGTAAATTTACAGGTCAGAATACATCTGCATGTGGATTTTCCATCGGATTTGAGAGAATCGTTATGCTGCTTCTGGAGAGAGGATATGAGATCCCGACAAGCGCAGCCAAGAAAGCATATCTGATCGAGAAAAACATGCCGGCAGACAAACTTCTTCCAATTCTGAAACAGGCAGAAGAAGAGCGTAAGAACGGCGTTCAGGTCAATATTTCTATCATGAAGAAAAACAAGAAATTCCAGAAGGAACAGATGACCGCAGAAGGATATACAGAATTTGTAGAATTCTTTAATAAATAATATAAATGCTTCAAAAGGAGAAAAATCATGGCTGAAAGTATGAAAGGTCTGCACAGGACATGCCGATGTGCAGAAGTAACAAACGATATGGTCGGCAGCAAAGTAACTCTGATGGGATGGGTTCAGAAGGCCCGCAACAAAGGTGGACTTGTCTTTGTTGATCTTCGTGACCGTTCCGGAATCATGCAGGTTATTTTTGAAAATGGCGGCATTGATGAAGAGGGATTCGAAAAAGCCGGCAAACTGAGAAGTGAGTTTGTGATCGCAGTTACAGGTACTGTTGAGAACCGTGGCGACGCTGTAAATGAAAACCTTGCTACAGGTGCACTCGAACTTCGTGCAGAATCCTTAAGAATCCTGGCAGAGTCCGATGTTCCGCCTTTCCCGATCGAGGAAAACAGCAAGACAAAAGACGAGATCCGTCTGAAATACCGTTACCTTGACCTGAGAAGACCGGACCTTCAGAGAAATCTGATGATGAAGAGCAAAGTTATGATGCTCACCCGTAAATTCTTCACAGACGAAGGATTCCTTGAAGTTGAGACACCAATGCTTGGTAAGAGTACACCGGAAGGTGCAAGAGATTACCTTGTTCCGTCCAGAATCCATCCAGGTTCTTTCTACGGACTTCCACAGTCTCCGCAGCTTTACAAACAGCTTCTGATGTGCTCTGGATATGACCGTTATATCCAGATCGCACGCTGCTTCCGTGATGAGGACCTTCGTGCGGACCGTCAGCCGGAATTTACGCAGATCGATATGGAGCTTTCTTTCGTAGATGTTGATGATGTCATCGACGTAAATGAGAGATTCCTTGCATACCTGTTCAAAGAAGTTCTTGATGTAGATGTTAAACTTCCGATCCAGAGAATCACCTGGCAGGAAGCTATGGACCGTTTCGGTTCTGACAAGCCGGATATGCGTTTTGGAATGGAACTGCATGACGTAAGCGAAGTAGTTAAGGATTGCGGATTTGTAGTATTCAAGGGTGCTCTTGAGGCAGGCGGAAGTGTTCGTGGTATCAACGCAGAAGGCCAGGGCAGCATGCCGCGTAAGAAGATCGACAAACTCGTTGAGTTTGCAAAGACTTATGGTGCAAAAGGTCTTGCTTACATCGCGATCGCAGAAGACGGCACCCGCAAATCTTCTTTCGCCAAATTTATGACAGAAGAAGAGATGGATGCACTTGTTCAGGCTATGGAAGGTAAGCCGGGGGACCTGCTTCTCTTTGCAGCAGACAAGAACAAAGTTGTATACGATGTTCTCGGAGCTCTCCGTGTAGAACTTGCAAAACAGATGGATCTTCTTGATAAGAATGAATATCGTTTCGTATGGGTAACAGAGTTCCCGCTTCTTGAGTGGAACGAAGAAGAAAACCGTTACACAGCAATGCACCATCCATTCACCATGCTGATGGATGAAGATATCCCGCTGATCGAGAGCGGAGATCTTGGAAAGATCCGTGCAAAAGCATACGATATCGTACTGAATGGTAACGAGATCGGTGGTGGTAGTGTTCGAATCCACCAGAATGATATCCAGGAGAAGATGTTTGAGATGCTTGGCTTCACCAAAGAAGCTGCTTATGAACAGTTCGGATTCCTCCTGAATGCATTCAAATACGGAGTTCCGCCTCACGCTGGACTGGCTTACGGACTTGACCGTCTCGTAATGCTGATGGCAAAAGTTGACAGCATCCGTGACGTCATCGCCTTCCCGAAGGTAAAAGATGCTTCCTGCCTGATGACAGAATCGCCGAGCAGAGTAAGCGAGCAGCAGCTTGAAGAACTTGGGCTTGAGACAGCTCCGGAAGAAGCTGAATAATTAATTATATACAAAAACTCCCGCCAGCCTGTGATATAAAGGTCTGGCAGGAGTTTTTTGATCTGGAGAAGGACGAAAGTTTATTCTTCGTAGGAACTGTCATCGGATGCAGTGTCATCTTCATAATTATCAGCATTTGCGTCATCATCCGAAAAATCGTAGCCGGAATCGAAATCTTCTTCATCGATATATTCGGAAGAATCAGACAGTGTTTCGTCAGATGGTTCGGAGTTACTTTCATCATTTGAAAGTTCGCTGTTTTCATCTGGGACAGGTGTGGTGCTGAGCGTTCCAAATATAGCATTTCCGATGGCTTCACTGTTTTCCAGGAGTTTCCAGGATGCACCGTCGTTGGTAAGATGAAAAGTAACAGAAGAAGTGACGGTATCTGTGTTTTCCTTAATGCTGTTAAGGAGAAGTTCCAGAGAATGCTCATATCTTTTGGAAGAACCATCAATGACGGCATCAACAGAGGAGAGATAAGTATCCCGGCTGCTCTGATAATCAGAAAGTATGGATGCACTGTCAAAAGTTGTAATTTCTGTAGTTACGACAGCATTGTAACTTTGAATATTGCAACTGGTGATCTGATAATCAAGAGTTTTGTGAACCTGATCGACAAGAGCTGATGCAATGGAATTCTTGGCAGAATCTGAAGTGTTCAAAAGACTTTCCAGACCAAGATAATTTCCCATTTGTTTAGAATCCATGGTTTTGAGGGTATCTAAATAGACGGACAGTGTTTCTTCTGGAGACATGAGATCACTGTCGGACAGATAAGTCATAAGACCGCCGACAAGATCATTTTCCAGAGAATGGGTCCGTATGATCTCCCATTCCTGTTTGGAAGTACCCTTGTCTGTGAGCCTGATGGTACATTCCGTTTCCATAGTTTCATAGTGATTCTGCTTCAACAGATCATCAAGGATCAGATAACGGTCCTCCATGGAAGTTGTAGTTTCTTCGGTGTCCGCTGAATCAGAACTGGCTGCCTTGAGGATTGCTGCTTTGAGGGAAGCTTCGGCGTAATCGGAAGCTAAGGTCTGAGCATCTATGGTAGTCAGCTTTATCTTTGCTGTGGCTTCTTTTTTATCTTCGTCGACGTCAAGATCAAGAATTTGATAATCAAAATCCTGAAAGAAGAGAGAAAAAACTTCTTCTACTTCCTGGGAAAGAGAAGTTTCCGTCGTTGCGTCGGGGAACAGTTCTTTATAGGATACATATTTCTGGGCAGTATCGGAGTCCAGATTCTTGAGGAGATTCAGTTCGTTGCTGATCACTGTTTTTACATCGGTTTTATCGAGGTGGGAACAGCCGCCAAAACAGACAACTGCAAGGATAAAAACGAAAAGAGAGATCAGATTTTTGGCAATCTTCATAAGTATCTTTCCTTTCAAAAAAATATTCTTATACATTTTACCAAAAATCAGTTCAAAAGTCAAAAAAATGGATATTTTACTCTGTTTTTGGAAAGAAAACGTGAAAAAAATGTGAAAATCTTAATGATTTTGTGGAAGACTTTCTTTTTTGGAAACAATCTGCTATGATAGGTAAGATAAAAAAGTAGCTGTTACAGAATTGTAGCAGTAATCATGTAACATCTGTCTCTTATACACATCTCCGAGCCCACGAGACCGATCAGTATCTCG
>ENA-UAMB01000523-UAMB01000523.1-human-gut-metagenome-genome-assembly--contig:-NODE-523-length-23893-cov-9.381911_pt1 | contig 23893 bp, 16 predicted proteins | sample MGYA00243707_ERZ654484 | MGnify/ENA primary metagenome ERZ654484 (study PRJEB26926, sample SAMN06164464) | human gut metagenome | biome: ENVO:00009003; feature: ENVO:2100002; material: ENVO:00002003... | reverse complement strand
AGCGTCAGATGTGTATAAGAGACAGCTTAATATGTACAAAAACGTTTGAAGTTTAACAGAAAAATTTTATTGAATAATCGGTTTAAAAAGCACGGAATAACAAATGACGTTATTTCGTGCTTTCTGTTGTTATTACATAGTATGATAATGTCGAAAAATAGCAAAATGTGTCTGTCATATTAATAAGTATTAAGATAAATATAATGTATACTAAGCTGGTAGCTTATTGACAAAGTGGGTCGAATTTAGTATAAGATTGACATAAACAAAAGGTGCTTGGCGGTCATGTTACCGCAAATCGGCTATAACGAGCGCCCTCTGTATCGAACAGGATAAAACGACAAATTATTATGAAAAGGACGAAGAGATATGAAAAGTAATGAAAAGAAGAATACTTCTGCTAAGAAGAAACTTATACCTGCAGTTGCAATGCTCACAACTTCCGCTGTAATGCTTTCTACTGCTACTTACGCTTGGTTTACGATGAGCAGAGAAGTTGAAGTAACAGGCATTAAGCTTACTGCTACAACTCCACAGACAATAGAAGTTTCACTTGGTAAGGCTACGGCAGGTGCTACAATTACGAGCAAAACTGAGGCAACTGAACCTACTAATGATGATGCTGACACAAAACTTTGGTCAAATAAAGCCGCAACAAGTTCAGTTTATGCTACATTTGGAAAGCTTATTCCTGCGTCAACAATTGATGGTAAGGATTTGTATTATACAACAAAGGCAACTGAAAATGGTAAGGCTGTAGATATTTCAGGCGAAAACGCATTTATTAAGGCTACTAATACTAACAATGCAGGTTGGACTTTCCAGAATGTCGGAGAATCGTCAGCAACGGAGAAAGATTTGACCGCTAACACAGATGGTGAAGGTTACTATCTTGACATTCCTGTATGGTTTAGAACAACAAGTATAGATGACGTTAAACTTGGTGTTGATGTAACTGTTACTGATCCAAATGCTGCTGATGATAACACAAAGGGTGATTTGTATAAGGCTACTCGTGTTGCATTTTTGACAAGTGACAAGACAACCGCAAACGGTGTTTTCCTTGGTGCCGAAACTGATGTTGATAATGGATATTATAAGAAAAAAGCAGTTAGGGCTAATACAGGAACAAGCGAAAATGATTATTATGGCACTGTAACAGTTGCAAAGGAAGTAACTGCAAATACAGCAGGACAGGTTACAAATAGTGATTCAACTGAGGTTGCAAATGTAACTGGAGTTGGCACTGGAAAGACAGGTTACAGCACTCCTGCTAAGTATTATATCCGTGTATGGCTTGAGGGTGAAGATGTAAACTGCTGGAATGTAAATGCTGGACAGAGCTTTAACGTAGATTTGAAATTCTATGATCTTTCAAACAAAGGTGTAGCTGACTAATCAACAAACAATAAAACAAAAAAGACGCCGAAGAAATTCGGCGTTTTTTGGTAAATGGGTATAAAAAATAATTTTCCATATTTGGGGAAATTCCCCAACTTTTCTTTGCTTTTTGTCGAAAACATGCTATAATGATATATTGGAACAGGAAAGGAAGTGACTTGCTTTGAACGGTAATTCAACAGTTGACGGCGTTCGTGCCGTGGAGCTTTTCTATAGACCTATAAAAAATACCGACAGCGGCAGGGTCACTTTTTTGCAGTCGCAAACAAGGCTAAATTCACCTGTTATGGGAACGCTCATGCCTGCGGATTATCTCCCTGTGGCTCAGCTTTCCGACCGATGTGTTAGCATTTTCAAGCTTGCTTTCGTTCAGCTCTTGCAGGCTTTGGGCAAGTTTCACGAAAGGGAAGTGGACGTTGATTGGGCAAGCGTGTTCATGCCTGCAAGATTTTTAAGGCAGACGGAAGCTCCGAGAGTTGTGGCAGATTATTGCGATAAGTTTGGCGTGAAGTATGAGCGTGTCTGCTTCGAGTTGTCGCCTGATGTGCTTGATGAAGCTGACAGCACAGTGGCGGATAACGTGGCTCTTATGAGAAGACAGGGCTTTCATTTTCTGCTCACAGGCTTCGGCACTGAGGGCTTTAAAATGCTTAAGACCGCTGAGTTCAAGGTAGATAATATCATGCTTGACGGCTCAGTGGCTCAGGTTCTCGGTAAGAGCGACAGGTATGATACCTGCGTGAGCTCTCTGCTGAATTTCGTTTTTGACCTTAATGCTGAGGTCATAGCTGACGGAATTACTGATGATAAGCAGGTGAAACAGCTCAGCGGTATGCAGTGCCTTTACTATTCGGGAGAAAATGCAGGAAAATATATTGCGGAAAGATACGTTCGCAATAGAAATGAGTAATAAACGGGTGATACGGTTTTGGACGGTAAAAATATAGATAAAAATACAAGAGTAGTCGATACCCTTGCACTTCGCAGGACCGCCAAGGAAGCTAAACGCTATGTGGTATTGATGAGATTGCTTAAAATACTTGCCATTATACTTATCGCTATCGTGGCGGCGGCTTATGCGGTGTCTTATTTTTACGACAAGTATGGTAGCTTTACAGTTAAGATAAGTAAGTATGATATGATAAATCAGGGGCTTACTCTTTCGGAAACTCCTGAATATACCACGAGCAATTCAAGGCTCAATGCGGATATCCTCTATGATATGACAAATATCAGTGGCGAAGATCTCCCTGATAATATCGACAAGATAAACGGCGGCCATAATGGCGAGGGGTATATAGCTTATACTTTCTATCTCATAAATTCCGGTAAAGACACACTTAGCTATGACAGCGAAATGACTATCGAGAACGTCACGAACGGTGTTGATGAAGCTATCAGAGTGGAGCTTTTCGTGAATGGCGAGAAAACTGTTTATGGTAAAACAAAGTCTGACGGCAGCGGTAAGGAAAGGGATTGCGACAAGGAGTTCGCCTCCTCTACTGAGGTCATGAAGGACCGACGTGAAAAGCTTGGTCCTGGTGAGAAAGACAAGTATACAGTAGTTATATGGCTTGAGGGAAATGACCCTGATTGTGTTGACAAAATAATCGGTGGCACAATGAAGCTTGGTATGAATTTCAAGATCGTTGAAACAACTTAAAAAATTAGAAGGGAGGAAGCCTCGGGTTTCCGAGGTTTTGAATTATGAAAAAAGCTTTGAAGATCGTTTTTAATGTTATCGCATGGGTGGTGCTTATCTTTGCACTGCTTATAACAATTCTCGTGTTCTCGTCTGATAAGAATAATGGTACGGCAAGTCTGCTGGGATATGTCCCGCTCACAGTTGAATCTGACTCAATGAAGCCAACTTTCAAAAAAGGCGACCTTATTATCTCAAAGGAAATAGACGATATCAATTCTCTGAAAAAAGGCGACGTTATCACTTTCTGGACTCTTATAAAGGGCCAAAAGGTGAAGAATACCCACCGTATCGCAGAGGTACTCAATGATAACGGCTCTGTAGGCTTTATCACACGAGGCGATGCTAATAACGTAGATGATACATACACTGTTTATGCAGGTGATATAATCGGTCAGTGGAAAGGTGCAAAAATAGGCGGTTTCGGCAAGGTAATGGATTTTCTCAGAACAAAAACGGGATTTTTCATTTGCATACTTTTGCCCATAGCACTGTTTTTCCTCTTTGAGCTTTATAAGCTTATCGCAACCATAATCGAGATAAAGCGTCCTGCTATCACAGAGAGCGATGAGGAAGAAATAAAAAGACGTGCAGTTGAGGAATACCTTGCACAGCAGAAGAAAAAGGAAGAGGAAAATGCACAGCAGGAGAAAAATGACAAATAACTGCTGCTTGGGTGATACATTATGAATGGATTTCTGAAATGGTTTTTTGTTTTCATGTCGTCAATGCTTGCAGGCTTTGGACAGATCTTCAAGGGTTTGTGGAACGGCATAAAACAGATCTTCAATATAAAAAACTACATAAGGATATTCAAGACCTACTCGGCAGACTTTGGTGCGCTGGGCTGGATACTTTCTGTGCTTGCAATTATCGTTGTTGTGGCTATCTTTGTGCTTATTATTTTTATGATAGTGCTTGCTGTGAGAAAGTACATAAGATTCAGACACTCTATCGTCAGCAACGAGGATCTTATCGAAGAAATATCTGACCTGCAGCGTCAGGTGGTCAAAATGACCAAGGAAAAAGATGAGATCATGGCAATGAAGGTGGCTCAGCTTGGGGTCTATGATAACACCGCTCTTGCAGAGGGTGAAACAAAGCTTGCAGAGGGCGAGCAGATGCCTGCACAGGGCGAAGTTCAAACCACTGTGGACGGCGTTGTTCAGACAGCAGATTGCCGTTTTTCAAAGCTTATTGAGGTGGACAATTTCTACAAGACATACGAGCCGCCTGCTTACAATAATGACATTACCCTTAGCGGTATCTGCGAAGCATACAGAAACTTTGCCTGCTCAAGAATGCACCTTTATTATGACATAAAAACTATCCGACTTTTCATTGCAGGCATGGCTTCAACAAAGCTCATTATCCTGCAAGGTATCTCTGGTACAGGTAAAACATCATTGCCATATTCATTCGGTAAGTTCTTGCAGAAAGATACCACTATTGCTTCTGTTCAGCCGTCATGGCGTGACAGAACTGAGCTTTTTGGCTATTTCAACGAGTTCACGAAGAACTTTAATGAAACAGAAGTCCTCAAAAGAATTTATTCTTCTGAATACAATGACGATGTAAACTTCATACTCCTCGACGAGATGAACATTGCGAGAGTGGAATATTACTTTGCAGAAATGCTCTCGATTCTTGAAATGCCTGATCCTGCCGAGTGGGAGCTTGATCTTGTTCCTAATGTGTGGAGCACCGACCCTGTTCGCCTTGATAAGGGCAAACTGCGTATTCCGCAGAACATTTGGTATATCGGTACTGCCAACAACGACGATTCCACGTTCACTATCTCAGATAAGGTATACGACCGTGCACAGCCTATCAATCTTGACGCAAAGGGAGTTGCCTTTGACGCACCTGACACGCCGCCTATGAATTTAAGCTTTGAACATCTTGATACACTTTTCAAGGAAGCTTTTCAAATGTATCCTGTTTCACAGGACAGTCTGAAAAAGATCCAGCAGCTTGACCTGTGGGTAATTGAAAAGCTGAGAGTGGCTTTCGGTAACCGTATACTTAAACAGATGAACTTGTTTGTTCCTGTATATGTTGCCTGCGGCGGCGAGGAGCTTGACGGCATTGACTATGTGCTTGCCACAAAGATATTCAGAAAATTTGAGTCGCTTAACTTGGCAATGCTCAGGGACGAGCTGAAAGAACTTTGCACCTATATGCAGAAGCTTTTTGGCAGAAACACTATGAAAGAATCTATAGCATATCTTGAAAGATTGCAAAAACTGTACTAAAATTTGTACTCATAAACTTTGAGAGGAGGGACGGGCATGAGCGAATACAACGAACAGCGTGCAGCTTTTGACAAAGCTGTAAAGACGTTTGACGGCAATAACAGCTTTGCGGCAGCCCGTGCCTTGCTTCTTTCGGGCGAAAAAACTGTATCTTTTAATCGTAAGATAATCGAGAAGAATATAGATTCGTCCTGGCTCACAGAGATAGAAAAAGCTTTGCCACATCTTGATACGGTAATAAGAAATCCCAGAAACACCATTAAAGAAGTGGAAGAGATCGTGCCTATCGCTATGTCAAGGAAGATAACGGTAGAGTCCATAAAACATCTGGGACAGCACACCGATCTTATTCAGGATATCGACAAAAAGACTGGAAAGATAACTCCGTCAAAGATACTCAACATTCATAAAGAGGAAACTCCCGATACATATGAAAATAGATTTGTAAATACCCTTATCGACAGGCTATACATTTTTATAAATATTAGATACAATAAGCTTGTCCAGACCGCAGAGGCGCAGGAGGCTTATTCTTTTAATTACGATACCGTGGCTGACAGCGGCGACGGCAGAAAGGTCAATATTAGTTTTAAGATAGAAACTGTTGACAGTCTTGTCGGCGGCAGCAAGGATACTGACGTCTGGGCAAGGCTTGAAAGGGTCAAAAAGGCTATCGAGGGCTATAAAGGCTCAGTGCTTTGTACCACTCTTGGCAACGCTTTTATCAGACCGCCTGTTATGAGAACAAACGCTATAACTAAAAATGTGGACCTTATGGCGTGTCTTACCCTTTGGCAGTTTATCGAAAGCTACGATAAGGCAGGCTACGAGGTCAACGTTTCTGATACCGCACAAAGACCTGATGATTCTTATATCGAGGATATATATGGTCTGACCGCAATGAACTATATGCTTTTCCGCTCATATACCCATGGGGCAGACAAGTCGGAGGAGCTTAAAACCATAAAGAGCAAGACCCTCGCACCAAAGGTTGTCAGGCGTTTTGATAAGCAGACGTCTGATAAATATGATGTCATAGTTGGCGAGGGTGAACAAAGTAGTGCAAGTAAGACAGATATGGGTATGACTGCCGAAGAGGCAGGAAACCTTACAGCAGAGCTTGACCGTATAGTTGAGATAGAAAAGCAGTTTCTCAAAGATGAGGAAGACCGTAAGAGGGCTGAGGAGCTTGCGGCTGCAGAAGCTGAAAGAAAGCGTGCCGAGCAGGAGGAACTTGAGCGTCAGCGGCGTGAGGAAGAAGAGCGCATAAGGCTGGAGCATGAGGAAGCTGAACGCAGAAGATTGGAGCTTATCCAAAAACAGCAGGCGGAGCAGGCTGCAAGAGAAAAGGCGGAGCGTGAGGAACGTGAACGCCGTGAAAAAGAGGAAGAGATCAAGCATATCGCAAGACGCAAAAGGCAAATGGAAGAGCGTAAGCGCCGTGAAGAGGAGCAGCGTGTCCGTGAGGAAAGAGCTAGGATCCGAGAGGAGAAAAAGCTCGTCCGCAGCAGCCTTGGATCTGCTATGGATCAGCAGATCAGCACGAATGAAGAAGCCGTGTCTTCAAGCTTTGTGTCAGAATATGAGTCCCCTGAGATCGCTGCAAAAAAGGCGAAAGAAGCACAACAGCAGCGTGAGCAGGAACGCCGTGAGCGTGAACGTGCTGAGCGTCTTAAAGCTGAACGTGAAAGCTTTGAAAATAAAAATATCAATGAGATATTTAAAGAATATTCCAAAAATCCATATTACATGGCAAAACGTGGCATAACATATGTTCTGGCTCACGCATTTGGGATCATACCTGTTGTGACGGATAATCCGGACTATATCAGAATGCTCAAAGTCAAGAAGGAAAAAGAACTGGATGAGGCAGAGAGAAAACGTGCAGAGCGTGAAATTGAGATCATTTATGAAAAATATGCTCCGTATCTGAAATATGATGTAAAGAGGCGGATCAAAAACAGGCAGTTTAAAAAGAGAAAACGTCTTGAGCGAAAGAACAGACCGCCAAGACCATATATTCCGCCACAGCGCACCGCTGAGGAGCAGAAAGCTATCGACACTGAAATGAAACGACTCTATAAGGAGTATCATGTTTCAGCAGTTGGCAGAATGGCAAGGCATTTAAAAGAGAAATATAGAAAACAATAACACGGAGGGAGAGTCGTTATCATCGGCAAGTCGTTGAGGATAGTAAAAATAGCTTTGACAATACTTGGTTCTGCTGTGTTTGCGGCACTGCTGAGTGTGACGGTGTACATAATGGTCTGCGGCTGTATCGGCAAAACAGCAAGCATTTTTGGTTACAGCGTACTGAAGGTCGTGAGCGGAAGTATGGAGCCGTCTATACATGAGGGTGACTATATTTACATCAAAAGGACGGATACTGACAGCTTAAAGGCAGGGGATATCATTTCGTTCTACTCTCAAGATGATAGTATTAAAGGCGAGATAAATACTCACAGGATATCTGAGGTTTTGAGCGACGGCACTTTTGTTACTAAAGGCGATGCTAACAAAATAGAGGACAGCGTGACGGTGCAAAAAGTCAGCATTATTGGAAAATACTATGGAAAACTCAGATTTTTCAAGTGGCTTGGGTCATTTGCATCAACAAAGAAGCTCCTCATACTGTTTGTGATAATCCCAACAGTTTGCATGGCGGTGTATGAGGTAAAAACTATCGCTGAGATAAAAATATATTCAAACCGTGAGGAAGCCTTGAAAGCGGCTGAGGAAGAAAAGGAAAAGCTTATGCGTGAGGCTGTTGAAAAGGAAGTTCAGCGGCTTAAAATGCAGGAAAACGAGAAAAAGGAGGCGAACAGCTTTGAATCAGGAAAAGATAATGAAGGCTAAAATGATAACGGCTATCGTTATTTGTATTGCGGCACTTGCAGGGCTGTTCGTTTTTATCGGGCTTTATATGGACAAGTCCGAGGAAGTCAGAAAGACTTACATTGCTAAGTATATGGAAAATCTGTCTGCCGTCTCTGAGGAGATAGACACTTATCTTGAAAGCGGCAAGGATCTTCCAACGAGATATAACATGATACTTTCGGATATGGGTGCGGCAAGGTCGCTGGTGTTTCTTATCGACGATTATACGGAGGAGCAGAAGGCTATAAACGAGCTTCATTATTGCTTTGTGAAGTATCCCGAACAAATGCAGGGCAAGCTTGAGGACGTAAAAAAAGCGCTTGACCATATCACCGAAAATCTTGACAAAGGCTATAGGGAAGTCAACGAGATAGTTGATTCGGTTGATAAAATGGGAAATTAATGCAAGGAGGACAATAACGTGAGCAGTAAAGGGCAGCTTAAAAGAGAAATAAAGAAATGCAGACTTACTATCGAGGAAATAGAGCGTAAGAGATCACGTTCACAATCAGCACTTGTTCAGGCAATTCTTTTGCAGGAAGAGCCTAACGAAATGGACGTTGAGTGGTTCAACAAATACACAGGCGAGATAACCGCTTGCAGAAACCACATGATAGAATTGCAGAAAGAGCTTGACTCGATGAAATAATGGAGGTCGCCAAAGTGGCTGAGCATAAAGTGATAGAGAAAGCAGACAGCGAGGAAGAAAAGAAGAAACGCAAACTGCTTATTATAAAAATAATACCAGTTGCAGTGCTGGCATTTATACTTATTGCGGTCAGCTTGGCTTGGTTTACCATTGATAAAGCCCTTGATCTTGATTCATTTGGAATGAAAAGCGTAGATTCGCCATTTGAACTGAAAACAGTAGGCAGTGCCAATGTGCTTAAAGCTGAGATACTTGACAGCAATGACTACTCTAAGGTGTCTGATGGGAGCAACATCACTTCTGACGAGAACAAAAAGATCTACTGGCTTCTTGATGAAGAAAGCGGTATGACGAAAGGTATTAATCCTGGTAGTCATGGAAAGCTTACTTTTTATGTTGTCCCGAACCAGTCGGGGGAAATGGAGATACAGTTCAAGTTGAGTATCACAGGGTATGCAGAGAATAAAAACGAAGACTCTGTTTCTTATGAAAAGATTACTGAAGAAGAAGTAACTAGATTTATGAATGGACATATCATGTTTTTTGAGAAATATGATGAGAACAATCACACATATTCCGATTTTCTTCATGATGAAACATTCACAAGGACGTTTAAAGATTGTAAAGTAGACGTTCCGCAGGAAGTGAACGTATATTGGGTATGGCCGAACACGCTTGGTCAGATACTAATGAAAAGCACAGATGAAAATCTGACAGAGAAAAATGTGCTGTTTGATGATGACAGTAAAGAACGTTTGGATTTTGCGAAATATATAAATGGTAATTTAAGCTTGTTCTTGTCAGGTGATTCCGATAAAGAACAAAATAAAACAGTTATTGAGAAAATACTTAAAGGTGAAAAATACAGCACAGCACAGTTATCGTTATTAAGCTCAATGTATAATGACGCTGACGAAAAGATAGGTACAAAGGTGCAATATATCCTTGTTGAACTAAACGTATAGATAAGAATATTAACTTTGCACGGAGGCAGTTGAAAGTGAAAGCTAATAGAAATCAGAAAATTAATAGAATATGCCACAAGCTTTACAGCAAGTATCGCAAGAATGTTATTTCTTTAGTTACCGCTGCCGTATTGCTTGTCACGAGTATGCCGCTTGCAGACATTTCAGGTGTTGTGTCTAAAATGGTATCAACTGTCACCAATGCTATTACGGCTATGGCGGCAGATACATATACTGACATAACTAACGATATCAAAAATGGCGTTTATACCATACAGAATGCAGACGATTTTAAAAAGCTTCTTAATGCAGATCCTGCTGTCTATCAGAATATCACTGTATTGTTTTCAAACAACCAATCTCAGTTTAAGGCTTCTGATTTTACAGGAATAGAAAAAGGTCTTGGCAATGAAAATTATCCTTTCATGGGAACAGTCAAAGCAAATGAGGGTTCAGCTATTAATCTTCCTATTAATTTTGCTCTGTTTGAATATCTTAGTGACAGTGCAAATTTAGATACTATTATTTTTGCTAGACCGGAAGAAAAAAATTCAGCTTTGCTTGCTGAGAATGTTGTACACGGTGATGTGGCTTCAGCTAATAAGTGGAAAATAAAAGCTGATCCTGTAGATGATTCAGGTGCTACAAATTATAAATCCTTCACGTCTGTTATAGGCAATATGAAAAATAGAGCAAAGGTCGATCTAGCTATCACTCTAAGTAATGATGTCCGGGTGGAAGTATCAGGCGGGGATAATGCAGGCCTTGCTTGCGGCACTATGGACGAAAACACAAGTCTTGCTGTAAGCTTGTCAAGCAGTTTGCTTGATGTTTCCGGTAAATCGAACGCAGGTGTATTTGTCGGAAAAATGAGTGCTGGTGCAACACTGAACGTTGACAAGTGTGATGTCTTGACAGGCGTAAATGTATCCGCAAACAATGCAGGCGGACTTGTGGGCAGTGCAGAGAATGCAGAAATAAATGTCGGCGGAGATGTCAACATTAACATGACCGGAAGCGTTACAGGCTCTGTAACTGCGGGCGGTCTTTTCGGCTCTTATACATATAGTAAAGCCGACGAAAAGACATTTGATATTTCAAAATTCAGTGGCATGAAAATGGCACTTGCTTGTTCATCAGGAGATACCGCTGACAGTGCGGCTGTTGGCTCTGTTTTCGGAGTGCTGACAAACAGCGCAGATAGTGCAAAAATTAGTATCACAGGCACCGCCAATGATACTATTACTTCAAACTTCAATGGCACTGTCAGGGCAGGCTTTTATGGTGGTATTGTCGGAAGATATTATGCCAATGCTCTTAGCTCTGAACTTGAAATCAGTGATGTTACTGTAGATGTGACCGGTTCATGCAATGCCCTTGATTTTGGCGGGCTTATTGGTAAGATAGGTGATAACAGCAAGGCTTATGTAAGCGTCAAGAATGCCACTGTAGGCATAAAAAATTCCACATCATCACAAAATAATTATGGCGGACTTGTGGGCTATGCAGATCAGGCTTTTATTGATGTTGGCGGCAAAGTCAAAGTTACGGCAAATGATGTTTCTGCAAACCAGAGCGTAGGTGGTATTGTTGGCAAATTTAATAAAAATGGCGTTGTAAGGCTTGGCGGTGAAACAAACCTTTCAAGCTTTTATCCTAAAGGCCCTAACAAAAACGGATGTCAGATAGTAGGAAATAGAGGCAATGCTTTGATATATAGCTTAAGCGGCTGGTCATTTACAAGGACATCTTCAAAGGTCATAGACGATATGGATTGGGGCGGAGTGCTTCGGCTTAATGATTCCGATCTGCTTGAGGGTGCTGGCGGTGTTCTGTCTTTTGATGGATCAGGGCATACTGTTACAATAAATGGATTTCCTAATAATAATTTAACCATAAGCAATAGGGCAGATTTTGCCCGTGCGGCTTTGATAATGCAGCATGATAGCAATGATTTTGTTAAGTATAGCGAAAATTCTATAGATAAATCAGCAATACTTAAGGCGAATTTTACTCTTAGTGCAGATGTTGATATAAGCGACACAGGTCTAACAGGCTTTATGCGTGATAATGGTGAGGATACATTTACAGGCACTCTGAATGGCAATAGTCATACAATTACTATGAGCGTAGGCAAAGACGCTAAGATAGTTTTCCATACTCACAACGGACTTTTTGCAAAGACAAGCGGTGCAAAAATAAGCAATATAAAGCTTGTTTCAAACTTAAATATTGTTGGTGACGATGCTTCTGGCGGTGATGCTTGTTATATTGGCTCTGTATCTGCATACAACAGCGGAGCTTTGACTATCTCCAATGTGACCGCTGATGTGACCGCATCTCCAAGTGGTGCGTATACTAATTTTGTCGGAGGTCTGGTTGGATATGTTGCTGAAGCCACAAGTGAAGTTTCGTTCACTAATTCTGCTGTAACAGCAAATCTTACATACAATAATAGCACAACAAAGGTAGATTGTACTTGTCTTGGCGGAGTTATCGGAATGGTAGGAGCTGTTACATCAAAGCCTGCAACTGGTATTAAGTTTGATAATGTCACTGTTGACGGAAATATAACTGACAAACACACAGGAAGTAACTCCAGAGTTGGTGGACTCATTGCAGAGGTCGGTGCTAAGGATAATTCAGCTTCTGTTGTACCTAATAAGGTATCTATCACCAATGTTAATATTAATGCTTTAACAATAAATTCTAGTGGTAAATCAAATAGCGGTGGATTTTTAGGGCATAACTGGTATAGAGTAGAAATTGATCTGAATAGTTTGAATGTAAACAATTCAAGCTTAACAGTGAACAATGGCACAGAACTGGGCGGTCTTGTACTTTCCACAACAGGTTATTGGAACATAAAAGAGGTTAGCTTTGACGGTGTGACAGTGAAAGCAACAAAATGTATAAATTTCGGCATGCTTGCCTCAACTCTTTTTGGTAGAGATTATGACTCTTATGGCTTTGACTATTTTAAAGGTGAAAATGTCAATAATTACAGAAGCTCACGAGATGCAACTTATTTTGAACTTACTAAACCTAATGGATATAAGATCTCACAAGATACTAAGATAAATATAAGCCCAAGCTATTCGTATTTTGATGAGATAGCTCGTTGTAGTATTTATTATTCTTCTTCAGCTGGTTTTATGTCTAATCGTCAAGCCATAATTTCAATTCCTGCTGTTACAGCGGACGGAGAGCGTTTGCTGTATATGGACGGAAAGAACTGCAATACCTATCAAAATCAAACAACAAATAATGGTGCTGTGTGGAAAAATAATTCTTGGGCAAGATATTATTATAACCTTGATGTATATAAAAACGGTAAAGCCACCACAGGCGGAGCTAAGGCTGTTGAGTGGAGTGCAAAGCTTTTTGCGGCAAATAATATAAAAGCATATATTAATAGTACAAATATAGATTTTCCAACAGATCCAGAAATAGATTTGACAGGATATTCATTTTATCCAGTTGATACAAATGGTTGTAATATAAAATCAAATTCAACTATTACTTTTGAAAATAATGGTTTTAATCAGTCTGAAATGGTATCAAGCAGTAATAGTGACAATTATGCCCGTACAACTGACGGAATAGATGGAACAAATTTAACTAATGACCATAATCAACATTACATGATGCAATCTGGACTTTTCAGAAATGAGAATGGAGCTGTTACCATAAGTGGTAAACTGACCTTTAAGGGAAATATCGGTAAGGTGAATGGTGGTTCAGGTGCATTGGTTTGCGGCTCGGTTGCTGACGACACCAATACTACAAAAAAATCTGTCAAAATTACCGGCAGTATCGTTCTTGACGATTTGTATGTGAATGATACATCTTTAAGTTTAAATGGTGAAAATTCTTATGCCCCTTTGCTTATAAATAAGATAGGCAACATGACAGAGATCACTATACAGAATGTGTCACAGAAAAAACACAGTAGGACTACTGCTAAATATGATAAAGGCGGTCAGAATTATGCTGCAACAAGCCTTATAGGCAATGTAGGAAGCGAAAAGGGTCAAAATATATCTCTGATTTTCTCAAATATCAAGCTTGACGCAAGTAATGAAAATTCAATTTTCAAAAATGGTACTTTGCTTGAAAGCTTTCAGCATTCTGACGGAGCAGGCTCTTCTGCAATATACAACTATAAATGGGACGACGATTGGGGTACAGACTCAGCTGGCAATATTAAGCATAATGTAACCTACGGAAGAGAAGTGTCTGACACCATAAAGAATCGTGTAGATGATGTGAGCAGGCAGAATAAGTATCATGGCGATTGGAGTAGAGATGACAGGTATACTTCCCCTGTCAAAAATAACGCAACAGAGGAATATAGCTTTACTAGTTACAAGCCATATGTTGCTATATCGTATGATACCACCCGAAACTATGATGAGATAGACGTAAACCTTGAGCGACCATATCTTGACGAGGGTTGCGGAACATACTCTGATCCATATATCCTTGACGCTTCTACACTTGCAGAGGTCGCACGAGTTATCAGTACAGCCGCACCTACAAATGGCTGGGAAGTAAACTATAATGCAAATGTTTCTGCCGATAAATCGACTGTTAATGCTAATAGTGCTTTTTGCAAAGGCACTAATCATAAAACTTATACTTATGATGGAACAGGCAATTTCGTAAGCGGAAAGGAAAAAGTTTCAAAAGATAACATGATCAAATATCTTTGCGAGGCTTATTACAAGATAAATGATGATATAGTTCTTGGCAGTTCTTTTGCAGGTCTTGGCGGAACATCAAACAGTTACGTTTTCAGGGGCGTTATTGTTGGACAGCAGAGATCCGACGGAACATATCCAACTATCACCAATAATTCTGCAAGCCCGCTTATCAGGTTCAGCAACGGAAGTGTTGTAAAAGATATCAATATAGTATATACCAATGAAGTAACGCTTTCAAAAAACAATAATAATAAATTAAACTATAGTACCGGAAAGACGGAGTATTATGGCGGTGTTATGGGCGTTGTGTTCGGTGGAGATAATATCATTGATAATGTCAAGGTAACAAATCCTAAGATAACATTTGCGAATAACGATAACAGCAAACAACATCTCATTACTGCAGGTGGATATGTTGGCGCCATAGTTTACGGCGGCGTTATTTTCAGAAATATGAACAACGTTGCCAAAGATAGTGCGCTTACAACCAACAATACTGAGGCAGTGGGTGAAGACGTATATACCAATCTTTTTATCAATCCATATATAGGCAGAGTTGTAAACGGCTTTGCTATCGAAGAGGGAACAACGTTTGGTAAGTCAACTAACCTTAACAATGGCAGGAAAAATTATCTCATCACGCAGTTTAAGAGTGAGCTAAGTGATGATGAGAAATTAAATGTTATTGCCGGCACGACCAATACCATTGAAGTGCCTAATGCACAAGCGTTGTTTATGCTGTCTATCATATCACAGTCCGGTATGGGATATACAGACCGTAATAAAAATACTTGCGGCTATGGTCACTATACTTTTACTCGAAATGCAGACTATTCAAAAGTTGGCACAGCTACATTGACTTCTGATGATACAGATTACAAAACTGCGATCTCAGATTATCAAAGACTTGAAAAGGCTACAAGCAGGGAATATGAAAAGAAAAATTCTGTAATGCTAAAAAAATATACAAAGCCAAGTGAAAAAGGTCTTTATGAAGCAAAGTGGGCACACGAATTAAATAAGAACTTTACTGTTAAACTCACAGGAAATGGAACCTATGACCTCACCGGAACCGGTTTTCGTGGTATAAATCAGTTGTTTGATGCAAAGGATAGTAACCTTGGCGACATTAAATGTGATTATACTTTGTCTTTGACAGCTATCCAGGGAAATGATCAGACTATAAAGCTCGATACAGATATAAAAGCCTATGCTGTGAAAATAACGGATAACAAGAGCGGTAACACTATTGAAATCCAAGATGTGGATAACTATAAATATCGTACCGCATTTGCCTCCGTAAAAGGAGTTGGGTTGATAAACTGTTCAACGTATGCTTTAACTGTAAAAAACCTTAAGCTTTCCGGCAAGATCAGCGTTAAGACGTATAACAACGATGGACAATCGTATGTTAATGAAGACCTTTCTACAGGTGGTATTGTTGGCGGAGTACAGAGTTCTTGCACGTTTAGCGGAATAACATTGACTGATCTTGAAATATATGGTGCATATACTGTGGGAGGACTTATAGGAAAGTCAACAAATAATATTAATATAAGTAACGTTAAGTCTGAAAACAGTGGCGTTTATGTGTATGGCGGATTTGAAACAGGTGGTCTTGTGGGAAATTCTCAGAAAGGCAACGAATTCTCTGTTAATAATTCTAATATAACAATTAATAAAGTTGAATTTGCTAATCTTGATAAAGGCACAAAAACTTGGTTTGGCGTAGGTGGAATCGCAGGCACTGCAAATATCAAAACGACAATAAGCAATGTTCAGCTTACAGCCTATAATAAAGACAGCTTTATCGGTTCAAAAAAAGACAATAAACCCCTTGCAACCCAGACCATGAACGAGGGCGGTCTTATAGGACTGTCTAACGGAGCCTGCACAATAACAAACACAAGCGTCAGCGTCGATGTTTATGGTAGTAATGTCGGTGGATTCGTTGGAATAAACAAAAACCAGTTGTCTATCAATGACTGTTACTATGGAGGAACATCTGAAACATCAGCTTGCGGTGTTTATGGCTATACAAGTTCAGGCGGAATGGTCGGCACACAGAATGCGGCTGTGACCGTATCAAAGTCTGCTGTAAAAAATGCAACGATAGGTATACCAGCTGCTAAAAATGGTGATGCAGGTATCGGAGGTTATGTTGGTATAAAAGCTAATGGTGATCTGAAGATATCTGATTGTGAAGTCAACAATGTTACTCTGTCAGCAGAAGATCAGTCCAAGGGTGCAGGTGCAGGCGGCGTGATCGGTCATAATGACCGTGGAAGCACATATGCTTATGATATTCTCATAAATAAATTAGGCTATGTAAGAGGCAACAACAGCGTGTCTGTTTCTAACTTGATAGGTTGGAACTATGATAAAAATCTATCATCTAAATTTATTGGAGTATCGGTAAATAACACGGATTGTTTACCTGATATACAGTATAATGCTTCACAGATACCTGCCAGCTTCACCGCAGTTCACTCCGACTACAACGGTACTCAGGACAATACCAAAAATATCGGCGAGGGAAGCGGCACGCACGTTGATATCCATTCGCCTTATGTCAATATAAATCCAAGCAAAACCATTGGAGATAAAATTTTCACAGGCGATCTTGTTGGCGGAAATATGCAGACTATCATTAATGACGCTGCTTCTTATACGAATGGCACAGCCAAAAAATCCTATGGCATAAACAATACCATAAAGACATATGCAGAGGATCTGGCTAATTCAAAGCTTACAACATTTCGTCAGGCCTCTGAGCTTGATGTTCAGGAGCTGAACGATCTTCCTGTTCTGCTTATTGATGATAACTCATCGTTGAATATCACACAAATGCTCGCAAAGTATATCTCAGTTCTGACAAATTGTGATGTTTGCGACAGCAGTTCAAATAAGCTGAAAACAACAGATCTTATGAATGTAAGCACAGCGACTTATGTGTATGATAACGATGTTTTGAAAAAATCAGACAAAAGCACTCTTACATTTAACAGCAAGACAGGATATTTCAAGGTCACAGACGGTCAGTATGACAATGACGGCACAAACAGATTTACTGTCATTACTCTTGATTATATCGACCCAACGGGAAGTGGCAAAACTGCTCTTAGACTTCATATTCCTGTTTTTGTAAGAAAGGTGCTTGATTTCAGCTTCCAATCTTACGTTATCTCAGGCACAGACTATAACCATTCTCACTATACGGATAAAACAAAGCTTGCTTTTGAGAGCTTTGATGCACCTGTTACTACTTATTTTAAGTATTCCTATTACAAATCCGCTAACGAATGGGAAAAAATGCTCAATAACGGTGACAGTCTGCTTTGGAGCTTTGATAAAAAGCTTTATCTTATTGGTGATAGTGCCACTGACAGTGGTGTGCTTACCTATGATACAAAGCTAACTCTTATTGATGCAAATAACAATGACAAGACTTATCATTCTACCGCAAGTGATGCTAAGTTTAATAAAACAACTGGTGAGCTTGACTTGACAAATATAAGTGGCTTTAAACCGGTTACAATGAATGATGTACTGTTAAGATATGCGTCGGTAACAGCTAAAGAATCATCTGACGGAACACTTGTTGAGGCAGATGATGAAGCTACAGCTACTGTAAAAACAAGCGACGGCAAGTATTATAGACCTGCTGGGGAGAATGAAACAGGCACTTATAAGATAATTGTTACAGCGAATAGTGATACACCTAAAAATGATAATGACGAAATGATAGTAAGCGAGAACTATTATCTCACTATCAATATTCCGGAAACGGGAAGCACAAAAAAAGTCATCAAAAACTTTGTGAATTATTATAGCGGTAATAAGCCAAGAAAGCTCAATGGCAATATTCCTACAAACCTTGTCCAAGTGACAAATAATGACACTGGCGCATATGTTATTGCAAACTTTTTTACACAGCTAGTAAGTGTGACGGCTCATGACCCAGAGGAGATAACAGCGTCAAATAATTTTGTCCGTGCGACAATGACTTCAAAGATAAGCATTGATCAGAGCCTTAGAGATACATTTAATGGCTATAAGAGTGACGATTTCAATATGTATCAGGCATTTAAATTCTCTATGAAGAACTTTGATGAAAACGATGCGGGAGCTAATGCAAAGATCATTGCAGGAACTTCGGTGAATGTTGATTACAGCATTTTAAACAGTTCAGACACAGAGTTATCAAACGCAAAAATAAGCAAGACTGAGACACTTTCAGAAGCTAAAGACGGCTATATGCTGATGTATCCCGATTCGGTCTACGATTATATCAATAGTGACACAAATGGCTCTATAACTGTCAAGGCTGATATCAGCTTAACTTATGGTACTGCAGGGATCATAGATCAGTTTCCTGAGCGTAAGGATGGGGATACAAAAACTGGTATTGGCGTAAATGCGTCGTCTTATGTTGCATATAGCCAGAACAATATTGAGAACAGCTCTATCTCAAAAAGTGGAGTTATGCCTGCCATACGCTACTATAGAAAGGCAATGACGGTGGCACAGCTAAACTATAACGTTGCAGAGTCAACGGTTCTTGAGTCGAAGGATTCACCATTTTCGCAGCTTGGTATCAATGCCAAAGATATGACTACAGAAGAAATGGCAATAACAGCAAATGCTATCTATGATCTGTCTGCTTTGAGTCGATCAACAAAGGACAGCGGCAAAAAAATACAGTATACAATGAGGTTGTATGTTAAGGACAATAGTGGCGATTATAAGCAGACAAACGATATTAGCAAATATCTCAGTAGCTTTACTTTGGAAAACGCCGCATCAAGCAGTGGTCTGAATGGCAAGGAGTGCGTTTTTACCACTGACTATAATGGCGAAGAACAAAACACAGCCGTTACGAAATTTACAGTAAAAACAGGCAAGGCTTTTGAGGAGCAGGGACTTACCTATGCGAACTATAGAGTTGAGCTTACCGCAGTATTGCTTAATGACAACAACTCAGTTGTTAATGGAACTACCTCAAGCGACTATGTTGTTTACACAAACGCAAAAATAGAAACAGGCTTTATAAATTCATAATAAGCAGGCATTTTCAGGAGAAAATTATGACAAAAAGCATTTTTGGAAAATTCAGAAAATTAGAAAAAAAGAAGAAGCTCCAGCTAGTCATAGCAGTATCCATTTCGGTGGTACTGCTTGTGGCACTGCCTGTTTATGCGTGGTTTACTCACAAACGTTCTATTGCTCTTACAACAAAAATAAATGCCCCTACTCAGCTTTATATCACCGCAGGAAACAAAGAATCTGTGGCAAATCTTGAAATGGCAGATATAGACGTTGAGAACGGCAGTTATAAAGACTTTGTTTTCGGCATAGGCGGGGCAGACGTGCAACAATATCAAATACAGCTTGCACATACAACGAATATCCCTTTTGAGTATGAGATATATCGTGCGAAAAGCGTCAGTGAAGCTGAAAAATCAGAAGCTGTCGTTTATGTTTCAGATGAAGAGAATAAAACGTTTTATTACAAAATAGACGGCAATAAGATCTCGGGACATTATCTCAATCAGCAAGGCTCGGAGATACTTGCTAACAGCACACTTCACGAAAAGTCTTATGACACTTATAGCAATGTTCAGAAAAATTCCGAAGCACTTTATTGGCAATCGGATACACTGACGGTAATTGACAATAAAGATCCGTTTTGCGATTATTTTATAATAAGAGTAAAATGGAATAAAAACGTCCAAAACAATAAAGAAACTGATATGGTCTACCTGACTGTTCAAAGAAAGTAATATATCACCAAATAGAGAGGAGGGTGGCTGTTATGAAAGACAAATTTATAAAAAAGCTTAAAAGATCGTGGCTTGCAATATGGATAGCTTTTGCGGCAGCCGCACTCAGTACTATTGGCGTCCTGGCGGCTTATACCAGCGTTTCAAGTGTAAAGCGAGTTGTGTCCACACAAAAGGGAGCAGGTATGCTGTTTTCATCTAATTATCTTACAACAGATGAAAATGATCTTCCAAGGACGATAACTTTTAGCAGTATGGAAAACTCGCCTTGTGTGACAGTCAATGTGTGCAACTATCCGCAAACATTGATAAAGCATAATGACAAGGATATCACATACACTTTGACAGTCGAGCTTGTGGACAGCAACGGAAATGCCGTTACCGGAGAAGAAACTGCAAAATACTCAGTTGAATATTACGGTGAAAAAAAGACTTTTGGAAGCAATTCAAAAATAGAGTTTTCACTTCTGAAACTTATGGCTGACGATTTCAACAAGCATGAATTTGTGCTGACTTTTGATAAGTCACAGCTCACAAAGTCTGACATATACATGAGAGTGACAGCCACTCCTACAAATCAGGCAGAGTTGAAACCGCTCTCCGCAAAGCTTGGCGTTATTTATATAAATAATAACACATCAGCAACATGGACAGGCACATTCATCGACAATGCCACCTCGCCTAAAGATCTTGACGGCTTCAACTACCGCCTGTCAGGCAGTGGCGAGGGTACTGTCACCCTGACTTGGAATACGAACTATGTTGATATCAGCCCATGGTTTAAGAATACTTATGATCTGACTATTTCAAAGGACAGTTCTGGCATAGCCACTGCAACTTTGAAAGTGAATTCTGCTGAAAAAAATCAATATGACATTCAGTTCTATAGAACGAACGGCATTAACAGTGCAGAGCAGTGGTCTGACGGTAATCATACCGATATTACGGTAACTGGTACGGGATTTGTTTCAATGAGTTTCACTCAAAGCGCAGCGAAAGAAAATTAGAATATGTACAAAAAAACGGACTGCAAACAAAATGCAGTCCGTTTCATTTTGTAGGGGCGAACAGTGTTCGCCCGTTTCTTGGTTTGGTGTTAAATCAGAGTGCAGACTTCAAAGCCTCAGCAAGCTGAGCAGGACATGATGTGCCACGTCCGTTGCAGTCGATACCCTCAAGTCTGTCAATAACGTCTTGAACCTTCATGCCCTCAACAAGCTTTGATACACCCTGTGTGTTGCCGTTACAGCCACCTGTGAAATGCACTTTCTTTACGATACCGTCCTCTACTTCGATATCTATTTTTCTTGAACATACTCCCTTTGGAGTGTAGCTGATCGTTGCCATTTGAAAAACCTCCTAAATTCTTGCTACGCCTGTTTCTCTTGCAGCCTTTGCCACAGCCTCAGCCACGGCGACCGGTACAGATCTGTCAAAAGAGTTCGGCAGTATAAATTCCGCATTGAGCTTGTCCTCAGGCACACAGCCTGCAATAGCCTTTGCGGCAGCCATTTTCATTTCCTCGTTGATGTCAGAAGCCCTTACTGCAAGTGCGCCCTTGAAAATTCCAGGGAAAGCGATAACGTTGTTTATCTGGTTAGGGAAGTCTGAACGTCCTGTGCCCACGATAAACGCACCTGCCGCCTTTGCTTCGTCAGGCATTATCTCAGGAGTCGGGTTAGCCATTGCAAAAAGTATAGGCTTATCATTCATGGATTTAACCATTTCAGCGGTCACAAGCTTTGGCTTGGAAACACCTACGAAAGCGTCTGCACCCTTGAGTGCGTCAGCAAGAGAGCCGTGGAGCTTGTTCTTGTTTGTGACCTTAGCCATTTCAGCGTGAGCCTCGTTAAGATAATTGTCGCCCTCGCAGATTATGCCCTCACGGTCTACCATGATAAGATTGCCAATACCGAGAGAAAGCAGCAGCTTTCCGATAGCACAGCCAGCTGCACCTGCACCGTTTATAACAAGTGTAATATCCTCTATCTTCTTGTTAGCCACCTTGCAGGCATTCATAAGTGCCGCACCAACAACGATAGCAGTTCCGTGCTGATCGTCATGGAAAACAGGGATATCAACTTTTTCTTTAAGCTTAGCCTCTATCTCAAAGCACCTTGGAGCAGCGATATCTTCAAGATTTATGCCGCCGAAGCTGTCTGATATCATAGCGATGGTGTTTACTATTTCGTCAACGTCATTTGACTTTATGCAAAGTGGAAAAGCGTCAACGTCTGCGAACTCCTTGAAAAGTGCGCATTTTCCCTCCATAACAGGCATACCTGCCAGACCGCCAATATTGCCAAGACCAAGCACAGCAGAGCCGTCTGTGATAACAGCCACAAGATTTGCACGTCTTGTAAGCTCATATGAAAGGTCAGGATCTTTCTGTATCTCAAGGCAAGGCTGAGCAACGCCTGGTGTGTAAGCCAGCGTCAGGTCTTTTGCATTGTTTACCTTTGCTCTTGAGCAGACCTCTATCTTGCCTTTCCATTCTCTGTGTTTCTGTAGGGATTCTTCCATTACGTTCATTTTATACAGTCCTCTCTATTACAGCCAAACTAGGCTTTGTTACGCATTAAAGGAACATTACCGCATGATAATGTCCCTTTATTATACCATATTATTTCTCTGTTTTCACAGCCGCTTTGTTAGCTTTTTGTGAATTTATATGAATGAGCTTGAACAGCTTATCAAGATTTTCCTTGTCTGTGGTCATGCTTCCGATATGTGTCATAGTCTCATTATACAGACCGTGGAAGTCAGAGCCACCAGTCACTATCAGGTCATGTTCCTTTGCGATATCCACAAGCTTCTGCTGTTGAGTTGGAGTAGCAGAGTAATGATATGCTTCAATTCCGTCAAGCTTGCCTGCCTCAATAAGTTCAAGGAGCAGCTCGGTGTTGTTGAACATAACAGGGTGTGCCATTACTGCCACGCCCTTTGCGGAATGGATAAGGTCAAGCACAAAGTTTACGTCAGGATATTCACGGGTCACAAGACATTCGCCGTTTGGATATGCAAAAAGCTTGTCGTTCACAGAGCCGTAAAGCTCAGTGGCATAGCCGTAATTTACCAATGCTCTCATGATATGCTGTTTAAAAATGCTCTTTGAGCTTTTTGTGTAGTGCAGTACAGCGTCGGCAGGGATAGGATATCTTGCCATTACCTTTTCTATCATTTCCTTTGCACAGTCTTTTCTTATCTGGCATGACTTCAGGCAAAGACCTTCCAGCCTGTCTGGCTTCTGCGGTGCATAGCACAGAATGTGTACTTTTGAATTGCGCTTCTTGTCCCATGCGGAAAGCTCTACCGCAGGAATGACCTTGACCCCATAACGTTCGCCAAGTATTTGCGCTCTGTTTGATGATGAAAGAGTGTCATGGTCTGTTATCGCAAGAAAGTCAAGTCCCATTCTCTTCGCCTGAACAATGACCTCTTCTATACCAAGCGAGCCGTCAGACAGTGTTGTGTGACAATGCAGATCTCCTGTCATACCTTTGTTCCTCCAAATCTATAAAATATATCTGTCATTTTCTGTATATATAGTACAGC
>ENA-UAMB01000504-UAMB01000504.1-human-gut-metagenome-genome-assembly--contig:-NODE-504-length-24695-cov-5.878450_pt1 | contig 24695 bp, 10 predicted proteins | sample MGYA00243707_ERZ654484 | MGnify/ENA primary metagenome ERZ654484 (study PRJEB26926, sample SAMN06164464) | human gut metagenome | biome: ENVO:00009003; feature: ENVO:2100002; material: ENVO:00002003... | reverse complement strand
CTACACCTATTAAGTCGTCGGCAGCGTCAGATGTGTATAAGAGACAGATATTCAATGCTAACGAATTGTCTCATAGGGTGATTTGTTTAATCTCCCCAGCCGGGATTCTGATCCAGACCATCCACTTTTCTTATTTCATATTTGCCAATAGGTAGGAATACCATTTTACGATCTACTACTCTGTGTCTTATCCAGGGATGGTCTACCACTACCGGATAGAAGTATCCACTCATCTCATCTTTGCTGAGGTCCATCCCCTGTATCGCTTCTTTTTCGGACTCTTCGTAGATGCCCCATCGGCGCACGTCATAGTATCTTTGATTCTCATACAAGAATTCAATAGCTCTTTCTCTTTGAAGGATTTTGTTAAAGCCATCCACGCTGGCCAACTCATCATCTTTCACTCCGGGGAGTCCTACACGGTATCTGATTGGGTTGAACGCCTGCTTGATTTTGTATATGTCACGGCTTTCCTCGTAGACTTTAGTCTCTCCGTTCGATCCCTTTAGTTCGATGGAATAACTGCCCTGAAGATTATTGAGTGCTTCACTATAAGCCAGCAGGATTTCAGCATAACGGATGATAGGGAAAAATTTTTCCATTAATATTCCTCCGGGCGAAGAGAATGCATCGTCGTCATGCACGTATTTGGTAATGACATAACCGGTGGCGGGGTAGTTGTTCACATTACCACTGGAGGAGTGCTTCCCATCCGTTACAGAAGAGTTGTCATATTTAATCATCTGCTCCTTTTTAGCATCGCTTCCGCTGTATGAGCGGGCTTTCCAGAAACGGCCGGAGAAACCGATGTTGGCATAGAATCTCATTTCCCGATTACGGTACATGTTGAAGACTCCTGACTTCAATACATATTCGGAGAAGGTCTCATCCTCGGTGCTGAAATTTGTATTATCATATGTTCCGTCTTCTTTGTATGGCTTTGCATCTTCGGGATAGTTGTCTGTTCCGTCATTCATATAGAACATGTTGACCATCTTTTGTGTTACGCCCATCCCATTGTATCCGTCCATCGAATGTGGAAAAGATTCTCTAATGCATAGATTACCGGTCGTTCTTCCCCATATGAACTCCTTGTTTTTTCTGCCATCTGTTTCGCCATTGAACATATAGCTGTAAGATTTAAGCGGGTCAATACCGCCTACTCCGTTGGGAAACGCCTGATTCTCGTTGGTTGGAGGTACAAAAGAGTCTTTATCTGCAGGGACAGTATGCAGTTCATAACGCCCCATGTCCATGACTCTTTCGCAAGCTGCTGCGGCTACCGCCCATTTACGATCGTCGTATTGCTGGGAAATGTAGAACACTCCGTCACTGCTCCGTTTCCAGTTCCCGAAGTATGTTTGTCCGCGGCCATTGTATAATGGGCTAGCCTGTATCAATCTTAACCGTGCAATCAGTGCGTAAGCCGCTCCCTTGGTGGGACGGCCGAAGCTGCTGTTCGGTTGAGTCTCTGGCAGATATTGTGCCGCCAACTCAAATTGTTCGCAAGCATAGTCTACTGATTCGTCATACGTCGCACGTACGTTTGCATAGGCTTCCGGCTGCTCGTTGGAGGGATATACCTGATCTCCTACAAGGATGACAGGACCGAAATCCATGATGAGATGGTAGTATGCGTAGGCTCTCATAAAATAGGTGTATGCCCAGATGTCCGGTTTTTCCAGATTGCTCATATCGGTCACTTCATCCATACGTGAGAGGATAATGTTTGCCTTACGGATGATTTTGTACATTGTGTCCCATTGATAAATAGATTTTTTCTTTTTAGCATCTTTATTGGTGATGTTTTCTTCGTTAATGGCTCCCGTGACGTATGCCATACCAGTATAGGTTTCTGCATTAAAAGTTTCAAAAGCCTCATCGGTAGCTAACGGTCCTGCTGTCGCCGGACTATTGAGAAAGTCTCCTTCATCGGGAAACATGGATGCTACGTTCCACATATATCTTTCCAAGTATTCTTTACGGGAGAAGATGGAGTCATATTTCATTGTATCGTCAAACCACTTGTCTACATCCAGATAATTACAGGAAGAGATAGAAAAGACGGACAACAATAGAATTGAATGCAATATTAGTTTTCTCATATAATTCATTTTTTGATAGTTAGAATTTGATGTATGCCTGCAAAGTCACGCTGGCAGGAATTGGATAACGCCGTCCGTTGTATAATGCTTGTTCCGGATCGCAGATATCAATCTTATCCCATACGCAAAGATTGTTGCCTACGAGTGAAAGGTCGATAGAATTGATTCCCAAATTCTTTATAGTCTTGGGTACATTTACACTATAATTGATGTTTACTTCTGATAGCCGCAGGTATTTTGCATTGTTTTTCCAAAAACTGGATGTCTGGGAATTGTTTTCCAAATTTCCGTATGACATGCGAGGGAATCGGGCATTAGGATTTTCTGACAAAGATGGATCTAGCCCCATCTTCTCAGCATATTCACGGGAAATCCAACGATTGGCAGGGTTTTTGACTATGCTCAGTACATTACCAGTCTGTTTGCCATAGAATGGAATGTAGCCTTCGTCATATAGAGCGCCGTTTGAAGCTGGTACCCCCACATGATAAACATCGGTATTTCCGGTTCCCTTGAATAGTACGGCAGCCGACAGTCTCTTATATCTGAATTCAACTCCGAATCCATACATGAAGCGTGGAGTACTGCTGAATGACAAAGGTACTTTGTCATCCCCGTTTACAACACCGTCTCCATTGACATCCTTGTATTTAATATCTCCGGGCAGATAGCTACCGAAAGTCTGTTTAGGACTATTAGCGATATCCTCGTCATCTTTGAACAATCCTAATGCGATCAGTCCTTTTTGGTATCCATAAGGACGTCCGGTGGCAGAATTATATTCATATTTGGTATCTGCCTCTTCAAAATAATTTACCCTGTTATTACTAAGGGTAAAATTTCCTCGGAATGTTACCGACATATCTTTGCCAATATTCTGTATATAGGTCACGTTTCCGTCCGAACCATAACTTTTCATGCTGCCTACATTGCCAAATGGCATGCTGACAAGGCCGATATACTCTGGAACTTGTTGGCGTTGCTGGAAGATGCCATCACGGATGTCTTTGAAGAAATCGATTACGAAACTCAGTTTGCTGTTGAATAATTCGCCTTCGATACCTACATCTATCTTTTTCGCTTTTTCCCATTTCAGATTGTCGGCTCCCATTTGATTTTCAGTGATTCCGGCTTCATTGTATCCCCAGCCTTTTTCGGCAGACTCATTGATAATCGTCAGATAGGGGAAACGTTTGTCTGAAATACGGTCGTTACCTACGATACCATACGAAGCTCTGATTTTGAGAAAATTCAGCCAAGGAAGCTTTTCTTGTATGAATTCATATTGGGTAGGCACCCAACCACCGGATATGGCCGGAAAGAACCCAAAGCGTTTACCTTTCTCAAAGTTTTCTGAACCGGTATATCCTATGTTGAAATCGAGCAGATATGTATCTCTGAACCCATAACTGACTTTTCCAGACAAACCCTGATATCTTAAAGGAATAGCAGCCATACCGTCCTTATTTAAATCTTTTGTGTTTTTGCTATCACTCATTTCATAATGTATAAGAGCGGAAATACGGTGTTCATCGTTCAGTATAGCTTTCCAGGTTAGATTTGCCTGAAGAAAGTATTTCCGGTACTGGCTGTCTCTGTTTTTAGTATATTTTGTTCCTTCTTTCTTTATAGTGTGTATAAGTTCCAGATTTCCGTTCTCATCCCTGCGTTCCGCCCAATACATGTCGGGCTTGACAGAACGTGTCTCTTCAAAATAAGAGCTGTTGCTGTAGGCCCCCTGAATGTTAAGAGCCAGATTTCTCAGTAGAAAACTGAAATCTTGCTGTAAGCGTATTGTATAGGTACCAGAGTAAGTATTGATGTTTTTCAAACCTGTATAATTCAACATGGCATAGGGTGAGTACACATCTTTTGCGCCCGATTTGTAGGTGGGCAGTTCCCCTGTAGAATAACGGACAGGAATAGTGAGCGGAGTCAGTTTGGCTTGGGCATCCCATAGTTGGTCGGTTGATGCTCCTTGCCCGGGTAGTGCTTGTGAGGATAGGTAGATATCCGAACCGAAATAAAGTTCGGTTGTCTTGGTCAGGTTGAAGTCTACGTTCAGACGCATTCCGTAAGTGTTGTAGTGCACATCCTTGATGTACTTGCTGTTTTCGTCTTGCTTGTAGATTGCCGATTCATTTGACATATTCATACTGACAAAATAACGGGCGATACTACCACCTCCTCTGGCACTAGCGTAATATGTTTGCTGAAGCGAGGTTCTTTTCAGAATTTCATCCTGCCAGTTTACATCCGGATAAAAGTCGGGATCCAGATGATACTGAATGGCTTTCAGTTCAATGTCATCATAAATAGGCTGTGCTCCACGCATGGCACTTGCTTCATTGGCTAACACAGCGTAGTCGTATGCACGTAAATATTCGGGAAGCTTAGTGAGATAGGAGATTTTGACATTAGCACGAACGTTTACTTCCATCTTGTCGGATGTCCCATGCTTGGTAGTCACCAGTACGACTCCATTCGCGCCGCGTACACCGTATACGGCAGTTGCGGAAGCGTCCTTCAATACGGAGAAACTTTCGATATCGGCGGGGTCGATGCTGTTCAAGTCACCTTCGAGCCCGTCGATAAGTACAAGTGCACTCGAGCTTGCTCCAAACGTACCAATACCACGAATCCAGAATTCAGACATGTTAGAGCCCGGTTCACCGCTGGACTGTACGGAGATAATACCGGGTACACGACCACCGAGCATATTAGTTAGGGAAGTGGCTGGTGTCTGTATCTGTGATATATCCACATTGGTGACAGCTCCGGTCAGGTTGACCTTCTTTTCTTTTGTTCCCATACCGGTGATGACAACTTCATCCATTTGTTGTGAATCGCTTTTCAGCATAATCCGCAGATTCTTTTCATCTTTCAAAACGATATGTTCCATCTTTTTGTAACCGATAAAAGAGAATATAATCATATCTCCTTTTTGGGCAGATAACTTGAAGGCTCCGTTAATATCGGTGCTGGTACCTACTCCTGCGCGGTCCTTTAGGTATACGCTGACTCCGGGCAGCGACTCATTGCTTTCGTCGAATACATGTCCCGAAATTGTTAATTGTTTCTCCTGCCCCATCATTATTGATGCGTTGCAGAAGAACAGTAATGATAGTAATATGTATTTTTTCATTAGTGTCTTCTTTACATATGATTATTGGGGTTAACGCAGACTCAACTTGCGGACACATCCGGACCCGCAGTCTGAAATATACAAATCTCCTTCGGCAGTCAATCCTACTCCCTTGGGCCAGTTGAAGGTGGCTTCCAGTGGAGTGCCACTTTGGTTACCTTTAACATTTTGTCTGCCTACAACGGTTGTTACCATACCTGTATTCATATCAATTTTGCGTATGGTCTGGGTTCCGGCATCTGCAATGTACATGTTTTTTTGTCCAGATTCGTCTACTATAATGGTCATTTGGTTGTTCCAGTTAAACAAACAGTCTGTCCGATATCCATTAATTACTTGAGTAGTACTCGTATTATCAGCTCTTACATTAAGATGTCCGGCATATATTATTTCTTCAGATTCAGGTTTCGATACATCCTGCATGGTTATAACAGAAGATGCTCCGTAAGAAGTATATAGATGAGTTGGTTCAGTCGGGTCGAACATCATGCTGACAATATAGCTGTTTTCTGTTTCTGGAGTTGTCGAGTTATATACGTCGTTTTTGATGTATTCACATACCATATCTTCCAGTTTAAATCGGAATAATTGTTTGGTTGCCGTACGGCCGTAAAAGTAGCCATCTGTAGTACAATAAGCTATACAAGCTGTAGAGTTGTAGTCAATTTGTTTGGCAGGAGGGTCTTGTGGTTTCAAGTAACGTCGCTTAACTTTCCAGTCGTTGGAAGGATCAATCTCATAAATGACGTTTTTTTGTGTACCTACGGCGTACAGTTTCTCGGTTACATTGTGATACATTACATCATTAACCATTTCTGATATGATTTTCTTTGATTGGTTTTTTTTCTCACTGATTAACGCAAGACCTCCATTATTTCCAAATGAAGAATAACATGAATAATAATTCCCTTCCGGATCGCAGCATCCTACTTTTAATCGCCAAGCTTCAAAGGTTGTACTGGCAAGATCTCCGCCAATATTATATCCACTACCTGTTTTACCACATACATTTTCTACTGTAAAACGGGAGATGTAGCGGAATTTGTTGTCGAAAGTAAGAGAATCATTTCCTTTTACTACGGAAATGATACAGGTATCTCCCGGTAATTTAGGTGCATAGACCATCAGAATATTCCCGGATGCTTGTGAGATGTAACCTTTCTTTTTATTAAAGTAGACTGATAATTTAGAAGCATCTGTTCCTAGATTTTCACCTTCTATTATAATTTTGGAGGAAAGATATCCTGAATCCGGATAAAAAGTGGTTAGTTTTAAAGGTCCATTATAATTTCCGCCTGATTTATCGTCATCCGAACAGGCAAACTGCGTTATGAGGGATAATCCCATAACTATTGGCAGTAACGTTTGTGTGATTTTCTTTTTCATAAATAGTATTTAAATGTTAATACTCCTCGGCAAGGGGAGAGATTTAAGTTGCTAAATGTATACTTGGAGTAAACAGAGAACTCTCGCTTGGCGAGATCTCTGGGTGGAGTCCTAGGATGTGTTTTCCTTGATATAGGATTTCGTTTCGTTGTATACATGATTAATTTTAATCATGTATTTTCTGTAATGTTGTGTGTACATTAAATAGTTTAATATTTATTTCTCCATAGGCATTATTGTTATTTTATTTATACTAAAAGGCTAACATATTATATCTTTTTTTTCTGCAATGCCGAACTGTGCTGTTTTGTTTCTATAAAAAATACAAATTAGATTATAGTTCTTGTGGAACTTGATATAATTATATGGAGAATAGCTAAATAGTAGTCTATGAGTTGCTTATGAATAAGAATGACTTTTATTATATTTTGAGTACTAATATAGAGACTCAAATTGTATTATTTTGATGAGTATTCGTTGGAAAAAACATTTTATTAGGAGGAAAATAAAGAAAAAATGGGGTTATTATATCATTCTTTAAAAAATAGTTTTATATTTGCACAGACATAAATATGATATTGGTGAATACAAACAGTATTGGATTTATTAAAAGACAGAGTTAACCAAGTTCCACAAGAACTTATTTGAAATCTTCAAGTAATAGCATCGAAAGTTTATCCTTTTCTTTATTCCGTCATGAATTAAAGCATCTATAAAACGTGAAGTAGTGAATCATTATCAGATTCCTACAAGGGACTTTTATTCTCACCGCAATGAGAAGTTTTTCTCATTGCAATGAGAAAATATTCTCAAAGGCATGAGTATTTTTTCTCATTGTGGTGAGAATTTTTTCTCAAAGGCATGAGAATATGTTGAGAATATAATGATCTGTATCTATTTGTGTATTAACTTAATAATAGTAGTATGCTTTCCGTTTTATACTACTGTTTAAATGGTTGCAAAAAACGCTTTATCCCTAAATTATATATATTCACTTGTTTATCTGGTAAGGTATGCTTGTCTCTTTAAGAATAGAAAGTGTGTATAGTACAACTTTATTTTTCTATTCATATAGAGACTGTTCATAAATGATCAGTTGAAACTGAAATCTTAGGCTTTTATGTGTGAGTTTGGGTAAACATAATCATTGTTCTCATCGTTATAGCCTATAAATATAATGGATTTATAATATGAAAGGGTTATTGTTAATTGGGATTTTTATGTTTTACTCTATTTCCAGTGTTTGGGGACAGGATGTAATAAAACAATATGCAGGAACAGCAATGCTATATCCTGTTCAGGAAGATTCATTCCATCTTTCTACTAGTGATATGGTGCCATTTTATATCAACCATTTGGGAAGACATGGAGCCCGGTTCCCAACTTCAGGGAAGGCACTGGATAAGGCTAAAGAAGCACTTATACTGGGGCAACAGGAAAACAGACTAACAACTGATGGGAAAATATTACTCTCTACATTACAGCATTTATCTGATAGTTTTGAGGGACAGTGGGGAAAACTGTCAGTGTTGGGAGAGTTGGAACAAAAGGGAATTGCCGGACGTATGATGAGACATTATCCTCAATTATTCAGTAATTCGGCTAAAGTTGAGGCTATAGCAACCTATGTTCCTCGGTGTATAAATAGTATGGATGCATTTCTTACTCGTTTGATGCTGGATAATCCTTCTTTACGTATACAACGAAATGAGGGGAGGCAATACGATGATATTCTCCGCTTTTTTGATTTAAACAAATCTTATGTAAATTATAAGAATAATGGTGATTGGCTTTCTATATATGAAGCATTTGTACGGAATAAAATATCTTCTGCTTCTATCATGAAGAAATTTTTTATTGAACCGGAACGAGAGACCGATGAAGAAGCGGAAGAGATTATTATGGCTTTGTTTTCCATAGCTGCCATACTTCCTGATACAGGTCTATTGACGAATTTAGACGACCTTTTCACAATGGAAGAATGGCGTAGCTATTGGCAAACTCAGAATTTGAGACAATATATGAGTAAAAGCTCCGCACCTGTCGGAAGGATGTTGCCTGTTGCCATTTCATGGCCTTTGTTATCAGATTTCATTTATACTGCTGATGAAGTAATAAAAGGCAAGTCTGATAATGCTGCGAACTTTCGTTTTGCTCATGCGGAAACGGTGATCCCTTTTGTGGCATTGATGGGCATAGAGAATACGGATGTTCAAATTTCCAATCCTGATTCAGTTTCCCGATATTGGAAAGATTATGAGATATCTCCAATGGCTGCTAATGTACAATGGATTTTCTACCATGATAAAGCCCGTGGGGTATGGGTTAAGATTCTTTTGAATGAAAAAGAAGCGAAACTCCCCATTGCAACTTCTCGTTTTCCCTATTATCCTTGGGAAACCGTTTGCGCATATTTTAAAGAACGAATAGAAATGGCTAAAAGGATACTTATCAAAAACTAATTTGAATCTATTTCTTGTCAGCTATTTCAAAAGGAACGCGTACCGAAACTCCTTTCTTCATCAGATTAGTCAGGTTGGGGTAGAGACGTTGTTTGAATGATTCCCAATTACGGTATTTCATTTGTGTCCATCCGGCTTCTGCCAATGCGAAAGCGCGGGGATATGCCATATAGGTTGCCCGGTTAATGTCCCGTATCGCTTCTCCCCATAAAGTTCCCATAACTCCGGTGATATGAGCCTGATCTTCGGCAGGCACGCCATATCCCGGGTCGAATTGATACGACTTTTCCAAAGTAGTAACGGGCATACCCCAATTGTTGAACTCGGGAAAATCTCCTTTCAGTTGCGGATAATCCAGATAAGCGTACTCACCTGGTGCCATGATAAGCGGATTACCGTGTTTTCGGGTAAGTTCAAGACAGGTAGGTGTCAATCCTCCACGCCAGCTTACTAAAGTTACGTTCTTGGGATAAGGAAAGAGATAGTCGTTGGCAGGCGGATAAATATTGTCCAGTTCGCACCAAAGTATAGGAGTCTTATTGTTCTCCTGGACGAAAGAAAGCATACGGCTGAAAAAAGGAATCATGAGCTGTGAAGCTTTCTGATAACCTAGCTCTTTCATCATGGCCTGACAACGGCTACATTGGGTCCAGTTCTTTTCTATCACAGCTTCGTCGCCTCCTAAATGTATATAATCGGATGGGAACAAGGAAGATATTTCTTTGATGATATCCTGATAGACGGAATACACTTTCTCATTATTCGCGCAAAGCATTAAATCCGTAGTTTTGCCTACTATCTTAGGCAGCGTATCGGTGTGTGTACATCCCAATTCGGGATAGGCGGCTAGTATAGCTACTGTATGTCCGGGAATATCCAGTTCGGGAATGACCTCGATATTCCGTTGAGCGGCATATTGAATGATTTCGGCAAGCTGCTCTTGCGTATAATAATCTTTGCCGACTAATTTAGGATGTTTTTTTATTTCGACTCTCCATCCCTGGTCGTCTGTCAAATGCAACTGGAGTATGTTGTATTTGTAACGTGCCATCTGGTCAATGAAGAACTTCACATCATTTACCGGAAGGAAATGACGGGCAGGGTCAAGCATCAATGCCCGATGAGGGAAGCGGGGTGCATCATCAATGCGGATTGGAGAAATCTCCTTGTGTGCAGTGGCGCACGCGTCACCTAATAGAAGCTGATCCATCGTCATGACTCCATAATAGACCGCTCCTGCGGTAGCTCCGCTGATAGTGATCCCTTTGGAAGTTATTTCGATACGATAATGCTCTTTTCCGTCCATTGCAGGATCAACCAGCAAACGGATGTCCGCACGGCCGGATTCGGATGCAAGTGGAACCTTTGCCTGCATCCTGTCTTGTAATATCGTTTGCAGCGTCTTTGCTGTAAACTGCAATTCCGGCTGATTCAAATAGATAGCCGTCTTTCCGGAACGGACGGTAAAAGGCTTCCCTTTTACCGGTGTGATCTGATTGGGCATGGGCAACAAAGCCGAAGTATTATTCTGGGCAACCAGATATCCGGCTAAGAAAAGCAAACAAAGGCAAGTATAAATTTTCATGGTCGATATTGGGGGTAAATGTTTCGTGTTAATCTGAATGAAATAGATTCAGTGTTATTATTGGGCTCTTGTTAATCCATTCTCTTTGTCATATTTAAGTTGATAGCTACGTCCTTTCGTTGTCTTGAAAGAGATTGTTTTACCGGCATATTTTACGGTACAATTTTCTCCCGCCTTGGATAGGAGGGTGGCTTCTTGCAAGAGTCCGTCTTTCCATATCATATCTATCTCGAAATTTCCTTTGGCGCATACACCGTGGATCGAGCCGTCTTTCCAGGCATCCGGCAAGGCAGGCAGCAATTGAATGAATCCCATGTGACTCTGCAACAGCATTTCTGTGATACCTGCTGTGCCGCCGAAGTTTCCATCTATTTGAAAAGGTGGGTGTGTATCCCAAAGGTTATCTACTGTTCCGTTTTTCAACAGATTACCAAAGAGGGTATAGGCGTGATTTCCATCCTGCAGGCGTGCCCATTGGTTCAATTTCCATCCCATACTCCAACCGGTAGCACCGTCACCACGATGTACTAATACAACTTTGGCGGCTTCTGCCAGTTCGGGAGTAGTGATAGGAGAAACAGTGTGTCCGGGATGCAGACCGAAGAGATGATTTACATGGCGATGTTCGTCTTTCGGATCGTCGATATCGGTTGACCATTCCAGTAACTGACCATAACGACCTATTTTATAAGGAACGAGATTGGCAAGCACATGTTCCCATTGTTTGCGTTCTTTTTTGTCTATTCCCAACTCTTTGCTCGCTTGGATGGCATCCAGCAGGATTTCACGGACAACTGCATGCACAAATGTAGCTCCCTGATCGACAGGCCCGTGTTCCGGTGAAGTAGAGGGGGCAGCCGTATACGTTCCGTCCGGTTTATGCCAGAGATAGTCAACAGTAAAGTTGGCACTGCTCTTAATCAGTTCATATCCTGTTTCTTTCAGGAATTTCAGGTCTTTGGTATAGTCATAATATTCCCAGACGTGAGTTGCCAGCCAGGGGCCTGCCATCGGATTAAAGTTCCAGGACATGTCCTGACTTTCCAATGGGGTGGTAAAGCCGAAGATGTTGGCGGAAATAGATGCTGTCCATCCTCTTGCACCAAAATAAGACTGAGCGGTCTTTTCTCCCGGTTTCACTAAGGTACGGATGAAATCGATTAACGGAAGCATACATTCATCCAGGTTTGTAGAGCAGGCCGGCCAGTAGTTCATTTGGATATTAATGTTATTATGATAATCCACACGCCAAGGGCCGTCTATGTTGTTATGCCAGATGCCTTGCAGATTGGCAGGCATATTTCCCGGTCGGGAACTGGCTATCAACAGATAGCGTCCGAACTGGTAATAGAGTTTCTCCAAGTAGTAGTCAGGTTGTCCTTTCCGATAGTTTTTCAGTCGTTGGGCAGTGGGCAGATTGGCTATTTTCACTGTAGGATTCAACTCCAGTTTCACCCGGTTGAACAAAGAAGCGTAGTCTTTGTAGTGTTCGTTCAGTAAGTTGGCATATCCTTTGGCTACGGCATCCTTCATCCATTGCTGTGTTGTTTCAAGCGGGTTAACGCCGACATATGTTTTAGGATCGGTGAAGTCCGGTGCGAAATTCATTTTATAATCGGTATCCGCAGTGACATAAAATATAACTTCGTCTGCTTCCTTCACAGTAATCCGCCCGTCTGCGTTGTTTAGGGTTCCTCCGTTTACTGTGGCCTGAATACGTACTGCATATTTCATTCCATTATTGTCCAAAGAAGCCGTATAAACAAGGCCATTATTACCGTCGGTAGAGAACTGTCCGGTAGATACCGGGTTGGGTGCATATCTGAAAGTGAGATTCTGTTTGCTCGGTTGGTCGGCACTGAAACGCATCACCATCACATTGGCAGGATAAGAAATAAAATAGTTACGCTGATATGCTACGTCATCTTTTTTGAACTGAACCACCGCCATTGCCGAATCCAGTGATAAGATACGTTTGTAGTCGCTCATGCCTATTGTGCTTAATCCTGTTTCTACATAGAATTCTCCCATTGTAGTGAAGTTACCAAATCGGAAAGGCTTTTCTCTGGAAAATTCATAAGGGACTTCACTGTTGAAATTCTCGCGTGTCAGTTTTTCCGCTTTTTTCTGGTCTCCTTCTACGAACGCTTTACGTATTTCGTCCAGGATATGGGCGGACTGTTTGTTCACATTCCAATAGTAATCCGCTCCTTTGGCTGTATTAGGGCCGCCACGCCAGAGTGTTTTCTCATTAAAAGTAATGCGTTCTGCTTCTACTGAACCCAAAATATTAGCACCGATGCTTCCATTGCCGATGGGCAATGACTGTGATTCCCAACTGGCATCCTGTTGGGCACTGTGCCAGACTTCTTTTCCTTGCAGTGTATTGGGAGAATCAAACCAGATAGAAAGTCCTTTGGTGTAATCCGTACTTTCTGCATGGCCTGTAAAAATCGTAAATAAGGCACAAAATAGGAGCGAGTGTTTCTTTTTCATTATCGTGGCGTGTTTTTTATTAGATAAAATATATATTATTAATCTATGTGTATCACAGCTTTTTAGAAGATGATGGTGCAAAAATAACAAAAAAACAGCTATATACAAACAATATGTTATGTAAACAGAAAAAAGACTGTTCGCTTCAAAAGGAACAGTCTTTTTCTATAACCTAGTATTAAAAAGGTTATTGTTCCCTGATTTTATTCTTTTCCGCTTTGATCCGGATTTTGTTTCAGATAATAATTAATTCTTTCGGTCCAAGGTTTGTTTTCGAGTGGGAAGACATTACACTGTTCTGCCCATTTATTCCATTTAACTTCTAGTTTCTTCACAATCTTTGGATATTGGGCGGACAAATCTTTGGTTTCGAACGGATCTGTCGATAAGTCGATTAGCTCCCATGGTTCATTCCGGCTGCCCCGTACCAGTTTCCAATGGTCGGAAATAATGGCGCAGGAACTTTGATGCTCAAAGTATAATTCTCTGGGCTTTATCTTTTTTCCATGAATTGAAGGGAGTAAGCTCTTGCCGGGCAAATTCTCTTTGAATTCTGACGGATAAGTGGCTGTGGCAATATCCATGCAGGTAGGCAGTATGTCTATAATGTGGGCAGGTTGTCCGCAAATCTGACCTTTCATCTTGTTTTTTCCGGCATCGCCATAAGATAAGATAAAAGGGGTACTTGTGCCTCCCTGAAAACATTGTGACTTATAGCTTCTATAAGGAGTATTGCTCAAATCAGCCATAAGCTGCCCCAGATATCCGCCTTCCTTGGTTGCACCGTTATCGCTTAAGAAGATAAATACGGTATTGTCTAGTATCCCTTTCTCCTTGATGGTTTCCACCAGTTCACCGATTCCGCTATCCACAATTTCGATCATGGCGGCATAGGTTGCCATATCGGTAATCCACTGTTCCTGTTGCTTTGGGGTAAGCGTTCCCCAGGAGGGACGTTTCCCGCCAAATTCTTTTTGGTAGACAGGATAATCCATCTCGTCCGAAATGAACTTCAACTCCTTTAACCTGTCGAAACGTTGTTTGCGCAACACGTCATATCCCACTTTATATCGGTCTCTGCATTTTTCTACACGATCGGCAGGAGCCTGGAGGGGTAAGTGAGGGGCATAATGAGCTACGTACATAAACATCGGTTTGTCTGTAGGGTGTTGCTTGACAAAACTGACGGCGGAATCGGTGATGGCAGTGGTATAGTAATAGTCATCGGGGAATTCAGTGATTCGGGCCAGATTGCTGTATACCGGTGTCGGTTTATAATAACTGCCTCCTCCGCTCAGGCAACCGTAATATTTGTCAAATCCCCGTTGGGCCGGATAGCTGCCGTTGGGAGCATCAAAAGCTCCGTCCACTGTGACATGCCATTTACCGCTCATATATGTGCTGTAGCCATTCGCTTTCATCACCTCGGCAATGGTGGGGATGTTTTTCGTAATTTGTCCTCTGTATCCGGGGCGGTGTTCATCTACTGCCGTCATCCATCCCATGCCGGCTTCGTGCTGATAATGCCCTGTCAGCAAAGCAGCACGGCTGGGGCAGCTTCTTCCTGTATTTTTGAACAGGCTGAAGCGTACCCCGTTTTCTGCCAGACGATCTATGTTGGGAGTCTGGATTTCACTTCCGTAGCAACCCAGATCGGAGAATCCCATATCGTCACATAAAATCAATACAATATTGGGAGGAGTATTTACCTGTGCTTCTGTACTGGCGAAACTCGCTCCTAATAAAAATGAAGTATATACTATTCTATTCATCATAACTGTATTTTAATAAGTTTGTGTTTTTCTGTTTATAGATAGAACCATGCGCATTATTCAAAGTCACTCTGTTGCTTTTCTACTTCTTTCAGTTTCAGGCGGTTCAGTTCCTGTTGTAATTCAAGTACACGCTTTTCGCAATCGGATGAGGCGGCATTCACCTTATTTCCGGCATCTTTGCTTGCGGATTGTGCTTGTGTCAGTTCATCTTTGTCTGCTACCAGCGTATGTTCCGAAGGAAAAGTAGGAATAATCAGTTCTGCCGGAACCGGCGTATGTTTGCCTTGCCATACCACCGATGCGCGGATTTTGATTTCTCCCGGTGTGGTGGTAGATCTTACCAAGACTGGAGCAGTTCCCCAAAGTACCGGACGTGGATTGGTGAATGTTTCTTCATCGGCAACCAGTTGGCCCTGTCCTTCGATTTCGAACTTTACTTCATAATTATTCAAACGCTTGATGTTTCCGTTTTCATCTGCGATGGCTGCAATGACCGTTACGATGTCCGATCCGTCCGCTTTCATCTGCACTTTCTCGTCATCTGCCCAGAGCAACAGTTTTGACGGGCGGCGTGTAGGCGTTACTTTATGTGTCGCAACCACTTTCCCGACCATTAATCCTTCTGCCAGAAGGTAAGAATCTGCCTGTTTCTTTTGGCGTGACAGCTTTTTATCATACATGACATCAAATACATCCTTGAATGTGATGACGGGTGAAGGCATTCCGGCTTCATTTGCCGGCTTATGATAAGTATACTCTTTGCCTCCTTTGCAATAGGTGAGGCGAACTTCGTCGCAGTTGCTATATATCGTTACATCTTTCGGAGAGAAAGGAGTCATGGCATTAGCTATGTAAATCATCGGTCCGTTATCTGCGATCAATTCCTTGTTGGGTTCGGCAGGACGCTGGGAACAGAACATATAATAAGATAGCTTAGGTTGTCGGAAGGCGTCCATGATGCCTCCGTAGAACGGATCTGGATGATAGCCTCTCTGGTGATCGAACGAGTGCCACAGGCAACCGCCCATATGTTGTCTGGTAGTTCTGTATAGTCCATCATAACTGGTAAGCTGATAATCGTTCTTAGCATAACCCTGTGCCTGAATCAGCATCGGTACTTCTCCCCAGCCACGATTGACCCGGCTTGGTGAGTTGTGAGAGTTCCAGTCATCCACATTATCTCCCCATTCGCGGGTGAAATAACTGATTTTCGGGTCCAGATTTTCAGTATTAAAGGCTCCGCCACCTCCGTTCATCGGATGGGTAAAGTGTATCGGGAAGTATTCGTGTCCGCGTGCTGTTACATCACATCCGGCATAACAATATGGATACGGATATTCTTCATTGAGAATGTCTACTACATTTTTAGCAAAATCCGCCGGATACCATGTTTCGTTCAGAATCGGCTCCCACATCCATACACTGGGGTGGTTGCGGTCACGGCGAACCATATTGCGGATATCACTATACACTCTTTGAGCAAAGATCGGCTGATCATTCCAGAATTGCCATCCCGGTGTGTTGACAATAACAAACAGTCCTAATTCATCACAAGCATCCATAAACGCCGGATCTTGCGGATAGTGGGCGTTGCGGATAACACGCATTCCGGCATCACGCAACTTCTTCGCGTCCCGCCAATGAAGGCTGTTGGGTAAGGCGTTGCCTATCACTGCAAAATCCTGATGACGGTTGGCTCCCATCAGAGGATAGGGATAAGGTTTGCCATTCAGCCAGAATCCGTCTTTTCCTTTAAATTCAATGCTGCGAATACCGATGCGGCGGTAATATCCGTCAATGGTGTTACCGGCTTTATCCTTTATATAAATGTGTAGTTTGTAAAGATAGGGGCTGTCGGGTGACCATAAATGAGGTGTTTCTACAGTCACTTTGCAGGAAATTTGTTTTGCAAGCCCCTTGCTTACCGACAAACCGGCCTCCTTAGAGAGAACACGTTTGTCGTCGCGGTCATAGAGTTCATAGAGTATTTTACCACCGAAGGACTTTCCGGAAGTGTTGCGTATATGTGCATCCAGTTTCAACTGTGCGGATTGCTCGGAAACTTTGTCGAAAGAGACAAACAATCCGCCTCCGGCTGTCTCGTTCTCATAATTCGGATCGGTGATGAATACCTTGTTGTGAACTATCATCCAGCAATCCCGGTAAATTCCTCCGAAGTATGCAAAATCCAGTGCATCTTGCGGTTTGCCGGGAGGGTAGGAGGGATCGTCACTGTTGTCTGCCCATACAGTGATTACATTGTCTTCTCCGTACTTCAGACTGGAAGTGACATCTACGATGACAGGCAGAAAACCACCGAAATGTTCTTTCAGTAACTTGCCGTTTACCCATATTTTTGACTTTCCCATAATGGCTTCAAAATGGAGGAATTGTTGTTTCCCTTTCCAACTCTCTTCGGGAGTGAAATGCTTGCGATACCAGATTTCACCCTGATAATTGATGCATCCGCTTGCCTCGGTAGGGAGGTATTCTATGCCGTCGGGCAGTGATACGATGTTCCAGTCTTTGTCATTGAATTCCGGCTGTTCCGCCCCTTCGATATGACCTTTGTAAAACCGCCAGGCTGGGTTCATGCTATACGCTGTGCGGCCTGTGTTGGAAAGCTGATAAAAGCCGGCTGTGGAGTAAGATGGCTGGTAAGCGTCGGCATAAGCTACCAGTGTTCCAGCCAATAACAGACCACTGAGTAAGATTTTCCACCATGTAGAAGTCGTTTTCATAATTCTTAGATTTGCTTGATTGATTTATCTTTTTATATATTAGTATCAGACTGTTTTGTTTCGCATTAGAATTTCGTTCGGGCAAGGTACAAATTTCCCGATAGTTTGAAGCATAGGACGCCGAGCTTTATTTTTTATTAAACATTAGCCCAGTTCGTCCTACACTTTTTTACCATATCCAAGATGGCTTTATCTATTTTATTTAATACCTATCGGCCCTTCATTGGCTTGAATCGGCCATCCTGGATTCTGGTAAATAATAGAAGTACTCAGATCGTTAGGATTTGAGGCCGTAATTCTGAAGTGCGTGATAGCGATAGGATTCAGATAATGCGCTTCACACCATGTGTATCCTGCATCATACATCAGATTGTTTGTCTTCACAGCGCGGTAAGGACATAGATATTTACCGCTATTAGCATAGCTTGATACATTAGAGGTCTGTCCTTCCGTTCCTTCCTGTATCAGAAGATTTTTTCCGTCCTGCATGTATTTATCCTTTAAATCGGATTCCCATAAGTTAACCCCTTGGATTACAAATTGTTTAACCTGATCCAGCGCTCTCCAGCGTTTTAAGTCTAACATGCGCAAACCTTCTGCAAGTAGCTCACAACGCCGTTCACGGCGGATGTTATATAGTAGAGGAGAGACTGTTTTACCTGCCGAATATACGGCCCAGTCCAGTTCTTTGGACAGATCGATATTGTTCACGGTCACTGTATAGTCTCTTGGCAATCCGGCTCTTTCGCGGAGATCTCCCCAATATCCTGCTGCCTCCGAACCAATGGAAGTTCCATTATGCTCCATACAGTCAGCCTCGATGTAATTGAGATAAGCTTCGGCTACGCGGTATACCGGACACCCTTCAATCGCTGTGTTGCCATCCCGGTACCAGTTTCCTGACAATCCTTTACGTACCTGATAGCCTGTTACGCATCTCTTTTCTGTTATATCCAAAAGTTGCGGAACCTCCGGCAGCAAATCGGGAGTACCATTCATTACATTCGGGCTGAGAGTCTCACCCGATGTCATCAGGAATAGTTGTAGGCGTAGATCTCTGTTTTTGCGTACATCCGATAATGACTCGTCCCCTTTATACTGGTCGGTTGCATAGATCGGCTTACCGTCACGGCAGAGGAAACTCTCCACATATTGCCGGGTAAATCCGGTATTTCCACCCACGCGAATATAGAAAGGAGCTGAGTGCACAATCTTATAGTCGAGCAGGTTATACGCACGCCACAATAATATTTCTGAATATCCTTCCAGGCTATTCGCTGAGAACTGAGCAAAATAGGGGTTGCTCATTTTATATTTGTCTTCGTCTGTTTTAACTGTTTCATCCATGCAGTCTTTTGCTGTATTCTGTACCAAGGCTGCATTGCCTATCACTTCTTTGGCTGCCGCTTTGGCCTCCTTCAGAAAAAATGCGATTTCCGTATCGATATTAAAGCCCGCAATGTCTTCTGCCTTTCCCGGCCATCCCGAACCACCCGGCACTAAAGCGGTGCCTCTGTGATAAGTCAGCCAGGAAGCCTCGTACAGGGCTGCTCTGGATTTCAATAACAGAGCTGCATTTTGGGTAATGCGGTTCTTTCCACCGGATATAGTATTGGTCAGCAAGCCGATTGCCAGATCCAGGTCTTCCAGGATAAAACGTGCCACTTTATGGCGGGGTTCCCGTTTACTTGCCTGAATCAGAGATGCACTTTCATCCGGCAACGTATTCTTTATAATCGGGAAGTCGCCGAAGGTCTCCAGTTTTGACAAGTAATTCTTGGCGCGCAGGAAATACATTTCACCTATATAATGTTTTATGTTTGTTTCCGAACCTTCTATCTCTCCCTTTTCAAATCGGGGTACTACTGTTTCGAGGAAGTAATTAGCTTCACGAATGGCAGAGAAATACCACGGATCATTGCTTGCAGGATTATCGTATGCTTCCGGAACTTTCCATTGACCGGGAATCCATTTCTTATCATAGTCAGTGGCAGCCTGATTATCTGTTGCATTGTCATTTTTCCAGATTCCGGCATTAAATCCTTCATGCGTCGTGAAGTTGTAATGCTTTACGGCATAGGCAGCCAAGTCATTTTCAGTAAAGAAAAAGTTGTCCGGAGTCACACTGTCCAAAGGTTCCCTGTCCAGAAAATCATTGCAAGAAGCGAGTATAAAGCTTCCCCCTGTCAGCAAAAATAAATATTTAATTATCTTTTTCATACGTCATCAATTAAAAGTTAACACTAAATCCTGTGGAAAAAGTACGGGACAGCGGATAAGTCTTTCCTGAACTGTTCGATCCGTCTTTTGCTCCATAACCGGTATTAATTGTCTCCGGGTCGAATCCTCCGGGCAATCCCGTAAGGGTGAATAAGTTTTCTCCCGAGAAGAATACTCTCAGGTTGGAGACACCTATTTTACGTGTGATCTGGGCGGGTATGGTATATCCGATCTGCAAATTCTTCAACCGTACATAGGCGGCATTCTGAAGATAGCGGGTTTGCGTCTTTTGATTTTTGGCGAAGTTATCAACTAAGATACGAGGGAAATAAGCATCTTTGTTGGCACTCCAGAAATCATCCCCTTCTTCGCGGAAGAAGTCAAGATGAGAAGTAAAGCAGGCCGATTGCCAGATACCTCCCGTAGCTCCCCAGAACATATTGTCGTTCAGCCAGGCATCACGTTTCGCCACTCCTTGAAAGAATAAGCGTACATCAATGCCTTTCCAGGATGCATTCAGGTCCAGACCAAACCGGAATCGCGGAGAAGAGTTACCGATGACTTTTTTGTCACCCGGGTCATTAAGCGTAGCTCCGTCAGAAATCTTGCCGTCACCATTCAGGTCCCGGTACATGATGTCACCTGCGCCCCATTTGACTCCTAATGCATCCTGTCCGCCATTGGGCAGTGAAGCAAGATGAGCATCCATTTCTTCCTGGCTTTTAGCTATGCCAATGGTTTCGAATCCCCATATATCTCCATTATATTTACCGACATACCACGTGTTTATTTTACCAGTCGTGTTAGGGTATTTGAGGATTTTCTGACGGTCGTCCGAAAGCAACAGGTGCACGCCGTAGTCAAAATCTTTAATGCGGTCCCGCCATCCCAAATCCAATTCAAAACCGGTAGACTGCATATCCGCATTGTTCATTTTGGGTACATTTGCCCCTAAAGTTACAGGAAGTTCGGGAGCTGGTCCTACCATATTGATAGTCTTCCGGTTGAACCAGTCGAAACTTACAGTCAGACGGTTGTTCAGCATACCTAGGTCAAAACCGATGTTCCATGACCGCATGGTTTCCCATCCTAATAGCGCTGAAATCAAATCCGGTGCATTCGCTGTGTTGGGACGGCTGTTGTTAATCAGCCAGTTGGAGTTGGGATCTTGGGCGACAAACTTCATTAACTGGATATACGGATATAGGTTTTCTGTATTCTGATTGCCCAGTTCTCCCCAGGAACCGCGGATCTTTAACGTATTAATGATATGGCTGGCAGGTTCCATGAATGCCTCACGGGCTACGTTCCATCCGGCAGAGAAGGAAGGGAACAAATTCCAGCGTTTGTCTTTTGCAAAACGTGAAGTACCGTCATACCGGAGATTGACTTCCAGTAGATACCGTTCTTTATAATCATAATTGAGTCGGCCGAAGAAACCGGCTGTTGCCCAATGTGTCAGTTTGGACTTATCGATAGTCGATTCACCCGTAGCGGCATTAATACTGGGCACGGATTCTGAAATCAAGTCCAGCTTGGACGCCTGCAACTGCCGCCATTTATTTACTTCGGCCTGAAAACCGACCATTGCTTTCAGATGGTGTGCGTCGGCAAATGATCTGTAATATTCACTGTAGACGTTGGCATTGAAATAATTGGTACGCTCGGCACCTTCGGTAACTTTCGACGTTTTCCATGTATCACCGGAATAAGGTTCGCCGGCTACATTCATCTGCGGCACCTTTAAATAATCCGTATGGGTGAAGGCATCTATCACTTTATAATTGATTTCTCCGAAGATTTTCCAGTCTTTGATCGGTTCTATCACCACCTGGAACTGTTGGTATAGCCAGTCAGTCTGCGAATTGTTGTCGCCTCCATAGAGAATAGGCCGGATAATCGTGTTGCCCATCGGATAACCGTTGGGATCTACGGTCGGTTCCATCGGCCAGCGTTTGGCTATATTCTGATATAAGGTATTATCAGTCATCGCGGTAGGCTTGCTATAATCTTTCCTCATGTATTTCATGCTGTAATTCATGTTCAGCCACGGATAAAGCTGTGCGTTAATCTTGCTGCTCACCGAATAACGCTGTAATTTATCACGGCGGATAGCCATCATTCCTTCCTGTCCCATATAGTTGCCGGAGAAATAATACTGTATTTTTTCTGTTCCTCCGCTGACGCTGAGAGAATGCTCCTGTGAGAATGCCGTACCTCCGAACACCACGTCATACCAGTCTGTATCCGTATTACCGATCCAGTCCCAGATAGTAGGAGTATTTCTGTTCGGTTGGGTCGTAGTGGTAATCGCGCCCGATGCGTAATCTTTGATAGCCTGAAGACGGGTATCATCAAACTGCACCGCTGTTTTACCATCATTCAACTGCATTTTGTTGAAGTACATGGCATAAGTGTAGGCGTCTGCTACATCCGGCAGATTAATGGCTTCCGACCAGCGGAAACTATTATTATAATTAATATTGACTTTCCCCGCTTTTCCTTTTTTAGTCGTTATCAACACTACGCCGAATGGCGCACGGGAACCATAGATGGAAGAGGCTGCCGCATCCTTCAATACCGAAATACTTTCAATATCATTGGGGTTCAGCATATTCATGTTTCCTTCCATGCCGTCGATCAGAATCAGCGGAGATGCATTGGAACCGTCGCCGATCGTACCGGCTCCACGGATATTCACTTTCATGTCTGCGCCGATTTCACCGCCGTTGCCATCCGAAGCATAAGAAAAATTCATTCCCGGGACTAATCCCTGTAATGCCTGGCTTACATTAGAAACCGGACGTGACAGTAAATCCTCGGCATTTACCGTAGATACCGAACCGGTCAGGTTGACTTTCTTCTGCGTACCGAAACCTACGACAACGATTTCGTCCAGTGTCTTGGTATCCTCTTTCAGAATGACCGACAGACTTTTGCCGGATTGTGCCTTCACGGTCTGAGACATATAGCCTACGTAGGAAACCGTAATCGTCACATTGGCAGATGCTGTATTCAATATGAAATTCCCATCCAGGTCTGTAATCGTACCATTCTGGGTGCCATCTTCCATTACGGTAGCGCCAATGACCGGATCACCAAACATATCCGTCACTTTTCCCTTTATCTGCACGGTTTGCTTAACGGCAGGCGCGTCCACTATTTGCGTAGATAATATTATTTTTTTATTACGTACGGCATATTTGACATTGGTGTTTTTAAACACTTCATTCAATAAGGTAAATATATTGCTCTGTTCGGTAACTACCGATACCCGGCGGTCTACATCAATATGATGGTCATTGTAGAAAAAGCTAAAATCAGATTGTGCCTCAATTTGTGACAGAACTTCTTTCACAGTCAAGTTTTGTGCTTTCACAGAGATCATAGTACGTTGGGCGTAGCTGTCGTTAGCACATAGAAGCCCAACAAAACAAAAACAGAAAACAAAGAGCAGTTTCATAGACAAAGGAATTTTTTTCCAAACAATAAAAACGGGATTATCCGCCCGCAATTGTTGGACATAATTGTTTTTCTTCATATATTTGCATGAATTAAAGTTAAGAAATAATTTTCTCTGTTTGTATTCAAACAGGTTAAAGGCTTTCTCATACAGGCTGGATGCGGGAACATCTGCCTGTATGCTTTTTTTAAGGCGGTTGGAAGTTTCTCATACGTATTATAATTTTATTGGTTAAACATGAAAGGCTTTAATATATTTCAATCTGCCTCCTTTCTTCACTTTGATTATTTGTCAGTTTCACATTACGCCAGCGTATGTGTGAGGATATTTTAAAATTCTCCAGAATCTCTTCTATATATTGTTCTGTAAACGCTCCGGTAAATGTATATTTGTCAAATTTCGAAGTGTTTACAATAAAATCTACATTATAGCGTTTCTTCAGTATATGCAATGCTGCCTTAAATGGAGTTTTATCAAAAATAATCTTTTGGTCCATCCAGGCAAGCTCCGATTCGCCATTGGTGTTGTATGACAGAATCTGTCCGTCCTTATTATTATAAATCACTTTTTGTCCGGGACGCATTAGTATTTTACTTCCCTGTCCGTCTTTCTCATAAACAAATTCGACCTTTCCCTCTACCAAAGTGGTAATCACCTCATCCATCTCATCAAATGCTTCCAGGTTAAAGTGTGTACCCAAAACTTCCACTTTAGATTTTTGGGGAGTCGAAACAATGAATTTATGTTCAGGGTCTTTCGCAACTTCAAAATACGCTTCGCCATTCAGACTCACTTCACGAATGTTACCGGTGAAAATGGAAGGATACTTTAAGACTGAGCCGGAGTTTAAGTACACTAAAGTGCTGTCTGGTAATCTGAAAGAAGTTATCATTCCGGGTTGTGTCCGGACTTCGAATATCTGGGCATGGACGGGGGCGGTAGATTGGGGTTGGTTAAGCAAAACCAAAATAGTAATAGCCATCGGTATGAGTAAGGCAACAGCTGCACGTTGTATCCAACCCCACCAGGAAATATGATACTTATTCTCTTGCATCCGTCCCTTCACTTTTGATAGCTCCTCATTCATATCCATTTTTTCAGTAATCTGTTGCGTGTCAGTCATAAGAAGAAGTGTGTAAATGTCCATGGCCTTCTTTTTATTTTCATCTGACAATTTGATCCAGGCTTCTATTTCCTGAATTTCGTCTGCTGTTGCTTTACCATCATAATAGCTGATCAGCAAGTCTTCTATAGTTGAATGATGCATTTCCTGTCTCTTATACACATCTCCGAGCCCACGAGACCGATCAGTATCTC
>ENA-UAMB01000491-UAMB01000491.1-human-gut-metagenome-genome-assembly--contig:-NODE-491-length-25186-cov-5.941347_pt1 | contig 25186 bp, 16 predicted proteins | sample MGYA00243707_ERZ654484 | MGnify/ENA primary metagenome ERZ654484 (study PRJEB26926, sample SAMN06164464) | human gut metagenome | biome: ENVO:00009003; feature: ENVO:2100002; material: ENVO:00002003... | reverse complement strand
ATCTACACCTATTAAGTCGTCGGCAGCGTCAGATGTGTATAAGAGACAGATTTTGTGTTAGTTATAATGAATCATAAGATCGATTGTTATTAGCTAATAGGCAAATCTTTCTTGATGCGGTATTAATTCAAATTGAAGGAGGACACAATTATGAGTTTGAAAAGAATTCTGGCAGGGATTCTAAGCGCTTCTTTGGTGCTAACGGTGGCGCTCAGCGGCTGCAATAACGGGCAGAGCGGCTCCGCTGACCCATCTTCATCAACAGGGGAAGGCTCTTCCGCGGCTTCTGCCGCCGAGAGCGAGGACACAGGGGATAAGCCTGAAAAGCTACAAGCCATTGTTGATAACGATACTGTGGGCATCATTCAGCCCGCCGCCGATATTTTGGAGCGGGATGAAGGAATTAAAACCGAGTTTATCGTGCAAAGCTATGATCAAAGCTATACAAAAATCATGACCAGCATTATGGGCGGAACACCTATTGATGTAATTATCTGCGATAGTGTCTGGACGGCGGAATTTACAGAGGCCGGCATGATTACCCCGGTGGACGATTACATATCTGCGGAGCTGAAAGAAGATTTGTTCCCGGGCTTTGTGGATCAATGCAGCTATGAGGGCAAGCTGATGGCGCTGCCGATGTGCGCCCAGACCAAATGGCTTTACTACAACACCGATCTGCTTGAGCAGGCGGGTTACAGCGAGCCGCCCAAGACATGGGACGAGCTTTTTGAAATGGGCCAGAATATGGTCAGCAAGGGTTTGTGCAAATATCCTATCGCATGGGCAGCGAAGCAAGCCGAGGGTATGGTATGCGACTGGTTTGTATGCCTCACCGCTTCCGGCGGCTCCATGCGGGATGACAATGGCAACTGGGTATTCAATAATGAAAACGGTGTCGCCGGTCTGAAGCTCATGGTGGACTCTATCCAGAATGGCAACGCCGATCCCGGTTCCATCAATTATACCGACCGCGAGGTTCTGAACCCCTTCATGGCCGGCGATATTCCCTTTGTTCTGAACTGGGCCTTTGCTTATGCTTTGGCTAACGACCCCGCAGAATCCACCATTGCCGGTAATGTTGGCATCGGCTTAGTTCCCTCCAACAGCGACGGCGTGGTCAGCTCCTCTGTTACCGGCGGCGGCGGATTCGCTATCGCCAGCACCTCTGAGTATCCGGATTACGCCTGGAAGCTCATCGAGAACGTTGTGAGCCGCGAGGCTTTATTCCAGTCTGCCGAGCTCGCTTCCAACGCGCCTCCGATTAAGTCCATGTATGAAGATGAGGAGTTTATCGAGCAGTTCCCCACCATGATGGATTGCTATCCCCAGTACGAATACGCTCAGGCCCGTCCTGCGCTTGCTAAATACAGCGAGTGGTCAAACGGTATGCAGGTCAGCCTGCACGAAGCGGTAACCGGCGCCAAAAGTGTAGAGGATGTTCTCAACGAGATGATTGAAAAATCAGCCGATTATCAGTAACTTAAAATCATACGAGTAAACGCTTTTCCGCCGGCCCGGCTTTCTCAACAGACAGCTGGGCCGGCGGTTAAAAGCCATAAACAGGGGGTATGGCATTGAATCATTCAAGCACGAAAAAAATGCGGCGGCAATGGCCGGAGGCCCGAGTTGGTAAGGTAATGGCGGCTCCGTCCTTGATCTTGATATTTGCTTTGGCAATCTATCCGCTTTTATATACCATATTTATCAGCTTTACCGAGCTGAATATGATGACCGGCGAAACCCAGTATAAAGGGGCCGCCAATTACATACAGGCATTTACCTCAGGAGAATTTTGGAATTCCGTCTGGGTCACTTTACTTTTTACCATTCTGTCTTTAGTGATCCAGCTGCCTTTAGGCGTACTGGTCGCCTTGCTGCTCAACCAGGAATTTAAAGGAAGATGGCTGCTCCGCTCAATTGTATTGGTTCCATGGGCGGTGCCTACCTTAGTAAACTCCACTCTGTGGAATTGGATTTTCAATACTCAGTACGGAGCGGCTAACCGGCTTTTAATGCAGTTTAATTTGATCAGCGAGCCTATTATCTGGTTCGATAGCCCCATGAAAGCAATGGGCGTCATCGTGTTTGCGGATACCTGGCGTATGCTTCCTCTGTATGTGTTAATGATGCTGGCCAGCCTGCAGACGATTCCCCAGTCTCAGATTGAAGCGGCGATTTTAGACGGCGCAGGAGCGTTTTCCCGGTTCCGCAATGTGATTCTGCCTCTGATTAAGCCCATGCTGCTGGTAGTTTTAGTAATCCGCACCATGCAGGCACTGAAAGTATTTGACATCATCTATATGCTGACTCACGGCGGTCCGGCAAACGGAACGATGGTAATCAGCTACTACATTTATAATCAAAGCTTCGGATTTATGCATTTCAGCTACGGAGCTGCCTTAGCCATAATAGTGGCGGTGATCTCTACCATTATTACGGTGCTGTACGTAAAAATACTGAAGACAGACGATATCTATTAAAGGAGGGGAGAAGAATTATGAATTCCAGAATGATGAAACGGGGCTTTAAGCGCGCCGGTATTTATCTTGCCGCGATTGTAGTTTTGCTTTGGACGCTTCTTCCCATTCTTTGGATGTTTATTTCCAGCATTACACCCACCGCGGATTTGCTCACCATCGATGGAAAATGGTTTTCTGAAAATGTGAACTTCAACCGCTATATTGAAATTTTCTCTCAGTCCGGATCTGCCAATGACGCCGGCGCTCAGTTTGTAAATTCGTTAAAGATCAGTATTTTGGTTTCTGTTTCCACGGTGGTTTTGGCCATTTTATTTGGCGGGGTTTCCGCTTATGCGTTTGCCAGACTGCGGTTTAAGTTTAAAAATACCCTTCTCATGGCCACCATGTTTTTCCAATTGTTGCCATCTATTACCTTAGTAATTCCCCTTTACGTAATCGGCAGAAAAATTGGCATGATTGACCAGCCGATGTTTCTGGTGGTCTTATATATGTCCTTCACGCTGCCCTATGTAATTTGGGTATTAAACGGGTATTACAAAACCATCCCCTCAGATTTGGAACAGGCGGCCCAGATTGACGGCTGCACCTGGTTTACCGCCTACTGGAGAATTGTACTGCCTCTGGCTAAGCCAGGTTTAGTCGCGGTTGGCGCGCTCTCCTTCTTAATGTGCTGGGATGAGTTTATGTATGCGCTGATCTTTATGACCTCTCTATCCAGCAAGACAATGCCGGTAGCAATTTCTGAGTTCAGCACCAGATACGGCATTGATTACGGAATGATCTCCACTGCGGGTTGTATCGCTACGGTCTTCCCAATGCTTTTGGCTCTTATTTTCCAAAAGTATATTGTAACCGGGCTGACTGCCGGCGGTGTAAAAGATTAATCAACACATCAATCTATTCATCAAGGAGGAATTTGTATGAAAATTGGAGCGGCATCATGGTGTTTTACCCATCCCCATTATCAGCCGCCTTATGAGGAAGCCATCAAAACAGTTGGCAGCCTCGGGGTGGATGGTATCGAAATGATCGCCTATAACTCTGACGATCTTTATGGCTACTATACAGACGAGCGCTGCAAGGAACTGAAAAAACTCATTGACAGCTATGGAATGCAGGTTTCAGAATTTGTCCTTTACGCTCATGCGGTCGTAGGGCTTTTGGATCCGGACGATACCGAACGTCAAAAATCTCTTGACTTTTTCCGCCGCGGTATTGAGGTGGCGAAAAAGCTGGGAGCCGATACCATGAATATCGTTTCCAATTGGCCGGAGGAAATTAAGGCGCCGATCGATTACCTGCCCTATTACTTCCATCCGGTAGCTAACGGAAAAAACATCAACAATCCCAAACAGTACATGGAGATTCCTGAAGACTTTGACGCTACCGGCAACTGGAATCGGTATTTGGACTCCTTAGGCAAAATCGTAAAAATGTGCGAGGAAACCAATATGCGGTTCGCGCTGGAGGGCCATGCCAACGTAATCGTTGGAACCACAGACGCTATGCTGAGAGCCTTTGACTGGATCAAAAGCGACGCTTTTGGAACAAACTTCGATACCGCGTGGCAGCTGATGCAGCGGGAATACCTCCCCTGGTCTGTTTACAAGCTCGGAGAGAAGATTTTCCATGTGCACATTCGCGACGCCGACGGCCTTGCGGTTTACCAACTGCCTGTAGGCCAGGGAATTATTGATTGGAACGAGTTGGTCCGTTCCTTAAAAAAGGTTGGATTCGACGGTTACCTGTCCTTAGAATTGGCCGGCTACGACAATCAATATAAATACGCTAAAGAATCCATTGACTATATCAGAAAAATTCTAATTGAGGAAGACGCTTTAACAGTAAAATAATTAATCTTTTATAATGAAACAAAAGGAGTATGATTTATGAACAAGATTCGTTTCGGACTAATAGGCTGCGGCGATATCGCCCACATCCGCTATTTTTACAGCATCCCTCATTTTGAGGAAATCGAACTGGTTGGAATTTACGACATGAATAAGCCCTTTCTGCAGAAAACAGCGGAAGAATTGGGCGTAAAGGCCTTCAATTCTTATGAGGAAATGCTGGACGATCCTACCATCGACGCGGTCATCGTTACTACTTATCATCCCAGCCATACCCCGCTGGCCATCCAGGCCTTGAAAGCCGGCAAGCATGTTATCTCTGAAAAGCCTGTTTCTGTTTCTATTGAACAAGCGAAGCAGCTGAAAGAGGCCGCCGCTCAAACCGATAAGGTATTCATGGCCATGCCCAATGACGCATATCCCCAAATTGAGAAAGTAAAGGAACTGATCGAGCAAGGCGTCATCGGAGAGGTTTGCGCTATTGACAGCGTATTTGCCCACCATGGTCCTCTGCATGCGCCTTGGTTCTTTGATTACGAAAAAGCCCAGTGGGGTGTTTTGGCGGATCTAGGCGTATATTCCATCAGCACGCTCTCTTATCTGTTTGGTCCGGTTGCCAGGGTCTACGGAGAAACCAGATGCTTTGAAAAACGCCGTGTCTCCGACGCGGGAGAAGAATTTATCCCCAGCGTTGAGGATAATGTGGCCGCTACCTTAGTTTGGGACGATGGCAAGGTTGCCACCATGCGTTCCAATTGGTGCACAGGAGTCCATAAGGATCACGGCCTATGGAGATTTACCTTTAACGGTTCCAAGGGCATAATCCATTTGGATATGGCGCGTACGGATCACCCGATCATTGTGGTATCTCCCAACTGTGAGATTCCCGGCGCGGAAAAGGTAAGCTTTATGGGCCAGGATTATTGCTACAGCGTCAGTGTTGGTAAAGTGGATAATAATGACAGTGTTTTGGAGCTGTTCCTGGATGCCATTAAGAATAACCGCAAATTCCCGGACAATGGCTGTTCTATCGTCCGGCAGAACCATGTCATCGAGATTATCGACCGGATTTATGAGTCTTCCCGCACTGGCAAGGCTTATGAAATCACCTCTAAATTCTGAGGCCACTTTGAGTTTTTCAAATTTATTGATAACTTGCCTGAGGATCGCCCGCCTCTCCCCCTGGGAGGCGGGCGATTCCTCTATTTAGAAATGATGCCAGGATTTCTTCCCTCCGCCGCCACACAGGGGACGTCTTTTTCACCATGAAGCCAGCCTCCTTAAAAAACAGCCTTTCATATCATAATGCTTAATTTTTTATCCGGTTTCCCAATCATTTTTTCCGAAGGAATCCGCGCTTGAACCGGCTCACCCGCATCTTGATTTTCTCTTTTTTGATGTTATCTTTACAGCGTCTCCCGCAGCTCCTCTAGGACAGCCGTTGGAAAACAAGGCGGAAGGCAATCATTGGAAAAGATACCAGCATTAAGATAAAGAGGATCCCTTCAAACAGCGGGATAAGCACCTAACAACGGGCTGTCCCAGCGCAGGTATATAATTATTATAAATCAGCAATAATAAGATTAAGTCTATTATGCTCAGAAAGGAATGGTGAATATTTTTGAATCCAACTGTCAGCCTGATTTTTAATCAAGACGGAACTTATGACCTTATTCTTAACTATGAACGAAATGGCGTGGAGTTCTCGAAAGAATTCGACCTTAAAAAGGAAGCGCACAAAATATCAAAATCAATTTTTTCAAATATAAAAAATGTGAAGATCAAAAGTGTAAAAATTTTAGTTTCCGGTGTGATTGTTACAACGCTTGCTTTCTCCACTTTTTTAAGCGCTCTTGCCGCATCAGACCGTTATACCATGGGATATTTGTACAGCGGCACAGACCACCAGCAGATCGAGTATATCAATCAGACGAACAACGCGTTAGACGTTGTATCCCCCAGCTATTTCGACCTGCGGGAGGATGGAAGCTTAAAGCTAAATTATCTCAGCCCTTTCTTTATTAAAAATATGCATGACAAAGGCATTAAGGTAGTTCCATTTTTAAGCAACCACTGGAATCGCACCGCAGGGATCAACGCCTTGAAGAATATAGAGTCATTATCAACCCAAATTGCCGACTATGTGGAAGAATATGATTTAGACGGAATTAATGTAGATATTGAAAATGTAACCCACGAGCAGAAGGATCAGTATACTCAATTCGTCAAGCTCTTACGAGAGAAAATTCCAGGGCATAAAGAAATATCAGTCGCGGTAGCCGCTAACCCTAATAATTGGCAAACGGGCTGGCATGGTTCTTACGATTATGCCGCTCTATCTGAATATGCCGACCATCTTTTGATTATGGCGTATGATGAGCACTATGAAGGAAGCAGCCCGGGTCCGGTAGCAAGTATAAGCTTTGTAGAACGGTCCATTCAATATGCTTTAGAGAAAACCACTTCGGATAAAATTGTTGTGGGTATCCCCTTTTACGGCCGAATTTGGGGGCTTGACAGCAATCGTATCACGGGAAAGGGCGTCAGTGCCAAAACGATTCAAGAAATAGTAGAGCGCTGTGAATCGACACTGACCTACGATGAGCAAAGCCAATCTGTAAAAGCGGAGGTCACCATTACAGAATCCAGCGGTAATTTTACAGTAGGCGGAGATTTTGTTCTCCAGCCTGGAAGATATGTTATTTGGTTCGAAAACGCTCAATCCTATCAAGCTAAATTAGGCTTAATTGAAAAATATAATTTAAAAGGAGCGGGAGCATGGTCATTGGGGCAGGAAGATCCCTCCATTTGGGAGCATTATGAAGATTGGATAAACGGTGAAAATATTAATACGGACGCAGTCCCTCCCGCTTCTTCCGAACCCGGCCAAACGCTTCCTCCCACTACAGGTAACCCAGATTCAGCGCCAACTGAAGGTGAATTTGCACAAGCATGGGTCAAATTAGATACCGAACAAGCCTCTGTCTATAAAAATCCAAATCTAAAGGGTAAAGTCATTGCCACGCTTGCCGGGGGCACCGCTGTTTCCGTACGGGAGCACGCGAAAGGCATCCACCAAATTCAATTATCCAATGGAGAAATAGGATATCTTTCTTCGGACTATTTATCCTTTCAAGCGCCAATTCCAGAGGCCGCTCCTCCCTCTCAGGAATATTTTATTTATGAAGTGAAAGCCGGGGATACTCTTTGGAAAATAGCGGAACAGTTCTTAGGGGAAGGGAAGCGTTATCCTGAGATCGTTCAGTTAAATAATTTATCCTCTGACGATATTACTCCCGGCATGAGGCTTAAGATTCCCGGTGCGGAAAGCACTTCCAAGCCGGAAATGTCTTTTGTCGAATATACGGTCAAGCGGGGGGATTCCTTATGGAAAATAGCAAAATCCAAGCTTGGCTCCGGTAGCCGATATCCTGAAATTATGGAACTTAACAATTTAGAAAATGAAGTAATCTATCCAGGTCAAATCTTAAAATTGCCTAACTGAAAAATCAAAGAAGGCTAAAACGAAAAAGCTCAAATTTTAATTTCACCAAATACGGCACACTTTAAATGGCTGCTATTTTGCAAAGGAGCCGAATAGAAACACTGGCAGCTTTTCATCTGCCAGTGTTTCTATAGTAAATGCTTCTTGCTCCAAACTATTTACAGCGAATCATTACCGCTTCAGATGGTTATAATTTAATTTCATTCTCAGAAAAATCGGACGGTTTGTCTGTGTTTGCCAGCAGCTCTTGATACGTTCCAGCCCCTGGCAGCAGCGTTCGTCTACAGAAGGTTTTACTAAAATTAGCGGCGATCAGCCATTTTTCCCTATTCAGTTCTTTTATATAGGCAAAAATCTCCAGGTCATCAGGCCACAGCAGCCGATAGCTTCCATAACACATAATGGGATTCCCTTTTCTCATGGCCACAAGCCTGCGGTAAAAATGTAAGACAGAATCCGGCTCCTTCCGAGCCTTCTCCACGTTGATCTGCGGATAATCCGGGTTCAGCATGATCCATGGAGTACCGATGGTAAAGCCGCCGTCAGGTCCGTCAGCAGTACCGATAAGATTTTTCTCATTTCCTCCTTGCTTGTTTATTTAGGGCCGTATCATCAGGGAAGCAGCGCTTTTTCCGCAGAAGTTCCAACTTTTACATTAATCGAACCGGCATAAACATGATAAGCATAAATCTCAATACAAACCACAGGCGCTAAAGAAAAAAATAAAGATAATAATTAAACGGACCTGAATATTCACCTTGCGAATCCAATAAAATATTCCTTCGGCTTTACTCTTCCCATCATAAATTTCTCCTTACGACATATGCTGTCAGCCTGTTTATATAAATAAAAATAAAGACACGGACAATCCTGGGGACAGCTATCCGTATCTTTAAAAAATGAAAAGTTATGATGGCATCCCCTGAATCGTTATAAAGGGACGAATACAGAAAAACTCACAGATCATCTCCAATTTTTTTACATCTTTGTTTTTGCAATAAAACAAATGGATTCCTTTCCCCATTTTTTCTAAAAACAGCATATAAAAAGGATCCAGGTTTCCACTTAAAAGAGCTTTATGAAACGCCCTCATATCAGACCCCAGATAGATGGGAAGAGCAGGCGGAATTTCGACTGTTTCCCAATCCTGATTTGATTCATAAAGATGATAAAAAGAGATCAATTGGCTCAAAAATAAATTTTCATGATAGGTCTTTTGAAAGCGTTTTTCTATGGCGAACCGAACGACTTTTTCCTTGTGCTTCTCTTCTCGATTTTGATATATAGGAGTAAAGTAGGAAGCCAATCCTAGTTTATTTGCCACACGAAAAGCGACGTATTGAAAACGGTAAAAGGGGATTGAAAAATATTTCATCAAATTTGTCAGCGTTCTCAATTCACCATTGATCACATTAAGCTTTCCCATCTCGTTATTGATATAATTTCCCTCGAATACCCGGTAACGGAACATAGGAAAATCCATGCTTTTTACATTGAGGCATTTGCTCTTCTGTGTTAAATCCAGCCAATAGGGCATATTAGAATCCAAATAAGACCTCTTTATGCTTCCATAATACGCTTTTCTGCAAAAAAAAGCAAAGTCGATATACAGATTTCTTCCAAGCCAAAGATAAAGCAGCGCTGCCCTGGATTTGCTATTCCGATACGGCATCACCCGGTCAAGGCGGATTTCTTTGCCCTCTCCGTCTATCAAAATTTGATTTCCCATATAAGCGTCGTAACCCGGATGCTCTCTTTCATAGGCCACAAATCTGGAAAGCGTTTCCTTTTCAGCAAACAGATCGTCGGAATGTAGAATATAAATAAAATCTCCTGTTGCATACCGAAGCCCGTTTTTGATAGCATTGAGTTGGTCAGCGTTTTCCTGCTCATAATAATGGATCTTTTCTCCCCCCGGCCTGCCCAAATAAGCCGCTACCACTTCAGCGGTTTCATCCGTAGAGCCGTCATTGACAATAATCATTTCCCAATCGTCATAGGTTTGACTCATCACAGATTCTATGGATTGGCCGATGCTTTCCGCATCCTGGTAAGTTGGCATAATAATAGATATTTTCATTCAGTTCGACCTCATCTTGATTTTTTTAAGACCCGCTTGACAGGAGAAATCAAAAGGTTTTTTTCATACGCGTTCATGCCGATCAGCCAAACAGAAGCGCAATAGAACACGCACACCACGAGCCCTTTGACAATCAAACCCGGCCAGCCGGAAAGCGGAATAAAGGCATTTACCGCCCAAGAGGCCGCGAAAGCCGCAAGAACCGCCGGAAGGATTCCCCGCAGGGTTTCACGATAGGCCCGCGGCATATCAAGCCCGACTTTTTTATGGTAATAAAAATTAATAATTACAATGTTACCGATAATCAGAGACAGGACAGTCCCGAAAGCCGCGCCGATCGCGCCAAAGCGCGGGGATAAAATGAAACTCAGCGCTATATTTCCCACACAAACGCCTAGATAACTGAGCACTCGGAACCGCATTTTGTTTTTGACCTGCAGAATAACAATTCCGATATTTTGAAAACAAGGGATCGTGGTTGCCAGCAAAACGGAACTGGCGACATAATAGGCTGCCATATAACGCCCGCCCAGCCATACCGAAATGAAATCCCGGCCGATGACCAGAAAGCCCACCAGTACCAGTCCAAGAATCAGCAGCTGAATCCTTCCAACCCGTATCATCAGGTCCGTCAGCTTTTTTCCGGCTTCTTGTTCTGTAACAATTTTGGTTATTGTCGGCAGGAACATGGTGGCCAAGGCGGTGGAAATCATAATATAGTAATTCGGGATAGTCATGCCATACGCAAAGGCGTTAATCTCGATCGGCGGCGCGGAAACCACTCCCAGCACCAGCTGTCCAAGCTTCCAATAGATCTGATTGATCAGCATATCCAGGAAAATATAAAAGGAATAATGAGTGATTTCCCTCATCATGGCAAAATTCATCCCGTGAAAGGAAACCTTAACTTTCAGTCCAACAAACACATAAGCCGCAAAAATCAAAGCGGTAACCACATTCAGCACTGTATCTAAAATGACAATCGCCACCGAATCGTAGCCCATCGCCAAAAGCAGAATAAGCAAAATAATTCTGAGGATGGTACGCAGCCAAGTGACAATTTTTTGAAATGAAAACCGTCCATAGCCGTTCATAATCGCCGGAAACGCATTGGAGAGCAGAGAAAAGGCCAGATTGACGATCAGAATCATAAACATCAGCAGGGCTTTTTGGATATCAGCCTCCGTATATGCGCTGTTGGCCAGCGCGTTCGGCAAAAACGGAGAAATCGCTAGCCCGGCTCCAATGACCAGGATGGCGAAAAATGTATAAAGCAGAAAGGCCATCCCCAAGAACCGCCGCTGCTCCTGCTCTTTATTTTCCAAGCGATATTTTGCTACATACCGGATAATCGCGTTGCTGATGCCAAAATCCAAAACAGAGATATATCCCACCAGCGCGCCAATCAGATTATATAGGCTGCATTCCGTATCCCCCAGAAATTTTAACATTACCGGAGCGATCAAAAGGCCTACGATAATATTGGTAAAAATCGAAAGGTAAGAAAAAACAGCTCCCGATTTAATTTGACTTTTTGCCATAATTTCCTTATTCCACCGCCTTATAGTGCTCCAGAGCATCGGTCAAATAACCAAGAGACTTCATTCTTTCCGCTTCTAACCGTTTTCGAACCGGGGAATAGTCTATTGGCGTCAGATCAGCATCGCCGTTTTCTTCAATTACCAGTCGAGAAGACAGGCCTAAGCGATCAAGAATATGAATTAATCTAAAGTTTTGATTTTCCGGGTCATTTTCCTCATGACGTTTTAACGCAAAAAAATCCTTTTCCAAATTTATAGATAAAATCGTCCCATGAAAAGAGTCTGTACAAATATAGGCGGCGTTTTGGATCAGGCCAACGAATTCCCGGGGACCCGCGTCAATTTTTCTAATATCGCCAAAAAACAGATCCTGGTTCACCGCGGGAATAACCACCACTTTATAACCAGTCTTTTTTTTCAAACGCAGGGCAAATTCTCTCAGCGGTCTTCGGCCTCCCAAGAAATAGCATAGGATATACGGTTCAGAAAGCTCCGGCGTAACTGAAAAATCCTCCCACTCCTTTTTCGTTCTCAAAAGGGTAGGATCTAAAACCACCTCCGGCCGCCGGCCGCACAGCGCCTCAATTAATTCAGCGCCATGCTCCTCGCGCACCGACAAAAAATCGATCCGGCCAATAAGCTCTTTCATTTTTGGCTTTAATCTTTCCGGGATATAGTTGCAACCAATGCTGGGAGCATAGGCAATCTTTCCCACGGTTCTCGGAACAAAGTCAAGGAAATATACGGAATCTAAATACCGTATGCTAGGCGTCCAAATTTGATCACTTCCGCAAAGAAAAGCCGCGTACCGGCCACAGTCCTTTGCTATCTCTTCCCCTACAGTATAAACTCTGCTTTGAGGTATATTTTTTTCCAAGAACAAGTCAAACCGCCTGGCTTTCAGCCTATAATGCTTCCAGAACAGGCGGCGGACAAGGGCGGGAGGGATTCGCCGTAAGGTATCCCGCAGCTTATCGGCCCGGCCCGTGAACACCACGTCAGTACCTCTGCAATACTGGACCACTTCCGCGTTGTAGCCTAAGTCGTTTATTTTAGACACCAAGGAATAAGCCTGCAGAACCGAACCATAATTGTAGGTTTTATACCAAGTCAAAATTCCGAACATTGTTACTTTCACTACTTTCCCGCCAGCATTTGATGTTTCAAAAAACGCAGCCTTGTAATGATTCTGTCTTTCAACGGCGGCTTCGGCAAAGACTTCAGGGCGCGCACAATATTCCGCGCCGAGTCCGTATGGCAAACCACCTTCAAAAACTCCTTGCGTGCCGGGGGTTCTTTTACGATCGTCGCAAAAGAGGCGTTCGTTTGATATACGTTTTCCAGCTTAGACTCCACCACTTTCATTTTGGACGCTATCTTATCAAAAAGCGCCTGCCCTTTCGCCCCTTCCACCAGCACCAGGGATACGCCATTCCGCCAGGGAAGCTCCGGATGGACCCGGTTCACATACCAATAATCGGCCAGCTTAATGTCACTTTCACTGTTACACTTTTTGAACTGGCAGTGATAGCAAGCCGGTCGCAAAAGAATATGGCCATAAAAAGCGTTGATATAAGGATCAAAAAAACGGATCTTCCGGTACTCCTTGGATTTTCCGCGAAAAACCATGCTGAAAGCATCCCAGCCGTACTTTTTATCCCGAAAGGAAATGCCGGTAAGCGGCTCCTGAAACCGATGGAAAAAATAATCCCGGTAAGCGCGGAACGCCTTCGGGTTGGGGATTCCGGTGCAAATAAAATCACAGGTAGTTAGATTGGGGTACTTCTTTCCTAAAAAGCTGTTCAATCCGGCGATCTGACACGGGGCGCCGCTGAATAAAACAGGACGTCCCTGATCCAAAAAGGCCTTAGCTTGGAAGAAAGAATCCCCTATCTCGCTCTGCACATATTTAGAGCCCCGAAATTTAAGACAATCTTCCTTGGTTTGAGCCGCCATATGCCGCACATTCCAATTCTCATCAAAAGCGGCGCCAAAAACCACGCCGCCCTTTTCGATGATCGCATCCGCCAATAGAGAAAACACGCCTCCTGACGAACTTTCCTTCAAAACTTTTTCATCCCGGTTGATACAGGCGTAAACTTTAACTCCGTTGGTGGAACGGTTCTCTTGCTTTTCCTTGCTGACAGGGCATACAGCCGTACATCGGCCACATTCAACGCAGAGAGACTCCTCTACCTTCGGGTAGCAAAAGCCTTCCGCATCCTCCGCAAACGAGATGCACTGCTTGGGGCAGATATTCGCGCAGGCGGCGCAGCCGGTGCAAAATATTTTATCTTCTATCCAAATGTGATTCAACTTTGAACCGCCTTTCTATCACTCCAAAATGATTCTGATGTTTCTCCCAAAAGCTTTTGCATAAGCATCCGCACAGAATCCCCATTAAGATGGTGACGAACATGTTGTCTAGAGTGTTTCCACTAATATAGCCGATACCCAGGATCATCCCCAAAGAAGCGGTCAGCAGAACATTAGTCAAACTAAAATTCTTTTGAAGTTTTCGGAACAACAAATATAACGAAACCAGGAGCAATAGGAAAAAGGGGCCGAAAAATAGAACCACTCCTATGATTCCCATAGAATAATACTGCGCGACCAAATCACGCTCAATATTAAAGAACGACAGCATTTTATCATGAGAGATTCCCAATAGAGCATGAACCGGGCTTCCCCCGAGCTCTTCCGCTCTTTGAATCATGGCAATCTCTACAAAACGGTTATCTATTCTATTTGCGGCAGGCTGGCGAAGCATATCAAGCCAAAAGTCCGGATCGTATTCGTAGTAATACGCGTCTAAAATAAACTTTTCGTTGATTTTCAGTCTCTGATAATTATCTTCAATATAGGCCAGCTTTTCTTCTCGGGTCAATGGTTCTGTCATATCTTCAGGCTTGGCACCATCTCCGTCCGGATTTTCGTCATTTTCATTTTTTGTATCAGAGCCTGTACTGCTGGCAGAAGATGAAGTGTCTGTGCTCACTGTCTGAGAATTCTGAAGTTCTACCGTATTGTTATGGATATCCAGCCGGAATACTGCGGGGGATCTGGGAATTAAAACCAGGCTTACAAGAATCACCATAATGGAGGCCGCTGGAGCGATCCAATTCCATTTTTCCTTTCGAATGATAACAAAGAAAAGATAAACCACAAAACAAAAAACACAAGCCATAACCACCCCAAAGGTTGAGACCTTTGTGCCAAGCATAATCATGGCCACAGCCTGCAAAACAAGAGCAGCTCCCGCTAAAATACTTTTTTCCTGAACAGCGACCAAAAATACAACGGGAAAAATCACCATAAAAACCGCGGCGGTCTGGTTTGCGAAATAGAAAAAGCCTTTAGAAGCCAATCCGTTAAACCCAGCGGTTTGATATCCATCTGTAAACCAGGAAAATATATTCGCTTTAATCGTCTCATTGGTATAGGAATCCAAAGAAACGCAAAACAGATTGCTGATGATAATTATTCCGGACATTATGAGTGAAACCCAAACAAATAGCTTCAAAATGGCATTCAACGAAATTTCGATATAATAAGTGACAAAAATCAGGAGAACCGGAAGCGTAAGCCGGCATACATAAAAAAACTCCGATACCACGCTGTATTCCAGTTGCTTTCCATTATCCAAAACAAAGCTTCCTGCGGCAAAATGGTGCAAAATAAAATAAAGTACAATAAGTCCCAGATAAATTCCCACCGCGATCTTAGGCTTTACAGGAACCCTCCGAGCTAACAGCAGCGCGATAAGAAGAATGCCGGCCAGCGCAAAACGCAGAATCGTAGAAGGAGAAAACCCCAACGCTGCGGTTACCTCGTCCGAATAAAGGTAAATCGTATCTAAAAAAGGCTGAACCAGGATAAAAACAGTAAAAAGTATTTGCAAAGATCCCTTAATTTTTTGCGTACCCGTCATTTTTAACCCTTTCCATACATTGCAGTATAACTATAAAGTAAGTTGCCTCAAAAAAGGTTCCGTATGCCAGTAAGAACAGCTTGATTATAATCTGCTAAAGAGTCCTCACAGCGCTCCGCTTTCCGCGCCTTCGATAAGGCTTCGACCATGTCGCCGCATCCAGATAAACCAGCGTTATATTTTTCCAGCCGCTTGGGCAGAAAAAGCGTAAGGCCGACAGCCTTTGCCTCCCACAATACCATTCCTTGCCCCTCATACCGGGAGTCTAAAGCAAATCCATCCATTTGGGCTAAATAAGGGAATGGATTTTCCTGGTTGCCCAAAAAAGTAACATAATCATTCAGGTTTAACTGATCGCACTGGGCCAAAAGGGCTTCCCGATCCGGACCGTCGCCAATCAGGTACAAATGGATGTCTTTTCGCGCGGCAACAACTTCAGAAAATTCGTTCAAAAGGATATCAAAGCCTTTTTGATGGCAAAGCCTTCCCATGGAGGCTAAATTATATTTGTCCGGATCGGTTCGGAAAGAAATCGGAGCCGACGCTTTCCGGCGGATCTCCTGAACATTGATAAAATTAGGGATCACTTGAATTTTAGAAGCATTGATGCCGGTTTCCCGCGCAAACGGCCCGACAATTCCGGCGGAAACCGCGGCAAATCCGTCAAAATACTGATATTTCCCTTTAAAAAAGTGAACCAAAATACGGTATTTCAATTCCTCTTTTCTTTTGATGGAAACATCATTGTGAATCCACATAACCCGTTTTGGCGCGTTTACACAAAGTGCCCCGATGGCACATTCATTCCGGTAGCTGCTGAAATCTATCGCCAAATCGTATTTCTTATCGCTGAGCTTCCTTCGGTGGAACAAACGGAGAATACGAAAATGAATAAACCTATTCCAATAGGCATAGGGCTTCAAAAAATGAAAATGAACGTTTTCCCCGATTTGAGAAAGGTCATAAAAAACATCTCTATCATACAGGAAAACATCGATTTCAAATTCCTCGGAAGGCAGCATAGACAAAAAATTCACTAGAGATTTCTGAATACCTCCTACCTTCAGATCACTTTGAAAAACAGCGATTTTTTTCATATCTGTCAGCTCCGATCCCTTCGGATAATCCGATTATACAGATCCGCCCGCTTCGAGGTGGTCAGCCTTAGCTTCAAGCGCTTAATCAGCTTTCTCGCCAGCGGTTTTTTCCCATCCATCCAGGTTCCTGTAAACACATGAATCGTCGAGGACTGAGCCGACGGATTGCATAAAACGCCGTCAGGATAAACCGCGATGTCCTCTCTCAGTACCTGAAATTGATTATTGACCTGGCAATCATATTTTTCAATTAATATATCCGATACCGAACGGGTATTAGTTTGGGACAGCTGATCCTGAGAATTAAAGACAAAGCTTTTCCCTTCGTAAAAATCCAGCATATCCTTTACAAGGGGATGCCCCGGCTCCGCGCCGAAAGCCGCTGTAAAAGGATACTTGCTGTTCTCAAAGCCTACGAACGCCCGATGATCCAAAAAACTCGTCAAGTCATCTAAAACCAGTACATCCGTATCCAAGTAGATTCCGCCGTAATGATAAACAGCATAGGCCCGGATATAATCGCTGACGTAAGCCCATCTTTTTTGCTCATAAGCCTGTCTTACGAACAGGCTGGAGTCAATATCAAAATTTTTCTCATTCCACTCTATGATCTCGTAATCACCCAGATGTTTTCTCCAGGTTTTCATGCATGCCTGGATATCCTTGGATTTTGGCTGTCCTCCGACCCAGACATAATGTATTTTCTTGGGGATCGACATGAAATCATCCTTCGTTTTTATTTTGACCGCTCTGATACCACTGAAGCAAAGCGTCCACAATCCGCCTGCTCGCAAAACCGTCGCCATAGGGATTTTCCGCCCTGCTCATGCGCTCATATTCTTCCCGGTCAGACAGAAGCTCGTCCACAATTCGGAAAATATCCTCCTCCTTGGTTCCGGCCAGCTTCAAGGTTCCGGCAGCAACGCCCTCAGGGCGCTCAGTGGTATCCCGCAAGACCACTACCGGTTTATGCAGGGAAGGCGCTTCCTCCTGAATGCCGCCGCTGTCGGTTAAAATAAGATAAGCATGGTTTAACAGGTTGTGGAACTCTACGACCTCCATCGGGGCGACCAGCTTCACCCGGCCGCTGTCGCCGAACACATCGTGAGCGGCCTTTTGTACCAACGGGTTCAGATGAACCGGATAAACCATTTTTACATCGTCATATTTATCAATGACCGCCTGGATCGCCCGGAACATATGAAGCATCGGCTCTCCAAGATTTTCTCTTCGATGGGCGGTCAAAACGATCAGCCTGCTGTTATGGGCCCACTGGAGAAGCTGGTTGGAATATTCCTTTTTCACTGTTAGCTTCAGCGCGTCGATCGCGGTATTTCCGGTAACAATAATCTTATCCTCCGGCTTGCCCTCCCACAGCAGGTTTTCTTTGCTCTGCCGCGTTGGCGCGAAGTGAAGATCCGCCAAGACACCGACCATCTGCCGGTTCATCTCCTCCGGATATGGAGAATATTTATTGTTGGTGCGGAGGCCCGCCTCTACATGTCCGATAGCAACCTGATGGTAATAGGCCGCCAGCGCCCCGGCAAAGGTGGTGGTAGTATCGCCATGAACCAACACAATATCCGGCTTTTCTTTTTTTAAAACCGATTCCATGCCGGCTAAAACATTGGAGGTAATATCAGAAAGAGTTTGTCCCTGCTGCATGATATTCAGATCATAATCAGGTGTAATTTCAAAAGTTTTTAAAACCTGATCCAGCATCTGCCGGTGCTGGGCCGTAACGCATACTATGGATCTGATTTCCTCTCGGGCGGCTAGTTCTTTGACCACCGGCGCCATTTTGATCGTTTCCGGCCGGGTGCCAAAAATAGTCATTACTTTAAACATGCCCTTTCCCTCTCTTTTTATATTTCGCTTTTGCAGTTTTCAGCATTTGTAATAAAATCAAGCAGCGTTAATCCCTATCACCCCATAAGAAAATTCTTTCAAGGTTAAGATGCTGACACATTTTTTGCATCCGGATGCTTGCTTTTGATAAAAGCATTAGAGTGCCAGCGGCTCATATACAGGATAAATTTCGCCATACTTCTGTTCAACCATGTCCATTGTGTTTTCATCACTATAGCCGCTACATCCGTAATCACATGGTAGCGGCGATATTGGGACAATTCCTTTTGAAGATAAGGAGAGGATAACAATTCCCGAAGAGCCTCGTTTTTCTTTTTCGGTGAATAAGGGCAGGATGGCAAAAATAAATTCGTTTCACAGGACACCATACTTTTAATATACATATACCGAAACCGTTTTAAATCTTTTTCATCAGTAATCCCGAAACAAGCAATGAGGTTCTTAACTTTTTGATCAATCAACTCGCATACAACAGCCTTTTTATCATAGAATTTAGTCACCAAGCTCTGCGTGGAGCGCATGAAGTAATTATAAAAACATTCTTCTAAAACTCGGACGCTTTGACACTTTTCCAAGAATTCCAGCACAAAAAGTCGGTCTTCACCGTACTGATAGTCAGGAAATATAATATTATGAACCTGAATTAATTCAGTACGGTACACCTTATTCCAAATTTGATTCAATAAATTGTTAAAATACAAGCCAGAAAAAGCAGAGGCTATTTCTAGCTTTTTTGTAAGGTCACACGGAGGAACGCTGTACTCAAACACTTGATTTTCCAACGTATTTTTAATATAAAACCCAAAAATAATCAGATCAACAGGATGTTGATGCAAAATCTCTTCCACAGTGCTCAACGCATCAGGCTGCAGGGTATCATCACTATCGACAAACATAAGGTATTCTCCCCGGGCCATGCTCATGCCCACATTTCTAGCATTGGCTGGTCCTGCGTTTTTGATAGTTTTCACTTTCACGCGTCTATCTTGACTTTCAAATTTCTTTAGAATTTTTTCTGTGTTATCTGTAGAACCATCATTAACGAGCAAAAGTTCATAATCCTGTACTGACTGAGATAATATACTCTGCAATGTCTCTTGAATAGATTTTTCACAATTATAGGCAGGGATAATAATACTAATGAATGGTTTCATAAAAACACCGCTCCTAAAGGCTAATTACTAAGCCCGCCGAAATTTAATTCATTATATCATTTTTAAAATTATCGGTCAAGTTTGGCCGCATCTGCTGTGTTTGGGTCACACGATGTTTCCAAGCCTAGTAAATGCAGCTGGCTACCCAGCTGCAATATCCTAGTTAAAAGGAATATATATCACTGCCCGGTTCATACTCATGGCCATAAGGACACGGAAAACCAAAGGCACCTTCCAATCTGCCCGCCAAACGGCCTAAAGCATGTTTCATCCGTCAGGAAGCTGACATCCAAAAGATGAGCGGGCAAAATATGACTGCGCAGCATTTTTCCGCTTTTCCGTAATAACCTTCAAATCCGTTTTTCCAAGATAGAAGCAGGCTTCCATCAAGTCACAGCTGTTATTGATTTTTCCCACTAAATCTGTCCTTAGATCGTTTTCAAGGTACAAGCCAAACTCCAAGCCAATTTGCAGGACTCCCATTTCAATAAATTTTTTAACGTGCTTCAATATTTTCATGTCTCGTACGCAGTCACCCACCATAGCAACGCAGTATATTTCCTGTACGTTTTGCGTTTATTGGAGACATTGGGAATGAAGCAGTCTCTTTTCCGAACCGGTCAGTTCCATGATAATGCTGTTTCAGAAGCATTTTTCCATTCTTAAAAGAGATAAATTTCGAATATTGGTTTAACCTCTGGGCTTTAGTACAAAAAAACCGGAATTTGCGCTCAAAAATAAGCGTCAAATTCCGGCCTCTTTTTCTATTTTATCTCTCAGCAGATTTTTTTCGCTTTCTCACGCCAAGGGCTGCCAGAGCTGCGGATAGTATACCTGCCGCCCACAGAGCGCCCAGCTGCACACTGTCTCCTGTCTGGATGCCGGAGGGATCCGTGCTGGCGCTGTTGGTTTCCTGATCTGGATTCGAACCGTTTCCGCCTTGCGTTCCCCCGGTTTGTCCTGGACCAGGCTGCGGATTTACATCTGCATCGGATGAGGCTTGTACGGTAATCACCCGGGTCTTGACCGTAGTGTTTCCTGCCCGGTCGGCAACCGTATAGGTCAGTTCATAGGTACCAGCCTTTCCGGTATCTACAGTGCCGGCCACCCGGACCGCGCGGGTCAGATCGCCGTCCTGGGTATCTTTAGCGGTTACGCCCTCCATGGGGTCAAAAGCTTCGCCCACTATGATGGTATTCTCATCGGGCAGAGTCAGCACTGGCGCCTCTATATCGGTTTCCACTGTCAGATACTGCACCGGTGTTCTGGACAGGCCGCCGTACTGGTCGGTTACTTCAGCATACCAGCCCCACACGCCCTGAGGAGCGTTTTCCCAAACCACAGAAGCAGTCTGGCCGCTTTGCACATTTTCAACCGTACCGATTACCTGATCGCCGTAGACATTGACATCCAGGCTTCCAGTGGAAAGGGTTTTAACCTCAGGTACTATGCCGAGATCCGCGAATGAAATTTCAAAGGTCTCGTCTCCCTTCACATTGGCGTCCGGCACCACATAATCGTTGCCTTCATTGGGAACCGCGGACTCTTTTGCGTCATAGTCATCCAGAGAGGGAGAATAGGTGCGGACGATGATTTTTTGTCCTTCCAGGTCGAAGTGCATCAGCCGCATATAGCCCAGGCCGCCCTCCGGAAGGCCCTGGTAGTCGAACAGCATACTGTAAACCTTGCGCTGGCTGCCGTCGGCGTTGGTGAAGGTATCTACACGGGAATAAGCGTTGTGATAATGCCCCGAGAGAACCATGCACACATTTTCATTTTTGGAAACCACTTCGTCATAAACCCTCTGCGGTTCCTCTCCCAGACCACCGCTGGCCAGCAGATACTCATGGAAGTTCAGGATTGCTTTCCGTTCCGGATATTGAGCCAAAACATCGTTCATCCAAGCGATTTCCTCATCGCTGACGCCCCAGCCCATGTAGATCATGATAAAGTCGATGCCGCCTACGGTAATCAGGTCATAATGGCCCTTATTATCCTCAAAGCTGCCGCCATACCAGGCGTTCTGGTTGTACCGGCTCTCGCCAAAGTAGTCGGAATAGAGGCTGTAGTCGTCCCGCAGTCCGCCTACATCATGGTTGCCCGCCAAGATCCCGTAAGGAACGCCCGCTTCATCCAGCATCCGATAGGCTGCGTCAGCCTGTTCCCATTCTCTCACGTTGGGCTGATCGTCGATGATGTCGCCGTTGTGGAACAGGTACTGAATGTTCATACGCTCCCGGTTGGCAATAACCCAGTCGTGGATGTCCAGCTGGTATTGATACTGTCCGTCGTTGCCCTGATCCGGGTTGCCCTCATAGTCCTCATTGTAATACTGGGTATCGCTTTCAATGGCGAAGGTAAAGTCGTAGCTTTCTCTTGGCGTATCATCCACATTCGAAGTGGTCACGGCCTGGCCTTGTGCCCCAGGCGCATACTGGGCGGGGGTATAGCCTTCTCCGTTCTGCACCATAACCTTCACAGCGCCGTCTACCAGGTGGTCTTTCAGAGCCACCGTTCCCTGAAGGGTCATAACTCCCGCTTCCGCCGTCTGGGCGGCTTCTATCTGATCCCAGCTCTGGGCAGCGGTATTGTACACATACAGATAGGTCTTTAAACTGTTGCTTTCGCCTTTCCAGGCAATATCCACGAAAGCGTTCTCATTCACACGGTCGCTGACGTCAATGCTGAAACACTCATAAGGGAATCCATCGCCAGAATCCTCCTGGAAGGAGTCGTTGCTGGCACCGGCAGTATCGCTGATGCCCTGGCTGATTGAAATATTCTTATCGCCCAGCTGGTACCGTTCGCCCTGTTTAAAAGTAACGTCCATCAAATCCCCGCTGGGATCGGTGGCGGTAATGGACAGGGTAGGATCGCTGTTTACGGCAGCGCCGTTTTCGGGAGAAATCTCGGCGCCGATTTCAGCGGATTCTTTCGGGATGGTAAAGGTAATTTCTTTCTCAGCGGTGTTGCCCAGCTGATCCCTCGCGGTGATAGAAAGCGTATGGGTCCCGGCCTTCATTTCCACGGAGCGGAAATCATAGGGCACGGAAATGGTTTTTCCATCCAGAAGAACTACAGTGGTGACCTCGCTGCTGGTATCGTCCTCGGCGGTGACCTCGATGGTGCCCTGATGATACTCCTTGCCGTCTTCCATATTGGTGGTGATGACCGGAGGGGCGTTATCCACCGTTACGGTAATTTGTTCGCTTCCATTGGAAACGGTATGCTGTCCGTTGGAAACCTTGGTAGTATCCCACAAATACCGCACCGCGCTGAAGTCTTCCTCAGTCAGGGTAAAGGTGGCGTATACAATTTCATATTTGCTGGTGCCGTCTCCCATTTTAATGTTGGTTTCCTGATCGGCCACCGTCATGGGCTCTTTTTCCACTCCATCCAGGTTGGGGTGTTCCACAGCGCCCAAGCCCTTTTTCGCCTCATAGCTGGTGGGATACAGGGTCTTGCCGCTGGGCAGCACCATACGGATGTTCTTAACCGTGAAGTCGTCGTTGTTCTCCACGTTATGTTCCAGCACATTGGCTTTGTTGCCGGCGTGGAGCTCTACCGTAATCGTTTTGGTATCGGCGTCAAAATGGCTGGCGTTGACCTCAAAAACATAAGTCCTCCAGGAATCATAAGTTCCCTCGTTGAACACGCCGATAACGTCGCCGCTGATAGCGGCGGCATTCTTAAAGAACGCATCTGTCTGAGAGGCATCGAATACAAACTGGGCGTTGCCGTTAATAGATCTCACCGCATCCGCGCTGACGTCCAGATTATCCAGTTTCAAGGCGTTTCCGTTGGCGATTACCTGGGTGGCACCGCCTATCACGCTGCCGTCTTTCAGGTTAAAATCGGCGTTCAGCTTATCGGAATCCTCATTGAAGATAGTGGTTTGCTCTGTGGTTTTAGTATGGAAGCCGTCGCTGACCTCGAAGTAATAGGTAAAGCTCTTTTTGTTCAGCAGATCAATGTTTCCTAATGTTTTCTCAAAGGCGTCGCCATCGGAGCGTTCCAGATTGCTGGCCTCAAACTCTTCCTGACCTTCATATTTCGTATATAAGGTGACGGTCTTGATAGAACCGCCTTCCGAGGAAGCTTTTACGGCAAAGGAAAGGGACTCGGTCTGGTTGCTGAAAGAATCCGGAGTCAAGTCTGTCACCACAGGCTCCGCCGGTTCAGAAAGCTCCGCCTGATACTGAGGCTTCTCTTCTTCCGTTACCCGTCCCGGCGTTTTTTCAGCCCGGTTGTTCACCAAAACCGAGGTGAATTTTCCATCTAAATATTGGTTCTGGAATGCGATGGTGCCGCTGGTGGCGGTATCGTCCGTTTCGGTTTCGTTATAGAGAACGATGTCCACTTGGTCGCCAACGTTGGAGCAGATACGTATCCCTCTGGGGCCGCTGTTGGACATTCCGCCGCAGCTGATTTTAATCAACTGGGCTTCTGTCAGGGCGCTTCCGTAATGCTCGTTGAAATCCGCAAGGGTCTGGCTGCTGTTCTTGCCGTTGTCCACCCAGAACACCATAGCTTCCCCGGATTTCAGAATTTTGCTTTCCGTGGTGTTCCACCACAGGGCGTTATTGCCGTTGTCGGGATAATAGTAATATAGCCGGTAATCCTTCAGGTCGATATCCCGGCTGCTGTTATTGTAAATCTCAATAAATTCCCAGGCGTCGGATCCGCCGATGTTCGCCGTATCCGGTGCAAGCTCAGTGACTACCAGCGCAGGGGCCTTGGTCACGTCGATTTCGCTTCCTGCCGCAGTAACGGTAACGGTGTTGGAAGCGGAAACCGCCGTATTGACGCCGTCAAAAACGGTGAGGGTGTATTGGAAGCTTCTCATGTCCTGAACATCATTGTAGGGGATCTGGGCGGACAGGCTGCCGTTTTCATCATAGGTCAAAGGATAAGCTCTGCCACCTTCGACTTGGATAGAACCGGAAACAATCCCGTTTGGATCCAGATTGGTTTCTCCAACAGAGATAGCCAGAGATTCGCCTGGATTCAGAACATTCCGTCCGCTGGCAGTAACCGATGGGCTGTCCACTTTTGCGGGAGAGGTGAACCCGCCGTTGATGGCGGGCAGCTGAAGCGGGGTAACCTCATTATCGTAAGAAACGGTAATCTGATCTCCGTCATAAGAAAACACGATAGATTCGCCTATCCCCAGTTTTCCGTCTTCAGAGTCGGCCGGAGCATAAGTCACAGTACACAGGGTTTTTCCGGTCTTGGTCGCAATGCTCATGGAGCGGCGGCCGCTGTTGGCCATTCCGCCGCACTGGGTTTCCGCCACCAGGGCGCCGGGATCCAGGCTGTAAAACGTGCGGAAATCTTCTTTTGTCAGTTCTTGATTTCCAGGGTTTTTTACCCACACCAGAATGGTCTGCCCTGCGGGCAGAACCGTGACGTCGGTCGTCCAGACGGTTTTCGTATTGCCGTTGTCATAAACGATGTCGTAGTTCCTCAGATCCACGTCTACACCGCTGACATTGGTGATTTCAAAATACTCGTAGGCATCACTGCTGTTCATGTTCTCGGTGTTAGGCACCATTTCCGTCACCAAAATCGGTGAGGGCAGTCCTACCGCCTGCAACGGAGCCGGTTCCGCCCCCTTTACATCAGGAGTTGCCAGTGCGGTGAAACTTCCTCCTGCCGCCATTATCACTGACAATC
>ENA-UAMB01000489-UAMB01000489.1-human-gut-metagenome-genome-assembly--contig:-NODE-489-length-25261-cov-4.563318_pt1 | contig 25261 bp, 20 predicted proteins | sample MGYA00243707_ERZ654484 | MGnify/ENA primary metagenome ERZ654484 (study PRJEB26926, sample SAMN06164464) | human gut metagenome | biome: ENVO:00009003; feature: ENVO:2100002; material: ENVO:00002003... | reverse complement strand
GTGCAGCGCTCATACACTTCCTTGATTTCATTGATGTTGTGGAAATCCAGCTTGGGGTCCACGCCCTGGGTCCACATATTCAGCGCCAAGGTCACAACATCCACATTGCCGGTACGCTCGCCGTTGCCGAACAGGGTGCCCTCTACACGATCGGCACCGGCCATCAGCGCCAGCTCCGTAGCAGCCACGCCCTCGCCCCGGTCATTGTGGGGGTGCAGGGAGATAATGGCTGCGTCCCGGTTGGGCAGATGGCGACAAAAATACTCGATCTGGTCTGCATAACCGTTGGGAGAGGAGCCCTCCACAGTGGAGGGCAGGTTCAGGATAATGGGGTTCTCCTTGGTAATATGCAGCTCCTCCATCACCCGGCGGCAGATCTCTACCGCATTGTCCATCTCCGTACCGGTAAAGGACTCCGGCGAATACTCAAAGCGAATGTTCATCTCCGGGTGGCGCTTTTTCTCCTCCTCGGTGAGTTCATAGATCAGGCGAGCGCCGTCCACGGCGATCTGAATCACGCCGTCCATATCCGTCTTAAACACCACCTTGCGCTGCAAAGTGGAAGTGGAATTGTAAAAATGCACGATCACATTCTTGGCGCCGTCAATGGCCTCAAAGGTCTTTTTGATCAGGTGAGGGCGCGCCTGCACCAACACCTGAATGGTCACATCGTCCGGGATATAATGGCCGTCGATCAGGGTACGCAGGATCTCATACTCCGTCTCGCTGGCAGAGGGAAAGCCCACCTCGATCTCCTTAAACCCAACTTCAATCAGGGTCTTAAAATATTCCAGCTTTTCCTCCAAATTCATCGGGTCCACCAGCGCCTGGTTGCCGTCACGCAGATCTACCGAGCACCAAATGGGCGCATGGTCGATTACATGGTTGGGCCACTGGCGGTCCGTCAGCGGAATGGGGGTAAAGGGCTTATACTTCTTGTAGCCTTGGTTCATCATCACAGTTTCTCCTTTCTCTGTTGGGGAGGCACAAACAAAAACTGCGCCCCCAATGGATAGGGACGCAGTATCTATGCGTGGTACCACCCTACTTCAGCAGAAAAAATCTGCCCTTTGGCATCAAACAATGCCTCAACCGATAACGAGGTTAAACGGCTCTTCCTATTGATTTCTATTCAGAAGAGCAACTCCGCAGAGAGCTATGCACCTATGTTCCCTGTGCGGCTTGCACCGTCCGCCGCCTCTCTGTGCAGGAAAACGCAGGTCTTTTTCTGCTTCACAGTCTTTTGTGGGTACTGTATATTCAGTAAGATTATTATAACACGCGCGCCGATTTTGTCAACCCAAATTTTACAGTTTGGAGTAGCCGTAGCCGTTCATAATGGCGTCTACCGGCTGACCGGCCTTGCACATGGGGCAGTCCTTGGCGGCTGTATAAGAATAATTGGGCAGATCCTCCGGGGTAAACAGGGTGTTGACCTCCAGCCCGCACAGTTCCTTGGCTGCGCTGAACACGGAAGAAATGCCAATCACATTGCCGCCGTAATACCGGGCGCTCTGTACCGCCCGCTCCACCGTGCGGCCGCTGGTGATACAGGAGATGAGCACCACCACATTCTTGTCCTGGATCATCCGGCGCAAATTGTCCCGAAAGATCATATTGCCCTGGGTGTCATACTCCGGACCCAGCACATAAACCTGTAAGTCCGGGTTGGGCGCCAGCATACTGGGGCTTGCCAGTTCCTGGGCCATATAAGCACCCAGCGCCTGGGTCTCATACAGGCACAGCACCGTGTCCACATCCATATTCCGCACGCTGTAATACTCGGCCAGCAGCTTGGCAGCCTCCACAGACACCACCCGATTATGCTTAATGTCCGAGGTGCCCACATAGTAATTCAGGTGGGCGGAAGCGGTTACATAATGGCCGGGAATCGCGTGGATAAACACATCTTCATTTCTGTTACAAGGTATTGTATAAATCTGGCTCATTGGCACACATCCTTTCTATCCTTATTGTATCTGATTTTGCCCCGCCTTGCAATAAAAAAATCAAAATCAGGGGAAGATTCCACTACAAAAGGTCAAATTGGCCGACATTTTATTTTTTCGTCAATTCAGTCAGCGCCGCATAATGGGTCACGGTAAATTGCTCCGGAGCAATCCGCTCCAACAGCGCCCGGTGCTCTTGCTCCCAGGACTGTAAATCACCCGGAGTCAGGGAAGCCCCTACGCCGCGGCAGGCCCGCATACGGCCGTGCCAGCTCTCCCGAGTAAAAGGCACTTGTAGCCGCCAAGTACGCTGACAGGTACAAGTGAAATCCGTATTGTATGCTGGATTCGGCACAATGGGCTGCTCTTGCTCCCCGGCGCCACTCCAAGAAGGGTTGTACCGCAGCACCAGTTGCTCACTGGCATTGGCGATGGAGTCCTCAAAGGGCAGCCAGTTCATCACCAACAGCAACACCTTGCCCCCCGTAGGAAGAAACCGGGCAAACTGTCGAGCCGCCCGAGGCGGATCCAAATACCAATAGCATTGACAGACGGTAATAGCATCAAAGCTGCCGTCCGGCGCCTCCACCGCCTCTGCGGCACATACCCGGTAGTCTATATTCATACCGGTTGACAGTCGCCGTGCCTCTGCAATTTGCTGCGGGGACGGATCCACCCCCAACCAGTGCGCGCCATATTTATATAAATTGCGAGGCAGCACCCCGGTGCCGGTGCCAATATCCAGCACCTGCTGCCCGGCCAATCCTACGCCGCGATCCAAGATCGCACGGTAAAATTCCGGGGGATAAATATCTCGATACCGGGCGTAATCCGCTGCCGTGCGCCCCCAGTCAAAGGGTTTGCCGCCGTCTATACGGGCGTCCTTGATCTCCATCGTATCACCTCTTGCCTAAAGTATAGCATAAATTCGGTGGCGGTGACAAGGGTGCGGAGATTTTGCAACCGATTTGGCTCCGTTGCAAAGAGCAACTCTAATCTGTAGGATCCGATACCTACATCAGGCCGACATTTTTACAAATAAAACAAACGGCAAGGTCTCCCCTGCCGTTTTGTGTGATATTGATAAATTTGATCTTACCAAACCTGCCGGGCGATGGTGCGCACCAGGTCCAGCTTGGCCCACTGCTCATCATCCGTCAGCTTGTTGCCGATCTCGCAAGAGGCAAAACCGCACTGGGGGCTCAGGCACAGGTTTTCCAGCGGCACCAGCTCCGCCGCCTGGGCGATCCGGGCTTTTACTGCCTCCGGGTCCTCCAGCACCGGGGACTTGGTGGTCACCAGGCCCAGCACCACTTTTTTGCCCGGGGCAACAAACTGCAGCGGTGCAAAATCGCCGGAACGGGCGTCGTCAAACTCCAAATAAAAGCCGTCCACATGCGCCTTGGCAAACAGAATGGGCGCAATAGGCGCATAGCCGCCGGAGCTGGCCCAGGTGGAGTGATAATTGCCCCGGCACACATGGGTGGTCACCACCAGGTCCGCCGGCTTGCCCTCCAGGGCAGCATTGTTGAGTTGCAGGTACTTCTCTGCCTGGTCCTCCAGCTTAGCGCCGGTACTTGCCAGAAACTGCTGATACCCGGCGTCGCAGAACATACCCCAGGTGCAGTCGTCCAGCTGCACATTGCGGCAACCGGCGGCATACAGCTCGGCGATCACCTGGCGATACGCGGCGGCAATATCGGAAAGCAGTGCGTCATCGTCCGGATAAACCGCCCGGGTGGCCTTGCCGTTATCCTCCCGGAACAGCTCTGCATACAGCTGCGCCGGCGCGGGAATGGTCTGGCGGGCAACGGTGTTGTCATCTTCAAACTGCTTTACAAATTTAAAATGCTCCACAAAGGGGTGATTCTCGCCGCTGATCTTGCCCACCACCTGCACAGAACCGGGGGTGGTCTCCTCCCCATGGAAAATATAGCCGTGGTCCAAGGTGATCTCCTGCAGTCCTTGCAATCCCCACATAAAGTCCAGGTGCCAATAGCTGCGACGGAACTCGCCGTCGGTAATGGTGTGATACCCGGCGGCTTTTTGGCGAGAGATCAGCTTGCGAATTTCCCGATCCTCCACTTCTTTCAGCCCGGCAGCGTCCAGCTCACCGGCGACGAAAGCGGCGCGGGCGGCCTTAATGGGTGCCGGGCGCAAAAAGCTGCCTACAAAATCATAGCGAAAAGGTGCGTTCTTGCTGTACATATTTTTGTCCTCCGTTTGGTTGTTGTTGTTGCTTATAGTATAACGGAGGTTTTCGCTATTGTAAAATACGGATATTCAGCTGTTTGTAATAGTTTTATTCTATGGGCACATACTGCTTCAAATTTTCAATATACGCCCGGCACAGGCTGCCCGGCTGCACGCCGGCAGGCAAAATATAGCCGATCTCCATGGGTGCCACGCCGGTGAGGGGCACGGCTACAATATTCTCGCCGTTAAGCTTGCTGTCAATCACGCCGCTACACACGGTGTAGCCCTGCAAGCCGATCAGCAAATTAAACAGGGTGGCGCGATCCCGCACCCGGATATTTTTGCTGCGCACTGCCGGGCTGAAGATCTCTTCCGAAAAATAAAAGGAATTGTGATCCCCCTGCTCAAAGGACAAATAAGGATACGGCGCCAAATCGTCAAAAGACACTGCCCGGGCACCGGAGAGCGGGTGATCGCTGCTGAGAAATACATGCGCATGGGCGGTAAACAGGGGCGTAAAATCCAAATCCGCTCCCCGCAGCAGCTTTTGCAGCGCCGTGCGATTAAAGTCATTGAGATACAACAGGCCGATCTCGCTTTTGCGCTGTGCCACATCCTCAATGATCTCGTAGGTTTGCGTCTCTCGCAAAGAGAAGTCGTATCGGTCGCCGCCTCGCTCCCGGATCAGGTCCACAAAGGCGTTTACCGCAAAGGAATAGTGCTGGGTAGACACACAAAAGGCCTGCTTGCGCACCGGGTCGCCCTTGTAGCGGCTTTCCAGCAGCGCCGTCTGCTCCAAAATTTGGCGAGCGTAAGACAGGAACACCTCGCCTTCTTTGGTCACGATCACGCCCTTATTGGTGCGGTGGAACAGGGTCAAGTGCATTTCGCTCTCCAACTCCTGAATGGCGGCACTCAGGCTGGGCTGGGCCACAAACAGCGCCTTGGCCGCCCCGCTGACGGTACCGCACTCCGCCACCTTGACCACATATTCCAGTTGTTTTAATGTCATAGCCATCTCCCCTTTGCCATTATTATACGCCATTCGGCACCCGAGTGTAAAGGTTAAATCTATGGCAAAGCGATTCAATGTTCCCTGTTGCAGCAACCCTTCGTGGCTAACCATTTATAAAACGAAAAAGCGGCGGTGCAAGTGCACCGCCGCCAAAGGGACTTAAAATTACTCTACGATAGAGGTACCGGTCATTTCTGCCGGCTGGGGCAGACCCATCACCTTGAGCATGGTGGGAGCAATGTCGCACAGCTTGCCGCCCTCACGCAGGGTGCAGGGGTAGTTCACCACGATAAAGGGCACCGGGTTGGTGGTGTGGGCCGTGAACGGCTCGTCGTTCTCGTCCAGCATCTTGTCTGCATTGCCGTGATCGGCAGTGACAAACAGCACGCCGTCCATATCCTTGACCGCCTGAACCAAGCTGCCAACGCAGGCGTCCACCGTCTCCACAGCCTTAACGGCGGCAGGGATAACGCCGGTGTGACCCACCATATCACAGTTGGCGAAGTTGACAATCACCACATCGTACTTGCCGCTGCGCACGGCCTCGTTCAGCTTTTCAGACACCTGAGGTGCGCTCATCTCCGGCATCAGGTCAAAGGTTGAGATCTTGGGAGAGGGCACCAAAATGCGATCCTCGCCCGGGTACGGCTCCTCTGCGCCGCCGTTGAAGAAGAAGGTCACATGGGCATACTTCTGGGTCTCGGCGATTCGCAGCTGGGTCTTGCCCTGCTTGGACAGGTACTCGCCAAAGGTGTTCTCCAGGCTCTCCGGACCAAAGGCCACATGCACGCAAGGCATCTCCGCATCATACTGGGTCATGCACACAAAATAGGGGTTCAAGGCGCCACCCTTGCGGTCAAAGCCAGTGAATGCCGGATCCACAAAGGCGCGGGTAATCTCCCGGGCACGGTCCGGCCGGAAGTTAAAGAAGATCACGCTTTCGCCGCTCTGCACACGGCCCTCGTTGCCAACAACGGTGGGCAGCACAAACTCATCGGTCAGGTGCTTTCCGTCCTCGTCCACCGTCTCATAAGACGCACGCACGGCCGCCACCGCGTCCGTAGCCTGCACGCCCTCGCCGTACACCATAGCGGCATAGGCTTTTTCCACACGGTCCCAAATATTATCACGGTCCATGGCGTAGAAACGACCCATCACAGAGGCGATCTTACCAACGCCCAGTTCGTTCATCTTGGCCTGGAGCTGTTCCAAATCCTCCGCTGCAGAAGCGGGGGGCACATCACGGCCGTCCAGAAAAGCGTGCACATACACTTTGGAAACGCCCTGTTCCTTGGCCATCTCCAGCAGATTGTACAGGTGGGTCATATGGCTGTGTACGCCACCGGGAGACACAAGGCCCATTAGGTGCAGGGCCTTGTCCTTGGCATTCTCCATAGCGCCAACCAGCACCTCATTCTTATAGGCCTCGCCGTCGGCAAACGCCTTGGAAATGCGGGTCAAATCCTGGTACACCACGCGGCCGGCGCCCATATTGGTGTGGCCCACCTCGCTGTTGCCCATCTGGCCGTCCGGCAGGCCCACATCCAGACCGGAGGCGCCGATATAGGTATAAGGGCACTCGGCCATCAGCTTATCCAAATTGGGCTTCTTGGCCATGGCAATGGCATTGCCGTGCTGGGACGGGTTCTTGCCGAAGCCGTCCATAATGCAAAGCACATAAGGTTTCTTAGACATAGTAATAACTTCCTTTCACGGATAAAGTGACAAAGCAAGAGGGAGCAGCGACCGTCGCCGCAACTCCCCCCAGCCATTGATTTTTTATTTAGAAGCAGCCTTCACGATCACGGAGAAGTCCTTGGCCTTCAAAGAAGCGCCGCCGATCAGTCCGCCGTCTACATGCTCCTTGGCCAGCAGCTCCTCTGCGTTGCCGGCATTCATAGAACCGCCGTACTGCACCACAAAAGCATCTGCAGCAGCCTGGCCGTACAGCTGAGCGATAACGGAACGGATGTAACCGTTCACCTCGTCAGCCTGATCCGCCGTAGCGGTCTTGCCGGTGCCAATGGCCCATACCGGCTCATAAGCGATGATCACATTCTTCAGCTCTTCCTCGCTGACGCCCTGCAAAGCGATCTTGGTCTGCATGCCGACCACCTCAAAGGTGACACCCTGCTCGCGCTCCTCCAGCACCTCACCAACGCAAAGGATCACTTTCAGCCCATTGTCCAGGGCAGCGCGCACACGCTTGTTCACGGTCTCGTTGGTCTCGCCAAAATACTGGCGGCGCTCACTGTGGCCGATGATCACATAGGGCACGCCCATGGCCTTCAGCATGGGAGCGGACACCTCAGCAGTGAAAGCACCTTTCTCTGCCCAGTGGCAGTTCTCAGCGCCTACCTGAATGTTGGAGCCTTTGGTGGCGTCCAGGGCAGCCTGCAGATCCACAAAGGGTGCACAGATGATCACATCGCAATCTGCGTCTGCCACCAGGGGTTTCATCTCCTCCAGCAGAGCAGTGGTCTCTGCGGGGGTGTTGTTCATTTTCCAGTTGCCGGCAATGACGGCCTTACGAAGTGCTTTGTTCATAATTCACTTACCTCTTTTATAGAAAAAATAGATTTAGCAATTAGTCCTTATCCTGCAATGCAGCGATACCGGGCAGTTCCTTGCCCTCCAGGAATTCCAAAGAAGCGCCGCCGCCGGTAGAAATGTGGCTCATCTTATCGGCAAAGCCCAGCTTGGTCACAGCAGCCACAGAATCGCCGCCGCCGATAATGGAGATGGCGCCGCTGTCTGCAATAGCCTTAGCCACAGCAATGGTACCGCTGGCGAAATTGTCCCACTCGGACACACCCATGGGGCCGTTCCAAATCACAGTGCCTGCGCCGTCAATGGCGTCAGCAAACAGTTTCTCGGTCTTGGGACCGATGTCCAGGCCCATCCAGCCGTCCGGAATATCGTCGGACTTGCAAACCAAAACCTCGGTATCCTCTTTATACTCTTTGCCGCAGCGATTGTCTACGGGGATCAGGAACTTCACGCCCTTATCCTTGGCAGTCTGCATCATCTCGCCGGCCTTGTCCACCCAGTCAGCCTCCAGCAGAGAGGTGCCGATGTTGTGGCCCATGTACTTCATAAAGGTATAAGCCATACCGCCGCCGATGATGATGGTATCGCACTTGTCGATTAAATTAGAAATCACACCAATCTTGTCAGACACCTTAGCGCCGCCCAGAATGGCAACCAGCGGGCGCTTGGGATCTGCCAGTGCGCCACCCATAAACCGGATCTCCTTTTGGATCAGGTAGCCGCAGGCAGCCGGCAGGTAAGAAGCCACACCGGTGGTGGAGCAGTGGGCACGGTGTGCGGTGCCGAATGCGTCGTTCACAAACAAGTCTGCCAAAGAAGCCAGCTCCTTGGAGAAGTTCTCCTCGTTCTTGGTCTCCTCTGCACGGTAACGCACATTCTCCAGCAGCATCACCTGGCCGTCCTGCAAGTCGGCAGCCATCTTCTTCGCATTGTCGCCAACTACATTCTCGTCCTCAGCCAGCGGCACATCCACGCCCAGATACTCGCTCAGGCGCTTGGCCACGGGAGCCAGGCTGAACTCAGGCTTATACTCGCCCTTGGGTCTGCCCAGGTGGGAGCACAGGATCACCTTGGCGCCCTGCTCCATCAGGTACTTAATGGTGGGCAGTGCAGCCACAATACGCTTGTCATTGGTGATCTCGCCGTCTTTCAGCGGAACATTAAAGTCGCAGCGTACCAGTACGCGCTTGCCTTTAACATCCAAATCTTCAACGGATTTTTTGTTCAGTGCGTTCATAAAATAACAACTCCTTCAAGTTAATCTGTCTTTTTAGAAAAGTCTGATATTTTTACCGATACAATTATAGCCGATTTGCCCCTATATTGCAAGAAAAAAATGGGCTCTGTCTGCAGATTTGTTATATTATTCACAACTTACCCGGTGCTATGCAAAATCTTGTGCAAGGTGCAACAAACCGGCGGAGAAAATCCGCCGGTTTTTCTTATTTCTTGGTGGTCACGCTCTTGGCCTTACTCCACCCGGAGTAGAGCTTTACATTTTTGCCGTTCACCTTGACGGTCTTATAGGTGCGCACGCGCACATAATATTTCTTCTTGGCGGACAGCTTACCGACACTCTTAGAAGTCGTCTTATTCTTGCTGATCGTCACCGTCTTGGCGTTCTTAAACTTGCTGCTGGTACTATACTGCACCTGATAGCCGGTGGTTTGGGTCGCCTGTTTTTTCCAGGTGACCTTAAAGCCTTTCTTGGCAGCGGTGACTTTAGACACGCCGGTACCCTTGGGATTGATATTGTAGGTCATGGACTTACTGCCGCTGTAATTGCCCTTGAGGGTCACTTTTACAGTGTATTTGCCCACATTCTTCATGCCCTTGGGGTAGCTGATTTTGTAATCCGTACCGTTTTTCAGGGTCTTGCCCTTGCTGTCTTTCGCGGTCACAGACGGTTTTTGCACCTTGCCGTTGTAGGTATAGGCAGTGGCAGACAGCTTCACCCCGGTGACATGGGCAATGGTACGGCTATCCTCCAGCACCCAGTGGCAGCGTATGCAATAGGTCATCACCGAGCCGTCATACTGAAAATCAGCCGGGTACAGCGCCTGCACCGGCTGGTGACCCAAGGGCTGTATGGTCTCCGTCTTGGTGGCACTGCAAGCGGTGCAGGTATAAGTCTTGCTCCCGGCGTTCTCGCAGGTGGCCGGGTCGGTAGAAGTCAAGGCAAAGCTGTGGGTATGATTATAAAGGATATTATTGGCCGCCGCATAATCAGCAAGCGCGCCGTTAGCGGGACCGTACAGCACAAAGTCCGAGGCCATATAGGCAAACACCCGCTCGCCCAGGGTCTGCACGCTGGCAGGCAGGGTCAGGGACTTTAACTTGCGGCAACCGGCAAATGCCTCTCGCTGGATCTCCGTCAGCGCCGTACCCTGCACCTTCACCGTTTGCAGGTCCGTGCAACCGGCAAAAGCGTCCTTACCGATGGACTGCAAACCGACAGGCAAGGTGACAGACTGCAACTGCTCGCCGTAGTAAAAAGCATGGTCGCCAATACGAGTCACGGTAGAGGGCACGGTCATTGACACCGCCCCCGGCGCATACAGCAACGCCGTGCGGTCTGCGTTATAAATCACGCCGTTCTCCGCCGGGAATGCGGCGGAGCGGCTGATAATCCGGGTCAACTTTGGGCACCGGGTCAAGGCGTACTCCCCCAGCGTGGTCAGCATGGCGGGCAAATTCAGCTGCCGCAGCTGGCTGCAACTGTTAAAGGCGCCGTCGCCAATGGAAGTGACTGTCTCTGGCAACACCACCCGGGTCACACTGTCCGCATTGCGCAAAAAGCCGTCGCCGATCCCCACCACTGTTTTGCCGTCCACCGTGTCCGGCACAATGAGGGTAGTGGGCATGGTCTTGCCGTCATACTGATACACCGTCGCCCCTGCAGCAGAGGAGCGATAGCTAAACAGAGAGGTCCGGGACTTGATCTCATAAGGGCGCGGCGCCGTAGCGTCAAAACCGGCCTCAATTTGGTAATAAGTGCCGTTTGCGCACTGCGCCAATGTGTTCACATGGCCACTGCCTGCGCCGGCGTCTTTGTTGCCGTTGCGAGTCCAGGCGGGCAGCCCCATCAGGCTGCACATACGATTGACCGCCCCGGTACTGGCCCAACAATCGCCGCCACCCAGGATCACCATGGACAAATAGCTACTGTAATTGGCGCTGTATTCATACTGAGCAGCAAACTTGGCCGCCGTCTCTGCTTTATTGTAATCGGTGGGATTGGCAGGCAGGTTCTTGGCAATATAGTCCTTCATCACGCTGTCCACATACACTTGGGCATAGCTCTGCACATGCACCGTCACGCGAAAGGTCTTGCCCCCGGCAGTCACCTGCACGGTGCTGTCCCCGGCGGTGTAAGACTCGGTCACCCGGTCCGGCGTCTTGCCCGGGGTAGGTGCGGTGCTGCCCACATTGCCGTACCAGTAGTAACGGGTGCACAGCGGCTCCACCAGTCCGGTACTGCTGACCGTGGCGGACTCCCCTGCCGTTACACGGTAAGTGGCCTTGTCAGCGCCGTTGACCTTCAGCTGAAAGCTGGCGGGGTACGCTGCCGGTTGGCTGATCTTTTCCCGGAACTCCTGGTTCAAAAAATATACCGTTACCGTCGTGGCATTCACGCTCACCCCGGCGGCCATGGCCGTCGGCGCGCCGGTAAACACCGTTGCCAGCAGCAAAAGCGCCGCCAGCAGTGCACTACTGATCTTTTTCATTATCTCACCTTCCGCCTCCATTGTATCAAATCCTACCGGCTGTGACAAGGCAAAAAAAGAACGGATACCGAAGTACCCGTTCTTTTGATTGATCATCGGAACTTATTTCTCCAGGTTGGCTTTTACGGTAGCCAGCTCGTCGGCCAGTTCCTTAGGCAGATGATCGCCGAACTTTGCGTACAGCTCCTCAACGCCCTTCAGTTCTTCTTCCCAAGCGTCCTTATCCACATCCAGGATCTTGTCCAGCTGCTCCTCGGTCATATCCAGGCCTTCCCGGTTGATATCCTTGGCATAAGGCAGGTAGCCGATCGCAGTCTCCTGCGCATCCACCTTGCCCTCGCAACGGTCAACGATCCAGTCCAGAACGCGCATATTGTCGCCGAAGCCGGGCCACAGGAAGTTGCCCTCATCGTCCTTACGGAACCAGTTTACATTGAAGATCTTGGGAGCCTTATCAGGATCCAGGGTCTGGCCGATCTCGATCCAGTGCTTCCAATAATCACCCATGTTGTAGCCGCAGAAGGGCAGCATAGCCATGGGGTCACGACGAATCACACCAACAGCGCCGGTAGCGGCAGCAGTGGTCTCAGAGCCCATAACGGAGCCCACGAACACGCCGTGGTTCCAGCTCTTGGACTGGTACACCAGAGGCGTCAGCTTTGCACGACGACCGCCGAAGATGAAAGCGGAGATCGGCACGCCCTGCGGGTTCTCAAACTCGGGAGAAATGCAAGGGCAGTTCTTTGCAGGCGCGGTAAAGCGGCTGTTGGGGTGTGCGCCCTTCTCGTCGCTGGTCTGACCGTTCCAGGGATTGCCCTTCCAGTCAATGGCATTGGTAGGCGGATTCTTATCCAGGCCTTCCCACCACACGGTGTTGTTGTCCATATTGTGGCAAACATTGGTAAAGATGGTGCCGCTCATGGTGGACTTCAGTGCGTTGGGGTTAGACTTCATATTGGTGCCGGGAGCCACGCCGAAGAAGCCGTTCTCCGGGTTGATGGCATACAGGCGGCCGTCCGGACCCTTGCGGATCCAGGCGATATCGTCGCCAACGGTCCAGATCTTGTAGCCCTTCTTCTGATAGCCTTCCGGCGGGATCAGCATAGCCAGATTGGTCTTGCCGCAAGCAGACGGGAAAGCAGCACACAGGTATTTGATCTCGCCTGAGGGCTTTTGCAGACCCAGGATCAGCATATGCTCAGCCTGCCACATCTCGTTCTTACCCAGGTAAGAAGCGATACGCAGAGCGAAGCACTTTTTGCCCAGCAGCACATTGCCGCCGTAAGCAGAGTTCACGGAAATGATGGTGTTGTCCTCCGGGAACTGGCAGATCCAGCGATTCTCCGGATCCACATTGCACTTGCAGTGCATACCGCGCACCCAGTCGTTAGAGTCGCCCAGTACATCCAGAACAGCCTTGCCCACTCTGGTCATGATGTTCATGTTCAGCACAACGTAGATAGAATCGGTGATCTCGATACCGACCTTGGAGAAGGGAGAACCAACGGGACCCATGGAATAGGGAATGATATACATGGTTCTGCCCTCGTAAGCACCGGCAGCGATGTCATAGAGCATTTTATAAGCCTTAGAGGGCTCCATCCAGTGGTTGGTGGGGCCGGCGTCCTCTTCTTTTTTGGAGCAGATCAGAGTTCTGTCCTCCACACGGGCCACGTCGTTCTCTGCGGTTCTGTGCAGATAGCAGTCGGGCAGCAGCTCCTCGTTGAGCTTGATCATCTCGCCGGTTTCCACAGCCTCCGCCTTCAGGGCGTCGATCTGTTCCTTAGAACCGTCGATCCAAACGATCTTAGAGGGCTTGGTCAGTTCCACTTTTTCGTCCAGCCACGCAAGCAGGGACTTGTTGGAAGTCAAAGTTGTTTCCATAACTCTATTCTCCTTTAAGTTATTTGCAAAAAATCCAAAAAATCAGTGCATTTTTTGTTACTATCATTATACCAAAAGCGGCAAAAAATTCAATAGATACGGCTTCTAATTAGAACTTTTTCACAATTTTTTCAAAAAGTCGGCCGATCAATTGGCATAGTTGCATAAGCGTTCAGATCCGGTTGTGCGCGCACGCCGGACACATACTCATAGTAGCCCTGGGCGCCCACCATGGCGCCGTTGTCACCGCAGTATTTCAGTGCCGGCAAATGCAGCTGCCAGCCCTTTTGGCGGCACAGGCGGTCCGTCTCTCGGCGCAGGCGGGAGTTGGCGGACACACCGCCGGCCAGGGCAATGGAAGTGTAGCCGTAGTCCGTGGCGGCCTTTTCCAGCTTCTCCACCAGGCAATCGGTAACGCCCTTTTGGAACGAGGCAGCCAGGTCGGCCACCGGCAGGGTCTCCCCCTTCTGCTCCATCCGGTGCACGATGTTGATTACCGCAGTCTTTAGCCCACTGAACGAGAAATCATAGGGCGTGTCCAGCCGCGGGTGAGGAAAGGCAAAGGCATTCTCGTCCCCGGTGGGGGCGATCTTGTCTATGCTGATCCCGCCGGGGTACGGCAGCCCCAAGGTGCGCCCGGCCTTATCCAGCGCCTCGCCGGCAGCATCGTCCCGGGTCTTGCCCAGCACTTTATAAGTGGTGTAGTCCTCCACCGCTACAATGTGGCTGTGGCCGCCGCTGACCACCAGGCAAAGAAACGGCGGTTGCAGATCGCCGGTAATGTAATTGGCTGCCACATGGCTGCGCAGGTGGTGCACCGGCACCAGGGGCGTATTTGTAGCCATAGACAGTCCCTTGGCAAAGTTCACCCCTACCAGCAGGGCGCCGATGAGCCCGGGGGCATAGGTCACCGCAATAGCATCAATCCCTGACATATCGCAATTGGCGTCCGCCAGCGCCTGGCGCACCACGCCACTGATACTCTCTGCATGGCGGCGGGAGGCAATCTCCGGCACCACGCCGCCGTACAGCTTATGCTCCTCCAGCGAGGTAGCGATCACATTGGACAGCACCTGCCGTCCGTCCTGCACCACGGCTGCCGCCGTCTCATCGCAGGAGCTTTCAATTCCTAAAATTCTCATTTTTTAATATCCTCTTGGGTCTTGACCGTCGGTATGGTCTGGCCGTTTTTCTCCGCAATAGCCAGCAGCTTTTTCTCCGTCGGGCCGCCGGGCACCAACTCGCCCACATAGTAGGAATGATCCTTGCCGTCCGAAATGGCGTAGCCGTTCTCCACCGGGGCGAATGTGCCGTCCTCGTCCGTCTCGCCCTCGACTCTGTAAACCCGCAGGTTCCGGTTTTCCACCTGCACCACCTGAAAGAGGGAGCCGTCCGGGGAATAACGCACATATTCCGCGCCAATGCCAAAATTATTGGTAGCCGCATACACAGACAGCAGCACCATTAAAAGCATACCTACAACGGCCTCTGCTACCTGCTTGCCGGTGCGGGCACTCTCATTCTCCCGAGCATAATAGGCCCGGCTTTTTTCGTCCTTGGGATAAAAGCGCTTCATCAAGGGTGTGCCCAGCAGCACCTTGCCGGTGCTAAATATACCGATTGCGCTGATCAGCCCGAACAAAATACACTTGGCCGTGCTCACGCTGATCTCCAGCGTACCGATGGGCAGCGTGTACTCCACCAGCCGGGTGCCCCGGAACAGCAGGGCACGCAGCCCGAACACCAGTACCATGGCCACGATCAGTCCAACAACAGCAATAATCCCATTCACCTTGCGGGCGCAGCGCTTATACTGCCGCTCAAAATCCTGCTTGGCTTGCTCGGTTTGGTCCACCACCGTATTGCCCCGGCGCATATAGTCCAGCAGGCGGCGTTCATAGAGGGTGTCCAGTCGGCCCTTAGCCTCCGCCTTTTCCAGGTGCCGCAGCAGCTTGGCGCTGTCCGTTGCGCCGGACACGGCGGTGACCATTGGGTGCGTAGGCAATATGCCCAAGATCTCCTGATCTTCCCCGTCCGGGTCGCTGGGGTCAAAGTGCTTACCCCGCACGGCTTTCATATCCGCCAGGCGATTGGCTTTCATCTGCGCCAAAAGCTGCGGGTCTGCCGCCCGGCGCAGGTCGTAATCATACTTATGTACCGCCTCCAGCAGCTCCCGCACCAGGCCCGGCACCTCGCCGGTGGTGGAAAAACCGCTGTGGTAATACTGGTTAAAGTCCTCGATCTCCAGCACATTAAACACATCATACAGGGTGAACCGCCCGGCGTCGCCGGAGTCCAGGTCTATGTCCAAAAAATTGTCGGTTAGCAGCATCACCGAGGGCAGATACCGCAGCCGCAGCCGGTATTCGCCGCAGTCAAACACGGCGGTCAAGCGGTAATCATCTGCCGTGTGACTCTCCTCAAAGCCCATAAACCGACCGTACAGCCCGGTGGCGGCGCAGTCCTCCACGGCGCTGCGCACGGCGGCGATCATGGCCTTGGTCTCCGGCTCTAACTTATAGAGCTTGTCTTTCTTTTTACCCATCTTGCTCCTCTTTCTTAAAGGTTTTTGTCAGCAGCAGGGCGTCCTCCGTCGGGTCCGTATAGAAGTCCCGGCGCCGCCCCACCGGCTGAAAGCCCAGTTCCCGGTACAATGCCAGCGCCGCTCCGTTGGACGGCCGCACCTCCAGGGTCAAAAAATCCAGTTCCCCGGCGGCAAAGCAGGCGCCGAACAGCGCCCGGGCAATACCCCGGCGGCGATAGGTGGGATCCACCGCCACATTGGTGACGCTGCCCTCACCGCAGACCGCCTGCACCCCCAGGTAACCTACCACTTTATCTCCCAGCACCGCCACTAAAAATCGGGCGCAAGGGTTCGTCAGCTGAGCCTCTAAATCCGCCCGCTGCCAGGGGTGAGCAAAGCACAGCTGCTCCAGCCGCTCCACCCCGGCCAGATGCGCCGGGGCAAAGGGCAAAATTTGCAGCTTGTGGTCTTTAATGTGCATCATACCAAGTTTGGCCGATCTTGCCGTCGGCTCGCAGCAGCACCGCCATATTGCAGGCGTGCTCCATCTCCTCCGTTACAATTTGCAGTGCCCGGTCGGCCTCTGCCTCCGGCGCCTCCACGATCAATTCATCGTGTACCTGGAGGATCAGGCGGCTCTCCATTCCCTCGGCATACAGCCGCCGATCCACCCGCACCATGGCAATCTTAATAATATCAGCCGCAGTGCCCTGGATCGGCATATTCCGCGCCACCCGCTCTCCAAAGGCGCGGAGCATGTGGTTGCTGGCAGCCAGCTCCGGCAGATATCGCCGCCGACCGAACAGCGTGGTGGCATAGCCGGTGTCCTTGGCGGCGTCAATCATCCGCTGCATATAGGCCGCCACGCCCTGATAGGTGTGCATATAGGAGTCAATATATTCCTTGGCCTCTTTGTTGCTGACCCCAATATCCTTGGCCAGCGAAAAGGCGCCGATGCCGTAAACAATGCCAAAGTTCACCGCCTTGGCGCGACTGCGCAGCTGGGGGGTGATCATCTCCGGCGGCAGACCAAACACCTGCGCCGCCGTGGCGGTGTGAATATCCGCGCCGCTGTTAAAAGCATCAATCATCGTCTGATCTTCAGCCATGGACGCCAGCACCCGCAGTTCAATTTGGGAATAGTCCGCGTCCACCAGTCGGCACCCGGGGGCGGCGATGAAAAACTTGCGCATTTCCCGCCCCAGATCCGTGCGAATGGGAATGTTCTGCAAATTAGGCTCCAAAGAGGAGATCCGCCCGGTGCGGGTCTCCACCTGATTAAAGCGGGTGTGTATCCGCCCGTCCGTATCAATCACTTTCAGCAAGCCGTCGCAGTAAGTGCTTTTCAGCTTAATCAGTGTGCGATATTCCATGATTTTTTCCACCACCGGGTGGGCAGAGCGCAGACCCTCCAGCACCTCGGCATTGGTGGAATAACCGCTTTTTGTTTTTTTCTTACAAGGCAGACCCAGGTCCTCAAACAGGGCAACGCCCAACTGCTTGGGCGAGTTGATATTAAACTCGTGACCCACCGCCTCAAAAATCTCATCCGTCAAGGTGGAAATGCGGGTGCTCAGCTTCTTGGAGAACGCCTTGATTCCCGCCTTGTCCACATCAAATCCGGCGCACTCCATGCGTGCCAGCACACCGGCCAGGGGCAGTTCAATTTCCGTCAACAGTTTGCGCTGCCCGGCATCGTCGATCAAAGCGTCCGTCTTGGCAAACAGCTCCGGCAAGATCACCGCCAGCGCCACCGCCGGCTCCTCCTGATCCAAGCTGTTGCGGTACGCCGGCACCGGCACATTGTATTCCAGCGCCAGCTGGGCCAGATCATACTTGGCGTCCGATGGGCGCAGCAGATAGGCAGACAGTTGCAAATCGCCGCAGATATTTCCGCACCGCACCCCTTGCTTTTGTGCCAGGCGGTGCAGTTCTTTGGTGTTGTAGCCAAAAATGCGCACCGTATTCTCTGCCAGCAGGGTGCGTACAAAATAGCCGAATTCCGGTGTGTCTGCCGGCATTACGAACACCGTGTCCCCCAGGGGGAAGAACAGATCCGTTACCGTGCCCTCTGCCAGCTGGGGCACCACATACACATTCCCCGCCTTACGCAAGCGGGTCAGCAGATCGTCCGCGTCCACACAGGTGAGCCGCTCCGGCTGGTGGGCAGGGGCAGGGGCTTCCGTCTCCCCGCCGGGCACCAGATCCCGATCCAAATTGAATTTATCAATGAGAGAAAACAGTTCCAATTTGCGAAACAGAGCTACCGCTGCCGCCGGGTCACCGCCGGTAACGACATAATGGGCAGGAACGGTATCAATAGGCGCATTGGTGCGAATGGTGCCCAAATTCAAAGAAAGATAAGCCTTGTCCTTGTCCCGCCGCAGCTTTTCCCGCACGCCGGGCTTAATATCCAGTGTGTCTAAATCCTTGTAAATGGCGTCCAATGTGCCAAAGCGCTGCACCAGATCCAGCGCCGTCTTGGCGCCCACCCCGGCCACACCGGGAATATTGTCTGAGCTGTCCCCTTGCAGAGCTTTTACCTGGATCAACGCCTGGGGGGTAATGCCATACTCGGCGGAAATGGCCGCTTCATCGTACACATCGGTCACTGCCTGACCCATTTTGGTACGCGCCAGCAGCACCTTCACCCCGCCGTGGGCCAGCTGCAAAGCGTCCCGATCCCCGGTGGCAATAAAGCAGGCGTCGCCGCTGTCTCGGCAAGCGGCAGCCAAAGTACCCAAAACATCGTCTGCCTCCCAGCCGGGGCACTCCACGGTGGTGTAGCCCAAAGCGGTAAGCAATTCCTTGAGCACCGGCATTTGGGCCCGCAGCTCCTGCGGCATGGGCTTACGCCCGGCCTTATAGTCCGCATACTGCTTGTGGCGGAAAGTAGGCTCATGCACATCAAAGGCCACCGCCACACCGTCCGGGTGGCAAGTGTCCTGCAACTTAAGCAGAATATTCAAAAAGCCGTAAATGGCGTTGGTATAATAGCCGCTCTTGGTGGTCAGCAGCTTAATGCCGTAGAAGGCACGGTTGACGATACTGTTCCCGTCCAGCACCAAAAGATTCATGAAAGCCCTCCTAAAAATCGTGCTGTGTCCCCGACCAAACGCCCGGGCGCACTCTGTTTTTTATTTTATCACAGTTTGATTTGAATTACAATTCCTTATGTGGTATATTAGTAAGACAGAAAAGGCAGGAGATACCATGGACTTTACAAATTTACCGCCCGACAGCAAGGCGTTTTTGGCCCCTATGGCAGGGGTGGCCGACCGGGCGTTTCGCGAGATCTGCCGGGACTTTGGCGCCGCGTACACGGTCACGGAGATGGTCAGCGCCAAGGGATTGGTAATGGGCGACCGGAAAAGCCGGGAGCTGATGACCCTGGGCAGCGACCGCCCCGCCGCCATTCAGCTGTTTGGCACGGAGCCACGGGTGATGGCGCAGGCGGCCAAGCTGTGCCTGGAATTTGAGCCCCAGGCCATTGACATCAATATGGGCTGTCCGGCGCCCAAGGTAGCAAACAACGGCGCAGGCTCCGCTTTGATGAAAGACCCGCAGCTGGCAGGTGAGATCATCTACGCGGTGGCAGAGGCCGTTGACCTGCCGGTAACGGTGAAGCTGCGCAAGGGCTGGGACAAGGCGCACCCCAATGTGGTGGAGCTGGCCCAAATCGCGGAGCAAAACGGCGCTGCCGCCGTGGCGGTACACGGCCGCACAAGAGAAGAAATGTACAGCGGCCACGCAGACTGGGACTGTATTCGCCGGGTAAAAGCGGCGGTACACATTCCGGTAATCGGCAACGGCGATGTAACCGATGTGCAAAGCGCCGCCCTGCTGCTGGAACAAACCGGCTGCGACGCCATTATGATTGGACGGGGCGCCATGGGCAATCCCTGGCTGTTCCGCCAAATAGGCGCCTATTTAACAGACACAAGGGTGCTGCCGGAGCCGGGCATTCACGAGCGTATGGCCGTTATGCTGCGCCATATTGACCGCACCATTCAATATAAAGGCGAGCGCACCGCCATGATGGAGGCGCGCCACCATGCCGCCTACTACACCAAGGGACTGCGGGGTGGCGCCGGGTTCCGCCGCCGCATTTGCCAAATGAGCCACTTTGAGGAACTGGCAAAGCTGGCTGCGGAAATTGCCAAGGAGAATGCAGAATGATTTTTAAGAATGTGACCTTTTATAACGAAGTGTTCCAAAAAGATGTGGCGGATATTCAGGTGGAAAACGGCCGCATTACCGCCATCGGTGTGCTGGAGCAGGAGGGTCGGGATATGCAGGGCTACACCCTGCTGCCGGGCTTTGTAGACATTCATATACACGGCCGCGGGGGCGGTGATTTTTCCGACGGCACGGTAAGCAGTATGGATCGGATCAGTGCCTCCCTGGCTAAGTGCGGGGTCACCGCCTTTTGCGGTACCACCATGACCCTGCCCAGAGAAAAGCTGACGGACATTCTCGTCACCGCCCGTGGCTATATGGGCAAGGAAGCCGGCGCCCGCCTGCTGGGCGTGAACCTGGAGGGGCCGTTTATTGCCCCTGCCAAAAAAGGCGCTCAAAACGGCGACTACATTCGCCCGGGCACCGTGGAGGAATGGAACGCCCTGTTTGATGCCTCCGGCCGCAGTGTAAAGCTGATTACCCTGGCGCCGGAAGCCTTTGACAGTGCCGACCTGATCCGCCAGATCAGCGGCTGCTGCCGGGTGTCCCTGGGGCACAGCTGTGCCACCGCAGAGGAAGCAAACGCCGCCTTTGACGCAGGGGCGGGCCATGTGACCCACCTGTTTAACGCCATGCCGCCCATGAGCCACCGGGCGCCGGGGCTGCCGGGGGCGGCACTGGATCGGCCGGAGGTCACCTGTGAATTAATTTGCGACGGAGGTCACATTGACCCCATTATGCTACGCAACGCCTTTCGCCTGCTGGGGCAGGACCGAGCCTGCGTCATCAGCGACAGCATGCGAGCCGCCGGGCTGGGACCGGGCACCTACGAATTGGGCGGCCAGACTGTGTATGTAAAAGAGAACGGCCGCTATGCGGTGCTGGAGGACGGTACCATTGCCGCGTCCATTACCGACCTGTTTACGGAATTTAAGAATTTGCTGCGCTTTGGCATTGATTTTGAAACCGCCTTGCGCAGCTGCACCATCAACCCGGCCCGTGCCATCGGTATGGACGATCAGATCGGTTCCATTGCCACCGGCAAGTACGCCGATCTGTTGTTTGTTGACGAAAATCTGAATGTAGCGGAGGTATATGTAGATGGAATACAGGCTTAACATTGCGCTCATCGAGCCGGAGATCCCCCAAAACACCGGCAACATTGCCCGCACCTGCGCTGCCACCGGCGCACGGCTGCACCTGGTAGGACCCATGGGCTTTACCATTACGGACAAGCAGGTCAAGCGCGCCGGGCTGGACTACTGGGACAAGCTGGACATTACCTACTACAACAACCAAGCGGAATTCTTTGAACAGAACGCCGGAGCAGAATTCTTTTACTTCTCCACCAAGGCGGAGATCGCCCACAGCGATATGCAGTACCCAAACGGCGCCTTTTTGGTATTCGGCAAAGAGACCAAGGGGCTGCCGGAGGAGCTGCTGAAAGCCAACCACGACCGGTGCGTGCGGCTGCCTATGCGAGGCATGATCCGCAGTCTAAACCTTTCTAACGCCGTGGCGGTGGGCACCTACGAGGTGCTGCGCCAATGGGGCTACCCGGCACTGACCTCCAAAGGCCACCTGACCAAATACCACTGGTAAAAGCGAATCTAAAAACACGCGGGACGGCTCAAACAGCCGTCCCGCTTCTTTTATCTCCCGCTTTATAAATTGCATAAAAAAGAACCTCAAGTAAAAAACTTGAGGTTCTGCTGTACTGCAATTAGTCAGCGGTATAAGGCATAATGGCGATCTGACGCGCTCTCTTGATAGCGGTGGTCAGCTCACGCTGATGCTTTGCGCAGGTGCCGGTCACACGACGAGGCAGGATCTTGGCGCGCTCAGAGGTGAATTTCTTCAGTCTGGTCACATCCTTGTAGTCGATCTCGTCTACCTTTTCTACGCAGAAAACGCATACCTTTTTGCGCCCTTTGCGAGCGCCGCCTTTATTGTAAGCCATGCTTGGTTTCCTCCTTCGTTAAAATGGTAAATCGTCGTCGTCATCCACGATCTCTTCAAAATCGCTGTTATCTGCGCTGGCGTAGCTGGGCGCCGGTTGCGCAAAAGCGGGATTGGAGTTTGCGCCGGTAGTGCCGCTCTCTGCCTTAGAGCCGCAGAAGGACACATTGCTGGCAACGACCTGTACACTCTTTCTCTTGTTTCCGTCCTTATCGGTGAAGTTATCCGTCTGGATAGAGCCCTCCACAGCGATCATGGAGCCTTTGCGGAAATACTTAGATACGAATTCCGCAGTTTGGCGCCAGGCGGTCACATCAATGAAGTCTGCCTTGCGCTCCTCGCCGGCCCGCTGAAAGTTGCGGTCCACAGCTACCTGAAAACGCACGACAGAAACGCCTGTGGGCGTTGTTCTCAGTTCCGGATCATAGGTCAGGCGACCCATGATAGCCACTACATTGATCATGTGCTCCCCCTTACTCGCCCTTAGCGACGATCAGAGAACGCAGCACGCCGTCAGTAATGTTGATCACACGATCCAGCTCTGCCGGGAAAGACTCCTCACTGCTGAACTGCGCGATCACATAGTAACCCTCGGTCTCGTAGTTGATCGGATAAGCCAGCTTGCGCTTGCCCCATTCCTCAACTTCGCCAAGAGTGCCATGCTTGCTGATGAGATCCGTAAACTTGGTCTTGAGCGCCTGAGCAGCCTCCTCACCCTTGGACAGGGAGAAAACCAATACGATTTCATAGTTCTTCAATGCCATTCTAAAGCACCTCCTTCTGGTCTTTTGGCCGTACATCCTGTGCACGGCAAGGATTACTGTTCCACGGAACAGCCTATGTAGTATAACAGAAAGCGCCGCCCCTGTCAAGCAAAACTTGCACACCGGGCGGCGTTCTTTCGTCTATTTCTATATATAGTGGAGGTAATTGGCGTTACACATATTGCAGCACATCGCTGACCTTCTCGATCACCGGCACATCCGCGCGCAGGTCTTGGTCCTTAAACCAGCCCCAGTTCATCCGCACCGCCTGCATACCCGCAGACAGGGCACCGGCAATGTCGTTTACCGGGTGGTCGCCTACATACATACAGTCCGCCGGAGGCAGCTGCACTTTATCGCAGGCGTAAAGGAACAGCGCCGGATCCGGCTTGTGAACCCCCACATCGCCGCTGACCACCACCAGATCAAGATAAGGCCGCAGGCCGCTTTCGTCCATCTTGTGATTTTGCAAATACGACGGGCCGTTGGTGATAACGCCGGTAACAATGCCTTTCTTCCGCAGCGCCTGCAACATAGGCACCGCGTCCGGGAAGATCACGCAGCAGTCGCCGAAGGTGCGGTCATAATGTTCCGCCAGCGCTTTTGCCGCAGGGGCGTCCGTCCAGCGCCAAAGGGCAATCAGCCCTTTGTACCACTCTACCCGATCCACATAGCCGCCGTTTCCGCTTTGGCGCATTTGGTGCTTTTTCTCCGTCAGTTCCCCACCGGTCACACCGGGAAAGAACCGGGCAAAAAAGCCGTCCATATACCGCTCAAAGGCCGCCGTACGGTCCTGCAAAGTCTCGTCAAAATCAAAGAATACTGCTTTTATCATGATCCAGTTGCTCCCGTAGTGCCCCGATGGAAGAAAACTTCTGTTCCGGGCGCAAATAACGCACCAGCTCCACCTGCACCGTTTGACCGTACAGGTCGCCGTTGTAGTCAAAAATATGGGTCTCTGCCAAGGGGGTCTCCACCTGCCAAGTGGGGCGCACGCCAATGTTCGTAAAGCCCCGATACCAAGTGTCCCCCACCGAAATGCGGCTCTCATACACGCCGAACTTGGGCAGCGCCAATCCATCCGGGTACTGCTGGTTGATGGTGGGATAGCCAATGGTGCGACCCCGAGCGTCGCCGTGGAGCACCGGGTTCTCAAAAGTAAAGTTATAGCCCAGCATGGCCGCCGCCTGCTCCATCTCGCCTGCCTGCACCGCCGCCCGAATACGGGTAGAACTGATGGGCGCGCCCTGGTAGTCCTGGTGCTCCAAGATACGCACCCAAATGCCCCGATCCTCCAGGTACGCCCGCAGACGCATTGCATCCCAGGCAGCGTTCTTGCCAAAGCGGAAATTAAACCCGCACAGCACCATACCGGCGCCAAATCGACCGATAAGCACATCCTCCACAAACTGCCGACCTTCCATATTGCGAATGGCATCAAAATCCGCAAACACCGCCGTCGGGTAGCGACGCTGGAAAATGCTTTTTTGCAGCAGGGAAAAGCGGTTGTGCACGCAGTAGATCACCACCTGCTCCGCTCCGGTGCACACAATATTGTGCGCCCGGTGCATACCGTCAAAATCCCCGATGGCCACCGCCGTTATTCTCTTTTGGTTCTCACACTCTTGCATACAAATTTATCTCATTACCATCACGCGATCCACTTGCAGCTGGCTGCCGTCTGCCGACGGACTGCCCAGTCCCAGGAACACACCCGCCGGGTCATATACCCGGTAATAAGGCTCCGTCAACTGCCGGTGCAGCCGCACCGCATCCAGCGCACCACCGTTGCCAAAGCGCCGTGCCTGAGGCGCCGTTACCTGCAAGGCCGGATACGCTGCCAGCAGTTCGTCCACCGGGCGCAAGCAGGGGGCAAAATCACCGCCGCTGTCTCGCAGGGCTTGCAGCTGCTCTAAAGTTACGCAATCCGCCAGCGCCACACCCATGGCGCAGGTGCGCTGCAAGGCGGTCATCACCGCGCCGCAACCCAAAGCCTGTCCCAAATCGTGGATCAAGGTTCGAATATAGGTGCCCTTGGTGCAGGTCACATCTATGGTATAGGTATTTTTTTCTTCTTCCGCTGCCGTCAGGCGCAGATCCAAAATGGTCACCGGGCGCGCTGCCCGCTCCACGGTCTTACCCTGGCGGGCCAGTTCGTACAATCGCTGACCGTCCACGCTTACCGCCGAGTACATGGGCGGCACCTGCATGATCTCGCCCCGAAAGGCAGAAAGCGCCGCCTCAACAGCCGCCCGATCCGCAGTGACCGGTCGGCGGGTAAGCACCGTGCCGGTACAATCCTGGGTGTCCGTTGTCTCTCCCAGGCGGAAGGTGGCCAGGTAGCGCTTGTTGCTGTCCGGCAAATAATCAAGAAAGCGGGTGGCACCGCCCAGCAGCACCGGCAGCACGCCGGTAGCCATAGGATCCAGCGTACCGGTATGACCCGCCTTGCACTCCCGGGTAATCCCCCTGTCTCTTATACACATCTCCGAGCCCACGAGACCGATCAGTAT
>ENA-UAMB01000443-UAMB01000443.1-human-gut-metagenome-genome-assembly--contig:-NODE-443-length-26932-cov-8.651003_pt1 | contig 26932 bp, 27 predicted proteins | sample MGYA00243707_ERZ654484 | MGnify/ENA primary metagenome ERZ654484 (study PRJEB26926, sample SAMN06164464) | human gut metagenome | biome: ENVO:00009003; feature: ENVO:2100002; material: ENVO:00002003... | reverse complement strand
TCCATGATCCTTGTATAAGACGTTAAACGTCATCCTGAACGAATGTGAAGGATCTGTTACCGTGGTGAGGGAAACGGTAAGGTGTCATCAGAGTAATAGATTCTTCGCTCCGTATGACATAGCCGTCTCCCTGTTTTCTCATACAGCATTCTTACTTCCGCTCTGAATGACGGGATACGGTAAGGCATCATAATGACAGGGAATATTAAACGTCATCCTAAGCGAACGTGAAGGACTGCTGCCGTGGTGAGGAAGCCGGCAAGGAGATAAAAGCTATCAGCTGTTAGCTGTGAGCTGTCAGCTGCAAGCTAAATATTCTTTTACGATTTAAATCATTTGTGATGCGGGAAAAGAGGAGTTTTTGTATAATATGTTTATTGAGAAATAGATGTGTTGAAGGAGGACTCATCGTATGTGTGGCGGATTGAAGAAAAGATACATTTTGACGGCATTGGTGTGTTTCGGCGCTGTTATGTCCGGCGGGGGTTTTGCGCAGGCGGAAAGCACAACGACGGAAAGCCGCAGTGAGACGCGGACGACAGTGGACAGGAATGGAACGATTGCCGAGCGTGTCCGGCGGACAGAATCGCGCACAACGGTTTCCAGCGAGACAAAGGACAGTGATGCGATTCGGAATATGGCCGCAGAACAGCGCCGGCAAATGGAACGTATAGGATTGCCTCATACGGGAAACCGGGAGTTTAATGAGAAGGTGGAATATCAGTATGAGTCCGGCGTGGTGCTGAATGAGCTCCTGGCGCCGCTTGTAGTACCTAATCGAAATGTGCCCAAGTCGATTGGGACATGGGCAGGAATGACTTTTCAAAATGACAGGATTATAGAGCAGGGGATCCTGGCGAAATGCAAATCCGGCGGCAAGTGGGGTATTCTTGGCACAGACGGGAAAGAGCTGATTGCTCCTGCTTATAAGGAAATCCTGGATGTGAATGACCGCACCGGTGTGATTCATGTCATGGTGGATAAGAAAACCACCCGGTTCATTTCCAAAACAGGCGAACAGCTGACACCGGAGGCCGCCGATGAATCGGACCGCCGGAGCAGGACGGATGCTGCCGGGCAGGAAGACAGCCGGGAGTATTATGACAGCGACGGCTATACGTCCTTTAAAGAAAAAGGGAAATACGGTTTCAAAGACGGCATGGGGAAGGTGGTCATCTCGCCGCGGTATAAGGCTGTGCTTGCCGAGTTCAGTGAAGACCGTGCTTTCGTGAAGAATAAGAAAGGGAAAATCGTTGCTGTTGACGGCAGCGGCAGGGAACTGTTCCAGGCGCCGTCCAATCAAATGTATGCGTATGAAGGCGGTTTGGCCGAGTACCGCCGTAAAGTAGGAGGCTTCAATGTGGGCAGTCTGCTGGGCTTTGTGACCGGCGGCCTGATATACGGAGGATTCGGCTATAACGGCATCGGTCTTGGCGGTTTTACCTATGACGGAGCCAAGCGCGGTTACATAGACCGTGACGGAAATATCGTCATTGACAGCAGGAATGATAAAGTATGGCCCATGACCTGGTATGGTACAGTCATTAAAAATGACGGGAAAACCGGTTTTGTAAATCGGAAAGGAGAATATGTTATCCGGCCGGGAGATTATGATGTAGGCGACTTGGACGAGATTAACGGCCTTTTGGTATTGAAAGACGGAAAGACCGGAAAAAGCGGGATTTTCAGTGTGGAAACGGGACAGAAGGTGATTCCTTTCCGGTATGACGGTATCACCTTTGCCGGTTCCGACCGTCTGGTCGTAGAGAAAAATGGGGTCCGCAGCTTATACAATATGAGAACAGGGTATTCTGTATTTTCCGTATCTACCGACATGACGATTGATCCTTTCCTTCATGACCGGCTGACATGGGTGCACCAGGGAAGCAGCAATTACGAGGTCATCAATGATCAGGGACAAATCCTGTTTGCCGATAAAGAAGGCCTTATTGAAGAGGCACGCCCGTTCAGCCATGGATACAGCGCAGTGAAAGCCAAGGGAAAGTGGGGAATCATGGACGCTTCCGGAAAATGGCTTGTACAGCCTGTTTATCAGGATCTCGATATATTATAGAAAAATAACTTTATATAAAGAATGTTTGTCAGAATGACAGCGGACGGCAAGGCGTCATAGTGAGGGAAACGGTAAGAAGATAAAAGCTATCAGCTGTGAGCTGTCAGCTGCAAGCTAAATATTCTTTTATGATATGATCCTTGTATAAAACGTTAATCGTCATCCTGAACGAATGTGAAGGATCTGCTATTGTGGTGAGGAAGCCGATAGGATCACTTCCTCCATTTGGGAGTCTTGGAAAATTCTTCACGCCGTCCGTAAATGACATGGTATAATAAAAATAAATTTGCGATGGAAAAAATCAGGGAGGGCGCATGAGCCGGGCAGATACACAATACCTTGGAATTATAAAGAATATACTGGAAGCAGGCAGCTTGGGCGATAACCGTACGGGTATGCCGGCGTATAAACTGCCGCACCAGATTATGCAGTTTGATTTGGAAAAGGAGTTCCCGATCCTGACCACCAAGTTTGTGGCATTCAAGACGTCGGTGAAAGAAATCCTTTGGATATGGCAGAAACAGTCCAATGATGTGCGTCTTCTCCAGCAGTGGAACTGCCACGTATGGGATGAATGGATGCGGGAAGACGGCACCATCGGAAAGGCTTACGGCTACCAGCTCGGCAAGTATCATCAGGTGGATACGCTTCTGGAAACGTTGAAAAAAGATCCTCAAAGCCGCCGTATGGTGGTAGATCTGTGGAATGTGAAGGATCTGCCCGATATGGCGCTGTATCCCTGTGCGTTTCTTACGATGTGGGATGTTTCCGACGACGGCCGCTTAAATTGTATGCTCGTCCAGCGCTCGGGGGATATGGGTCTTGGCGTTCCTTTTAATATGGCGCAGTATGCGGCTCTTGTCCACATGATTGCCCAGGTGAGCGGACTCCGCGTCGGACTTTTTACGCATGTTATCAATAATGCCCATGTGTATAAAAACCACGTGGATGCTATGAAGACACAGCTGGCCCGTCTGCCGAAGGCTTACGATGCGCCTGTCCTGAAACTGAATCCCGATGTTCATAATTTCTACGACTTCAAGCCGGAGGATATCGTGCTGGAAAATTATAAGCACCATGAAAAGATTGCCATGGAGGTTTCCGTATGAGCCTGTCCATCATCGTTGCCCGCGCGGCGAACGGCGTCATTGGTAATGATAATAAACTCATCTGGCATTTGCCGGACGATTTGAAAATGTTTAAATCCCGCACGATGGGACGCCCCATCATCATGGGAAGAAAGACCTTTGAGAGTCTGCCGAAAGTGCTTCCCGGCCGCGTCCATTATGTGCTGACAGGAAACAGGGCATACAGCGTGCCGGAAGGGGTTTATGTGTTCCATACTGTAAAAGAATTGCTCTCTGCTCTTCCTGAAGGGGAAAGCTTTATCATCGGCGGGGAAAAGATGTACGAAGCCATGTTTCCCTATGCGGATAAAATGTATATCACGGAAATAGAAAAAGAGTATGACGGCGACGCGGTATTTCCTTCTTTCCGCAAAGAAGAATGGAAAGAGACGGAATCTGTCATGGGGAAGGGAGATCCGGTCCATCGCTTTGTTACTTATGAAAGAGTGAGAGGATAAGCGCTGCGGCAGCGGAAAGATATAAATTTGATCAAGGGTGGTTGCGGTTTGCAGACGGGGAGGATGTATGCGGAAACGTCAGGGGTTCGCCTTGCTTTGGGCGGTATCGGCGGTAAGCATCGTATTTCTTCTCGGAGGGACCGCTTTTTTTATGCTCCGGGCAGCGCTGCGCTCTGAACAGGCCATGGAGATTGAGGCAGATGAAGCCTTTCTGGTACAGGAAGTCATGGAAACGATCAAGTATAACAGCCGCCTGCAGGGCGCGCTCCCTGCTCCTTCCGGAGACATGGCGCGGAACGGACGGCAGTACCATATTTCAATAGAAGAAAATCATCGAATGATAGAGGGCGTGGAAATGCGGGAGGTATCCTGCACTGTCACCGATAAGGCAGGCACGTCCTTTTCTGCTGTCATGCTTTTGGAGGCGCCATGAAGCGGAAAGGGTTCATTTTTATGGAAGTCCTGCTGGCGCTTCTGCTCCTGTCAGCGCTGGCGGCGGCTGTTTTTCCGATTCTCGGGCAGACGGTGGGAGCCATGGCATTTATGGACCGGCGGAGGCGGGCAGTGAACGAAGCCGTTTTTGCTGCCGATTTCATGATAGAGAAGATACGGAATAATCTCAGGGAAAGCGCGGCGCAGATGAGCGGGAACGTGTACAGGTACGAAGCGTATATATGGGTGAAGGATGGCAAGAATAAAAAGAAAAAAGTACGGGCCCCTTACAGCTTTTTCGTGGAGGGAGAAAAACTCAAGGTCCGTCTTCATAACGGCATGAGTGAGCCCGTGACAGGAGAGAATACGGGGAGCACGGAAATGACGGCGTTCCTCCCGCCGGAAGAAGGATCCGTATTTCAAGTGCAGCCGAAAGGGCTGGTGAACGTATCTTTCCGGATGGAAAGCCGGAATCCGAAAGAAGTATATGCTGTGAAAACGGCGATCCTTCCTTATCGTGACTTTTACGGGGTGCAGTAATGAGCAGGCGGAAAGGATTTATGGCGGTATCGCTTCTGCTTCTTCTGTCGGCGCTCACGGCGGTACTGGGAGGGCTTCTCTTCTCCCTTTCGCGGGGTCGCGGCGGGAGCATGGCATATAGAAACGGATTATCCGCCATATACGCGGCGGAAAGCGGAGCAAACTGGGCGCTTGCCTCTTTAAGACAGGGGCCTGTAGAAAATAAAGAAAGAACCATCCCTTTGGATGGCAGAGAAGCGCGTGTCCGTATTTCTTCCGTGACAAAAGAAGGAAATACATGGAAAGGAAAGATTTCTTCCGACGGCGTGGATTTACAAACGAAGGTGATGCGCTTCGTGAAAATTACTTTTACTGTAGAAGACAGTGGAGAACGGAAAATCATAGTAGAAAGCGTGGCGAGTGACCGATGAGGTTGTGGACAGAAGGCATAGTATCACGGGTGAAGGCTTTCCTGCCTGCAGGAGGACGGAAAACCGTGGTCATGGCGGCGGCAGGGCGGTTGTGGCTGGCGGAAATGGAAAAAGGAAAGTACCTTGTAAAGAAAAGCGCAGCGCTTCCGAAGATAACGGAAGAATCCCTTGCGGAAGCGTTTTTCTCCCTCAGCGGTATAGGGGAACGTGAGATAATCTTGATTTATAATTCTCCTGATCTTCACACGGCGTGCAGAACATTTCCCGCTATGGCAGAAGAAGAACTGGCGGAAACCATGTACTGGGAGCAGGACAGGATTTTTGGCGTCCGCGAGGATTTACGGCTTTCATGGAAAGCGCTTTCGGAAGATGCTGCCGGCTGGACAGTATCTCTGGCAGGAGTGCGGGAAGACTCGGTGGCATGCTGGCAGTCAGCGGCGGAAAAAGCGGGGAGAAAAATAACCCGGTGCATACCTGTGACGGCGGTGGAACTTCCGCGGGAGCGGCGGCCGCTGTATTTGTATGGGAAAGGAAAGTCTGCACTCTTCCTTTTCCGTGAAGAGCATGTGCAGGAATCACGGATACTGAATACAGCCGACGCTGATAAAAAATTACAAGTATTTCTCCGCCATCTCTTAAAATCCTATGATATGGAAGGGCGGGATATCGTTTTCATCCCCATGAGCGGCGGAGTGAAAGAAGTTCCTTTCTGGAAAGATTTGGCAGAAAGATGGCGGGAAAAAATCAAAACTTTATCCCTGCCGGACGAAATAGAACCGGGACCGGATGATTTTACGGATCCGGCTGATGAAAGAGAAGCCTTTTCTGAGGAAAGCGGAGAAGAGGATCATCTTGTAAAAACTTTTGCCTGTGGAGAAGAAACGGAAGAAGAATTGTGGACGATCCTTCTTCCTGTCATGGAAGCGGCGGACGGAGCAAAGATGGATTTTCTTGCCGGGAAAAAGAGGAAAGTACTTCCGGCTGGTGAAGTGAATTGGCTCCGTGCGAACCAGGGGATGTCGGCACTCTTTGCCGCTGCGGGGATTCTCTGTTTTATTCTTCTCGGATATACTTTTCTTGAAGAAAGGGAGGCGGAAGCGAAACTGGCGGGACTGTCCGCCGTACGCATCGAAATGGATGCGGAACGGAAAGAACAGGAAAAAGAAAATCAGCTCCTGTCGGAATTGAAATCCCTGGAAGAAAATGATCTCCGGTGGGAACAAAAATTGGTGGCGCTGTCGGAGTGCACGCCGCAGGGGATCGTTCTGTCCGAAATAAACGCCGGCGAAGGAACGGTCCATATCACGGGTACGGCGGATTCCCCGGTGACGGCCATGCGGTTTCAAAAGGAACTGGAAAAGGCCTGGGGCGGTAAAACATATATCGAAAAGCAAAAACGGGAACCGAACTTAAAAATGGCGGCGTTCACTCTTTTGTGGAAAGGCGGTCAGCCATGAGCCTCAATGAATTTCTGAATGATAAAAAATACACCGCCGCCTTCTTTCTGCTGGCACTGTGTTTCTTTCTCCTCGACTGGTATCTTTTTGCTGCCGTGGGGGAAAAGGAAGAACACATCCGCCGGCTGGAGACAGAAACCGCTCTTCTCGAAAACCGGGCCAAACTTCCGAAAAGAAGCAGCCGGATGCCCTTTCTGGAAACTCTTCTCGAAGATACCACAGCAGATACGGTTTTCTCCGCCTTTATGGAAAGCGGTTGCGCTGTGGAAGAAATAAAGGAAGAAGAAAATGAAAAGTTCCATGTATTTCATGTAAAAGGGAAAGGTTCTTTTTCACAAATCACCGCGGCCTTTGGTATAATAAAAAGCAAAGAGAGATGGTCGGCGGCGGAGCTTTGTGCCCTGAAACGGGAAGGAAACCTTCTTGCCTATGAAGTGGAAGTCCGCGCCGTCCGAAACCGAGGTATGTATGAAAAAGAGAAATATAGTCCTGATCGGGCCTATGGGGACGGGAAAGAGCCGGGCGGCCAAAATACTCGCCGACGGCTTTGACTGGCAGCTTGCCGATACCGACCGCATGATGGAACGGGAAACAGGAATGCGGATTGCCGACTATTACCGCGCAGCAGGCGCCGAAGCCTTTGAAGAAAAGGAAATGGCGCTGATTAACCGCGTCCGGTACTACCACGAGGCTGTCATCGCCATGGGCGGGAATTATCCCATGACGGAAAAGAAATTCAGGCTGCTGTCCGAGCATGGCCTTGTGATTTTGCTTTTTGCCAAACCTTACCGTCTGGCAGAGCGGGTACGCCGCCGTGTCGGGAAACGGCCGACTATGGACTATTCCGACGTCGATGGTTACGTCCGGCAGATGCTCCGCAAATGGACAAAATGGAAAGACCGCGTCGATCTCGTCATCAACACGACAAATACCCATCCCGAGCAGACCGCACTCCTCGTGGCCAGGTACATTGACCGCCATCATGTGGAATTTGTAGAAAGAAATTAAACAGCATACAGAAATCAGCTGACAGGTTACAGAAAAGGCTCCAGATATCTTATTAATGAGGGGATTCATGAATTATCGAAATCTTGAAGTTTGGAAGAGGTCTTTAGATTTAACTGCAGATATCTATCGTTTAACTAAACAGCTGCCTAAGGAAGAATTGTTTGGATTGTCGGATCAGATGAGAAGAGCAGTCGTATCGATTCCATCAAATATTGCAGAGGGAGCAGGTAGAAATTCTGACAAAGAATTCAAAAGATTCCTGTTCATTGCAAATGGTTCAATTGCGGAATTAGAAACGCAATTACTTATCTGTGAAAAACTCGATTTTGCAGATCAAGCAGAGATATATAGTTTATTAAGACGAACAGAAGAAATACGAAAAATGATATTTGGTCTGAAGAATCGGATTGATCTGAAATCTGATAGCTGACAACTGGTAACTGATAGCTGACGACTGACGACTGACAACTGACAACTGACAACCATCTTTATCAAAGGAGAAACTATGAAAAAAATAGCTGTGCTTACCTCCGGCGGGGACGCGCCGGGCATGAACGCGGCCATTCGAAGCGTGATACGGATGGCGGGTTTTCTGCATTGTGAAATCGTGGGTATCCATCGGGGATACTCGGGACTTTTGGAAGAAGATTTCCGGCTGCTCACGAATCGTGATGCCGGCGGGATCGTCCTCCGCGGCGGTACGATGCTGAGAACCGCCCGTTGTCCCGCCTTTTTTGATGAAGACAATCAGAAAAAAGGCGCGCAGATCTTAAAAAATCACGGGATAGAAGGACTTATCGTCATCGGCGGCGATGGTTCTGTCCAGGGGGCGGCGGCCTTGTCCAGCCTTGGCATACCCACTGTAACCATACCCGGCACCATAGACAATGATATGCACGGCACGGATGAAACCATCGGCCATGATACGGCGGTCAATGCCGTGGTGGGTGCGGTCAGCCGTATCCGTGATACCGCATCTGCCCACGACAGGGCAGCCATTATCGAGGTGATGGGACGGTTTGCGGGAAATATAGCCCTTGATGCGGGAATTGCCTGCGGCGCCGAATACATCCTTGTTCCCGAAGTTCCCTTCAGCCGTGAAAAGCTGGCAAGGAGCCTGATTGGGCAGATGAAAGAAGGCAGGACAAACAGCATCATCATCTGCGCGGAAGGCGCCGACGATGGCAGAGCTTTGGGAGACTGGCTGAAAGAACGGACAAATATAGATATTTGCACCACCATTCTGGGATTTATCCAAAGAGGCGGACGTCCCAGTGCCAGAGACAGCATCCTCGGCTCCCTCCTCGGTGCGGCAGCCGTGAAAGCCCTCTTAGATGGGCAGATTGCTTCCCTTATCGGAATGAATAAGGGGGAAATCCGTATTCTGCCGTACAGTGAAGCGGCCAAAGAAAAAAAGATATTCAAAAAAGGACTCTACACCCTGGCCGGTATACTGGGCGCCGCGCAGGAAGATGAGGATATAGCGGAAAGCGGACTGTAAAACATAGCGGAGAGTAAACGGTGATTGATAATGTTTTTACCGCTTTCCGGGGAATTATAAAAAGTACACATGTCCTGTTTTGTAAAATGCTGATTCAGCGGAAAGGATGGTGTACTTTTTATGTACGATATACCGTCTTTTTTTTCATGAGTATTTAAAATTTATTTCATGTTATTTTCCTTTGATAAAGCGGCTTTTAGCTGCTAGCTTCTAGCCGCTAGTAGCTAGTTATACCATCTCTTAGCTTCCTGTTCACGATTTTATTTTTCATATTAACCTCCAACATTTTTGAAAAAATAGGGGAATAAAAAATGGTATTCCCCTGATTGAGTAAAAATGAGGGCTCTGTTACTCCTTATATTTCGTTTCTTTACAAGTTTTAAGGTGAAATCATATATCTTCGCCCGTATCTCTTGCTGCATTGAAGAGAAAACGGCGCAGGAATGATGAAGGCATTCTGCGATTTTGTTTAATCTTGTGGGGCTACTGTCTTTCAGGTTCGTTCTCTTTGTCTATGAGGTTGGTGGCTGCAGCATTTAAGAAAACACAGGTCTGTTTACAGAATCCGGTTTTATAAGGGTTTTTGTACGATACTGCGTCATAAAAATTCTTAAACAACCTGTGTTCTATTCCTTATATCATATAAAAACCCAATAATAAATCAGACAGCGGTTTAATCAATACATTCTGATCTTATATCTAATTTACTGATTAATAAGTTTTTGTATATTCTTTAAATCTCCTTTTAAAGAATAGTATCATGCGTTTTTGCTGCATGCAAGAAAAATCAAATAAAAAGGAATCTTGCAGTTTATGCTTATTATGAATATTTTGGAACGGACTTCTTATATTAAACAAGCCGGTATAATGCACAAAAAGAGAGAGGAGAGCAAAAACCTTTTGATTAAGGCTGCTGTTCGATAGATACTTCTTCTGCAGCATCTTCGCGGTGTTGGTATCTTTCGGTGAATGCCGGAGCAGATACAAGGAAGCGGCAATCCATTCGCGGAATCCGATTTTATAAGAGACAGCTTTGGCGGTACATTAGTAGCGTGTGTGAAGCAGATACGTTATACTGTAAAAAATATAAAATTTATAGTGATACAAGATTATTCTTTGAGGTAGAGGATGAAACAGGAAAACAGTCAGCCTGTAAAGCAGCATAAAAAAATGAACGGATTTGCGGACAGGAAACTTCTGGCAGGCCTTGTCTTTGCTGTGGGAGACTATATGGCATTGACCCTTTCAGCGTGTTTGGCACTGCATCTCAGAAACATCGTGATGACTTATAACATATATCATATCAACTTATCTTATATATTTTTCTGGGTTCCTTTGGTTTTTATGCCCTTTATCCTGTACAGCGGGCTGTATACCAAGCGGATGCTTACTTATAAAATGACAGAGAAACTGTTCTATGCCTCTTTGTATGGAACGGTGTTTTCCATTATCCTTATGTTCATCGCCCAGGTGGCGGGAGAAGTATCACGGCTTTTCGTGATTTTTTTTGTATTATTTAATTTTATACTTCTCTGTTTCGTTCGTTTTCTGACAAATAAGATCCTTCGTAAACTCCGCCTTCTTCAGATTCCTATCCTTATTCTCGGCGCCGGACTTTCCGGAGAAGCCATTACAAAGGAAATACGAAAGGATTCCGGCATGGGGTACAAAATCATCGGATTTCTGGAAGATAATAAGCCAAAGACGGAGTATATTAACCGATACCCTATCCTTGGCGGATTTGGTGATTTAGAAAAAGTAGTGCGGGAAACAAGTGTGGAATCCGTCTTGATTGCTGCGCCTGGATTGTCCCAGTCTGCCCTGTCAGATCTCATTTACCGGGCCCAGTTTTTAGTGAAAGACGTGGGTGTCATCCCGAACCTGGTGGGGGTGCCGATGTCCAACATAGAAGCGGAGTCTTTTTTCGATGCCAAAATCATGGTGCTCCATATCAAAAATAATCTGGCAAGGAAATCGAACCAGATAGTCAAGAGGCTTTTTGATGTCGCAGCAACCATAATCGGCGGCATATGTATTCTGCCGGTCCTTTTCATAGTGGCTGCCTGGATATACCATGATTCGCCGGGACCGGTCATTTATAAGCATCGGCGGATTGGGAAAAATGGGAAAGAATTTGACTGCTATAAATTCCGCAGCATGTGTGTGAATTCCCAGGAAGTGCTTGAAGAACTTCTGGTATCGGATCCTGCGGCAAAAGAAGAATGGGACAGAGATTTCAAGCTGAAAAATGACCCCCGTATTACAAGAAGCGGAGCCTTCCTCAGGAAAACAAGCCTTGATGAACTTCCGCAGCTGATCAATGTATTAAAAGGGGAAATGAGCCTTGTAGGACCGAGGCCGATCGTCCGAAAAGAAGTGCCCCGCTATGAAAAATTTATCAAAGAGTACTACAGTGTCCTTCCCGGCATTACCGGTGTGTGGCAGGTAAGCGGGAGAAGTGATATAGACTATCCTGAGCGTGTCCGCATGGACAGCTGGTATGTCCATAACTGGAGCATATGGCTGGATATAGTCATGCTCTGGCGGACAGTCAGTGTGGTTTTGAGGCGTAAGGGGGCGTATTGATGGAAAAACCTATTCGTATTCTGCAAGTTCTAGGAATTGTAGGAGGCGGTGGTGTTGAAGCTGTTATCTTGGAGTACTACAAACATATAAATAGGGATAAAGTGCAGTTTGACTTTATTGTTCATGATGATAACAAAATTGATATTACTGAACAGATAGATGCAATGGGAGGGAGGGTTTATAAGGTTACACCATATTATAAAAATCCAATTGCATTCATGATTGAGGTCTATCATATCATTCGAAAATATAACTATAAAATCATTCATGTCAATATGAATACGCTTAGCGTATTTTCTTTGTTTCCTGCTTGGATAGCAAAAGTGCCGGTAAGAATACTTCATAATCATAGTACATCGTCTCCAGGTGAGGCTAAACGTAATATCTTAAAATCTATATTACGTCCATTCTCGAAATTATTTGCTACTCATTATTGGGCATGTAGTAATTTTGCCGCATTATGGATGTATGGGCAGAAGGTTGCTAAGACTGATAATAAAGTTACTGTTATTCACAATGCAATTAATTTGGAGAAATTTGCGTTCGATCTTGAGAAGCGTAACCAACTGAGGCATAGTTTAGGGCTGGAGGGAAAGTTCGTTGTTGGCCACGTTGGTCGTTTCGTGTTTCAGAAAAACCATGAATTTCTAATTGATGTTTTTAATTTTGCTTTGCAACAGCAGCCTAATTTAGAATTAATGTTGATTGGTGATGGACCATTAAAGAGTTTAATGCAGAAGAAAACAAAATTGTTAAAGATAAATAATAAAGTTAAATTTCTTGGAATTAGGGATGATGTTGCTGATTTATATAATGCTATGGATGTGTTTATTTTCCCATCGAATTATGAAGGTTTGGGGATGGTAGGGGTAGAGGCACAAACCAATGGATTAAATGTTCTTGCATCTACTGCAGTTCCTTTGGAAATGAAATGTACAGAATTGGTTAAATATAAAAGATTATCTGATGGCGTTGATAGTTGGGGAAGGGTGATTGTGGAGTTTTCTAAAAGTAAGTTAGGTAGAAGAACCTCTATAGAAGATTTAAGGAAAGCAGGGTTTGATATTAAGGTGGAAAGCAAAAGACTTATGGAATTATATGAGAATATCAATGATTATATACTATGATAATGATTACGGGAGGTATTAATATGAAATATACTGCAAAGTATTTTAAAGATAATATGCCGGAATGGAAGAGAAAAAAAGATGCATTTGTGGTGCAGAAATTTTATCGTCCTCTTTCTTTTTATGGATCTAGTTTTGCAGCAAATCATGGAATTAGTGCTAATACCGTATCATACTTTTCCGTGATTGTAGCGATTATAGGGTGCATTTTGTTCCTTTTTGATTCTAAGGGCTTATGTATATGTGGTGCGGTCCTATTTAGTGTATGGTCTTGGTTGGACTGTGTTGATGGGAATTTAGCTCGTAGTGTAAGGAAGCAACCGTTTGGTGAGTTTGCAGATTCAATGAGCAGTTATATCTTGGTGGGGCTTATGGGGAGCGCAATGGGGATAGCTGCTTATAATTTTGGTGGAACTCTACTTAAGCCTGGAAATGCTTGGATTATTTTGTTAGGGGCATTAGCATCAAGTGCTGACTCATTGATGAGACTCATTTATCAAAAATATAAAAATACGGAGAAAGAATTATCTGAAAAAGGTGTATTAGAAATTGAGAATGATTTAAGGAAAGATCATAGTAAAGTGGGGAGTTTCAGGGTACGAATTGAAGAAACTTTAGGTATTGGAGGTATTTTGCCGCTTTTGATTTTGCTTGCCACTATTTTCAATGGTTTAGATTTGGTAATATTCTATTGCTTTGTTTATTATGGAGGATCTGCAGTCGCAGTTATTATTATTTTGGCAACTAAAGCGATAAAGAAAGCAAAATTAAAATATTAAGCTATCAATGAATTATTTAATGGCATCTTTGTATCATTAGGGTTATTAAAATAAAAGGAGCATTTATTTTGATTCATGTCAATAAGAATATAAAAAATACAGTACGTGTATTTCCCGAGCAGGGACGGTATGAATACTATAGATATGATATGAACGAAAACCCTGAGGGGTTGCCAAAGGAGTTTGTTGATTCCGTATTAAAGAATATTACACCGGAGTTTTTGTCCGTATATCCTGAGCCCGATAGATTTTTAAAGAAATATGCTGAATTTATCGATATGAGTTTTGAAAATGTGACAGCAACCAATGGGTCAGACATGGCAATCCGGTATCTCCTAGAAACTTTTGGTGAAAGAGGAAAATCCGTAGTTACAGTATCACCTTCTTTTGAAATGTACTGGGTAAATTGTTCTATTTTAGGATATAAACATGTTCCTGTAGCTTATGAAAAGGACTTTACAATCAAAATAGAAAATATTCTTGCGGCAGTGAATGAAGAAACAAGAATTATTGTTTTGTTAAATCCAAATAATCCTATTGGTAATGTATATACAGAAAAAGAGTTGCAAAAGGTAATCACAAAGGCGAAATCTGTGGGGGCAGTAGTTATTATTGATGAAGCGTATCATTATTTTTATGACAAGACATTTTTAAATTATGTGAAGCAGAATGACAATGTTATTATTTTGCGTACTTTTTCTAAATTATTTTCTATTGCGGCATGTCGTTTAGGCGTTATTATTGGTACACCTGAAATTATTAACTATGTAAGAAATGCCAAATTAACTTTTGATGTAAATGCGGTGGCATTGCTTTTTGGGGAGAAGCTTTTGGAACATCCTGACATTATTAGGAATTTGATAGAAACAGAAAAAAAAGGAAAGGAATATGTTCTTGCAGAATTACGAAATCATGGATATGAGTGTCGTGATTGCAGGGGGAATTTTATTTTTGTAAAGCCAAGGCATGATGCAGTTTCAGTCGCAAAGGAACTCGCGGGGAAGAAAAATGTATTAGTACATGCATATAACAATGAATTTTTAAAGGATTATATAAGGGTATCTGTTGGCTCAGTGAAAGCAATGCGAATTTTTCTTGACGCGTTTTTTGATATTGATAAATAAATATCTGTAAAAATTTATACTTTTAATTTGTCAATACGGAGATACTATGAAGAAAGTTATAACTTATGGTACATATGATCTGTTTCATCAGGGACATTATAATCTTCTGAAAAGAGCTAAAGAATTAGGGGATTATCTTATCGTAGGAGTGACCTCTGATTATTTCGATAAGTCCAGGGGCAAGTTTAACGTACGTGATTCTTTGATGACCCGCATTGAAAATGTGAAGGCAACCGGTTTTGCAGATGAAATTGTCGTTGAAGAATATTTTGGACAAAAGATTGATGATATCAAAAAATACGGAGTGGATATTTTTACTGTAGGATCTGACTGGAAGGGCTATTTTGATTATTTGAATGAATACTGCCATGTGGTTTATTTGGAACGTACAAAGGGAATTTCCAGTACACAAATAAGAAATATCAATAATCTGCGTTTGGGAATAGTTGGTAATGAGTCTGTCTTAGATAGATTTTTGGATGAATTGAAGTTTGTCAGCGGTGTTGAGGTTGCAGGTGTATATTATGCTGCTGATGAGGAGGAATACAGTGAGTACAAATCGATAAAATATAAAGATTTAGAGCGATATGAGACGTATGGGGCGCTCCTTTCTTGTGCAGATGCGGTATATATCAATGCCCCGCTGCATGAACGGCTGCTGTACATAGAAAAGGCTATCAAGACAGGAAAACATGTGTTGACAGAATTTCCTTTCTGCAGTGATTACCAGAAAGCGAAAAAACTGATGGAATTAGCACAAAAACAACATGTAATACTGATGGAAGGCCTTAAAACCGCTTATTGTCCCGCATTTGGGAAAATGGTTTCACTTGCACGCAGCGGGCAGATCGGGAAGCTTGTTAATGTAGAAGCCAATTTTACACAAATACTTGGGAAAGGACTGAATAACCAAATCAGAATTGCAGGAGGCAGCATGGAGTCTTTGGCAGCTTATCCCTTGCTTGCTATTTTTAAGTTGCTTGGAACAAATTATAAACGTGTAAGTTTTGTGACACAAAAAGAAAATCATATAGATATGATTACAAAATTAAATTTCATATATGAGGATGCAATGGCAGGTGCCATAGTGTCAATTCGCTCCAAAGCGGAAGGGGATTTGGTTATCTCCGGGACTAAGGGGTATATTTATGTGCCGGCGCCATGGTGGAAAACGGAGTTTTTTGAAGTCAGGTATGAAGATGTCAATAAAAATAGAAAATATTTTTATAAGTTTGATGGGGAAGGCCTTCGATACGAAATTGTGGAATTCCTTTACAATATCAGGGATGGTAGGAATGGATTTCTGATGACTGAAGACGAGGTTTTGGCGGAATGCAAGGCAATTGATCAATTTTTATCCAATGTGGATGTAACAGTATTAGATAGTTTTTGCGGAGATATGTGAATATGTCTTTTTTTTCCATCATTATTCCCATTTATAATAATAAAGAAAAAGAAATGGCGGATTGCTTTGCAAGTATATCTCAACAACAATATAAAGATTTTGAAGTTATTGTTATTGATGACGGGAGCAATGAAACATGTGCAAGAAATATTGACCGCTTGTCCAAGCGGTTTTTCACACGTTACAGAGTAATACATACTGTAAATAATGGTGTTTCAAAAGCAAGAAATTTGGGGATAAAATATGCTGTAGGGAATTATATTACATTTGTAGATGGTGATGATATCATTTGTCCCTGTATGCTCATGGATGCGTATCAGGTACTGCAGAAATATGATTTGGATATTCTTTATGGAATGCTGCAATCTGTAAAGGAGGATAAATTAAACTGCTCTCGTCTTGTAAATATAGCATACAAAAAATATCTATTTTCTACCGCTGATCTTTTGGATATAGAGGGTCTTGAAGAATTGTATTGCCATATGTTTGATATAAGCCAGAGTCGTTTTAAATGTGGAAAGGGATATGTCAGTCGTGGACCTATTGCCAAAATGGTAAAAAAAAGTCTTGCTGAACGGAATTTATTTGATGAAAAGTTGGCTTTTGGTGAGGATGAAGAATGGAACTTACGCCTTCTGTCGAATCCAATTCGAGCGGGTGTTATCAAAAAATTATGGTACTATTATATTCAGCGTAAAGATTCAACCTTGCATCGGTTTCGGACTGATTTTATAAAAAAGCATGAAGAGCGTTTGTCTGCTATGTGGAAATATGTTAAGGATAAGAAGACAGAATGTTGCTATTTAAATGAAAGTTTGCATGTATTAAAAGATTTATTGCCAAATTATTATTTCTCAGAATTTTATCAAGGGAGTATGAAAGGAGCATTTATTGAATATCACTCTTTGCTAAAACAGTTTCCTTGGAGCGCCGGTTGCAATGTAAATAATATAATTTATTTGAGTGTTAAAGGAAAAGTCCTATACATTTTATTTAAAACTCGGTTACTTTTTTTATTGTATTTTTTCAGAAGTAGATAGATGTATGATTTATAAAAGGGTGAAATGAATATGGTTCATATTGAAATTAGAGATTTTTTATTTCTTATTATGGGGATATGTCTTGTATTCAATAATATTCCCGATATAGTTCAATTAAAGTTTTTAGGAAGTGGAATAGGGAATAATTTAGTTGCATATCCTATTCTATTTGGAGCTATATATACCATATACTGCCATTTAAAATCTGGGAATGTTTTAGTAGAATACAAAAGATTTCTTCTTTATGGTGGGGTATATTTATGTATACTTTTTATTTCATTGATTGTAGGATTAATTCATTATCCATATTATGATGCTATTGTTAGTGTGCCAATTGAACAGATGGGAAAAATGGCAACGATAATTATTTTTTGTGAAAAGATAGGAATAACAATAGAAGGAAAAGCAATAGCACTATTATGGGGGATATTTAGATTTGGTGGAATTGTTCTAAAGTTTATTATGACATTTGGTGTTTCTTATATGATTTTTTGTTGGTATCATGATGATTGGAAACGTGGATTCAATTTTTTTACTAAAGGGATATTATGTTCTCTTATTTTTGTAATCGGATATAGTGTTTTTGAAATCCAATATCTGGCAGGTGGAGAGTTCGGAAAACAATTTTTGGAACAAATAAATCCATATATTCATGTTATTAAAGTAGAGCATGATTGGTGGCCGCCATTGCTTTGGCCTGATAAACAATTACGTTCAGTTTTTCCAGAACCATCACATATGGGAAACTATGCAGCTATATTGCTTCCGGTACTTTGGTTTTATCTTTTAAATGATTCAAGAGACAAAAGATTCAAGTTTGTTTTGGGTACAGGATATTCTTTATTTATCTTTATGATTTTTTTGACTCAGGCACGTACTGCATATGCTATGTTTTTAGGTATAACAATGCTTATGGTGGCAGGATTACTTATGCTTGATTGGAGACGTTATTTCAAGATAGTAATTATGATTCTAAGTATTAGCCTGGGTATATTTTTCTTATCCGTAAGGTTTATAAATTATATAGATAATATTGGTATATCTAAAGACATAATTGAGCCACCTAAAATTTCTGCAGTGGAGGTGGTAGATAAGAATTTGGGTTCACTAGCTGGAGAAGATAAAAGAAGTAATGGTTCAAGATATGCTTTGTTAAAAGCACATTTTAGGATGGGGATGGAATCACCTTTATTAGGGAAAGGGACATATCTGAATGATTCTTATACAAAAGATTATTTTGAGTTTGCAGAAAAAGAGAATCCTGGAGTTAAAATGTGGATAGGGAATCAAAATAAATTTGGCGTATTAAAATATCCTATTGGTGCAATGAATGAATATGTGGAACGTTTTTCCGCAAATGGTTTGATGGGGCTATCTGCATTTTTATTTCCATTCGGCTGGATATTATATAAATTAATTTGGTTAATAAAAAAGAAAAAATGTAGAGAGTATGTTTGTCTATTAATTGCGGTGATTGCCGCGTTGGTTGTAGGAGCAAATGATTCTTTATCTGTAGTTTATGGGTTATGGCTTCTTTTAGGTTTATCTTATGCGGTGGTTTTAGGGCAAGGATCGGATGGATGAATGAGCGGAAAATCGGTATTGTTATCAGCTATGTAAATATTTTTTTACATGCACTGGTAGGGTTTCTTTATGTGCCTTTATTGCTTTTCTATATCGGAAGCAGCGGGTATGGCCTATATCAGCTGATAGGTTCCTTTATTGCTTATTTCAGCATTATGGATTTTGGCCTGACAGCAGCAGTTGTAAGATTTTATGCAAAGTATAAGGCGTTAAATGATATTGCCGGTATGGAAAATATCCTGGCTATTTCTCTTCGGGGATATGGCTTTATTGCTGTATTTGTTTTATGTATCGGAAGTGTTTGTTATTTTTTCCTGAATCAGATATTTGCAGGAAGTATGACGGCAAAGGAAGTGGGAGAGGCGAAGAGTCTGTTTCTTTTACTTCTTTTTAATATTGCCCTTACACTTTCTACTATGGTTTTCCGTGCGGTAATTAATGCCCATGAAAAATTTTTATTTTTAAAGGGCGCAGAAACAGTTGAATTAGTGTTACAGCCGCTTTTGGTTATATTGGTATTACGGCAATATCCAAGTGCGTTTTCTGTAGCAATGGTTCAGACACTAATGAATATAATCCTGATTTTTGTGCGGGGATATTACTGTTTTGAAAAACTGGGTATTCGTATTCGGTTTCATTATTGGGACAGCAAATTGATTCATGAGTTTAAAAAGCTTGCGTTGAGTGTGTTTGCCATTTCATTAATTGATCAGGTGTTTTTTAAAACTAATCAGGTTATATTGGGGATTGTCAGCGGTACATTTGCGGTAGCTGTTTATTCCATTTCATCGCTTATTTATATGAATTATATGGCATTGTCGAATGCGATTTCCGGTGTATATCTTCCGCATATTACAAAAATGGTTGCTCGAAAGGAACCGGTACAGAAGCTGTCAGGGTTATTTATACAAATTGGACGCTGGCAATATTTTTTATTGGGACTGGTAGCTACAGGTTTTATCATTTTCGGGAAACGGTTTATTCAAATCTGGGCAGGAGACGGGTTTGAAGATGCATATTGGATTACACTGCTTATTATTATTCCGTTCACGATTGACCTGATTCAGAATATAGGACTTTCTATTTTACAGGCACAGAATCATTATGATTTCCGTGCTAAGGTTTATTTTGGCATTGGCATCTTAAATCTGATTCTGGCGATACCTTTGGGAATGAAATATGGTGGTATAGGTTGTGCTTTTGCCACCGGATTTTCTATGTTTATCGGAAATGGGCTGGTTATGAACTGGTACTACTCTTCTGTTACCGGGTTACAAATTAAAGAGTTCTGGAAACAGATTATAAAAATTTCATTTAGGATCGTGTTTTGCTGTATCATTGGATATTTTATAAATATAATGACGATGAGCGGCAGTAACACGGTTTTCGTGATTAAAATGATTAGTTATACTATACTGTACAGCGGAGTTATATATTTCACGAGTATGAATAGAGAAGAGAAAAATAAGATTTGTCAGCTGTTGAGAAGGAGCATGTGGACTGGCTGAAAAAGGGTTGGCATTTTTTGAAACGGAAAATATTGACAGGAAATGATACATGAGAAGATGGTAGCGGTACCATCTTTTTTTGTATTTCTATTGTGGTTACAGAGGAATTGATAAAATCTTCATTCTAATCATTTGGATACACACGATTTTTTCGCTTATATTATTGACGGCAATCAGGCTGATTTGATATAGTAATGACAGGAGGTGATAGCTATGATTACGTATTTTTCTATGGAAGGATTTCTTTCTGTTAAGAAAAAGGTGGAACTTTATTTCATTCCTAAACCTCATACACGGATTACAAATACCCGTTTTGAAGATAATTTTATCCACACGCCAAAGTATAAATTAATGAAAGCGGTTGTTCTTTTTGGAATGAATGCATCCGGCAAGTCTAATGTGCTGCTTGGCATGGATCACCTCATTTCAATGATTAATCGCGGATTGAATTTAGGTGCTGTTGATGATATGCGTCGGAACCTGATTAATTTTGATTGCAAAACAGTTGCTTTTGAAATCGGTTTATATGATGTGAAAAGTGATCAGGATTATGTGTATCAGATTGCCTATGACTGTGAAAAAATTGTTTCCGAAAAGTTGGTTTTAAACGGACAGGAAATTTTTTCTTTTTCTGGCGGGAAATTATCTATCACAAATCTGAGCGGTATAAAAGAGCGGGACGCCCTTATCCGGTTATTTTCCGGTGTTTCTACGGAATTATATCTGCTGAAGCTGAAAGACTACATGGGGGAGTATATTACTTCTTTCCAAAAATTGGCCGCCGCCGTGAAAACAAATATCCGGGATATTGTACCTATGCTGGATAGGGATAACATCAGAGTTGTGAATGAAGAACGCAAGGGCTTTTGGGAAAATAATAAAAAGCGTATTTTATCTGTTTTTCATATGCTGGATGGAACGATTACAGATATCGGATTTGAAAAAATCCAGGCGGACAGATATGAAGTTCTTATTTTCCGGGGAAAAAATAAATACCATTTGGGAATAGAATCCAAAGGGATTCAAAAAATATGTCATTTAATGGATGTTTTGATAACCAATATGATCAATGGGGAGGTACTGGCTGTTGATGAGTTGGACTCTTCCATCAGCACGGGTTCTTTGATTGAATTATTTAATGACTTGATAAATACGAAGGAAAATAAGGGCCAGTTTATTATTACTTCTCATAATCCTTTTTTGATGAATCAGAATATTTTTCATCCCCAGCAGTTGTACATTGTGAATAAAAAATCTGATTTGTCATCGGAAATCTATTCTTTTGATGATTTTGATCTTCGTAATGATAAAAATAAATTATATGAAGATTATCTTAAAGGAAGGTTTGGTGGAGCCGGTGAGTAGATCCATTCGAAGGCTTGCTTCGCCCAAAAGGAAACTTAAGAAAAAGATTCTATTCCTGGTGGAAGGGAAAACTGAGAAAAATATCATTTTCCATCTTTTTGATCAAAACGATTATCCGAATATATCGTTTAGTGTAAAAGAATACCGGGGCGGCGGATATGCTGATATAAGACATTGGGTGGCAAAGCGAAGGGATAGCCTTGATATTGTTTTTGTTGTTTGTGATTTGGACCGGGCACAGGAAGACACGGAAAGAGAAAGTCTTATTACAACGATTAAATTTTTAGAGAATGCAAACAATAGGAACAATATATTCTTGTCATGTCCTGATTTTGAACAATGGATGCTCTGCGGGTTGCCCGGCAGTAATAACAAGCCGTTATACCGCTGTCTCGGATATGCTAATAAAGAAGAGCAAAAGGCGGATGAACATTTGTTTTCCAAGTATACAGGTGCGGGAGGCAGCTTTTCCACAGCCGAAAGATACTTTTCCGGAAGACCTTTATTCTATATGAAAAAGAATTTCTCCCAAGGAACTATTCAGAACGAATACGTTAATGCAGAACAAAGTTCATTATATTATTTAAGGGATTATTTACAAATACTGGATCATGCATGATTTATTGTATTTTGTTATGGAGGGAATAGATGGAAACCTATTAAAATGTAAATGGAAATTCCGGTATAGCAGGATATAAGATCGGCGATACCTGTATCGAGGTGGAATTTGCAGATACGGAGAGTGTGTATCGCTATTCTTACGAAAGTGCCGGACGGGAGAATGTGGAGGAAATGAAGCGTCTGGCGGTGCAGGGGCATGGACTCAATTCGTTTATTAACCGGCGGGTAAAATATTTATATGAAAAGTGAGAGAGTCTTATTTTAAAGGGCTCTCTTTTTTGTATTGCAGTATAATGATCTTAAAAGATACGGACAGAAAGGAAGTATATATCGTGAAAACAGCGCGCAGGGAAATAGAGGGCAGGCCTGTGCTGGCGGTCTGCTATGATTTCGACCGGACGCTTTCCCCTGAAAATATGCAGGACGGGTATATCCGTGCTGTGGATTATGACGTGGACAGCTTTTGGGCGGAATCGAACCGGCTGGCGGAAGACCACTGCATGGATCAAAATCTGGCGTACATGTATAAAATGCTTCAAAGCGCCAGAGGGAAGGAAATACTGAATAAGGAAAGGCTGAAACAGTACGGCAGCAAAGTCAGGCTGTACGACGGTATCAGAGGATGGTTCCGCCGGCTCAATGCCTACGGGGAAAGGCGGGGCATTCTCGTGGAGCATTACATCATTTCCTCCGGGCTGCGGGAAATCATAGAAGGGACGGCGATCGCGAAATATTTCACCCATATTTATGCCAGTTCCTTTTATTACAATGAGCATGGAGAACCCTGCTGGCCGGCGCAGGTGATCAATTACACGAATAAGACGCAGTTCCTTTTTCGCATAGAAAAGGGGATCCTGGATATCAATGACAATGCGGTGAATGACCACTTCGCGGAAGGCGAGCTGCGCGTCCCGTTCAGAAATATCGTATACATCGGCGACAGTGCCACAGATATTCCCTGTATGCGCCTTGTCAATTCACTGGGCGGCCATTCCGTCGGCGTCTACGATTTGGAAAATACGGCCAGCAAAGATACGGTGCGCCGGATGATCCGGGACGAACGCATCCGCTACTATGTACTGGCGGATTACACGAAAGAAAGTGAAATGGACACGCTCATGCACCAAGTTATAGACAAAACGGCAGCCTATGAGGTGCTGGAGGAGAAGCATTTGAGGGATAGGAAAGAAGCGGTAGCAAAGTATTGAGTGGAGGGAAATATATGATAGATATAGGATTTAATATATTTGATGGTTCTTATATGGGGATAACTTTTTTACTTAGCCTTAGTTCAATTTTTATAACAACATTAGCTTTAGTCTCAATGTTTCCTGCTATTGAGCTCGAAAGGCGTAAAGGTGCTCTTGTAAAGAAACTTGATGATTTATGTGACTGCGTGTTTTATACTCCTACTGATATTGAAGAATATAAACGAAATAGAGAGAAAATCTTGTTAATATTGTCTGCTTATCAATATAATTTTGAAATGTATCAGCAACTACAAAATAAATATCAATATATTCTAGAGTATAGTAAAAAAATAGTGCAAGGATTTAAAATATTAATCTTAACGGGAGCTTTAGTTTTTATTGTTTTGGTGATTGTCACTTTGATTTATAATACTATTCAATCAGAGCTTGCTATAATAAGAAGCGGGGGGTTAGTTCTTATTCTGATTATTGGACTATACGTGTGTTGTAAATTATTTGGAAAGTTGTGTTGTTTTATTTTCCAGCCGGTTAATTTAATAGGAAGAATCCTTGAGAGTAACGAGACGGTTAGTAAAATAGTTGAGTTTCCTGACGTTAAAAGTTTATTTTATCCCAATAGACTAGTTTCTGATAAATTTATTGATGCGGCAGTGACTTCGTGGAAGCTTCCAAAAAGGTTATCTGCCCGTACTTTTCGAAATTGTGCATATTTTGAAAAATATAAAAAAGAAGATAGTATTAATTTCAATCATCTATTAGATGAAATGGAAGATAATGAGTATAATTCATTTTTATGTTACAGGTTGCCTAATTTGTCTGAGTTGGAAGAAGAATTAAAAATCATCATTAGGTATACGGATACCAATAAGAACAAACAGCAAGATGAGTTTCATATAAGAAAAAATGAGATAGAGGATTCAATAGAAGAAAATGGTTGTAAACTTATGTTATGGACTAGGGCTTTAGTGGAAAATATAGAATCCATAACAGTGAATTTCACGGAAACAAAAATAATTTTCCATTATCATTGCTTATTGAAAAATTCTAAAAATGAATTAACTACTTCATCGTTTGGGTGGTTTGTTGGTACACATTACTATTCATCAAAGAGACAGTTCTTAAAACCTATTAATTAAAAACAAGGAGAATTCATCATGAAAAAGCATTTTAAACCGAATACCTGGCTGTACCCGCAGCCGGTACTTGTGATTGCCTCTTATGGCGCGGACGGAACGGCGGACGGTATGGTGGCTGCCTGGGGCGGGATTTATGATACGAACCGGGTGGGATTCATGCTGGACCATACCCATAAGACCGTGGCGAATCTATTGGAAAAGAAAGCCTTTACCGTAAGCATGGCGACCGTTTCCACGATGGCGGAAGCAGATTATCTGGGGATTGTGTCGGGAAATCGTGTACCCGATAAGGTGGTGCGCGCCGGACTTCATGCGGTGAAGAGCGAGTTTGTGGACGCGCCGGTGCTTGTGGAATTTCCTTTGACCCTGGAGTGTAAAGTGTCCAAGGTGACGAAGGTGGGCGAGGATTACCATTTCGTCGGGGATATTATGAATATTCTGATCGACGAGGACATTCTGACCGATGGAAAGATTGACGTGAAGAAATTACAGGCGATTACCTTTGATCCGGCCGGCGGGAAATATATTGCTCTCGGTGACGCGGTAGGAAACGCGTACCGGGAAGGTAGAAAGTATATAGAGTGACAGAAATTATCTATCGTGGCAAGGAAAGAAGAATCCTATGAGAGTCATCAGAGTAATAGATTCTTCGCTTTGTGTCACATTGCTGTTTCCCGTCTTTCCCACAAGGCATGCTTGCCCCCGTTCAGAATGACGATTTGGGGAAAGCACGTCACTAATAATGGGGAACGGAAAGCGTCATAATGACGGAGAACGAAAGGAGTCATTCTGAGCGCCAGCGAAGAATCTATGACCGTGGTGGTGAAAGCGGTAAGAAGATAAAAGCTATCAGCTGTGAGCTGTCAGCTGCAAGCTAAATATTCTTTTACGATTTAAATCATCACGACGATTAAGTATCCTCAATCGCACTGCGTGTGCTACCGGGCTCATGGAAATAGGTGGCGCTGAATTGGCAAGAAAGGCGCCAACTTAATTTGCTATGGAAGATTGACTGTTTGCTTTCCGGGGAAGGAAGATTTTTACCTGTCTTTTTTATACTTCATAAACCGTTGAGTTGAAATTAAGTGCAATAATGAAATGAGTTGTATAAATTGGCATACAAAAACCACTGACAGTCAGTTGTTTCAGACAGCCAGTGGTTTTTGCGTCTTTTCGGACATTGAAGTTTAAGTATTTCACGAAGGACATGCTTATCTTGATAGACCTGCCTTCACTATTTCTTCTTCCCTTTCTTTTTGTGCTTTTTTTCTTTATGTCTTGAGACTTTTGTTTTTTTCTTCTTTTTCTTTATATCCTTAAGTTTTATTTTAGGGAAATCTTGATAAGACTTTTTAGCTTCCGGGTATGGTGATGATATATTATCTATGGCAGTATCGTATTTCTTTACTGCTGCGCCATCCTCTTCTATGGTGAGGGTCGTTGCATTGGTGGATTTTTCCAGCAATTCGGATAAAATATGGAGAGCTTTTTGAATAAGCGCATCTTTTTGTTCAAGTGTTGTTCCGTCAAGAGGCATTTTTATAGTGATACGGTTCATAAGATGATCCTCCTAAAAATAGATTTTTAAAAATAGGATTATTATTTAAGTTTATTACATCTGCTAGTATGCGCTATGTTTATAATAATAGTGATTATTATATGGTGCTTGCAGATATATATAAACAAACTTTTGCAGAGTTTATAGGAGTAAAAGATAGTGCGAAGTTGCTATCTTTGCCTAACCCAGTAACTATAGACTCTTCTGACTACAATCCATATACTTGTATTAAAGAAAAAAAAATTCTTTATGTAGGTCGCTTGGAAAATGTAGCCAAGCGTGTATCTCGTGTGATTGAAATTTGGAAATATCTTGAAAAAACTTTTCCTGATTGGAAGCTTATTATTGTTGGTGATGGTCCAGAGAAAGAACATTTAGAGAATTTAGTAAATCAATACAATCTAAAAGAAGTCCAATTTGAAGGGTTCAAAATCCCTAATGAATACTATAAAAAATGCTCTGTGTTATTACTTACATCCGAGTTTGAAGGTTTTCCTTTGGTATTGTCTGAAGCTTCAAGTTATGGAACTATACCTGTTGCTTATGGTAGTTTTCCAGCAGTTTACGATATTATAGATAATGAGAAGAACGGTTTAATCGTATTGGGTAATAAAGGATTTGATGCTGCTGTAATGGCAGAGGCTGTGAGTATGTTAATGAAAGATGAACAGAAGCGAAATGAAATGTCATATGCAGCATATAAATATAGCAAACATTTTTCTATGGATGCCGTTTATAAACGATGGCTGAAGTTGTTTGAAACTATACTATAAACACATTTATAATGATAAAGAAAATTGGGCTATTCTTTCTCTGCTTTCCATTAGTGATGTTTGTGATCGAAACACTATTTTTCATTATTGGTTGGCATGTAAACTGTT
>ENA-UAMB01000431-UAMB01000431.1-human-gut-metagenome-genome-assembly--contig:-NODE-431-length-27406-cov-13.023107_pt1 | contig 27406 bp, 37 predicted proteins | sample MGYA00243707_ERZ654484 | MGnify/ENA primary metagenome ERZ654484 (study PRJEB26926, sample SAMN06164464) | human gut metagenome | biome: ENVO:00009003; feature: ENVO:2100002; material: ENVO:00002003... | reverse complement strand
TATTATTAGGATGTGCATAATAAAACAAATGATTTTCTATTTTATATTTCTTATAAACAAGAACATCTTCTGATTCATTAAAATGCGTCCATCCAAATGTGCCATCAGTTCTAACAATAACAAGACCGTTTCTAATATTATATCCTACAACACGTCCTTTTTCTCTATTATCATTTGGTCTTATAAATTCGCAAGATTTACCTTTATATTTAATAGCGAATTTACGAGCTTTATTATCTTTATCTTCCATAGCACAAGAATAATTCTGTTGATGGTCTACTACAAGCAACATACAATCTACGTAGAAGTTCATCTTGATTAGTATAAGGATGTCCATACTTATCATATACCATATCGTTAACATCTACAAAAACTGTATTATAAGTCGAACCTTGAGCTCTATGAGAAGTTATAGCAAATCCGTAATCAATATCTCTACTAAAAACTACTTTACCATAAGGATTAAGTATATTATTAGCTAATAGATATTTTCGTTTAAATTTGAAATACTCTTTCCATTTACCAGCTCTAGTAACACTTGTAGCAGATTTAGCATCATTAATTAGATTATTAAGTTTATTAAAATAAGATTGAATAGTGAATTTATCATTATGGTCAATAATACATAGAGGTTGTGTAATCTTACCTCCATTAATAGCTTGAAATTTAACCATAAAACATTTGAAATCATGAATAGGGTCTTGAAAATCAGCTATATCATATATAATATATTCATCACTATTCTGTATAATAGTATCATTAAAATCATCAACAATAGTAGAATATGACATTATTAAGTCATTTCTAGTAATAATACTTTTCTCAGCTCCTTTAACAATAGCTTTACGAATATAATTATTCCAAGTTGTAACTTTAGCATTAGTATATGCAATAACTTTATACTTATTTACATTCCTAGAATATTCTTCATCAGTAAATGCTTGTTCTATATGATAATCAAATTCAGAAGGACCACAAACAGTATATCCACATCCAAATTCATTATAAGCACTTTTATGTTTAGGATTACTTATATAAGAAAGCATATCATAACGTTTATTAGCAATATCAGACCGAAGTAGTTCAAGAAGATGTGTAATAGGATTATTATCTCCTTGTCTTACAACTTCTCTTAATACATTAGTCTTAGTAGCAATAGTAAATGCTCTACTAACTTTCTCATTAACAGGGGGTAATTGTCCTCCATCACCAACGTAGATAACTTTTATTTGTTGTTTACGACAGAAATTGTTAATGTAATTCACTAGTTTAGAATTGAGCATAGAAGCTTCATCTATAATAAGAAGTCTAACTTCTTTTTCTAATAGTTTTACTTTACCAATAGGATTAAAAGCTGGATTCTCAGGGTCAAAGTTTTCAATATCTACATCAAGTCTGAAACCAAAAGTAGATTGAATAGTTTCAACCGCTTTTCCGTTAATAGCTTTACTAAGAACTCTACAAGCTTTATGTGTTGGAGCAGCACAGACAATTACACTAGAACTGAATTTACAATTCTGTATAACATACTTAATAACAAAAGTCTTTCCAACTCCGCCAGCTCCGACAAGAGCATGAATATAATTCTTATCATCCCATTTAGCAGCTATAAATCCAATTAAATCATCAACTGCATTTGCTTGGTCTTTGGTAAACGTAACATTATCTTGTTTAGGTTCACCATATACATTCATAGTTCGTTTTCAATATCAAGTTCTCCATTCTTAACTTTTTCTTCATATTCTCTCCAATCACGAAGAGATAAAGCCATACCTTCAACGTCTGCTATGTTATAACACATAACTACGTGGAACATAATAGGACTAAAAGCTGTTTTAACAATCTTACCACGAACTAATAAACCAGGAGCAATAGCACAATAGAATTTAATATTAGTAGCTTTACGACTATCTTTATCACGAATTATTTTAATTCTACGACCATATTTATCAAGCCATCTAGCATATATAACTCTTTTATGTTTAGTTTCATAAGATTCAGTAGTAATAGGATATATTTCTCCTTTATACTTTACTCTATATACTCCTTGTTTATCAATTATAATCTCACCGTCACATTTAGTCTCTATAACAACATATTTGCTACTTACTCTTTGTCTTTTAGATTTAGCACTTGAACTAAAAGACACTTTAAACGTAGGCATAACATATTATTTTCTATTAAATTTATTCTTAGAAAGACTAGATTTAACAGAGCCAATAATATCTATCTTGCTCTTACGTTTTTCAGCTTTAGCAGCAGCTTTAGCAGCTCTTTTCGCTTCTTGTTCAGCAATCTTAGCAGCTCGTTGTTCGTCCAAATCCACTTGTATAAGTGTATAACCACAGTATTTAGTAAGAAAATCAATTCTTCCCCAAAAACTATTACCAATAAGATTAGTATCTTTAATAACACTAATCACTTTGTCATTAATAGTTACAGCTGGATTTTTACACAATTCTCTAACTACTGTTACTTCATCATATTTTCCCATATTTTACATAACATTTAAAAAGTTAATAAATTCACATCATAAAAGTAAATATCAGTAAATATATAATAACTATAACACAATCAGCAATAATGGCTCTATTAAGAGTTATAAATTTAACAAGATGTAGTTCTTCTATAATATGAATAGCTACAATTAATAATAGACATATAGTAAAAAATATAATATCTGTCATAACAATATCTATTTAAGCTATTAAACCAAAGGTCGGAACTTCGTTCCTCCCGCCCCCCGTAGAGGATGAGAATGAATATAACCTATACCGACTCATTTACTATCACTACCGATAATATGTACATGAACTATATCAACAATTCTCTTAACATTATCAGTCAAAACCTTAATATGTTCGGCACTTTTAAGAACATTATCAGCAAGATTAAGAATATGTTGTTTAAGATTAACTTGATTCTTTAGAGCTTCATTAAGTTGTTCTTGTAGTTTATTTACACGTTGTTTTAGCATAACAATATCAACAATCAACAACGCTATAACAAGAAGCATAATCCAAATTAAATTTTCCATACAGCACTATGTATTTTTCTAACAATATCTTCTCTAAAATCCTTACATTCATGTCTTGCCAAATCTTTAATAAGAATATCACAAAACTCAATATCAGGATAACCAAATATAATATCAAGGCATCTACAGTAGTATTCGAGCCATTCTAAATAAGCATCATCATCTCTTCTATGAACTTCAGCAATTTTAGCAATAGCTCTAGCAGTATAACTATTCTTAGCTAGTAAATCATTCCAATGTTCTTTGATATATTTAATATCTGACCAATTCTTTGCATTCTTGGCACAGTTATGTTCTATAACTTCAAACCATTGTTTAGCAGCAGTCTTAGTATTATGATAACAAAAATCAACACTATTCTTATGAAGAGTAATATCAATACCATTATCAATAACTTTAAGTTTTAGTTCTCGTTTAGCAAAATCTACCCAAGTACAAATAGCAAGTTTATCTTTAAAATAACCTCGCTTAATTCTAACAACATCATATACATGAACACTATTAGTATTATCTGGATATTTCATTGTTGGTCTATTATTCATAAAATATAATATTATATAATTCGACTTATTTTAAGGCTCACAGTTGAACGATTATCAAAAATAATACAGTTTATCATCTTGACTATTAAAATTCAATAGAGGACAAATAATGCGCATTCTCGCTCATATTGTATGCCGGAGCGAGTAGCATTTCATCAATCAGAATCTTACCACCGAATCCATCGTCTATACGATAAAGTATCTTATCTTCTTCTTGACTACAATGTCCAACAACTATATCTTCAACTCTGCCAACAATAACCTTATCTTCTATAAAAGAATGAACATAATCACCTATTTTATATTTAGCATTATCAGCGATAAATTGTTCTTCAATAGAAGACATCATTACTTCTTCAATATTATCCATAATAAATTTATATATTAAGTTTAACAATAAGTTCTAAACAACAAAGCCCAATAATACTTTCACAAGCACTATTGGGCACATTAAAACCAAAATCGAGTTTAAAAATTGTTTCACACATAGACTATAATATATTATAGTTTCGGACTTCATTTCGTCCATCATCAGTATGTGAATTTAAAGCAATAGTCCTATCTTCACAGACAAGACTATCAATATCAGAAATCTATAACACGAAATGGTAATATCTTCACAGACAATACCATGTAACAACAGACAAATAAAATAAACACAATACTACAACTTAACTTCGCTAAGTTAATGTCAAAACAAAACTATATTATTATGGATAAGAAAAATCATTTCTGTTTCTTTAGCTCGGCGATAAGTTCTTCTTTGGTCATATCTTCATAAGATTTAGAACCATGATTGTCTTCTGCAATCCAACGAAGTTTATCATTTATTTTTTGTCTAACAGAATCCATCTGTTCTTTTACTATATCTGCAAATACATCACAAATAAGTTCTACATTTGCTTTACCATATTTAGCAATATCTTCTTCTGTAACAGATTCGATAATTTTCATTATACAGAATGGACAGAAACAATCAATTTCTTCTTTAAGAACTTCTTCTTTTTGTTCTTCAACAAATTCAGCAACACTTTGATTAGCTTCTTTAGCTCCTTTAATACCGCTTTCGATAAGCTTAATTACACGGTCATGATATTCCTTATCTTTAGATTTATTAGCCGCTTCGGCAATACCCTCTTTAATACTATTAAGTATTTCTTCGATAGATGCACCATCAGCTTTACCAAATATTGCTTTACCAACTCCTTCAATATCTATAACTTTAGCTTTCATTTTATTATCTCCTATTAGTTTAATTATTATTTTTGATTATAAAAACCGAATTTATCTTCATCATCATTATCATTATCATTATCATCAAAAACTTCATTATCAGCTAGAATATCAATATCACTACCCAATAACTCACCATGAACTTCTGTTGTATTATGTTTATCTACATCAGATTCTCCATGTTTATCAATAGTTCTAATATATGTAATTTTTGACATATAAGCTCTATTATGATTAGGCTGTTCCCCCGTAGAGGAAGGGATATGATATAAGTCATACCATCTCTCCATCTCCTACGGGGGAACTCCACTGCTTAATCTATGGTATCAATTCCTTCTTTGTCCATAAAATCACTAATAGTCTGTTGAGCAGCATTAGCAAATTGATTAAATGAACTTATAAGTGCAACAAGAAAGAACTTCTCTCTATAAGAATACTCCTTAATAATACCATCAGAACTTACACGGAACTTATTCCACAAGAACTTCACGTAATTACCCTTACCATCTTTACGGATAACTCCTATTTGAGATAGATGGTTAAGAATGTTCAATGAACAATACCTACGAATAGCAGCATTATCTTTAGGAATATATGCAACTTCTAGTACATGGTCAGGTACGTCAACATTGATTTCACGTTTCTCTTTACCTACAACGGTTCTAGTTTTGCCGGAAACTGCTTTATTAGCAGGTTTATTAACCGTTGTTTGTTCTTGTGGAGCAGGAGCTTCAGTAGGTTGTTCTACAGCAGTTTCAGTTTTATCAACTTCAACTTTAATATCTTCTTTCTCCTCGATTTTAGTTTCTTCTGCAATAACAGTTTCAACTTCTTTCTTAGCTCTAGCAGCTTTCTTTGCAGCATATTTACTTACAGGAACGCTGCCTTCCTTCTTAATCTGTGCCATAGTTATAACTATATTAAATATTAACAATAATAGTTGGATTAGCAGTAGCATTACCAACCTTTCAATAGACAAACATATCAATACTTATCTTAACTACCAAATAATATAGCAATTTTATTTTATAGAACTGTGTTAAATACGAATATTAGTACAACTTGAACTACTCATTCTTCGATAGCAGCAATTATATTGATTTTATGTCTTAGAAGTCTTATCAGAAACACTATGTGTATTCCAATATAACGTTCATATTACGATAGTCAACAGTATCTCTACCATTGACTATCATAACATATACATCTTAGAATCCACCGATTCCCATCATGTTCATTGCCAGCATATTCAGCATCTGCTTAGCCTTTGGACATATCTCAATCTTTACAATATGATTGATAATAGTATCATGACCAAGAGCTGCACCTTCACTGTCAGAACTAGCAAACGGATTCTTATAGATTTCATCCGCAGCAACTTCTTCTTGAACAATGTCAATCTTAGAACCGGCAAGTATTACCTCAAGACCTTTAGGATTCTGGATAAGCTGATTAGCAGCCCAAGCTGTTTCATCACTATCTTTAAGTACTGATGCAATACTATAAGATGAAGCAAATACAGTAGCAGTTTCGCCTTTAGCAAATACTCCATCAGTATCAGATATATATCCAGGAATACCACGTTCAAGACTCAGACTAACCATAACATAGTTGTCTTTAGGTGTAACAATACTACTACGAACACGTAGATTAGTAATCTTAGCACAACCTTTAGCAAGAAGTTCTGCAACTACTTGCTTATTAGTCTTGATTTTAGACACGTTAACACCATTGTTGTCACTAGGTGCATTTTCAGCATTATTAGCACCTTCAACAACAACATTTTCCTTAGCAATTTCGGCTGCTTTACCATCTTTCAATTCTGCCATAGCAATATAATTTATTTAGTTAGTAATAGATTTGGATTATCAATAACAATAACTCTTATACAGTTATCATCATTAACTCTCCGAGATTTATTTTGTTAGTGAATGAGTTAAAGATATTATTGTATATCTAGATAGATTTACCATCTATCATTCAATATAAAACAATATCAAACCATATAATAATCTATAATATGTAACCATTATCTATCAGATATTGATAGAGATTGTCATTATGGAGACAATGTAGAACATTATATAGACGATTATATAAGAGATAATATAGATAATAATAAAGCTAGTCTTAAAGTAATACTTTAAGTCACTTAAAGTAATGGTTGAAGTGTAGCTCTATCAAGAACTATTATAAGAATTAAAGCAGAATCTTTATCAGGAGCTATTATAGTATTTGGAGAAATATCTTTATCAGAAGATACTATAAGAATTATAGTAATATAATAAGGAGGATTAGGAGGAATAGAAGATATAACAACTTTATCAAGAACTATTATAGTATTTGGAGAAATAAGATAAGAAACAGAAAGTCTAAGAACTAATGAGAGATTGAGAGGAAGAAGTGGTGGGAAGAGGAAGGTTATTATCTGCATAATTTTTCCATACAACTTTTCCACGTTCTCCCACATTATCTCCTATTCTATCCCTCTCTCCCACATTCTCCAACTTCTCCTTAATCCTTACTATCTCCTCAAACTACATTATCTTCACCATTATCTCCAACTCTAATTCCCACTCTTATCATACTCAAACTGCTCCTCAATCCTCATCATCTATTCAAAGAACAGGAACTACTACCTTATCTTCAGTAGTAATTCCCATTCATATCTTCTTTAATCTGCACTTTTAATCGGAACATTATCCCAATTAAAGTCATCATTAGTCACTTTATTAGCAGCTACTTTCTTCTTTCCATCTTCACTACTGAACACCGTCATGACCATATCGAGGTTTATCTTGCCTTCTTTTGACAGTTTCTGAACTCTAGCAGCTCTTGAATTTGTGCACAATCTACAAGAAAATTTCCATTAATGTCATAAAGACGATAAGCTTTAGCTTCAACAATACATCCTTTAATCATAGATTGTGCTCCATTAGCCACATCATCAAGCTCTTGTTGTAACTTATCTTTAGCAGCTTTAATATGTTCAAGCTCTTCTTCTAGCTCCATAATGTTATTTCTAAGCTCAATTTTCTCACGTTTAAGCCTAGCAACATCATCACTATCACCACCTTTAACGTGCTCAAGCTCTTCTTTAAGACCTACAATAGTATTCTGAAGTTCAGCATTATCACGTTCAAGACCAGCAACAACATCATCTTTAGTAGCAACAAATGACTTATAAGCACCACTATTTCTGACAAGTTGCTCCATAACAGCATTATCAAGAACAAGTTCACCAGCTTCTGTCACTATAACAGTGTCACCATTAGGACGTACAACAAGAATAACATTTCCACATTCAATAGCAAATAATTTCTTTTCCATAATCTTTAGCTTTAGTTTTATTAATATTATTAGTATTATCTCGTTTAAGAATAGTCTTATCAGAACCACTCCGAGACTTATTTTGTAAGTGAATGAGTACATTATTTGGTTTATACATAGTATCAGTATGTGTAAGATTATTATTAGATTGGAACACATCGTGGAAGACGAGAATCCACTCTAGAAGTATCTACAACACCGATTTTATGGTTTGGCACAGTATTTGTATTAGTATGTTGAGAACAATTATCAGAACTCTTATCAGAACTATGTCGGGTTTTATTTTGTTCGTGAATGAGTTGATGAACATCATATTGGAGACAGATTTCTCCATCTCCAACAAGATTCTATTTATGTTCTAATTCAGCTCCTAACCAAATAGCTAATGCAACACTAATGACAACTCCCAACATTGCAATCTCAGAATAACCATGTTGATTGAATAACAATGTTCCCCATAATACAATCAACAATATAACTATAATAATGATAATATCTTTCATGATGATAATGATTTGTAGGAGCAGTGTCACCACCACTCCCAATTAATACTACAATTTGACACCAAATAACTTTGTGATGAACACTTGTTGTCTTGTCATGTCAGTAACTTTCATGAAGTTCTCAACGAAATGTTGTGCCACCAAGTATGACATCATCTCGTCCAACTTGACCTCGCTAATCTTGTAGAATATAGCATCATGACTGTCAGCGTCAGCTTCATCAGCTTTCTGAACAGCAGCCTCAACCTCAATAGTAGCATCAGTCAATATGACATTGAGAACATTAACAAGCTCCTCAACACCACCAGCTTTGGCAGAATCAAGACGATAACCAAATGCAGTAGTAAACTTGTCACCAACAGCTTGACGAACTTGTGCAGACAATGCTGTCAACTGCATACGCATCTGCTTCACATTGTCCTGCTTGAACTCAATGACACCATCAGCATCAACAGTACGAACAAATCCAAGAATATCATCAGCAATAGTGACGATAACTTTGCCAGTAAACTGTCCTTCAAACTTCTCCATTCTGATTGACTTAATTGTTGTTTTCATAATACAGTCCTCCTATGACTGCTACGACTTAATTAATAACGACCATGTTTGCGTAGTACAACATGACCAGCTTTGTCAATGTGACAAGCCAGAATTTGTTTTGTTTGTGAATGAGTAGAGATAACCGCTCGAAGTTCTGTTTGTTAGAACTACATGACGGGGGTATTGAATTCCGATTTTTAGACCCGGGCGTTCTACGTAGTAACCTCCCTCATCCACAAATCCACACTATATTCATTTTATATCTATCTCAACTTCTACACAGTATCCTTATTCTAAATCTCGTCCCAACTTCTACATTATAATCTCATTCTAAATTTCACACTACATTCCTAACCCAAATCCTATATCATATCCTTCCAACTTCTAATCTGAATCCTATACTATAATTCTTCATAACTTCTATAATAAAACTAATATTGTCATTAAATTAAAGTCTAATTATTGTACTTTAATGACGGGGGTATTGGATTCCGAATTATAAGGGCTGGGGTTATCAGTACTAGGTCCCCCTTCATAAACTTATACTCTAAATACTATATATTCTCATCCTCATATTCATCTATATTATCTTTCCGATATTCTTTCAGATAAAAATCTCCATAATTTTCCAGTTCTTTTATCATACAAAGTCTTCCACATATTTCCTTACATAAAATCTTCTATAAATCTTTATCATTTCTCATACTTTAATTCATATAAATCCTAATAAAACTCCTTAAGCCAAAACCTTAATCCAATATCTACAATACTTCCTCAATATCCACATACAACAAAAATCCAAATCATTATCTCCAACTCCATATAAATCTCCATTACTACTACGGGGGTATCGAACTCCATAATATTCATCCTCGTCTATTATATCCAGTACCTTTCTCATAAAGACTTATAGTATTTTCCATATCTAACGATATTTAACAATAATAAAGATAGCTTTCTTTAGCCTTAACTATATCAATATCTATCACATCATGATAGATTATGCCAACTATTGACAATATCTGCTATAATATCTCATGTAATATAAGGTTCTATGACTTGACAATCTCGTCTATATCGACGACTAAGACGATTAAGACGATTAAGCTCTGGCTGTTCCCCCGTAGAGGATGGACATGAATATTACCAATAACCGCTCGTTCAATGTCTATATCTAATAATCAATATAATATCATATTCATGTCTTATAATTCCTCATAGAATAATATCAGTATCGTCAGGTCTAAGGCTATATACTTGTCCATCCTCTACGGGGCGCAGTATCGTCAGAATCAACAATATCTGTAGAATCGTCAGCATTAAGTTCTACATAATCTCCTGGTCTAATGGTCATAATAACTTGTCAAGTAAGAACTGGTCTAATGGTCGTAGGTATTATATGTTCTCATCCTCTACGGGGGAACAGCCCAACAGTTTCATCAGAATCTACAGAATCGTCTCCATTATCTCCTTAAGTAAGTCTTATAATAACTCCTTAAGCAATCCCTTAAGTAAAATCTCAAGTAAAATCTCCATGACAATCTCCGTCAGGAACTGCAAGTAAAATCTAAATCTATCTCCCCAATCTCCATCTCCACAACAAAGTGGTCTATAATTCCAAAGTGTAAGGGTAGTAAGTTCTGTATAAAGTTCTATATCAAAATCTGGAACAGTAAGCTTACAGTAGTGTATATAGATACAAGATATATATAATATAATATATTTATATATTATATTATATATATCTTGTAGATATATATACTACCCAAGAACCGCGGTATATTCTATATTACGTAGTAATATAGAATATGAATCAGTATCTATCAGAACTTATATATAATTATCTATAATAACATATTACTACGTAATATATTATTAAAATAATAACCTGCGTGTGCGTACAGGCGTGTGTGCGTATGTGTATGCGTGTGCACGTGTACATGGGCGTATAGATAATAACAGGCGTGCACGTGCAGGTACAGGCGTATATGAACATCTTATACGTGCGTGTGTACGGGCGCGTGATATAGGTGTACGGGCGTGCGCGGGTGTACCTTATATACGTGCGGGCGGGCGTGTGTACCTTACTCATATAGGCGAATGTTAAAAAACTGTTAAATACAGGCGTTATCTTGGTAGTCTCGCACGTAATGCGTACTGTTGTGCAAAACGAATTTTGATATGAAACAAGAACCAAATAAATCACAAGAAATTGATTATGTTTATCGTTCGGGACGACGAACTAAACAGAAACAAGATATTAAACCTAGTAAGCTTAAAATTGGAGCTTTAGGACTTGATGCTATTGTTAAACCAAATAAATAACTAACATGATTAGAATTGAAAGTGACAAAATGTCGTATGACATTCTAGTACCGACCGAATTTGAAGAGATTAAACAGGAAGATTTGGAGAAACTTCTTGAAGGTATTGTAGTTCCTCAATATTACGCTGTTGTTGCTCTTATTTATAAAGAGCGTTTATATGGAGTAGTTAGCAACGTAAAGAACAATAAAACAAGTATGGTTAAATGTATACCTGTTCTTGCAAAACTTCATGAAGGAGATACTAACGCTAACGGTTGCGAAGTTATGGATAGACTTATTATTCCTGCTACAAATCTTGAACGGTCTGTTCTTATAAATATTCCACAAAATGTTCTTGACCCTACTACTGTTGGTCGTTATTGTAATTCTGATGAAGAACTTTCTAGAGCTATTATTACAGGAGCTTATTTCAACGATGGCACTTGTTCTGACTTCAAAGCTAAAGAACTTGCTCCGGATTGTTACTTTGTAGATTTTCGTATGATTCCTGTTAATGATATTGCAGGAGGTTATAAAAAAGATATTGTACCTAAATGTCCGTTTAGAGTTCCAAAAGGACCTATGGTTGCTGATGGAGAACAATCTGGACTTGCGAATTAAAATTATCTGCTATTAGTTTTAAAGATGGAGCAATAGAAGTTATAATAATGCTTTTATCCACATCCTCTACGGGGGAACGAAATCGATTAGCACATCCAAATTGTCATAACTTTCTATTGCTTTTTAATTTATGAATAATGATATGGAATTTAAAGTACCAAAACCTAAAAGACAACCTTTGAGTTCTGAATTAGATGATGATTATGTTTTAATATATAAAGATGCTGATAATATTCTTGATGATATTGATTTTGTTGTTGATGATGATAGAATATTATGTAAAACCATTATTGATTCTTTAGAAAAAGAAGCTGCCGCTCAACTACTTGCTGGTAAATGTGTTCAATTACCTTATATTGGAACTATTCGTAGAAGTCCTATTAAGATGGCTCTTATAAAACATTATAAGGAATTTAAAGAGAAACGTTCTCAATTATCTCGCGAAGATTATGTGGCGTATTGTAAGAAGGTAATGAGACAAGAGAAGATAGACTTGCAGAATGCTGAGATACATAAGCGAAAGATGAATGCTTTTAGAAAGAAGAATTTGAAGATATGGATGGAGAAGAAGAAAGCATTCGGAGATGCTTATGCTAATGTTTATCTTTATGTATTAAAATATTGGACGGCAGTTGATTTTGATTGGGATGTAGAACTTGCTTATCAAGAAAATGTAGGAAATGGCTAACAAAATTAGAGTAGATAAACTATTAACTGTTGATGATACCGGAATGCCTAAAGCTCCGGATATTAGACAGATTTTAGATAAGGACGTTCAATTACTTTGGCTTAGAGATAAAACTAAAGATAAATCTCAATATATTAAAGAAGTTGGAGTTATATATTATCTTGCAGACCCAAAAGGACCTTGTAAACAAGAAGGACTTAGTGATAATGAAGCCATTAAAAAAGCTATTGAAAACTTCGATTTACCTGCTAATTATAAACCAGATTTATTAGTATGGAAACTTGCTAAACGTTATTATGAAGCAGAAATAACTGTTGCTGGAGCTGCCGTTGAAACACTTCTTAGAAGTATTCATAATGTTGTATTAGCTGCTAATAAAATGAATGAAATGCTTACTGATAAACTTAATGGAGAATTAAGTATTGAAGATAGTAATACTGTAATAGGTATTATGGATAATCTTAATAAGAAAACTGCTGAATTACCTAATATTATGAAAGCACTTAATACTGCAAAAGAAAATCTTCTTTACGAAGAAGAACAACAAACTGCTCGTGGAGGTGTTACGATATTAAGTTCTATGACTGAAGAATAAATATAAGAATTATGTTAGAACTACGAGATAAACGATATAATGATGTTCGACTAGTTTTTGATGAGCCTCAACATAAATATACCGATACGGTCGGTAATAGCTATATTAGTACTACTACTATCTTACACCAATATCAACCTAAGTTTGATAAGACCTATTGGTTGAAGAAGAAATCCAAAGAGTTGGGAATATCTGAGAAGAAGTTAGAAAAACAATGGGATACTATTCGTGATGAAGCTTGCGAACGTGGTTCTAATACTCATAATGGTTTGGAAGATGGTATAAAAGGTGGAAGTCAATTTAAGAAAGCTATTCAATATCTAGATGAACGTTCGGATGGACAAATGATTACCGTTGCGGATATTCCTACAATACTTGGTAATTATAAGATATTAGATGTTGAAGAGTTTGAAGAATTAACCGAACATAAGTATCCCGAAATATATGATGTATTCAGACAATATACAAATGCTGGTTATCAGATTTATGCTGAAATTGGAATGTTTCTTTTAGATTGGTTAGTCAGTGGAACTATTGACGTTCTTCTTCTTAGAGAAGATAGAATGGTTATAGGAGATTGGAAAACTAATCGTGGAGGACTTAAATTTGAGTCTGGATATTTCAAAAAAGATAAAAGACAAAAACCTGCCCAACTTACAAGTGATTGGGTAACTAAAGATGAAACTCTTCTTGCACCTGTCAATAACCTTCCAAATTGTAATGGTTCTATATACAATCTACAACTTAGTATGTATGCTTATGCTGTAGAAGTTATTCTAGGTATTCCTTGTGTTGGAATGTGGCTTTGTCATATTGATTCTGACTTTGAATTGAATGAGTATGGACAACCTAAACGTTTTCCTGATGGTCTTTATCATATTAAAGAGAATCCTAAAGAGAAAACAACATTCTATGTTATGCCTTATCGAAAACAAGAAATTGAACTAATACTTAATGATAGACGTATGCAGCTTGAAGCTGGTGCTGTTAATACACAATTTAAACTTGATTTATAATGAAGGATTTATTTTATAAAGTATTTGCAGGTATTAGTATTATATTTATATTTGGTGCTGTATTTAATGAATGTACTAATGATAAAACTACTTTACCTATAAAAGAAATTGTATATGTTCCTACTCCTGATTCTATGACTATTCAAGAAGTTGTTTATCTTAAAGAAGAACTTCGTAGATGTCAAGATAGTCTTAGAATTATTCGTACAGATAGTACAATGAGTTCTGAATTGTTTGTTGCTAAGTATAAACTTGAACGTATTCGTTATTATAATGATATAGCAGGTAAAGGCAACAATATAAAATATATTCGTGGATGGATTAATAGAGTTCTTAATGAATAAGATATTATGGATTTTAATGGTAATGTTAAAGACGACAAAAATATGAATGGCAAACGGAAACTATTTTTCAAAGATGATTATCGTCGTCCTAGAAAAGTTATTCGTATTCATATTGAATCTGGCGAAAAGAAAGAATATGCCAGTGCGTATTGGGCTGCTGAATCTATCGTAACTACTAGTACAGATATACGAGTTGTATGCGATAGAAATGAAGGTCTTAAACGACCACAATTTCAAAGACGAGGTTATTATTTTATTTGGGGAGATTAAATTATGAAGAAATTCCTTATGAAGATAGAGTTGCTAATTAGTAACTCTATTGCCGTTTTAGGGGCTGATGGATTGGCTCATTTATTGGTGTGTATGATGTTGATTATGGTATTAGCTCCTTTGATGGACTTATGGTTAGCTATACTAATTGTATTGTGCTTTGGCATTGGAAAAGAATTATATGACAAGTTCGCAAAGAAGACAGAGTTTTCTGTTAAAGATTTAATTTGTGACATTATTGGTATTGTATTTGGTCTTTGCTTTGTGGCTTTTTATGCTATTAAATGATAAGTTATGGCTGAATTTATTAAAGCTTATAAGAAATTAGAAGTAGCGGAAGGTGGATATGTTAATGATAAAGATGATGCTGGCGGGGAAACTTATAAAGGAGTTTCTCGTAAAGCTAATCCTAATTGGATAGGTTGGATAATATTAGACGACTTAAAGAAACATCATCCTAAAACTTTTGCAGCTATTGCTAAGAAAACTCCACAGCTTGAAAAAGCTGTTCAAGACTTATATAAAAAGAACTATTGGAACTGCTTTAATCTTGACAATTTTAAAAGTCAAGAAGTTGCAGAACAGTTATTCGATATGAATGTTAATGCTGGACAACGTACTGCTATAAAATGTGCTCAAAGAATTGTTAATATTCCGCAAGACGGTAAATGGACAAAAGAACTTGAGAACATTCTTGCTGATATTAAGTAATATGCTAAAATACGGGTTTCTAATAATCAATAACTAATTCGATAAAGATATGAAGAAGATATTAATAATACAAGTAATCATAGCGTTGATTACTGTTTATGAAGTGGGATTAATTAATAAAATAAGTAGTAGTATTAGTGAACTTACTCGGTTAACAAATGTAGATAGTGTTATTAATAGAGTCCGAATTGATTCTATCGAATTAGTTATTACTCAAAAAGATAGTACAATTGTTAATATTAAAAATACTATTGAAGATGAAGTTAAAGAAGCTAATAGTCTTAATGACAGTGCTAGTTTGGAGTTGTTTGAACGGCTGGTGTCAAACTGAATCTCCACATCCCCTACGGGGGAACGACACGATAGTAAATGTCAGAATCGACTTAATTCGCAAAGCTAATGTTAAGTTGATTGAACATAAACATTGTCCTGACATTATTAATGCTAAAGATACTATTATTAAATTTGAAAGACTTAAGTATAATACTTTAGATAGTTTATATAAAGTAGAACTTAGTAAATGTTATAATAATGTCCAGATATTACAGAAACAGATTAATTCTACTAAACGTAGAAACAAGATATTAGGCGGTACTGCTATTGGTAGTATCGCCGTTCTTGTTTTAACTCTATTGATAAAATAAGATATGGCTAATAAAGAAGTTTATCCATTTCGTGAATTTTTAGAAGAAGATAAGAGTCGATATAAAACTGCTACTGAGGCAGGATATTATGACCCTTATAATAATTTTCTTATAGGAGATAGCGGTGGATTTCTTATGAATATTAGACGTGGACGTTTCGTTAATACTAATCTATTTACAGCGATGGCTGATACTTATCTACGAGAAGGTAAGTACACTAATTATAAACCAGATAGTATTCCACATAGACAACTTCGTAGAAGAGAATGTGATAGACGTAAAAATGGTTTTGATGCGCCATGCTGGCTTAATGAATACGGACATATAGAAGATATTCATATTACAGGAGATTATTATAATTATCTTAATTATACTCGTATGGAGCTTACTGATGATAGTACTTTAGTCGTTGGTAAGAATGTATCTACTGCTGAAAAGAAATATGCTTTTCCTAAATTTATTGATGCTCAATATTGGACACATAATGTGCTTCAATTTGCTAAAGATAATGGTTTTCATATTATTATTGTTAAGACTCGTCGTGGTGGTTTTTCTTATATGATGGCAGCTAGAGCTAGTAATGCTGTTAATCTTAGAAAACATAAAGTATTTATTAATGTAGCTGCTGATAAAAAGTATCTTACTAAGAAAGGAGGACTAACAGACTTTGCTGTATCTAACTTAAAGTTTTATGAAGAAAAGACTCCATTTAGAAGAGGAATATTTAGTCCTACTGTTGAAGACTTTCGTCTTGGATATAGATTACCTAATGGAGTTGAAGCAGAAGATAGTTGGCAAAGTTCTCTTATTAGTGTATCTGCAAATAACGACCCTGACTGTGCTATTGGTAAAGATGCTGTTGGAGTTAATGTAGAAGAGTTATCTACCATGCAGAATTTTGACGAATTTATGAAAGTTACTGAACCTGCGATGACTGTCGGAGATATTACTACCGGTATGTTAGTTGCTTGGGGAACTGCTACTGCTACTAATATGCAAATATTTGAACAGAACTTTTATAATCCTCTTGCTTATAATTTTATGCCTTTTGAAAATGTATGGGATAAAGACGCTCGTAATGAGATTTGTGGATTCTTTAAATCATTTGCTTGGGGCATAGAAGGTGTTATAGATGGAGTACCAGGAGTTGATAAATGGGGTAATAGTAATATAAAAATAGGTCTTAAAATTGCTGCTCGTGGACGAGCTAAGAAGAAAAAAGATGCTAAATCTTTTTCTGATTATCTTGGCTATGTTGGACAAAGAGCTTTATTCCCTGCTGAATCATTTAGTACTGCAAGTGAAAACATATTTGTTGGAGAGAAACTTAATATGTGGGAAGAAAAACTTCGTGTAGATAATAGTTATAAATTTTATGTAGATGGACAATTATTTAGAAATGAAGCTGGCAATATAGTATTTAAAAGTAATGCTCGTATAAAAGCTGAAGAACCAAATGCTAAGATTTATGATTGGATTCAAGGAGTCCCTCGTAAAGGTAATGAAGACCCACACGGTTGTGTAAGAGTTTGGTTTGCTCCAGAATATGATGAATATTATATTAATGATAAACGGGTTCGTGAGATTAAACCTGGAACTTATGCTGTTACTTATGACCCTGTCGGTATTGATAAAGATAAAAATGAAATTACTGATAAACATTCTCATAATAGCATTCATGTTTGGGAAATGCCTAGTGACCGGAACGGTTATAAACTTAAAATGTGTGCTGGTTATTATGGTCGTCCTGAGAAACTAGAAGAAGCTGATTATATATTTCTTATGTTATGTATATGGTATAATGCTGTTGGAACTGGAATACCGGAAGTAAATAGAGGTGAAACTGTATCTAACTTCAAGAAATGGAAAATGCTTAGATATTTGGCACATGAACCTCTTTATGTTTGGGATGCTACTATAAAAGAAAAAACAAGTAGTACTTATGGTTATGTTATAACAGAAGGTACTAGAAAACTTGACGCTCTACGATTGTTTAAAGAGTTTCTTTGGACAGAGATTGGTAAAGATGAAAATGGTGAACCTGTATATATGTTTCATCGTATGTATGATTATCAAGCTATATTAGAGATTAAGAAATGGAATGCTATGGGAAACTTTGACCGAGTATCCGAAATGTTATTAATTGGGATATATTGGAAAAGTATTGATATTAAAGGTAGGATTGAATTGGCTTCTCGTAAGAAAGTTGAAGATACGGAAGACCAACAAAGTATAATGGAACGTGAATGGTTTTAAATTAAATAAGAAGTTATGGATTATCCTTTTCCTAGAAATTACTTCCCTTCTCAAAGGGTTAGTTATGAAGAACGCCAACAGGCTGAATGGTATGCTAATTGTTGCGATGGAGTTATAGCTTTAGCACAAAGTATTAGAGATTCTCAAGAAGATGGTGATGTAGATGAAATGTTTGATATACTTCATGGTAATATACCAGAAGAATATTATCGTAAAGCTCTTAATCCTTATAATGCTACTAAAGATAAATATAAACGTTTTCCTGCTACAATGCGAAACTATGATATGATGAGCGGAGTTATTAGGAGATTCGTTGGAGAATATCTTAAAGCTCCTCATGATTTTATAGTAGGAGCTAATAATCCCGAAGTTGTTTTAGCTAAAAACGCAAAACTTAATCAAGAACTTATGGGTCTTGCAGAAGAAGCAATAGCGGGAGAAATAGAAAGAGCTTATCAACAATTTATTAATGAAGGTAACGAACCTGAACAATTTAATCCTTCTACTGCTATTAATATAGAAGAATTTGTTAAGAAGTTTAATGAAGATTATATTGACGATATTACTATTCAAGGACAAAGACTTCTTAATGTAATTCGTGATTTAACTGATGATTTAGCACTTTATATTAGAGCTTATTTTGAATTTGTATCGTTTGGTAGAGCTTATACATATACTGAAATTGCTGGCAACAAACTTATAAAACGTGTAGTAAGTGTTCGTGATGCTTATCCTGTACCTAATGATAATCTACTTGTAGAAGATTATGATATGTTTGCTGAACGTCGTAAACTTAGTTATCAACAAATAATGGATGAATTTGCTGATTATCTAGATAAAGACCAAATTGAATTTCTTAATACTTTCTATGCTAGAGATACAGTAGGTACTGTTGGAGAACGTGCTCTTCTTAATTTTGATAAATACTATTCTTATAATAAAGATGTTTGTGGTAAGTTTACAGCAGATGAACGTAAGAAATATCAAGATGACCGTCCTATGGCTAGAGATATGAATAATGGTCTTTATGATGTATGGCACGTTGTTTGGAGAGGAGAAGTAAAACGAGGTATTCTTAAAACTCAAGTTAATGGATTTATTACTGAAACTATAGTTGATGAGAAATATGTATTAAATCCTGAGTTTGGAGATATTAGTATTGAATGGGTATGGGAACCACAAGTATATGAATCAGTTCGTATAGGTACTCGTAATACAGCTATTTATCCTTATAAATATAGACCTATCGCTTATAATCGTAATGGTAAACTTCCATATAATGGTTTGATGGAACTTATTCCAGGTTATGGCAGATTTAGTATTATAAGTACTTTATTACCTTATCAAGTATTTGGTAATATAGTAGCTTATCATAGAGAAATGGCAATAGCTAAAAATAAACTTAATGTACTTCTTATTGCTCGTTCTCTTCTTGGTAAATATCCGGAAGATACTATATATAAAATGGCAGCTGATGGAGTACTTTATATTGATGATACTGATGACGTTGGTATGCTTAAAGCTCAACAGATTCGTATGTTGAATGCTGATACAAGAGATTATATTACTCAACTAACAAATCTTATTACAGCTAATGAACAGAAAGCAATGTATCAAGTAGATATGAGTCCTCAACGTTATGGAGAGATTGCTGCATCTGCCGGTAAAGGTACTACCGAAGAAGCTATTGCTCGTGGGTCTATGGGTAGTGTTATTGTTGAGTTTATGTTTGATATTATGCGAGAACATGATTATAATAGAGATATTGATTATTCTAAATTAGCTTGGATAGACGGACTTAATACATCTTATCGAGACGATAATAATCAAATTCGTTATATGTCTCTTGACGTTAATACTCATATACTTGCTGATTATGTAGTTAAATGTAAACTCTCTGGAAGAGAAAAAGAGAAACTTGAACAATATAGAGAATTAGCTTTTAGTGCTGCTCAGAATGGAGATATGAGAATGGCTGCTGCCGCCATTGAAGGAGAAAACTCTGCGGAAATTAAAAAGCAACTTGATGAACTAGCTGAATTAAATCAAGAACATGAAGAACAAATGAAACAACTTGATGCACAAAATGCACAAATGTTACAACAATATGAACTTGATAAAATTGCAGCCAAAGGTGAACAAGATAGACAAACTCTTGAATTAGAGAAATATCTAGATAGTGAAATAGAAATGATTAAAGCTAATGCTAATATTATGAGTTTTGATAACGGTCTTAGTGATGCTACTAAAGCTGCTGCTGAACAACGTATGCAAGAAGCTTCTAATAATCTTGAGCAACAAAAGATAGGTATGGAACGTGAAAGAATGTATCTTGAAGCCCAAGCTAAAGATAAAGAAATTGCTGCTAAAATGTACGATAGTGATATTAAACTTAAAGTTGCGAAAGAAAATAAGAATAGATTCGATAAACCAAAGACTAAGAAATAATATAGTTGTTTAATTAGATTGTGATTCGGTTGTTATTATGCCTGTTATTGCCTGTGAAGGTAGTAGCAGGCTTTTTCGTTTATATTTACATTTCATCATATCCTCTACGGGGCGCAGAATTGAGCTACAAAGGACTTTCGGCTTAATCCGATGAATTGTTCACGATAAGATTTTTTGTCTCACAGTGAGCAAGCATTATAGGTCTATATGTGTATCGAGCACCAAATCAAATCAGAATCAGACCGATAGCAGAAATTAAATAGATATAAAAATTAAATAGGTATAGGACGAACTAGAGAATCAAGTATTAGTTGTGGAACAAATAGAAATTATATTTGCCATGTATTAACCAATAAACATAAAGATATATGCCTGACTTTGGATATGGAAGTACTAGTGGTCAAACTACTGCAAATAGTGGTGCTAGTGATACAGTAACAGATTTGGATACCGGCAAACAAGATATTGCTGGTACAGGTGATGGTAATATTACAGACATTGATGATAATAATAACAATGGAGGTAATGCTACTGTAGATAATAATGGTGGTAATGGAGACGGTAATAAAGATACTGGTTCTCAAGACGGAGATGTTGAACTTGTTGAAGGTTCGGTTATTGAAGTAGGAGATGATAGTTATACCGTTGATAAAGATGGTAACTTAGTTGATAAAGATGGTAATATCTTTAAAGAAGCTAAGGATGTACAAGAATTTATTAAAGGTTTTGATGTCGATAATAACGACAATACAGAACTGAGTATTAATACTATTAAAGAACATCTTGGTATAGATATTGTTGGAGAAGATGGTAATCCTGTTGAATTTGACAATACTCCTGAAGGTGTTGCTGCTTATATTGATTCGGTTATAGAACAAAGAGAAGATGAGCTTGCAGAAGCTGGTGTAAACAGACTTATTGAAACTTATCCTATTATACAAGATGTTCTTAACTATTATGTTGCTAATGGTAATTCTCTTGAAGGATTTGGAGAAGTAAAAGATAGAAGTAATATAACTATTGATGAAAAGAATATAGCACAACAAGAAGCTATTATTCGTGAAAGTTTTAGAGAGTTTGATAGACGTGGTAATGTAGATGAATATATTCAATATCTTAAAGATAAAGGAATTTTGTTCGCTACTGCACAAGAAGAACTACAAGGTTTGGTAGATGCAGATAATGCTTATAAAGAACAAATAGCACAAGAAGCTAAAGAAGCTGCTATTCGTCAGCAACAAGAAGAAACTGCTTATTGGACAGGAGTTCAAGAAACAATTAAAAGTCGTAAGATTGCTGGTTATGAGATTCCGGAAACTATTATTATTAATAAAGATGGAAAGAAAATAGCTGCTACTCCTAATGACTTTTTTAATTACGTTTATCAAGTAGATGAAAATGGTAATAGTCGTTATAATAATGACTTAGCTGCTATGACTCCCGAACAAAGACGAGACGATTCACTACTTCGTGCATATCTTCGATTCACAGGTGGTAGTTATGCTGACTTAGTTAATTTAGCAATTAAAGACCAAGAAGTTAAAAAGCTTCGACTTATAGCTAAAGATAATAGCAAACGTACAGCTCGCATAGTACCGCCAACCTCTAGTAAGTCAAAGGGAGGTAATACAGACTTTGGCTATTAATCAATAACTAAATTTTGTTGCGTGTATGTATAAAATGCGTGTTATTAGTACTGGAAATTATGATGATAGAGGTTATTCTAATGAAGAATCTATCGCTAATTTACAGTTGACGAAACCTGTTGAAATTAACAGTTTTCTTACATATAATTATGGAATGGACGATGACCGTTTTCCATTGACTTTTATGACAGAAGGTCAAGGTTCTCTTGGTGTCAAAGATATTGATACTATTCAGTGGACTTGGAAAACAATGGGACGTATGAAGTTTACAGACTTTGTAACATACTTTAATACTGCGGTTAATAAGCCGGGACTTGGTGGAACTGAATTTGAAGTTCATTTCTCTACTCATTGGTTTATTGAACAACATGGTTTGATTGCTCCCGATGGTAAGACTTCTGTTCGTATTCAGAAAGACTTAGGAGAATCAGCTTATGGATATGGTTATATTCTGAAACTTGATGGAGTTAATCCTAAGGCTTATGTTGACCCTGAATTGTTGAGTAAAGGTAAGTATTGGTCAATGACTCGTCCTACAGTTTCTGAATCATATTCTAAGGGTAACCGTTCTAATACTATGGGACCTGGTAAAATGACAAGTCAACTTGAAATTTATCGTCATAGTAAAGAAATAGCTGGTAACTTGGCTAATGTTATCACTGAATATGAGTTTGAAGGTGCAGACGGTGGTAAGAGTCGTTTGTGGATTAACGAAGAGATGCGTCAGTTCAATATCCACATGAGAGTTATGGGAGAAGAAGCTCTTTGGATTTCTCAATATAACCGTATGCCGGATGGAACTATTACTCTTAAAGACCGTGATAATGGTAAACCTATTCCTCATACAGCTGGTATGTTGGAAATCTGTCGTGAATCTAACTACGATACTTATGGCGAATATTTGACGCTAAATAAGATTAAGAGAACTATCGGAGATGTATTGAATCGTGATACAGATACAGGTAGTATGAATATCGTTCTTATGGGTGGTAAAGGATTCCTTGAAGATTTCGACGAAGCTATGAAAGTTGATGCGAAAGAAAATGGATTCTTGACACCGCTTGGAGAAAAAGAAATTCAAGGTAATGGAGATAATCTTGAATACGGTGCTTATTTCTGCAAATACAAGACTGTTGACGGTCATACAATCACCGCTAAACACTGTTCGTACTTCGATAAGGGTACAGTTGCAGAAGCTGCAAAACAGAACGGATATATCCATCCTAGAACGGGTTATCCTATGCCTTCTCATCAAGCTTGCTTTATCGACTTCTCGTCCTACAAAGGACGTCCGAACGTTCGACAGGTGCGCCAAAAAGGGCAAATCTACAAGGCTAAAGTACTTAAGGGTATGACTGATGTTCCGGCATCATGGGGAGTAGCTGATAGCAACTTTATTTCTACGGAAATTGATATGAGCCGTTTTGAAGTAAAAGGAACACGTGGTTTACAAGTTGATAACTCCACGAAGATGTTCATGTTAGAGTGTGTATTGTAATTAATCATTAAAAAGAAATTAATATGGATTTTGGTACAACTGGAGGTAGTAAAGTAGAAGTAGCTGTAAATGCTGCAAATACTGCCAGAGTAACGGGAAGTTCCCCCGTAGGGAATGATGAGAATAACCAAGCGCCTAAAGCCGATAAAGTTCTTACTAGTAAAGAACAAAAGCAAGAAGAACTAGATAAACCATTTACATATAAAAGAAGTATTACTGTATCTTTGATACAGAATTATTCTTTGTATCGTAAAGCGAACAATAAAGTCCTTCCTAAGAAAAGAGATTATATAGGTAGTTCTATTCGTAGTTCACAGGTTCTTGCTTCTAATCGTGCTGAAGTTGAAGCTTACTTTCCGCAATTGCTTGGTATATCTGTTAATAATGAGAATTTTGTTACTCGTCTTAAACAGTATTTAAATAACATACAAGTTCCTGTTAATGAACTTGGAGTTACTTTTGATTGTTCTTTCAGATTTAATCATAAACGTGATTACTTTGCATTTAAGGCTCGTGAAGAAGAAATTGAGATGGCTTATAAGAAAGCTAATAAACAGTCTACTAAAGACCTTAGAGCTGCTCTTGCTATTAAGATTAATGATTTGAATAATCTTGAGTCTGAACAATATGCTGTTGGTAGTCCCGTTAATATTACTGATTATATCCTTTATCGTCATTGTCTTTTATATAGAGATATTGCAAAAGATACTGCGCTTATTAATTGTGACCCGTTTGTAAGATTCTATCTGAAAGATGATGCTAAAGATAAAGAACGTCAACAGAAACTTCGTCAAGAGATTAATAACGCTAAACGCAACTATATTGAAGTTATCGGAGATGATGAGATGTTCGATGCAGTATATATTCAATATTGTGTTGTAGCCGGATTGCCTATTGTTAATTCACTTCTTTCAGAAAGAATGGATAAAGAAAGTCAATTGGATAAATTTAGTACTAGTGAACCTGTTAAATTTAATAGTATTGTTAAAGACAGAGACCTTAGAATTAAATCTCTTATTGAACTCCTTATTGCTCGTGGTGAATTTGTACGTTCTCAATTCAATCAGAACATCACTACACAAGATGGAGAATTTATCGGTGCTAATATGAAAGAAGCTATTGCTTGGGCTAAGAATCCCGAAAACGAAAATGTATTAGCTGCGTTTAAGAATAAACTAAAGTATATCTAACATGACAATAGAGGAGATGCACATAACGTTCAGAGAACTTGGACAGCAAATGGGTGTTCAACAAACCCGTGCTATCTTCTCTGATAACATAGATATTTGCATTAACTTTGCCATTGATGCGAAAGCTCGTTCCATACTTCGTCAGAATGTCGGAATGAGCTTTTCCGATAAGGTAGCTAGAGATAATGCTAAAGTAAGTCCGATTAACGGTCTATATACTCTTTATACACAAGGTGTTGTTGAAGAAGCTGATATAGTTGGAAATGGTACTAAATTTAAACCTTATACTACTATTATAGATAGTAATAATGTTTATCTTTATACTAGTTTTGATTGTGCATATTCTGATACTGACGTTGTGCATTGTAGACTTATAGAACGTGAATCTCTTTTTGATACGCTTGACGATGTTTGTAATAGACCATCTAAACGGTATCCTGTTGTAACGGTTAATGGTAATAAAACAAATCTTGTTGTTGATATTTACACAGGAACAAGTGATTCTCCGACTAAACCGAGAAACATTATTTATACTTATATTAAGAAACCTAATGTGGTTATACTTGATGAAGATAATCCAGATAACAATATAAATTGTGACTTACCTGATTATTTACATAAAGATATAGTTACAGATGCAGTTAATTATTATCTTCAAAGTATAGGTGCTAAACAAAGTTCTGACGGAGGTCAATAACTAAATCATTAATTAAAAATTTGTAGGCTTTATGAGAAACTTTATTCTAGCCGCTAACGTTGCCTATCCTACCACAGTTCCTTTGGATACTGCTGGGCAAGTTAGTATTTCGTATTTAGCTAATGGTGCTGAAACTCTTGTAAAAGATGCAGCTACTGCTGCTGGTCTTAAAGACAGAGGAATGATTACTTGGAAGAATCCTAATGCAGAACTTGGACAGATTGTATTTCCGTTTTACAAGAAAGATTTGAGTTATAGTGTAAGTAAATATACTACTGCTGCAACTACTTTCTTAGCTAATTTTACTATTGCTTCTGTAGAAGCTAGTTCAGATTATACAGTGATTATTGTAAAGAACGGTGTTAAGTTCAATGAACGTAATAAATGGACTTCTACAATTCATGCAGGTAAAAACGATACAGTTGAGAATATAGCTGATAAGATTGCTGCTCATATTAATGCAAATACTGTTGGTAGTGGAGTAAGTGCTGTATCTAATGATGGTGCTGCTGGTAAAATTATAATTACCGCTAAGAAAGCTGGACAACCTTATACAATTGTTCTTGCTGACGAACTTCAAGGTCTTGCTGTAACAACTACCACTGCCGGACTTCCTGCAATTAATGACGCTGCTGCTATTAAAGATATGGCTAACAAAGCTGCTGCTGATGCAGGATTTGAATATACTTATGATGAATTTGCTGGACTTTATCCGGCTTATCCATTGAATCCTTTGGCGCAACCTAACAAAGCTGATACAGGATTTACAGTATATACTATTCGTTTTGCTGAACCGAGAGATATGAAGACTCGTGATGAAGTTGTTCATCAAATTATTCAGATTGCTTATCCTACTGGTTCAACAGCAATTGCTACACTTAAAACAATCCTTGATGCTTTAGTGTAAGCACTATTAAATATTTAAGTAAATAAATTTAAGGTTGTTATTAGTATTATGTTATGTAATATTGATAGCAACCTTTTATTGTTTCTATCCATGAATGATTTAATAGAGATTGCTTTGAATCAAGGTATCAGTTCTCTGATAACTGTTGCAGTATTTATACTAGTATATAAATATATAGATAATGCTAAGAAATCTACTACTGAGAAGTTTATAGAAAAAACTGCTTCTAATCTTGAACATATAACATCTAGTATAAATAGGACTGTTGCTTTTATTGATAATATAACTTCTAAGATAATTCAGAAAGATAAAGAGAAATGTAGAATAGCAATAGAACCTGTCTCTTATACACATCTCCGAGCCCACGAGACCGATCAGTATCTC
>ENA-UAMB01000411-UAMB01000411.1-human-gut-metagenome-genome-assembly--contig:-NODE-411-length-28214-cov-4.959693_pt1 | contig 28214 bp, 26 predicted proteins | sample MGYA00243707_ERZ654484 | MGnify/ENA primary metagenome ERZ654484 (study PRJEB26926, sample SAMN06164464) | human gut metagenome | biome: ENVO:00009003; feature: ENVO:2100002; material: ENVO:00002003... | reverse complement strand
CCTATTAAGTCGTCGGCAGCGTCAGATGTGTATAAGAGACAGGAACAACTATCAGCCCTGTCCCCCGCAGCAGCCCTATCCGCCGCAGCAGGGCAAGCCGAAAAAGCCGGTGTATAAAAAATGGTGGTTCTGGGTACTGATCGTGCTTGCTGTTTTCATTTTCTTCAGCGCACTGGGCAGCAGTAGCGACAGCAGCGATGCCGATTCCGGCAAAGATACCACCAGCGTATCGGACACCACCAAGGGCAAAACCACCACAAAGGCGGAACCAACCACCAGTAAAAAGCAGTTTAAGGACAGCTGCAAAACCTACACCTATAAAGATGTGGCTCGGGACCCGGACAAATATAAAGGCAAGAATATGAAGTACACCGGCGAGGTTTTGCAAGTGATCGAACCCACCTGGGGTGACACGGTGGAATATCGTATCGCTGTAACCAAAGGCGACTACGGCTACGATTATGACAGTGTGATCTATGTAACCTATGCGCGCGCCGAGGGCGAATCCCGCATACTGGAAAATGATATTGTCACCTTTTACGGCACCTGCGACGGCATATACTCCTACACCTCTGCCTTGGGGGGAAAGGTCACCATTCCAAAAGTAGAAGCCAAATACCTGGAACTGAAAAAATAAAAGGCACCAAAAAAAGACACCCACTCGGGTGTCCTTTTTATCGATTTGATTTTATTTCAGCACTTTGAAGTCTACCTTGCCGATCTTGGTACGGGGCAAAGCGTCAATGTACTCAATCTCCCGGGGCACGGACCATTTGGACAGGTTCTGCACACCGAACTCGTGGATCTTCTCTGTCAGGGCGGCCTCATCGTCGTGGGCATAATTCTTGTTGCGCACCACAAACATCTTCAGCTGGGTCTTGCCCTCCTCGCCGGTGCCGATGACGCAGCAGTCATAGATCTCGGCCATTGCACGGTAGCTCTCCTCAATAAAGGAGGGATACACCAGGTAGCCGCTGATCTTATACACCCGCTTCAGCCGCTGGCGGTAATAAATATCGCCCTTTTCGTCAATGAAGCACATATCGCCGGTGTGCAGCCAAACCTTGCCGTCCGGGTGCTCCACCAACACTTTGGCGGTCTCCTCCGGGTCGTGGTAATAGCCCTGCATTAAGGTGGGGCCGTAAACGCACAGCTCGCCGTCCTCGCCCTTTACCTCCTCTGTGGTGCCGGGCTTTACGGTCATCACTTCAATATTGTAGGTAGGCACGCCGATACAGCCCTGGGGCGCCTCGCGGCGAGGGTCCGTAAAGCTGCACACGGTCACGCACTCGGTCAGGCCGTAGCCGGACACAAAGTGGAACTTGGAGCCGTTCTCGTGAAGCAGGCGATCCATCTTCTCCGTTAAGGAGTAAGGCACCACGTCGCCGCCGGAGCCGATGAGCTTCATGGTGCTCATATCCACACCCTTCAGGTAGCCGGCCTTGTACACCTTCTCAAAGAAGTCCGGCACGCCAAAGATATAATTAATATGGTATTTGCGAATGGCGTCTGAGCACATTTTAGCGTCAAACTGGGGCCACAGGGACTGGGGCATACCCACGCACATAGACACATGCATGCACAGGGCAAAGCCAAAGCCGTGGAACACCGGCAGCGCAGTCAGCATGGCATCATGGTCCGGGTCCAGGTCGATTTTAATGGTGTCCTCCACCACATCCACCAGCTCATAAGACAGGTTGTTGATGGCCTCGCTGGAGAGCATTACGCCCTTGGGATTGCCGGTCGTGCCGCCGGTCATCATAATGGCAGCGGTAGCCTGGGGATCGGTGGCCGGTTCCGGGTTGCCGTTCTTGGCAATATACGCCCGGCCCTGCTTTAAGAAGTCCGACCACTCATAGAAGCGGGTCACCCCCACAGCCGGGGCGGTCTTGCCCTTGATCTTCTTCTTATACATAGCGTTAGCGATCCAGCCATAAGGGGTCTTGGGGAAGTAAGAAGCGGTTTTGCACTTCACCAAAGTCAGGTTCATACCGGCAAAGGCCTTCTCTGACACATCAAAGCAAAAAGCAAACTTGGCGCCTACCAGATCTACCGCATACTTGGCCTCGCTGACCACAGACAGCGGGTGCAGCATGGAGGCCACAGCGCCGATCTTATTCACCGCATAAATGGCGGCAATGCACTGAGGCATATTGGGGGCGCAGATGATCACCCGGTCGCCCTTGCGCACACCGTTTGCCAGCATACCGGCAGCGCAGGCATCCACCAGATCCGCCACCTGGTTCCAGGTCAAGGTATTATTGTAATAGTAAAAGCAGGGTTTATCGCCGCGCTTGGCCACAGATTCCGCGAACTTCTGATACATGGTCTTGCGCACATCATACTTGGTGGTATATTCGATCATGAAAATGCTCCTTTTTCATCTTACTGTTCGTCTATTATAGCAGACCCCTCGCCCCGTCTCAACAAAAGACCCAAAGATTTTATACTTAATTTATAAACCCGGGTTTGACTTTTGGCGCATCTATGGTATGATAAAGAGCGATATTACAAAAAAGGACGACAATTATGGCCTATCAAATCAAAAAAGACCCGATCTCCAAAATCCCCAAGGTGCAACTGGCCTTTTGGCTGCTGGTGCGCTTGGCTATGCTCATCTGCGCCGGATATTCCTTTATCCACGGCGATTTGGTGATGGGTTTTGAGAGCATATTTTGCTTTATTTTCACCCATTTGTGGGATCTGTTCCAGATCTTCGGCAACGGCTCGTTTATTGAAGAAGTGCCACCCCTGTCCCAAACCCTGCTGAATATCATTATTTTTATCGGCATTGTGTTTGGCTCCTACCTGGGGCTGTTTGACAAGCTGGCGCATTTTGACGATTTTATGCACCTGCTGTCCGGCTTTGTGTGCGCCGCCTTTGGCTTTGACTTTGCCCGGATCATTCAGCGCAAAAAAGGTCCCTGCGCCGTGACCCTGGCCGCGATATTCGGTCTGATGTTCGCCGTGACCATTGCCGCTGGGTGGGAGTTTTACGAATTTCTGATGGACACCCTCCACGGCACCAACCTGCAACTGGCAAAAGCCGGGCCGGAGACCGCCATGTTTGACCTGGCCAAGTACCACGGCGAGTATGGCTATATTGGCTTGGTAGATACCATGACGGATATGATGATGAACGTCGTGGGCGGCATTGTAGGCATGATCTTTATGATCGTGCTGCGCACCAAAGGAAACAAAAAGCCTGCCGCCAAGGCAAAAAAATAAACCGTAAAAACAAGAGAACCGCAATGCACAGGCACTGCGGTTCTTTTTTGTCTTTATCTGTGTTTTACTCCGTATTTTGAGCGGTGTCCAGGTCCTGGAGCATTTCTTCCAGCTCCGACGGCTGGTGCGCCATGCGGGGCTTACCTTGGGCAGTCCAGCCGGTGCGCAGGTACGGGTAATATGTCTTGCCGTCACTGCCGGTCACGCTGCCGTCCTTTTGCTTCTCTTTTACCTGCACCCCGGTGACCAGATAGCCGTCGCTGTCAATATAGGCACCGGTCGGCTCTAACCGGGCAGCCGGGTCGTCCATAGCGTACAAATACTGCACATTCTTGGTGGCGTCTCCATCCGGCGACTTCCAATAATAATACAGGTACGCCTTGCCGTCCCGGGTATAGGCAGGCACAAAATGCGGCTGGGGATAGAAATTGCCCTGCCGGTCATAATAGCCCCGGTCCAACAGCGGCCGCCGCAAATTGCCGTGGGTGCCGCTAAAATCGCCGCTAACCAGGAACCGACTGCTCAGCAGGCAGCCGTCCTTATCGTACAGCGTCACTGTGCTGTACGGCTTACCGGCCAAGCAAAAGTAATAGTCCCCGAACTGATACTGAAAGCTCAGTTCATACCGCTGGTGCGCCCATTCTTTCAACTGGTCAAAGCGACTGCCCAGGCTATCGTATTGGGCTGTGTACTGGGCCTCAGACACCGGGGGCGCCTGTAATTTAGCCCCAATCTTGCGGGCCAGGTCGGCACGACGCAACTTGGGGTTCTTCTCCACCGTAGCTGCTACCCGGTCCAGTTGTTCCATAGCCGCAGCGGTAGCGGTATCCTGCCGCTTGGCAGAGAACGCCGCCTCACATCTGTACTTGTCGCTGCCCACCAGGTAAGTCCAGTCATAGCGACAGTTGCCCAACCGCTGCAAAGTGTATTCCGCCGTCCATTTATACGGCACCACGCCGGACAGCTGCTCCAGCACCACCCGGTCCTTTTTGCCGGCCATCTTGCGGTCAAACAATGCCTGCCGCCCGGCCGTATCTACCGTTAAAAAGCGGGCGCTGCGCTTGTCCAGATCCGTGCCCACCAAGTCGCTGTTCAGTCCCAAGCGCACAACACCGCTGACCTGGGAGCGGTACGCTTGCTCCCGGGTGGATTGGGCATAGGTGCGGCTAATCTCCTCGGCCATCTCCGGGTCGCTGCCCAGCTTCTCCAGCGAGTCTTGGAACCGGGCGATCTCCTTTTGGTACTCCGCCTCCAGCTCTGCTCGACTTTGAATTTCCTGCGGCTCCACCTGGGCCAACACATAATTGTGCTGATAGGTTGCACACAGCAACTCCCCGTTGTCGGTGCGCTCGATCTCAAAGGCGTAAGGGCTGGCCTCAATCTCCGCGCACAGGGCGTCCATATTCTTGGCGCCCTGAGTCACCTGGAGCAAATAGGCATACACCGCCTTGTACTCCCCGGCAAAGGCGCGCACATCCGCCGGTGCCTTGACACCAAGGGCAATGGTGGCCGCCAGGCACAGAACGCCCAGCACCGCGCCCACTCGGCCAAAGACACGGACCAAGCAATTGTCCAGCCGGCTGTTGGCCAGCGCCGCCTTTTTCAGCATATAGATCACTGCCGCCAAGAGCAGCAGCACGCCGGGCGCCAGCAGACCGGCGATCCCACCGGCCACTGCCCGATCGTTGGCATACAAGCCCTGGTGCTTTAAGATCTCTTGATGAAACAGGAACGCCTGCCAGTTGGCAAAGCGACCGCCCATGGTGGCGCTGAGCTTTTGCAGCAAAAAATACAGATACACCCCGCTGCCGCCCAGCCCAAGGGCATACAGCACCGCCGTTACCGGGTGGTTTCGGTGCAGGCACCACACCCCGTACAGGCAGGCGCAGCCGGGCACCAAGCAGGCCCCGGCGTTTAGCAGAGCCGTCAGCCCCACATCGCCGAACACATACTGCCGCAGGGCAAAATACGCCCCGGCCAGCAGTCCGCCCCACAGCAGCAGCAACACAATGTCCCACACCGGGGTATAAAACCGATTGTGCAGCGCGCCCAGCTGGTCGCAGATCTCTGCCGGGTCGCCCATAGCCTCTACGCCCTGTGCCTCTGCCCGTTCCGGGTCATAGCCGATCTCCTCCAGTGCCGCCGTACGGTGGGCAATGTGATCCTCCAGCTCTGCGGAGACCGCACGCTTTTGGCGGTCGTCAAAGATCCGTGCCGTGGCCTTTTTGACATAATCTTCTCTCTTCATTTTCTTTTCCGTTACCCTTTATGCAAATGACAATACTTTCTGTACCGTGTCGGAGAAAGCGGTGAACTCCGCCTTTTTGCTCTCCAGCAGCTTGCGCCCTTTCTTTGTAATATGGTAGTATTTTTTCTTGCGTCCGGTGGATGCGTCCCAGTAGCTCTCCAGGCAGCCCTCCTGCTCCAGAGCGTGCAAAATGGGATACAAAGTGCCCTCTTTCAGCGAAAAGGCATTGTCGCTGCGGGTCTCCAGGATCTTGATGATCCGGTAACCGTACAAATCCTCGCTCCCCAGTACAGAGAGCACCAGCATAGGCAGCGTGCCGGTGGACAGTTCCTTGCTGATCTTCATAGCCGTCTCCTTTCCGTTATTACATAGATATTCTATGTATAGATGATAACAGTATTTCAACACTTTGTCAAGACAGAAAAAACCGCAATGCACACGCACTGCGGTTCTTTTTGATTTTGACTTTAATCGGCGGCGCGCCCGGCGTGGCCGTTGGCGGTAAAGGCCAAAAGGATACACACCAGGGCGATCACCAGCAGCGGCACATAGCGCACGCAAAAGATCTCCACCGTCAGCGAGCCGTACACTTTGTAAAACACAAAGGCGTCCGACATGGCAAACTCGTTGAGCAGCTCATACAGCAGCAGCGCCAAAACCGCCATGGTGGCGGAGCCGGACAGCCGCAGGATCAGCATGGCAATGCCGTAAAACAGCACGCCGATGCACAGCAGCTTAACAGCCATACTCACCGAGTAGCTCAGGCAGCGAAAGTGCAGCAGCGTCACCACCGCCACATTGGCCAAGGGCAGCAGAAAGAACAGCTGCGACACGGCAAAGCGCTTTTTGCGGCTGTAAAAGAACAGCACATCCCTTGTGCGATCGGAGAAGAAAAATTCCGACACAAAAATGCTGGTCCATACGGTGCTGATGGGCAGCAGAAAGTACATCACCGTAACAATATCCGTCTCTGCCCCCGCGCCGCCATTCTTATATAACACGGCGGAGATCACCGGCACCAGCACATTGACGGTCAGCAGCGGCACCAGCCACAGCTTGCTGACCGCCTTTAAGTACAGGCCAAAGGTGCTCAGCTTAATTTTTCGATAAAGCATATATATCCGTCCTCTACCGTAGGCTCCAGCGCCGGCGCGTCCAGGGGCGCCTTGCTGATGATCTTTTCATACGCTTTGCCGTCCACCGTCACCGGCCCCATGGAGTGGAACGGCGTGGCAAGATCGGCCGTGTTCTCCACCGCATACACCTTGCCCCGGGCCACATCTGCCAACGCACCGCAGGAGTCAAAGGCGGTGATCCGGCCGTCGCACAGCACCAAAATGCGGTCACACAGGGACTCAATATCCGTGATGATATGGGTGGACAGCACCACGCACCGATCCCCCTTGATCCGGCGGATCACATTCTTAAAATTCAGCCGTTCCTCCGGGTCCAGTCCCGCCGTAGGTTCGTCCAGCAGCAGCACATCCGGGTCGCCGATCAGCGCCTGGGCAATGCCCAGCCGCCGCTTCATACCGCCGGACAGGGTCTTGACCGTCATATCCCGCTGGGGCGACAGGTTCAGGATCTCCAGCAAGTGGTCGATCTCCTCCTCCGTGATCTTGTAGCCCTTTAAGTTGGCAAAGAATTGCAGCACCTCATAGGCGGTCAGCTCCGGGAACACATCAAAGTTCTGGGGCAGGTAGCCGATATGGTCCAAATAATCCTTCACCTCCCGGCCGTCCCCGTCCGTGTAAACAATGCGCCCGCCGTTTACCTTTTCCACCCGGGTAATGCAGCGCAGCAGGGTGGTTTTGCCGCTGCCGTTGCGACCCAGCAGGCCGTAGGTGCACGGCCCCAGGTCTACGCTGATCTGCTCCGCCACCAAGGCAGATTTGAATTTTTTATGTACACCGTCAAGCTTTAGCATATTTCTCTCCTAACTCCTGCAAAAAGGTCATGGGCGCCCGGGTGTCTTTGCTGTTGGTCAAATACTGCTCCGTCTCTGCGGCGGCAGCCTCCCGGTTTTTGGAGGCAGACAGCTTTAGAATGATCTGCACCATGGGGTATTCCTCCGGGTCCTCACTCTGCTTTAACTGTTCCAGCTCCTCCCGGTCCACTTTTTTATTGAAATAAAAAACGAATGTCCTATAAAAATCCTGTTTGCTGATGTGGATTTGGGACTCAAAGTACGACTGTTCCATGTCAATCATAGAATTCGTCACCACATAACCGTCATCGGATCGCACACGCTCATACTGGGTCAAATTGGCTACATCCATCATAAAGACCGTGTGGATATTCCGGTGCTGCTTTGTAAAGGTGCCCATATTCTTTTTGATCCGATCCTGCACATCCCGATCCGCAAACTTAAGATATACGATCAGGGTATCATTCAGCTTTAAGGTATCGTAATACCCGCTGAGCAGGGTAATGGAACGGGCGTTACCGGCAAAGTGATTGTCTCCCCGGGCAGCCAAGTTGCAATACATCTGCTTTCGCCCGCTGCAACGCACATCAAAGGCGGTATCGTAGGGCAGCGAACAATCAATAAAACCGTAGTAGAAGTCCTTAAACAGCTCCAGATACCCGGGAATGGGATAATAGGCAAAGTTGGCAGGCAGGCAGACCCCGGCATAACTGCTGTAATACTGGGGCGAACTACCGGTATATTCCAGGCACAGGTACTCCACAGCCGCCCCGCCCCGAGTCACCGTTACATAGTCATATTCCCGGCGGAAGTCCAGCGCCGCGCCGGTTTGGTCCGTCACCTGCTTCACCTTATACCCATGGTACAGGGTAAAGCGGTAGCTTGTCAGCTCCGACCGGTCCACATACACCTTGGCGCGGCCGGTCAAATTCAGCCCCATAGAAAAGTCCAGCCGGTATTTTTTTATCCGGAAATCGGCCGGCTCGATTCGCTTGCAGTCTGTGTGATAATCATAATAAAATTCATCATTCAGAACACCGGAAGCACTGGAATCTGCCAAAGGAACAGATACCGGTATAAAATACCCGGTCAGCAGCACGGCTGACAGCAGCAGCCCCAGCCCGCCGGTCCACCACCGCTTGGCCTTGGTGCGGGCACAAATAAGACCCACCACCGTAGCGGAGAGGGCGATAAAAAACAGCAGTTGGGCGATTTTGTTCAAATCCCAGGGGATCCCGATCTGCTGGTTCTCCTCCCATTGAAGAGAATTCGGGATAATCATAAAAAACTCTGTCAATTTTGTATAATTTTTGCCGGTGCTATTCATGATTTGAACTGAAAAATTCTGCACCAGTTCTGTTTCCGACACCACAAAAATTACCATCAGCAAATAAGCAATATACCGCTGACGGATCCCGGACAACAGCAGGCCCACAAACACTGCCGCTACCTGACAAAGAATATAATAGCCAATCAGCCGCGATAGTGCATGTGGCAGCAATGTAAACTGGCTGCACATACAGGTGTAGACGGTCGTAAAAAGACACGCCACCGCCGTAAAAACACCGATCAAGCAAAAGAACAGCAGCAACTGGGCACGGTAGACCCCGCCGATCCTCTGCTTGCAAGTGGAAAAAGTCTCTTTATATCGATTGATTTTGGCAAAGCACTCATAACCGAGAAAGATAAAAAAAGGCACCAGCAAATATAAGGATCTAAGGCTGGAAAATGCAAAGGTCAAGGAGTCCGCCCAATCTTCTTTCCATAAAGAAATCAACATATACAAGTGGAATCCAGCCAGCGCCAGAATCGCTAACAAAATCAAATATTTATAGAATTTATTACGACTCCACAATCGAGACATAAGCTTAAATGTACTCATTTCGATTTCACCTTCTGTACAGGATCGGCACTTGCATGCCGACCCCTCGCAATAATTATAAATTCCTCATGTAACCCCAGGCCTCGCAGCCCGTTGCTCTGCTGCCTTCAGGATTCAACTTTAGGAACCAATCAGTGGCCTTATCAAATTTTGAGGTCGCCAGAGGTGTATTCTCACTGATACTCTCTCCCTGTTTCAAAGGCCATGAAATATCCGTCAACCAAATAGCGCCCTTTTTATAGCGGGCAATGTAATACACTCTATGCAATGAGGACTTGCTATTATTTCCCCAAAAATATTTGAATGTACCATGCACATTGGAGGAAGAATTTACGGTCTGGTCTTTGGTTAAATGAACGGACACACACGCCGCACTTGCGGAGAATGTGCTGCCCAGCATACCAAAGCACAGAACAGCTGAAAGCAAAATCGACACTAATTTTTTCTTTGACATAATACTACTCCTTTTTTATCTTTACAGATTTATTCTTACAAAACGAGAATAAACGGTACTCGCCTCCTCTCTTTGCCGATTTCAACCACAAAATAGTTGACAATTCTCATTTCGTAAATTTATTGTGTATACGAGTCACTGTAAAATACTTTCTTTGATTTACATTTTCATTGTATGACAGTCGCTTTCGTTTGTCAAGGAACTTTACCACTTCTTAATAATTCAACATACACAAAAGTTGCGACAAAACATTGGTTGCTTTGCCCAAAATACTATGGTATACTGTAATAAATCTGTGTAATTCGCATAAAGCATTACCGGCATTGAAGGGGGATATTATGAAAGAAAAGAAACTGGGCGCCAAGGTCAAAGACCTGGTGTCCTCGGTCAAAACCCACTGGACCACGCCGCCGGAGGGGCGCTATGTACCGTACAAGGAGATCGCCGCTTACAGCGTGGGCGGGATCGGCGTAAAGTTCGTGATCTACACCGCCTGGTACATTGGGCTGTCTGCCACCAGTCTGCTGGCCGGCTCCGCTCTGGGGCTGAAGAACGGCGATTTGGTCAAGCTGACTATGATCGCCACTGTCATCGGCATCTTCTTGGTGCCGCTCCGGGGCATGATCATTGACAACACCCGCTCCAGCAAGGGCAAGTTCCGGCCCTATCTGCTCTATACCGGCATACCCAGCGGTATTTTGCTTACCGGCTTTGCATTCCTGCCCTTTGAGAGTATGAGCTACAACCAAAAGCTGTGGGCGCTGTTTATTACCTACGAGCTGTTGCAGCTGTGCTATCCATTCTACGACCAGGCCTACACCACCCTGGTACAGGTGATGAGCCCCAACTCCACCGAGCGGGCCGATGTAATCACCATTTCCACCTTTATCTACTCTCTGGCGCCCACCATTCTGGGATTCTTGGTGCCCATTTTGGCGGGCTTTACCGGCGGATTGGAGCACATTAACGCCTACCGGATCATTATGCCCATCTTTGGCATCGGCGGTGCGCTGATCGGTCTGTTCAGCTACACCGGCACCAAGGAGCGCATTATCGTTGCCAAAGACTACACCCCCAAGGTGCCGTTTTTTAAGGGGATCGGCGCCGGGATCCAAAACAAATACCAGTGGGCCCGCTCCATTACCGGCTGGCTGATTCTGCTGCAAGGGGGCATAGGCAGCGTGACCACCTGGTACTTCTACTACGGCATTAAAGATGTGCTGGGGCTAAGCACCCAGCAGCAGGGCGTGCTCAACGGCACCCTGACCACCATTCTGGGTGCGGCAGCCACCCCGGCTATGCTGCTGGCGCCGCTGCTCATCCGCAAGGTGGGCAAGCGCAATCTCTTTATCATTTATATCCTGGGCACCACGGTGAGCATGATCGGCATGTTTCTCTTTATCAAGCAGATCTGGGTGCTGTTTGCCTTTACCTGGCTGCGAGGGTTCTTTACCACCTTTACGCTGATCACCGACGGCGCCATGAACGCCGATGTGCTGGACTACCAGCAGTACAAAACCGGCGAGCGGCTGGAGGGGTTGATGGCGCAGTTTGTCACCTTTATCGGCACCTTTATCGGCATGGGCATCACCTACCTGACCAACACCGTGCTAATGCAAAACACCTATGGCCTGACCAACAATTATGACGATCTGTACAAAGCCAGCTTTCGTGAGCCCATCTCCAAGGGCATGATTCTGCTGGCCATCGTGGGCTATGTACTGTCGCTGATCCCCTTTATCACCATGTACACGCTCACCGAGGAGGATCACGAGGGCCACATTGGGGTGCTGAAGATCCGCGCCGCCTTGGAGGACTACGCCACCGGCGCCCTATCCGCCGGTCAGCTGGAGGAGGCCAAGCAGATCTACACCGGCGCCCTGACCCAACTGGAAGAGCTGGAAGCACAGCTGCCCGCTGCCACCGGCAAAAAGAAGCGGCAGATCCAGCGCATGATCAAGGGCTTGCAGATCATCAAGGATGAGAAGAACCGCTTTGACGATCCGGCCATGCAGCGCCGGGTGGAAAAGGCAAAAGCACTGCTGAGCCACACGGTGGAGGAGCTGTACGGGATCAGCGAGCCAACCATGGATCGGTATAACGCCGCCAAGGCCATGGACGAAAGCACCAAAGCCGCCGCCAAAGCCAAGGCACAGGCCATGCGGGAGGCGTCCAAGGAGCTGGATCACTTCCATAAGAAAGCCTACAATTACATTCAGGCCCGCAAGCTGGTCAAGCAGTTGGAATACTACACCCACTGGGAGACCATTTTTGAAAGCGAATCGGCAGCCGCAGAGGCTTAAAATCGAAAATCGAAAGCAATATACAAAAGCAAAGGACTTTGACCAAACGGCCAAAGTCCTTTCTATACCTATCTATATATACGAAAGCCACGGCTTGACGATACCCGGCAAAAATGCTAAAATATCCGCAAGAAAAAGGCAAAGGAGAACCCCCTATGGCAAGTGAACAAACAGCCGTCCTGCACAGCCAGGAACGACCGGTTTATATCAACAAGGGCAGCGCCCTGACACAAAATCTCATCTTCTCCGCCGCACTGTCTGGGGCAGGCGCCTACGGTCTATTGGCCTTGCAGCACACCTTGCGCACCGGCAGCCAATGGGTGGACGCCACGGCGCCAAACGGCTACAGCCTGTACCAATTTGCCTACGGCGTGATTGGTTCCGTGATCCAAAATTTTAAGATCGACAAGGCCATGGCCGCCCTGCTGGGCAAAGCCTACGACTTTGACCGGTTTTGCCGCATTGGCGGTGGACTGCTGCTGGCGTCCCTGATCAGCATTGCCGCCGTGCTGCTGGTAACGGTGGTCTACAACATCGTCAATTTGGCATACCTGCACCGGGTGAACAAAATGGAAAAAGCCGAAGTGCCCACCTTGGAAGAAGCCAGGGTGCAGCGCTGGAACCGGGCGCTGCCGGTGATCCACCGGGTGTATGCGGCGCTGAGCTATCTGTCGCTCCTGATCTGCCTGAGCTCTGTGTTTCCTCTGTCCATGATCTCCGGCGCAGCTCTGGGGGCCAAAACCGCCGGTGACAGCGCCACAGCAAGCAGCATTGCGGCACGCGCCAAGATCGCCATTGTAATCGGCTTTGTGCTGTTCTTTATCATCGCTGTGCGGGGGATCACCAAAAAGTGGGACCGGATCAAAGCGAACGGCCCGCTGGTGTGCCCGGAGAACCTGGGCACCTATCTGCACGGGCTGGTGATCGTGTCCGTGCCGTTCCTGACGGTGCTGGCACTGGCGCTCTTAATCGTCGTTTTGCTGGTGCACCTGATGCTCACCGGCGCGCGGCTGACCCGCCGGGATTAAAAGTATATAACAAAAGGCGGCGCATCATTTGCGCCGCCTAAATTTTTTATTCCTGCCAAACCATAATGGTTTTGCCAAAGGCCTTTTGCGTATCCTTCTCAAACGCCTGCTTAATGTCCGTGGTGGTGCGCACCACATTGACGGAGCTGATCAGGTTGCCCAAGTAATCAATGATCTCCGGGTACTGCTGGTACATCTGCACCGTCTTTTCAAAATCCGCCACGCCGCTGCGGGAGGAGCCGAACACACGCAGCCCCTTTTCCAAAATCATGCGGGTATTGATGGGCACCGGGTACTCGCTGACGCCCAAAATGGAAAGGGTGGCCTCCGGCTTGATCAGCCCGATGATCTGCTCAATGGCAATGGGAGAGCCGTTGCCGCCTACACACTCAAAGGCGTGGTCCATGGTAAAGCCCTCCGGCACCTCCGTGGTCTTATACGCCCCGTCGGCAAAGGTAAAGTCCGCCAGCTTATCGTCATTCAGGCCAAACACATACACCTTGCTGTCCGGAAAAGTCTTTTTCAAAAACAGGGAGACAATATACGCCAAATTGCCGTCGCCCCAAACGCCGATGGTATCCCGCCGGGCATGGGCGATCTTGTCAAACCGAGAAATGGCGTGCACCGCTACGGACACGATCTCCGTAAACGCCGCCACATTCATATTGATGTCCTGGGGCAGCTTCACCAGCCGCCGGGGCGAAATCTCCACATACTCCTGCAAAAAGCCATCCATAGACGAGCCGCAGAACTTGGAGGAGCGCAAATAATTCTCGCCGATATAATCATCGGTTTCCGTGGGACAATTGGGCACCATCACCACCCGATCGCCGGGAGCGAATTTGCCGCTGGGGTCTCGCATAACGACGCCCACGCCCTCATGGATCAGAGCCATGGGCAGCTTCTCGGCCAGCACCTTGGCGTCCCGGGTGCCCAGATAATAACGCATATCTGCGTTGCAGATGGAAAGATTGGTGGGGCGCACAATGGCATTGTCGCCAAACAGGTCAATGTCCTCAAAGGCGATCTCAAACCGGCGGGGCGCCACCAAACGGTAGACGGTGTTAATCATGGGTCTCGTCCTCCAACAGGGATTTTGCCACCCGCAGATCGTAAGGATAAGTGATCTTCATATTGTAGGTCTCGCCCTGCACCAGCGCCACCGGTTCACCCTTGATAACGAAAATTTTGGCAGCGTCCGTGAGAATTTCCTTCTCCTCCTCGGTGAGGGTCTCGTACAACTTCTTCAGCTTGGTGGCCCGGAAGGACTGGGGGGTCTGGCCCTGATACATGACGGATCGATCCGGAATCGCAGAGATCACCCGGTGGTCCTGGCTCTCCACAATGGTGTCCGTAGCAGGAATCACCGTGTCGCAGGCGCCGAACTGCTCCGCCGCCGCAATGTTCTCCTCAATGATCCGATAGGTCACAAAGGGGCGCACACTGTCGTGGGTGACGATAATGGTATCGTCGTTCAAATTGCCCTCGTTCTCAATGTAGCGAATGGCATTCATAATCGTCTCATTACGGGTAGAACCGCCCTCGATCACCGCCACACGGTCCGCTGCGGGGGCAATGTGCTTAGCAATCAAATTCTTGGTGTGCTCCACCCACTTGGAGGGGCACAGCACCAAAATCTTCTCCAGTTGGGGCACGGAGATAAACTTCTCGATGGTATAAATGATAATGGGCTTGTCCTTTACCGTTAAATACTGCTTGGGCTTGTCCCCGCCCATTCGGGAGCCGACGCCGCCGGCCAATACAACGCCATAAACCATAACGCTAAAATTCCTTTCTGTGTCTGTTCTTTTATTATAGAGTTTCGTCGCCGTTTGTCAATGCCTGTTACTTTAAGGCGCAGAACATTTGGTAAATATCCTCTTCTGTCAAAGGCACCGGGTTCAGGGTCATCAACATGGACATACTCTGGTGGGCCAGGGCGCGGATCTCCGCATCGCTCTCTACCCCCAGCTCGCACAAATTAGTGCGCATGCCCATTCTGTTTTTCATACCGTGCACCGCGTCCGCCATGGCTGCCGGGCTGTCAAACCCGCAGTCCCGGGCAAGGGCGGTAATCCGGCCGTCCCCGTCTGCGTGCTCCGCGTTAAAGCGGATAAAGTAGTCCAGGGTAAAGGCGCAGGCTTCGCCGTGGGGCATACCGTACAAATTGGTCAGCGGGAAGGAGCAGGCATGGGAGCCGGTGGTGCGGGGTTGACTAAAGGCCACGCCGGCCACAATAGACGCCTCCGCCATCTTTTCCCGAGCCTCCAGGTCGTTGCCGTCCCGGTAGGCCTTTTCCAGCCAGTCAAACACCAGTCGCGCCGCATGCACGGAGCAGGCAGCACATACCGGCTGGTGGTTCACGCTCCAGTAACTCTCCACCGCGTGGCACAGCACATCCAGTCCGGTGGAGGCGGTCACCTGGGGCGGCACCGTTAAGGTCAACTCCGGATCCACCACAGCAATCTTGGGGTACATGGCCGGGTGGTTCATGGGTTTTTTCACCCCGGCTTCCACATTGGTCAGCACGCTGATATTGGTCACCTCGGAGGCTGTACCGGCGGTGGTAGCAAAGGCGATCATGGGAATGGCCTCCTCTGCCGTCACCGGCTTGTCGCCGTTATGGTACGGTTCAATATTGTCCATCCCCCGGGCAATGGCGCAGGCCGCCTTGCAACAGTCCATGGGCGAGCCGCCGCCCAGCGCCACCGCAAAATCCGCCTCAACCCGACGCATTTCCGCCGCGCAGGCATTCACATTCCCCGTAGTGGGATTGGGGCGAATATCGCTGAATACGGACACTAAAGCGCCATCCGCCGCCTGCAAAAAGGCATCTGCGGTGCCATTTCGCAAAAAGCTCTTGCCGCACACCAGCACGCCACGCGTGCCGCCGATCTTCTCTATATACGACTTGATTTCATGCCGGGTGCCGCTGCCGAAAACCAGCTCCACCGGCAGGTGAAAATTCCAGTTCATACGAACATCTCCTTTGCGGTCTATTTTACCACCCCGACAGGACTTTGGCAACAAAAACGGCAGAAATTTCACACTCTGTTCGGATTTCCTATTTACATTTGTCATAAATCGTGGTATAATGCGCACATCGGCAAAGGAATTTAGCGTGGTAAATCGCTACCTTGCTACTACGCAAAATTGCGTCCTTTGCAAAATCATTAGAGGTTATAAGGAGAAAATCGTATGCGCAAGATGAAAAAAGTGCTTTCTCTGGTGCTGAGCCTGGTACTGGTGTGCGGCATTGTGGCCGGCTTCGCCGCCTGCTCCGGCAACAAGGAAAAAGAGAACAACAAAAAGGAAGACACCACCGCCCAGTCCGATTTGGCCAAGATCCAGGCTGCCGGTGTGCTGAAAGTGGGCATCACCGAGTACGAGCCCATGAACTACAAGGACAAAAACGGCGAGTGGACCGGCTTTGATACCGAGTTTGCCCAGGCGCTGGGCGAGAAGCTGGGCGTGAAGGTTCAGTTCGTAGAGATCAACTGGAACAACAAGTATAACGAGCTGTCCTCCGGTGCAGTGGACTGCCTGTGGAACGGTATGACCATTACCGACGAGGGCAAAAAGGCCGCCAGCATTACCAACGCCTATGCAGAGAACGCGCAGGTGGTCGTAATGAAGCAGTCCGAAGTGGGCAAATACAAGACCACCGATGATTTGAAGAACCTGAAGTCCATTGCCATAGAGGGCGGTTCCGCCGGTGAAAAGGCTGCCCAGGCCGCCGGTCTCACCAACACCGTGGTATCCGACAGCCAGGCACTGGCTTTGACCGAGGTGACCTCCGGCTCTGCAGACGCCTGCATCATTGATCTGACCATGGCCAACGCCATGACCGGCGAGGGCACCGGCAACAAGAACCTGACTTACAGCATCAAGCTGGAGGCTGAGGAGTACGGCATTGCTTTCCGCAAAGGCTCCGACATGACCGCCAAGACCAATGAGCTGATGGCCGGTATGATGAAGGACGGCACCCTGGACAAGCTGGCCAAGAAGTACCAGATCGTACTCATCAAGGACGCAGACAACAAATAAATTACATCATACACGAGAGGGAATATCATGTTCTGGCAAGTTACACAGCAACTGCTGGAGGGCTTTGAGTCCACCTTAAAGCTCTTTTGCATCACGCTGGTTGCCGCTCTGCCCCTGGGGCTGATCATCAGCTTTGGCTCCATGAGCAAGTTCCGTCCCTTAAAGTGGCTGTGCAAAACACTCATCTGGATCATCAGAGGTACGCCCTTGGTGCTCCAGATGATTATTGTTTATTACGGCCCGGGACTGGTAGGCAACTGGGCGCAAAATTTAGAAAATCCAAACGCTTTCATCACCTGGCTGGCCGGGTGGACGGTGTTTGACCGCTTTGTGGCGGTATCCGTGGCGTTTATCATCAACTACGCCTGCTATTTTTCCGAGATCTTTCGCGGCGGTATCGAGGCCATTCCCAAGGGTCAGTACGAGGCCGGCCAGGTGCTGGGCATGACCCGCAACCAGATCTTCCGTAAAGTTGTCTTTATGCAGGTGGTCAAGCGGATCATTCCGCCTATGAGCAACGAGATTATCACTTTGGTGAAGGACACATCCCTGGCCCGCGTCATCTCCGTTTACGAGATTATTTGGGCAGGCGAAAAGTTTATGAAGCTGGACGGCCTGCTGTGGCCGCTGTTCTACACCGGCGTGTTCTACCTGATCTTCTGCGGCATTCTCACGGTGCTCTTTAACCGGCTGGAGAAGAAGCTGGACTACTACAAGGGGTGATGGTATGGCATTTTTAGAAGTTAAGAATTTGCAAAAGCGCTTTGGCAATACCGAGGTGCTCAAAGGCATTGACTTTTCGCTGGAAAAGGGCGATGTGCTGGTGATCATCGGCTCTTCCGGCAGCGGCAAGACCACCTTGCTGCGGTGCCTGAACTTTTTGGAGACCCCCAGCGGCGGCTCCATCGCCGTGGACGGACAAACGCTGATGGACGCAAACGACGCCGCCACCCTGTCCGATAAAGAGATTCGCAAAAACCGCCTGCACTTTGGCCTGGTATTCCAGCAGTTCAACCTGTTTCCCCAGTACAAGGTGATGGACAACCTGACCCTGGCACCAAAGTTGGCGCTGCACGAGCAGGTAAAAGCCGCCAAAAAGGCCGGCCAAAACGCCAAAGCCTTTAAGCAGGCGCAAGAACAGGCACTGGAGCAAAACGCCAAGAGCCTGCTGGAGCGGGTGGGTCTGGCAGACAAAGCCGACGCCTATCCCTGCCAGCTTAGCGGCGGGCAGCAGCAGCGGGTTGCCATTGCCCGGGCGCTGGCCATGTCGCCGGATATTCTGTGCTTTGACGAGCCCACTTCCGCCCTGGATCCGGAGCTGACCGGCGAGGTGCTGAATGTAATCCGCAGCCTAAAAACCGGCAACAGCACCATGATCGTGGTGACCCACGAGATGGAATTTGCCCGCCATGTGGCGGACCAGGTGCTCTTTATGGCAGACGGCGTGATTGCCGAAAGCGGCACCCCGGAAGATTTGTTCAATCATCCCAAAAGCCCGGCGTTGCAAGCCTTTCTCAGCAAGGCACAGAACAAATGAGCCTGCGTTATCCAAAGCTGCTACGCCAGCTGCGTACAGAGGCGCATAAAAGTCAGGCAGAATTGGCCGAGGTGCTGGGCACCTCCCAGACCATGTACGCCCGCTATGAGCGTGGCGCCAATGCCCTGCCTCTGCGCCACTTGCTGACCCTGTGCGAGTATTATGATGTGTCCGCCGATTACCTGCTGGGACGCACCCCCCACCGGCAAAATCCCAATTTGTTATAATATGGCATACAGAAGGCACCGCATTTTGCAATGCGGTGCCTTTTTGTTTGTAATACAGAAAAACCGGCACCCTTTACACAAGGGTGCCGGTTTGCTGTCTCATGCAATATATTATGCTCTGGGCAGGATCGCCTCACGCTCCGGGCCGTTAGATACCATGGTAATCTTATGGCCGATCTCCTGCTCGATGAAGGCAACATAGTCCTTGGCCTCCTGGGGCAGGTCCTCAAAATTCTGGATCCCGCGAATGTCGCAGTGCCAGCCCTTTAAGGTCTTCAGCACCGGTTTGCAGTCCTTGAGGATATGGGTGACCGGGAAGTCCTTAATGACCTTGCCGTCGATCTCATAGCCTACGCAAACAGGGATCTCTTCCAGATAAGACAGGCAGTCCAGCGCAGTCATCACCACCTGGGTAGCGCCCTGGCACTCTACGCCGTAGCGGGTAGCCACACAGTCAAACCAGCCCACACGGCGAGGTCTGCCGGTGGTGGCGCCGAACTCGCCCTTGTCGCCGCCGTGGACCCGCAGTTCCTGAGCCTTGTCCTCATCCAAGATCTCAGACACAAATTCCCCGGCGCCAACGGCGGAGGAATAGGCCTTGGTGACCACCACAATATCCTCGATCTTGTGGGGCGGCAGCCCGGCGCCGACGGCACCGTAACCGGCCAAAGTGGAGGAGGAGGTAACCATGGGATAAATGCCGAAATCCGGGTCCTTCAAAGTGCCCAGCTGGCCCTCCAGCAAAATATTTTTACCTTCTTGCACCGCCTTTTGCAGATAGGCGTGGGTGTCGCACACATAGGGAGCGATCTTGTCTCTATACTCCATGCAGGTGGCGAACAGATCGTCCACATGCAACAGCGGTTTGTGATACACATGCTCCAGCACTAAGTTCTTTAAGGTGCAGATATTTTCCAGCTTGGCACGCAGCACTTCCTCGTCAAACAACTCGTTAACCTGAATACCGATCTTGGAGAACTTGTCGCTGAAGAACGGGGCAATGCCGCTCTTGGTGGAGCCAAAGGCGTTCTTGCCCAGGCGCTCCTCCTCATAAGTATCCAGTAAAATGTGATAGGGCATGAGGATCTGGCAGCGCTCGCTGACCAACAGGTGCGGGTTCAGCCCGGCAGCCTTTACATCCTCCAGCTCCGTTAAGAACTTGTTAATATCCAGCGCCACGCCGTTGCCGATGATGCAGGTGGTGTGGTCGTAGCACACGCCGGAGGGCATCAGGTGGAATGCAAAGCGCCCATGCTCGTTAATGATGGTGTGTCCTGCATTTGCGCCGCCCTGAAAGCGAATAACAATATCGCTCTTGGCAGCAAACATATCCGTGATCTTGCCCTTACCCTCATCGCCCCAGTTGGCGCCAACGATCGCTCTAATCATAGTGGTGTACCTCTTTCACTCCAAAGTGCCCCCGCAGGGACCATACAGATGTATTATACTAAATTCCATAAAGAAAAGCAACGAAACCCTGCAAAAAGGTTTGTTTTTTGCAGGGAATTCTTTTCGTTTACAGCAGTTTGCGGCCCATAATGACGCCCATAACAGAAGCCATCATCAACCCGCGGGTCCAGCCGCTGGAGTCGCCCAGGCAGTGCAGGCCCTCTACGCTGGTGTTAAAGTCCGTGTCCATCTTAATCCGATTGGAATAGAACTTCAACTCCGGGGAATACAGCAGCGTTTCATAAGAGGCAAAGCCCGGCACCACATGGTCCATCGCCTGGATAAAGTTGATAATATTGGTCATGGCCCGGTAAGGCATGGCGGCGGTAATGTCGCCGGCCACAGCGTCCGGCAAAGTGGGGCGCACATTGGACTGGGCCAGCTCCTTTTCCCAAGTACGCTTGCCGTCCAGGATATCGCCAAAGCGCTGCACCAAAATGTGACCCGCTGCCAGCATATTGGTCAGCTCGCCCACCTTTTGCGCATAGGCAATGGGCTGGTTAAAGGGATAGCTGAAATTGTGGGAACACAGGATCGCCAAGTTGGTATTGTCCGACTTCAATTCCTTATAGGAATGGCCGTTGACCACCGCCAGGTCGTTGTCGTAATTCTCCTGGGCCACAAAGCCGCCGGGGTTCTGGCAGAAGGTGCGCACCTTGTTCTTAAAGGGCTTTGGATAGCCAATGAGCTTGCTTTCGTACAGGGCCTCGTTGACCTTTTCCATCACCTCATTGCGGCACTCCACGCGCACACCGATATCTACGGTGCCCGGCTGGTGGGCAATGTTGTGCTCGGCACAGATCTTCTCCAGCCACTCGGCGCCGCGACGGCCGGTGGCCACAATGGTATGATCCGCCCGGATCTCTCGCTGGGTGCCGTTTTCCGTCAGGATCACACCCTCGCACTTGGTGCCGGAGAGGATAATATTGTTGCACTCCACGCCAAAGATGATCTCTACCCCATTCTCCAGCAAATACTGCTCCATGGCGTAGTAGATCTCTCTTGCCTTTTCCGTGCCCAGATGGCGAATGGGGCAATCCACCAGCTTCAACCCGGCCTGAATGGCCCGCTTGCGAATGGCCTTCACCTCGTCCGTATTCTCCAGACCCTCGATGTGGGTATCTGCACCGAACTCCAGGTAGATCTTGTCCGTATAATCAATGGTATCCTGCGCCAGGTCCGCACCGATCAGGGAGGGCAGATCGCCGCCTACCTCATAGCTCAGGGACAGCTTGCCGTCCGAAAAGGCGCCTGCGCCGGAAAAACCGGTGGTAATGTGGCAGTAGGGCTGGCAGTTCATGCACTTCTTGGTTTTGGTCTTAGGGCAGGCACGGTTCTCAATGGCCTTGCCTTTCTCAATAATCAAGATCTTCTTTTTGCTGCCGTGGCGCAGCATCTCAATGGCGGTAAAGATCCCGGCAGGGCCGGCGCCTACGATGACTACATCATACTTCATCTGTTTTTGCACCTCATTTATCTCACTTGCCGACAGGCATAAAAAGAACCGTCCTCCATTCCGTTGAACTGAGGAATGTGACGGCAGTTTGCGTTGTAACTATACCATACTTACCGTCTTTTGTCAATGAGTTGAAATGGCTTATAAAATATGCTATATTAGATAAAATAGATATTCTGTTATAAGGAGCAAAAAAGTTGAAGGAATACAATGTTCTCCAGTACGGTGCCGTCGGCGACGGTGCCACCAACGACGCCTTTGCCATTCAGCACGCCATTGACGACTGCGCCAAAAACGGCGGCGGCCGGGTGGTGCTGCAAAGCGGCTATGTGTTTTACAGCGACTCCATTCGCCTACGATCCAATGTGGACCTGCATATTCAAAAAGGCGCTCGGCTGAAAGCCACCGGCAATATTGACGGCTATATCCGCCCCAACAAGCTCATCAACGACCCCAAAACGGCGTTGATCGGCAACCCGGTCACCGGCAAGCCCAGCTTCGTCTTTCTCTACGGCTATGAGGCAGACGGCTGCACCATCAGCGGGGAGGGTACCATTGACGCCAACGGCCACGCCTTTGTGCAGCGCAAGGACCAATACTATGTGACCGGCGACTTCTACCCCCGCCCTACGGTGATCTATGTGGAGAAGTCCAACCATATCACCTTTAAGGACATTACCATTGTGGACGCACCGTTCTGGACCCTGCACCCGGCCGGGTGCGACGATGTGCTTATTGACCGTATTCGCATTCTCAATGATCTGGATGTGGCCAACAGCGACGGCATTGACCCGGACCACTGCTCCAATGTGCGCATTTTGGGCTGCCATGTGGAGTGCGCCGACGACTGCATTTGCCTTAAGGCCAGCAAGGGCAACGCCGAGTACGGCCCCTGCGAAAATATCATCATTGACGGCTGCACCCTGGTATCTACCTCCGCTGCCATTAAGATCGGCACCGAGGGAGTGGGCGATTTTCGCAATGTGCTGGTACAAAACTGCGTGATCTCCCGCAGCAACCGGGGGCTGTCCATTCAAATTCGGGACGGCGGTTCGGTAGAGAATGTAAGCTATTCCAATATTATCATAGAGACCCGGCGCTTTTGCCCGGACTGGTGGGGCACGGCTGAGCCCATCACCATCACCGCCTTTGACCGGGACCAGAATACCCGCTGCGGTAAGGTAAAGAACATTCGTTTCTTTAACATTACCGCCAAGGGCGAGAACGGCGTGCTCCTTCACGGCACAGCGGAGAACCCCATTGAAGATGTGCGCTTTGAGAACTGCCGCATTACCCTGACCAAAACCAGCAAGTGGCCTTGCGGGCTGTATGACCTGCGCCCCTGCTTGGACTACGGGGTGGAAAAGTACCAAAACGCCGCCTTCTTCCTACGCCACGCCAAGGACATTACCATTGAAAAAACCAAGACCGACTGGGGCAACCTGTGCCCGGATTACAGCTGCGCAGTAGACGCCGCCTACGTGGACAATCTGGAGCTGATACGCCTAACCGGCCACGCCGCCGACCCGGCAGAGGACGACCTAAAGCTGCGCCATGTGCGGCTGGTAAAATAAAGGAGTAAAAGTATGGTACAAATACAAGGCTACAAGGTGAACAAGCTGCACATGGAAAATACCGTAGCAAACGGCACCGAGTTGCAGCTGCAAAACCAAGTAAAATACAATGTGAACTACATGGACGATGTGCACAAGTGCGTGGGGATCCTGTCCTTTCGCATTACCGACGGGAATATGAACCCCTTTGAGGTGCAGATTGACATGGTGGCGGAGTTCACCTATGATGAAGGGGATGACAAGGCGGACATTCACACCCAGTCTTTTGACCAGATCTATCCCTTCCTGCGCCAGATCGTCAGCCAAATGGCCGGCCACTGCGGCGTGCCCGGGCTGATGATCCCCATTATGCGGCTGAACAAAGACACAGTGACCGTTGGCGGCCCGGACCAGTCGCCCTTGAACTGATATGGACAGACTGTGTGAGAACTGCTGGTACTTTGTGTGCGACGGCGAGGGCGAGGACGCCGAAGAGGGCTTCTGCGACCTGATGCTGGACGAGGACGAGTACGCCCGCATGCTGGAGAGTGACACCTCCGCCGGGTGCAAATACTTCCGTCCCGATGTAGGCGAGTACGGCATTGTAAGGAAACAAAACTGATATGGCCGAGTATTTTGACCTGCTGTCCCCCACCGGGGAACCCCTGGCGATCACCAAAGAGCGAAACGCCGTTCACCGGGACGGGGACTGGCACCCCAGCGTGCATATCTTTGTGATACAGGGTGACCGGGTACTGCTTCAACGACGAAAGTGGGACAAAGAGTCTTTTCCCGGCAAGCTGGATCTGGCCTGCACCGGCCATGTGGACGCCGGCGAGGACTACCTGACCGCCGCCCGGCGAGAACTGCAAGAGGAACTGAACCTATCCGCCGGTGCCGATGACCTGCGCTACCTGTTTACCCAAAAGTTAGAGGTGGATGCAGACTTTGGTCACGGCCGCTTTGTCAGTAACGAGCACTGCCGGGTGTATCTGCTGAATCCTGCTGTTCCCCTGACCACTCTGCGCTACCAGGCGGAGGAGATCGACGAACTGGTATGGGTAGACCGGCATACGGACATTACCGGTGCGGATTATTGCCTGCTCCCCGCGGAGTGGCACAAGGCCATGGGTCTGATTTTCGGGGAATGATAAAAATATAACGGTGCAACCATGCACGCGCTATGCGAATAAACGGACACCCCAAAAAACACAATAACCCCCGGACACACAAGCGGCGACTTGTGTTCCCGGGGGTTATTTTATATCCATTTACGCTGTTAAATATGCAGCACGGCGGTGGCAAAGCCAAAGTAGATCAACAGGGAAATAGCGTCCACAATGGTGGTTACAAAGGGGGACGACATTACCGCCGGATCCAGTTTAAGCCGTTTGGCGATAATGGGCAGAGAACAGCCGATCATCTTGGCCAAAGTGACCTCAACAATCAGGGTCAGGCTGATCACCAGATCCACCTTCAAGGTCACGCCGGTCATACCCAGCATCAGTCGATCCACCAACAGTACCTTGACAAAGTTAATGACCGCCAGGCTGGTGCCGCAAATCAGACCCACCCGCAGTTCTTTCCATATCACCTTGAAAATATCCCGCATATCGATCTCGTTAAGAGACAGGGCGCGGATTACGGTAACGCTGGCCTGACCACCGGAATTGCCGCCGGTGTCCATCAGCATGGGGATAAAGGAGGTCAAAATAATCATACTGGCCAGCTTGTCCTCAAAGCTGGTGATGATGGAGCCGGTAAAAGTGGCACTGACCATCAAAAGCAGCAACCAAGGAATCCGGGACTTCCAAGTAGCCAGCACGCCGGTCTTCAGATAAGTCCGCTCCGTGGGCACGATGGCGTTCATCTTTTGAATATCCTCGGTGTTCTCCTCCTGGATAACATCCATCGCGTCGTCTACGGTGATGATACCCACCAGTCGCTCCTCCAGGTCTACTACCGGCAACGCCAGAAAGTCGTATTTGCTCAGCTGGGCAGCTGCCTCCTCCTGGTCGCTCAGGGTATTCACATAGATCACATTGGTCTCCATAAACGCCTCGATCCGGTCGTCCTGATCGTGGAGCAGCAGTTCCTTCACGGTGGTCACGCCCAGCAAATGGCGGGAGGCGTCTGTTACATAGCAGGTATAAATGGTCTCTTTGTCCACACCGGTGCGGCGAATGCGCTTAAAAGCGTCCTCCACGGTCATATCCCGCTTTAAGTCCACAAACTCCGGAGTCATGATAGAACCGGCGCTGTCCTCCGGGTAGCGCAGCAGGGTGTTGATGGAAGCGCGGGTTTCCACATCCGTGTTGCGCAAAATGCGCTTCACGACGGTAGCGGGCATTTCCTCAATCATATCCACCGTATCGTCCAGGTACAGCTCGTCCAGCACCTCTCGCAACTCGTTATCGGAGAAAGCGTGAATTAGTGCCTCCTGGTTGTCCGGCTCCAGCTCTACAAAGGTGTCTGCCGCCTCTTCCTTGCCCAGCAGGCGAAAGAACAGCAGCCGTTCTTCGTTGCTGAACTCCTCTAAAAGCTGGGCAATATCTGCCGGGTTCAACTGGTTTAAAATGGTTTTAATGGCAGAGAACTGCCGTTTGGTATGAAGATCCTCAATTTCTGCTTTCAGCTCTTCTAATTCCATAGGCGCGCTCCTTTCTGCACTTGTTTTTATTCTTTACATCCCGGTACATCCCGGATATAAGCGAATTATTGCTCCGATCTATAAAAGGACGGCTCGTCCTCGTCTGTGACCCGGGCAGTCTTGCGGGTGTGGAATGCCAAAAGAACGATCAACACTGCCAGACCGCCCACGCCGGCGGTCACCGCCATCCGGAAGGCGGGCTGCTGGTAAAAGCGGGTGCCCTCCACAAAGGAGGTATAGTCCTCCTGTGCCATCTCGGCACGCACCTGTTCCACGGTCTTGTCCACCCGGCGCACCTTAATGGTATAGGTGCGCACCTGGCCGTCCGAGGCGGTCACCGGCAGGGTCAGGTCGATCTCCTGCTCCGGCGCCAGAGTCATCTCCACCGGTGCGCAGTAGGCGTTAATATCCTTGGTCACTGGGGTAATCATCAGCGAGGTCAGGTCGCTGGGAATATACAGCTTGTAAGTGGTATCGTCTTCATTCATCTCCGGCACCAGCTCACCCAGGGTGCAGGTTATCGAGTCCAGGTGGTTCTCGCTGTTCTTAACGTAAGCTGCGGCGTTCTTGTAAGTAAAGGTATATTTGGCGGAGCCGGTGTCATAGCTGAGGGTGACCACCACCGCCGTTTGATGGTTGGTGCTGTCCGTATCATAGGTCACGAACAGGTTGCCCTCCCCCTGCACCTTGTAGCTTTTCAGCTTTGGCGACACCGCCGCGTTGTCCAGCACCAACTGGTACTGGTACACATCGCTCTTAAACTGCCCCACAATGGTGGCACCGGAAAAGGCAATGCGCTCCAGCACCGGGGCCTGCGCCGCAAAGGCAGGCAGGCACTGACCCAGCAGACATAGGGTCAGCAGCAGGTATAAGAACTTTCGCTTCATAAGGTCACTCCGTGATCAGGTAACAGGTGCAGCCCCGGTCGTCCAGCAGCTGCTTCACTGCCCGACGGCTTTTCTCCGGGCAGGTAATGGCATAAATTTGGTTTTCATTCGGGTTTTGGGTGCACTTGTCGGCCACTTCTTTTTTCAGGTCCGCCGTAGCGGTAGAGGTGATGTTTACCGCCACCGGTTGCAGAAATTTTACATCCTGCCCCAGGTCGGCAGTCAGTCGCTTGGACAAATCGGCAAACCCATTGTGGTTAAAGGTGCCCGCCGCCTGCGGCAGCTCCGTGCCCTCCAGCACAAACACCGTTACCCCGGCGCGGACGCTCTCCTCCACCAGCGAGCGAATGTAGTTGTAAACTTCCGTGCTGTCCGGGTTCAGGTAGCGGTTGCCCGCCGGATCTGTGTAAGCGGTTTTGCCGCTCTTCACCGCCCAAGCCGGATTGGCAGCGGTCTGCACATTGTCCGGATAGCACACAATGTGCCCCAGCACCAGCAGGTCATTCTTGCCCAGCTTTTGACAAGAGGAGCGCAAATCCCCGGCAGGGGAAGATACCGCCCCGGCTGCCGCCACAGTACCCAGGGTAGAGGCGTAGCCCACGGTGCCGTCCGCCCGCTTAATATCAAAGCAGGCAGCGGTATAACCGCCGGAGGACAAGTCGTCCATCATGGCGTCCAACATCACCGCACCGTCCAGGGACAAACTGTCCACCTTGGCTGCCTTGGCCTCCAGCGCCACAGCGCTGATGGTGTTGCCGTCCACCGTGTCCGTTTGGGCGGCAGGCATGGCGTGCAGATCCATCCAGGCGTCCATCAAAATATAGCCCGCATACAGCAGCACCAGCCCCAGCAGCACCAAAAGTACCCGGCGCACCACCTGACCGGGCGTGGCCTTTTGAAATGCCGGGCCTTTTTTACGCCGCTCCCGATCCAGCTCTGCCTGACCCGCCTGGGTGCGGGGCTCAATGTATTTGTCTGCAAAGTCAATGGGGCGGCCCACTTCCGGCTCCGTCCATTTTTGACCCCGCTTGTCATTACTGTAAAATCGCTTTTGCTTTTTCTTCATCTTGCCTTATTCCGCAGCCTGCTGCGCCGCACGGCACAGACCGGCAATAGTGGCTGCCGGATCCGCACTCTTAAACACCGCAGACCCTGCCACAAACACATTGGCACCGGCCTTGGCCGCTGCCTTTACCGTCTCCAGGTTAATGCCCCCGTCCACTTGCAGATCCAGGTGGGGATAGCGGCTGCGCAGCAAAGTGAGCTTTGGCATCATATCTGCCATAAAGCTTTGGCCGCCGAAGCCCGGCTCCACCGTCATCCTGTCTCTTATACACA